>JACCDN010162367.1_pt1 | contig 342927 bp, 295 predicted proteins | sample 7441691 | NCBI WGS metagenome assembly JACCDN01 (sample SAMN15323439, study PRJNA562643) | freshwater metagenome | isolation source: river surface water | place: USA:Blue River Watershed | collected 2017-08-16 | reverse complement strand
TTTTTGATCATCAATGAAACGAAATGCCAAAATCATTGTAATCATATAAACAATTACAAATACTGATTTCCAAATTGGAGATTTAAGTATATTTTTCATATATCTAATTTACTCATAAAACCCGATTTTGGTAGGGATACCTCTTAAAATAGTTGTACAAGCATAAACCGAGCCACACAATAAATTACAAAAGACTACAAAAGCGTGCCCAAAAGGGCATAAAAAAACTCCGAAATCGCATGAAATCGGAGTTTTTAGTGCTATTTACTAGCTAGTTTGTGATCCCGCTGGGACTCGAACCCAGGGCCCATACATTAAAAGTGTATTGCTCTACCAACTGAGCTACGGAATCTGACCCTTTCCCTTTTGAGGAGTGCAAAAATAAGGATAAATTGAAATAAACCAAATAAAATGGCAACTTTATTTTGGCTCAAAAACACCTCTAAGTGATTCATCTTCAAATAACAATTACTTTTGTGCAAACACATTTTTATGACAGTATTTAAAGACAAAGTAGTAGTCATTACAGGTGGTTCGGATGGCATTGGGAAAGCATTGTTGGAGCAGTTTTTATCGATGGGTGCGAAAGTGGCAACTTGTGGAAGAAGTCAAGATAAATTACAATTATTAGCGCAGCAAAACCCTGGAGCACATTTGTTTTTAAAAGGAGTAGATGTTAGTAAAGAGCAGGAATGTGTGCAATTTATTGAAGACGTAGTGACGACTTGGGGTCAAATTGATGTGCTTATCAATAACGCAGGAATTAGCATGCGCGCTTTGATTACAGAGACTACAACAGAAACTTTGAAACAGGTGATGGATATTAATTTTTGGGGCACGGTGTATACAACAAAAGCTGCTTTGCCATCCATTCTGAAACAAAAAGGGGTCATTGTGGGGGTTTCTTCTATTGCTGGATATCGTGGTTTACCTGGTAGAAGTGGCTATTCAGCATCTAAATATGCCTTGAACGGCTGGTTGGAAGCAATTAAAACAGAACTTTTACATACAGGAACACATGTGATGTGGGTTTGTCCTGGTTTTACAAGTTCCAATATTCGCAATGCTGCATTAAATAAAGATGCCAAGGCGCAAGGTGAGTCACCGATGGATGAGGGCGCAATGATGTCTTCTGAGGAATGTGCTAGTCATATTATCCATGCCATTAAAAAGCGCAAGCGAACTTTGGTGCTAACTTTTACCGGGAAGCGTGCCGTATTTATGAATAAATTTTTCCCAGGGTTGGCGGATAAATTGACATTCAATTTTTTCTTTAAAAATGGGCAACTGATTAAATAAATCAATTTGATTTAATACATTGATTTTCATTTAAAAATAAAGGGTTTCCATAAAATATTTTGCTAATTTATTCGTTAGTGATTAAGTATGCCATTAATTACTTTAACATCTGATATTGGCCAAGAGGATTTCATTATTGGCGCTGTTAAAGGGCAGATATTGTCAACTATTCCAGGTTGTGTCATTTCGGATATCACACATTATTTATCTAGTAAGAACTACCAACAAGGGGCCTATATTTTTAATAATGCAGCGAAGCATTATCCAGCTGGAACAGTACATGTGGTGATGGTGAATGCGTTTCAGCATCCTGCAGATCATTTGTTATTTGCCCACTATAATGGACATTATTTTATCACACCAGACAATGGATTCTTAACCATGATGTTGGGGTTGAAACCAAAAGAAATTGTAAGAATTGATTGTAAAGGTGCTGGAACATTTATTCAAATGACAGAACGTATGGTGGAAGCCATTGCTTACTTCTTTGCATCAGGAAGTATAGAGGAAGCGGGTGAGCGTACGGACACAATACAAGAAATCTATCCAATGCAACCAACATTAGGTCCAGATTGGATGGAGGGTCAAATCTTATTTATTGACCAGTTTGAGAATGTGGTTGTAAATATCCGTAAAGAGGAATTTGATTTTCATGCCAAAGGAAGGTCCTTTAAGATTGTATTTACCCGAAATGAAACCATAGAAGCGCTGAGTCAAAACTATGGTTCGGTACCTGTTGCTGATAAGCTGGCATGGTTCAACTCTGCAGGATATTTAGAGATTGCTGTTAGAGGGGGGAATATGGCTGGATTGTTTGGTTTAAGTAAATATGATGAAAACCAGTCTAGTAAGCAGCGTCCGAACGATAATAAATGGTTTTTCCAGATGGTACGTGTTTTCTTTGAATAGTTGATCATTTGTTTTTTCATTTGCCTTTTTCGAGGTATTTTTGCAACCTATTAAACACTTAAAATAGATCTATATGGCATACGACGTAATTGTTATTGGTAGTGGTCCTGGTGGATATCCTGCTGCTATTCGTGCTTCTCAATTAGGCTTAAAAGTGGCTATAATTGAAAAAGAAAGCTTGGGTGGAGTTTGTTTAAACTGGGGTTGTATCCCAACCAAAGCATTATTGAAGAGTGCACAAGTCTATGAATATTTAAAACATAGTGTGGATTATGGAGTTACCGCAACAGGCGTAAATCATGATTTTGGTGCTGTGATTAAGCGTAGCCGTGGTGTGGCAGATAAGATGAGCAAAGGTGTTCAGTTCTTGATGAAGAAGAATAAGATTGATGTGATTATGGGGTACGGTAAAGTACAATCAAAAGGTAAAGTAGAAGTAAAAGCTGCTGATGGAACTTCACAAGTAATTGATACGAAATATATTGTAATTGCAACAGGTGGACGCTCAAGAGAATTGCCAAACTTAAAGCAAGATGGTAAAAAAGTATTGGGGTACAGAGAAGCGATGGTAATGGAGCAACAACCAAAGAGCATGATTATTGTTGGTAGTGGTGCGATAGGTGTTGAGTTTGCATATGTCTACAATAGCATGGGTACAAAAGTGACAATTGTTGAGTTTGCTCCAAGAATTGTGCCTGTAGAAGACGAAGATATTTCTAAAGAATTAGAGAAGCAATATAAGAAGCAAGGTATAGAAATCATGACGAGCGCATCTGTTGAGTCAGTAGATACATCAGGTGCTGGTGTGAAAGCATTAGTTAAAAAAGCAGACGGAACTACTTTGACACTAGTAGCAGATGTTGTGTTAAGTGCTGCTGGTGTGGTTGCGAATATTGAAAATATTGGCTTAGAGCAAAACGGGATCAAAGTAGATAAAGGAAGAGTAGTGGTGGATAAGTTTCAACAAACTGCTGTACCAGGGATCTATGCCATAGGTGACTGTGCTCCAGGACAAGCATTAGCTCACGTTGCTGCAAAAGAAGGGATTAATGCTGCAGAGCATATCGCATATATGGAAAAGAAACACGCGCATATGCCAGAAGGTATCGACTACAATAATATCCCAGGATGTACATATTGTACTCCAGAGATCTCTAGCGTAGGCTTTACAGAAAAAGCAGCTAAAGAAGCTGGATACGAGATCAAAGTTGGTAAGTTTCCATTTGTTGCGAGCGGTAAAGCTTCTGCAGCAGGTGCAACGGAAGGTTTTGTAAAAGTAATTTTTGATGCTAAGTACGGTGAGTTCTTAGGATGTCATATGATTGGTATGAATGTAACTGAAATGATTGCAGAAGCAGTAGTAGCTCGTAAATTAGAAACGACTGCGCATGAAATTTTAAATGCAATTCATCCACACCCAACAATGAGTGAAGGTTTGAAAGAAGCAACTGCTGCAGCTTATGGCGAAGCAATTGACATCTAACTAACTTGGAATAAAATATAGAATGGCTCGTAATTCAAAGAATTTTGAATGCGGGCCATTTTTAATAAGCTACAACGCATAATGAAGTACGAAAAAGAAATTAATAGAAGAAAGAGTTTTGCCATCATCTCTCACCCAGATGCGGGTAAGACTACATTGACAGAAAAATTATTATTATTCGGTGGTGCGATTCAAACTGCAGGCGCCGTAAAAAGTAATAAAATCAAGAAGCATGCCACTTCGGATTTTATGGAGATAGAACGTCAAAGAGGAATTTCGGTGGCAACGTCGGTGATGTCTTTTGAATATAAAGGAAATCTGATCAACTTATTGGATACGCCTGGTCACAAGGATTTTGCTGAAGATACATACAGGACTTTAACGGCGGTGGACAGTGTGATATTAGTGATTGATTCTGTGAATGGTGTGGAGCCACAAACAAGAAGGTTAATGGAAGTGTGTAGTATGCGTGCAACACCAGTAATTGTATTCATCAATAAGATGGACCGTGATGGTAAAAATAGATTTGATTTATTAGAAGAGATTGAAGCGGAATTAAAAATTTCTTTACATCCAATGACCTGGCCTATTAATAGCGGTAAGGAGTTTAAAGGGGTGTATAATTTACATGATAAGAGTTTACGCTTGTTCACTGCAAGTACTAAGGCAGATGATGAAGATGTGGTAGCAATTGGTGATTTATCGAGCCCTGTTTTACAACAAAAAGTGGGTGACCGTGATGCGGATTTATTGAGAGAGGATGTGGAATTGATTGAAGGTGTTTATGGTGCATTGATTCCGGCCGATTATTTATCAGGCAAGATTGCGCCAGTTTTTTTTGGTTCTGCTGTCAATAATTTCGGGGTCCAAGAAATGTTAGATACATTTATTCAAATAGCACCCACGCCAAGAGATCGTGAGACCAATGTGCGTAAAGTACAAGCCGGGGAAGATAAATTCAGTGGATTTATATTTAAGATCCACGCGAATTTGGATCCAAAACACCGAGATCGTATAGCTTTCATGCGTGTTTGTAGTGGCAAGTTTGAAAGAAATAAATATTATAAGCATGTACGCTTAGACAAGGACGTTCGTTTTACCAATCCATATACTTTCTTGGCGCGTAGTAAGGATATTGTTGAAGACGCTTATCCTGGTGACGTGGTGGGTTTATTTGATACGGGCAATTTTAAGATTGGCGATACCTTAACCGAAGGGGAGAAATTTTATTTTACTGGTATACCTACTTTCTCACCTGAGATCTTTAAAGAACTGGTGAACAAAGATCCAATGAAGACCAAGCAATTAGAGAAAGGCATTCAGCAGTTGACAGATGAAGGTGTAGCACAGTTGTTTACCCAGTTTGGTGGGAATAAAAAAATCATTGGTTGTGTGGGTGATTTGCAATTCGAAGTGATTCAATATCGATTATTACAAGAGTATGGTGCCGCTTGTGAATTTAGAACCCTGCCTTTTTATAAAGCTTGTTGGTTGACCTCAAATGATAAAAATAAACTGAATGATTTCTTGCGCTATAAGCAACAGAATGCAGCAGAGGATAAAGCCGGTTCTCCAGTGTATTTAGCACAAAGCGAATGGTTCTTGAATACAGAGATCACTAATAATCCTGACATAACTTTCCACTTCACCAATGAAGTAAATAAATAATTAGCCAAGCGAATCAAATCATTCGTTTTAAAAATATAGTATGAAGTCAAAAACTTTAAAACAGAATAAAGTCAATATCATCACACTAGGTTGTAGTAAAAACTTAGTAGATAGTGAAATGTTGAGTGGCCAGTTGGCTGCCAATGATATTGATGTGGTACATGAGAATAAAAAGTTAGACCATAATATAGTGGTTGTGAATACCTGTGGATTTATCGACAAGGCTAAAGAAGAAAGTGTGAATACCATTTTAGATCAAGTAGCTTTAAAAAATAAAGGGAAATTAGATAAGGTTTATGTGACAGGTTGTTTGAGTGAGAGATATAGAGGAGATCTAGCTGCTGAAATACCAGAAGTGGATGCATGGTTTGGTACCATGGAATTACCCTTGATGTTGAACCAACTCAATGCTGATTATAAAGCAGAATTATTAGGAGAGCGATTATTAAGTACACCTCAACACTATGCTTATTTAAAAATTAGTGAAGGTTGTAATCGTACTTGTTCATTTTGTGCTATCCCATTAATGCGTGGTCAACATGTAAGCAAGACGATTGAGCAATTAGTAGATGAAGCAAAGGGTTTAGTGAAGAAGGGCGTGAAGGAATTAATGTTGATTGCCCAAGAATTGACCTATTACGGATTGGATATTTATAAAGAGCGTGCATTGCCAAAATTATTGAACGCATTAGCTGATGTGGAAGGTGTGGAATGGATTCGTCTACATTATGCCTATCCGTCTAAGTTTCCTTTAGAAGTATTGGATGTAATGCGTGAAAGAGATAATATTTGTAAATATATAGATATCCCATTGCAGCATGCAAGTAACAATATGCTTAAAGCAATGCGTCGAAATATCACAAGAGAGGAGATGAGCGAGTTGATTCACGAAATCAGAAAGCGTGTTCCTGGTATCGCTATTCGCACCACTTTGATCGCAGGTTTCCCAGGAGAAACACTAGATGATATTGAGGAATTAAAACAATTCTTAAAAGCGCATAAATTTGACCGTGTGGGCATCTTTACCTACAGTCACGAGGAGAACACAAGTGCACATGATTTAGTGGATGATGTGCCTGCAGAGGAGAAGCAGCGTCGTGCAGAAGAAATTATGGAAGTGCAGCAAGAGATTAGTCTTGAAATTAATCAGGCAAAAGAAGGCCAAATCTTGAAAGTATTAGTGGATAAAAAAGAAGCAGGTCGTTTTTTAGGCCGTACTCAATATGACAGTGTAGAAGTAGACAACGAGGTCGTGATTAATACTAATAAAAGACTGAAGCCAGGTGACTTTGTACATGTAAAAATTACGAAAGCGTACGATTATGATTTAGAGGGGGAGTTGGTTGACTAGAATAGGCAGCAACTGTTGCAGTGCTAACCATAAAATAACCCATGATGATGTAGCTGCTTGCGCTAAAATAGTTTTGTAGTCCAAACCAGCCGCCATAATAGAGTATACCTCCAACACAAATTATATTTTTTACTATTTCATAGAAGATTGCTTTGGGATTACGGTCCATGAACTCTGTAAGTGCATACACTTGTCCAAAAATAAATAAGCCATAGTAGAGCATATTAGGGAGTCCAATTGTAGCCACGTTACCAAACAAGTAACTTACTAAAAGAAGCAAGCAAAATAATTGAAACCATAGGTAAATTATCATGCCCTTTGGCGCTGGTGTGTCGTATTTTTCAAAATGGTACACATCCTCAATTTTTTCAACTGGATATTGCTCTATTACATCTGCTGGTCTCCATCCAAGTGGCATTATCCACACTCGTAATTTGTCTTTCCAGCTTTGAGTATGCCATGCGTCCTTTGCTAATAACCAAAGGTGCATGAAATTGATTTTAATTGGGTTCCATGTTTTTACAGGACGAGTCACGCCATAAACAGCAGGAATGTCGGCACGTTCTTCCTGAAATGTGCCAAATAATCGATCCCAGAATATAAATATTTGACCATAGTTTTTATCTAAGTATTCGGGGTTGATGGCATGGTGAACGCGGTGGTGTGCAGGAGTGACTATAATGTATTCCAACCAGCCCATTTTACCAATATGTCTTGTATGGTACCAGAACTGTGCAAATAAATGCAATGGAGCAACCACGGCAATCACGTGTTGTGGAACACCAAAAATGGCAGCAGGGATCAATAAAAAGGCATAGATCCTGAAGAAAACAGAAATGCTTTGTCTTAATGCACAAGCAAGGTTAAATTCTTCACTACTATGATGGATAATATGGTTATTCCAGAAAAAATTAACAGTATGTGCTAAACGATGGACCCAATAACCAGAAAAATCCAATGCTAGAAAAGCGATGACATAAAGCAGCCAACTTGATTGTACTTGGTAGATGGTCAAGTGCTCTACCAGCCAACTATAACTGATAATGGCAACACTTAAACCTAGGACATCTTTTGTTGAATTGGTTACCCCAGAGCTTAAGCTTGAGATCATATCCATTGTTCTCACAGTATCAAAACCTTTACGCCATCCATACCATTTTTCAAATAAGACCAACAGTAAAAATAGGGGCATGGCAATAATCAAAATTTTTCCGTAGGTTTCCATAGAGACTGTTTTTAACGAGCAATCATTTTGCACTATAAATGTATTATTTTTTGGGCATTCTTTAATAAAATGCCATTGGCAATACATTTTTCCCGAAATTTGCACACGATGTCCTCAAGCTGTGTTCATATCCCATTTAGTACAACCCAATTGTTCTCCAAATTGATCATTGATTATGTGGAGGGGAAAGGAACCGCTCATGATTTTGTACAATACAAACTGGATGAAGCTGGGTATCAAGCAGCGATTGAGGGAAGAAAAGCACATCCAATCAAACGTGACTTATTGACGGAGGTATTGACTTCTCAATATGCCAATCTACAACAGGAAGCAGCTGTGAATGACAATATAGCTTTGCTAAAAAAAGACAATACGTTTGTTGTTACTACGGCACACCAGCCTAATTTGTTTTCCGGGCCGCTCTATTTTTTTTATAAAATCATACATGCCATTCAACTAGCTGCTAGTTTAAAAGCACAGTTTCCTAAGGATAATTTTGTACCTATTTATTACATGGGTTCAGAAGATGCCGATTTAGACGAGGTAGGGGCTTTTAATATTGAAGCCACAAGGTATCAATGGAATACCAAACAAACTGGTGCCATTGGTAGAATGATAGTAGATGATGCTTTATTGAAATTGATTAAACAATTAGAAGGGTATTGGGCCATACTGCCGCAAGGGCAAAAGGCATTAGCTATTTTAAAAGAAGCATATCAAAAAGGAAAGACAATCAATGAGGCGACTTTGTTTTTCGTGCATGCATTTTTTGGTTCAAAAGGATTGCTTGTTTTACAGCCTGATGATGCGAAATTAAAAGCTGCATTTATTCCGGTCATGGAAAAAGAGTTATTGACGCAATTTTCACACGAAGCCATCCAGCCAACAATTACACGATTATCAAACGAGTACCATGTGCAAACAGAAGGGCGTAGTTTGAATCTATTTTATTTAAAAGACCAAACAAGAGCAAGAATAGAAAAACAGGGTGATCAATATATTATAGTAGATACGGAAATTCGATTTACACAATCAGAGATGATTGCTGAATTGCATCAATATCCAGAACGCTTTAGTCCAAATGTAATTTTAAGAGGGGTATATCAAGAAACTATATTGCCTGGTGTAGTGTTTGTTGGAGGGGGAGGTGAATTGGCTTATTGGATGGAATTGAAAAATGTTTTTGAACAAGTGGGTGTTCATTATCCATTGTTGCAATTAAGAAATTCATTTTTATTGATCAATCAAAAACAAGCTGCCCAATGGTCCGAGATGCAGTTTGAGCAACAAGATTTATTCAAACCATTGCTTGATTTGGAAATTGCTTATGTAAAAAAGCATGCCACTGAAACATTACATTTAACTTCTCAAATAGGAGATTTATCTGATTTATACACTGCCATTAAAAAAGAAGTAGTCAAAGTAGATGCTACATTAGGTGCTCATGCTGAGAATTTAGCACATCAAGCAAAATCTAAGTTAGTAGAATTAGAAAAGAAAATGGTTCGTGCAGAAAGGCGTAAACAGGCTGTTGCTATTCAACGTATACAGCGGATTAAAGAGGAGTTATTCCCTCAGAATAATTTACAAGAAAGAGTAGAAAATTTTTCTAAATGGGTTGGACAAAAAGATCTAAAATGGATCGATACCATTATGGATAATTCAACTGGCTTGGAATCAAGATTTAGGATAATTACATTTGAATAATCAAGGATTTTTTATTCATTCCTTAGGATTAAAGTTTTCAATATTTACGCGTCAAACTGATTATCCCAATTTGATTTTAGTTTACTTACTTTCTCCATTACTTCACAATCCATTTGTAATTTGTAATCGGCCATTGCTTTTGAAATGGCTTCGTTATGTGTGCCTATTATTTGTGCAGCCAGTAAGCCTGCATTCTTAGCTGCATTCAATGCAACAGTTGCAACTGGTACGCCATTCGGCATTTGTAAAATAGACAAAACTGAATCCCATCCATCTATTGAATTAGAAGATTTAATAGGAACACCAATTACTGGTAAAGTGGTAATCGCAGCTACCATGCCAGGTAAATGTGCTGCACCACCAGCACCGGCGATAATTACCTTTAACCCTCTTTTTTTTGCTTGCTTTGCATAATCAACCATTCTTTCAGGTGTTCTATGTGCCGAAACTACCGTCAATTCAAAAGGAATATTGAATGTCTTTAGGATATCAGCAGCAGCTTGCATGATGTTTAAATCGCTGTCACTTCCCATGATAATTCCGACTAGAGGTTGATTGGCCATAATTCAGTATTTAATGCAAGATAATTAAATTATTGTTAGGGATGGGCCAAGGCTCTTTTATATAATTGAATTGTATTTTCTAGTCCAAGGTACAAAGCGTCACAGATTAGGGCGTGCCCAATAGATACTTCATCAATAAAAGGAATTTCTTTGACTAGATAAGCCAGGTTAAATCTATCCAAGTCATGCCCAGCATTGATACCTAATCCTAATTCTTTGGCAGCAGCTGCAGCCAATTTATAATCAGCTATTGCAGTTGCTCTTTCTCCATTTGCAAAAGCACGTGCATAAGCTTCTGTATATAATTCTATTCGATCAGTACCTGTTTTTGCTGCGCCTTTTACTAATTCAACACTTGGGTCAACAAAAATAGAAACACGAATGCCAGCAGCTTGAAATACGCCAATGATTTCAGTTAAATAATTTTTTTCTCCAATAGTGTCCCAGCCATGATCGCTGGTCAATTGATTTTGTGCATCAGGAACCAAAGTAACTTGTGCTGGTTTTATTGCTAAAACTAAGTCGACAAATTTTTTTTCTTTAGGATTGCCTTCTATGTTGAACTCTGTCTTTATATTTCTCTTCAAATCATAAACATCTTGATAACGTATATGTCTTTCATCTGGCCTAGGATGCACTGTGATGCCTTCTGCGCCAAAACGTTCACAATCTAATGCTACTTTTAATAGATCTGGGTTGTTACCACCACGACTATTTCTTAGGGTAGCAATCTTATTTATGTTTACACTTAAATGAGTCATGAGCAAATTTAAGTTAATTTTGTAACTCAATTTACATCATATGGCCTATTCTAGCTTAGAAGCTTGTTTATTGGATTTAGAGCGTAATGGACAATTACTCCGAATTAAAGAAGAAGTTGACCCTCACCTCGAAATGGCTGCAATCCATTTACGTATTCATGAACAAAAAGGGCCTGCCATTTTATTTGAAAAAGTAAAAGGGTCTAAGTTCAGGGCAGCTTCAAATATTTTCGGCACTTTAGAAAGAAGTGAATTTATTTTTAGGGATACTTTGCCACAGGTAAAAAAATTAATTGAAATTAAAATTGATCCAGTTACTGCAATCAAAAATCCATTAGCTGCATTAAGTGCATTACCTGCTGCAATAAATGCGTTGCCCAATAAAAATCCTATCAGTCAGCCGGTTACTTTTGAAGAAATTAAAATCAGTGACCTCCCTTTAATCAAACATTGGTCCATGGATGGGGGTGCTTATGTGACTTTACCACAAGTTTATACCGAAGATGCGGATAAGCCAGGTATTGCAAATAGTAATTTAGGGATGTATCGTATTCAGTTAACAGGAAATGAATATGAACTAGATAAGGAAATTGGTTTGCATTATCAATTGCATCGTGGTATAGGGGTGCATCAAACTAAAGCTAATAAAAAAGGCATGCCATTGAAAGTGAGTTGTTTTGTAGGTGGACCACCAGCACATAGTGTGGCTGCAGTCATGCCATTACCAGAAGGTTTGAGTGAAATGAATTTTGCAGGGGTGCTTGCAGGAAGAAGATTTGGATACACGTATAAAGATGGCTATTGTTTAAGTACGGATGCAGACTTTGTGATTACTGGGGAAGTGTATCCTGGAGAGAATAAGCCAGAGGGGCCATTTGGAGACCATTTGGGTTATTATAGTTTAGAACATTCTTTTCCCTTAATGCGTGTTCATAAAGTATATGCGCGTAAAAATGCCATCTGGGCTTTCACTGTCGTAGGACGCCCTCCGCAGGAAGACACTAGCTTTGGCCAATTAATTCATGCCATGACAGGTGCTGCAGTTTCCAATGAAATACCTGGACTAAAAGAAGTGCATGCAGTGGATGCTGCTGGGGTGCATCCATTATTATTGGCGATAGGTAGTGAAAGATATACCCCATATCTAATCAACAAACAACCCGCTGAAATTTTAACGATTGCCAACCATATTCTTGGGACTGGACAATTGAGCTTGGCAAAATTTGTATTCATTACAGCAGACGACACCAATCAATTGTCAACACATCATGTGCAGGCCTATTTTGAATATGTATTATCAAGAATAGATCTTGCAAATGATATTCATTTCTATACGAAAACCACCATGGATACTTTAGATTATTCTGGAGAATGTTTGAATACAGGCTCAAAAGTAGTAATTGCTGCCTATGGAGATGTAAAAAGAAATTTAGCTACAACAGTTCCTGCAAGACTAGTTGATTTGAATATGGATGCATGTTTGGTTATGCCTGGTGTGGTAGCGGTGAATGCTGCTTCTTATTCTACAACTGCTTTAAAAACAACATTGGAAGGGCAGGGAGCAGCATTGTTGGTAGAAGAAGGCGTTGTTCTAATCATAAGAACTGAAGATCCAAAGTGGATGGCAAGTGATTTAAATAATTTCTTGTGGGCTACTTTTACAAGAACCAACCCTTCTCATGATATGGATGCGATTGATGCTTATATTGAAAATAAACATTGGGGGGCTAATGGTCCGTTAGTCTTTGATGCAACAATTAAGCCACATCACGCACCTCCGGTGCTAAAAGATCCTACAGTTGAAAAAAGGGTAGATACAATTTTAGAAAAATACGGGTATTAATTTTATTAAGCAGGTACTTCTATCCAAGTATGGTCTGCTAATAATTTTACAGTAGCAATAAATTGTGCAAAAGGTCCTGCACCACCGCCCCATTCATGAGGTGCCACCATGGACAATACATGTGATCCATCTTGCTTTTCATAGACATGATAAATCTGTCCAATCTGTGGCTTAAAAGTAATTTTAGCCTCATAAATCATCATGCTTAATTCTTTTCGCTTACGAATTTCTTGTGCTTGTCTCGCTAATAATTCAATTTGCTCTTTAATTTGGTTCAGTTGCATATTGGTTTGATCCTCCATTGCAGATAATGCTTTGTGTTTGATCACACCCTCTTTTGTTGGACGAATCGCTACACTACCTGCAGAAGATGCATATGGCAATACACTCAATTGTTTGTGGTATACTTCTATGTTTTTGAATGGACTTTGATCAGCTTTAAAACCTTCGTGAGTTACTTTCAAAAATCCATTAGCAAGAATTTCGTGCACAACTTTTAAAGCGGTTATCCCGTCTTTAAAAAACTGAACAGTTAAACAAGATGCATTATTGATTTCAGCACTAATGCTATCGGCTAATTCAATATTGTCAAATGCCATTGTCTGGCCGTTTGGATTCACTTGGTATTGTGCATAGAAGGCGTCATTTTCAATATTAACCCAGTTGTGGCTAAAACTTAATAAATGACCGTTAGACACAGTCTCAATTTTGTAATTACCTGATTTAGGTACCGTTTGGTATTCGAAATCACATTTTTCTGGAAATAACTGCCAGCTTGCTAAAAAGTTATATGCTTGAACCATAATGTTAAAACAATTTTAGTCTTGAATAGTTGAGTCAAGAGTACTCTAAATTAATTTATTTCAACATAATTTGGCTTCTCAATGAAATTTGAGTTGTACTTATACCTGAGATTAGTGGTAAGGCTAAAATTCCATGGACTTAATTGTCTATTTGTCCTTGGGAAATAAAATCCTTTTAATTCAATTGTTCCAAAAATTAAATTTTCGTTTCTAATCCTAATGCCAGATCCAATTGAACTAAAAATATCTCCCTTTAATATGGGATCGCCCATGGTCCTTATATAAGTAAGGTTGCCAAATACAAAGGGTGCCGATTTAAAACCCCAAAATGCACGATTATTGTAAAAGACAGTTTCCCAGTTCGTAGAAATACGTGTACCGCCTTTGATCTGTTCTCTATTCAACTGAGGGATACCATAAATACTATTGATCCTTAATGCTTCATTGTATTTGTTCTTCAAAGTTTGGGTAAAACTTAAATTCAAAATTTGTCGATAACCAAAACCATTATTCAAGTACTTTAATTTACTAAACTGTTCTAAGCTTGCAAGAAACCTAAAGTCTTGAATTGATTTGTCTATATAACTACTAGCAATATTGGCAATAATATGGGTGTAGTTTTCTTTTTTAGAGAGTTTATATTGTTCAAATTTAAACCCAAGGTAAGGGGCGTGGTCTTGTTCGATTTGATATCTACCTGTTGTCCATGTTAAAGACCGCCCAATTGGCAAATCTTCGTATCTGCCTAATCCATATAAATAGCGAGTCCTATAAACTGATTGTCTAACAATAGTGAAAGCAATAAAATCTGCATTTAGATTTTGATAATTTCTATCAAGCTGATCCATATAATTGATTGGCCTTTGATTGAATATATTTTCAAGATGCCTGTATTGAATAAATTGCCTATCCTGATTTGCTTGAATTAATCTCTTTTTCTTTGTTAATTGATATCCTACCCAAAGGTCTTTTTGGGTTAAATCATAATTCAGTTGTTTATCGTATATACTATCCCATTTTGTCGGAAATACATTTTCATTGACAGACTCTAAATACACCATTCCACCCAGCCATTTGCTATTAGGGTGTAGGATGGGCCTTTGAACATTGATATAGTTTTTTCGTGCAGACAACGCATTATTGGCCATGTTATTTCCATATTGGTTCATTCCTGCGTTAACTGAAATAAAACTACCTAATATATTACTTAATCCAAAATCATAGCCCCATCCAGCTTTCGGTGTTCTTTCATTTTCAAAATTCTGTATCAATTGAACATTATTACCTGTGCCTGCAATATTAATATTATTAACTTTTGCTGAATAGGCTTTTTGGTTATTAATTAATACCTCTCCACCGTATGAGAAAAGGTCTTTAGTAACAACTAATAAGTCCACCTGGTTCGTATCATAAGTTGTAATAAAAGCTGAAATTTTAGCATCTTGTATATAACTTAAGTCTCTTAGCCATTTTTCATTATAGGCAATGATGGACGGATCAAATATATCCCACTCACTGAAAAATAAATTTTCTCTTATCGCTCTAGCATTAGAGTTATAATGTAATTTGTTGCCTATTCTAGAAAAAATGTCCTTAATAGTGTGTTCTTTTGAGTCAATTGAAGTGGAGAAGTTATGTTGTTCGAAAGTAATACTATTAATTCTTTTTCCTGTATAGGTTTTAAGGGTTTCAATATTGTTGAATAAATAAATCCTAGTACTATCGGTCATAGATAAGGACTTACCAGTAATAGCTTTTTTAGCTTTGTCTATTAAACTAGTTTGTGTATATCCTCGATTTGTATTTGCAAAAAGAAATATAATACACAAAGCAGCAATATTTATGAAAATTTTTTTGTGCATTATGCCTTATAGTACTTTTACTGCTCTTTGCTTTAATGCTTCAATGGGGATATTCAAAAGTTTACCAACTGGAGAGCCTTTTCTGTAACTAATTACTCTTAAAATGCTTACATCTTCTGGTAGTAAAATCGCCCCACTAAAATGATTACTAAAATGGTCTGGAATAGATTCGTCAATAGTGTAGTAAAATTCTAAGCCATCGATTTCCCCCTCCATGTTAGCGTGAAGCTCTCCCTTAGTATTTAAAGTAGTAGTAACAATTGGATCATAGATGCTTTTTGCATATTTAATTTGTAGTGTATCTAAAATAGCGAAGTGACTTTCTACTTTTTTTGAAAAATGGCTCCAGTCCTTTTTTGTTTTATTCGTCCAAGCTACTTCAGCTATAGCCATTAATCTTGGCCATGCCATGTACTCTAAATTTCTCAGGTTTTGTAATTGTTCAGTCCATAAATTACCTTGATTACCTAAAATATATTTCTCATCTACACCTTCTGGTACTGGTTCGAAACTATAGGTTTTTTTCATTCTTAAACCCGCATAAACTTTGCCCTCTGAAGTAAGTTCACCTTGGTAATAATCCAAATAATTATGTGTGCTTGGGCTCATCACTACTGGGTGTTTTTGTTTAGCAGCTTCTGCACCGCCCTTTACACCTCTCCAGCTCATCACTGCAGCTTCTGGTGCTAATCCACCTTCTAGAATTTCATCCCATCCCATTAATTTCTTTCCTTTTGATTGCATAATTTTTTCTACACGACGTACAAAATAGCTTTGCACTTCTTCTTGGCTTTTTAGGTTTTCTTTTTGCATCAATGCTTTGATATCCTCGCTTTTGGCCCAATTATTTTTAGCTGTTTCATCACCACCCATGTGAATGTATTCAAAAGGAAATAGGGTAGCAAGTTCTCCAAAAATCAGATCAAGGTATTCATAAACTTCTTTTTTTGATGGATCAAGGTTGTTGTCAATCCTTGCTGTAATGTGTCCATTCATTCCAGCCCAATCAATAAATTCTTCCCCTGCGTTCACTTGGTAAGGGTAATTGGGTGTCGTACTTAAATGAGGATAAGCTGCTAAAAAAGCCATACTGTGTCCAGGTACATCAATCTCTGGCATGATATCGATGTTTTTAGTTTTAGCATATGCAACTAAATCTTTGATATCTTCTTGTGTATAAAATCCGCCATAAGTTTTAGGTTCTTCTGAAGCTGGCTTGCTAATATTAGCCCATTTGCCTATTCTATTAGGTCTCCATGCGCCTACCTGTGTGAGCTTTGGCAGCGCTTTAATTTCAACTCTCCAGCCTTGGTCATCTGTTAAATGAAAATGTAATTTATTTAATTTGTACATGGCCATTTCGTCCATCATTTTTTTAACTTCAGCAACCGTAAAAAAGTGACGACTTACATCCATCATGAATCCTCTCCATTCGAATCTTGGGGTATCTGTAATTTGAACAAAGGGTAGGGTCCATTGTATTTTGTTTTGAACCTGATTACTGTAAATTGCTGGAGGGTGTAATTGTAAAATACTTTGCCATGCGTATAAAGCACCTGCATAAGTTTGTGCTTTGACTTGGATGCCACTTTTATTTATAGTTAAGTGATATCCTTCTTTGCCTAATGCTTTGTCTTGCACTTGTTCAAAACGAATGGTGGCAGTTTTTTGATTACTCACTAAAACAGTCTTGCCAGTTGCGGCTTTAAACCTTTCACTCATTGCTATGCCTATGCCTTCAAAGCTTTTAGGCATTAGAATCGTAATTTGTTTAGGCATTTCGAATTGACCAACATCAATTTTTATTGAACTTGGTTCAGGAATAATCTGCACTTGTTGTGCATTGAGTTGGAAGATGACTATGGCCGCAAAAAGAGAAAAACTGATTTTTTTAAGTTGCATAGTGTGCATTTTTTCGTTCCTTAAAGATACTAAAAATAAAAAGCCCGACCACATTTCTGAGATCGGGCTTGTGTAGATATTATCCACTTATAAATTAGTATCTGTAAGCGTCAGACTTAAATGGACCTGCTTTAGGTATACCCAAGTAAGCAGCTTGCTCATCTGTTAATTCGTCTAATTGAGCACCTACTTTAGCTAAGTGTAATCTTGCAACCTTCTCATCTAAATGCTTTGGTAACACATACACTTTATTTTCGTAGTTTTTGTGATTGGTCCACAATTCAATTTGAGCTAATGTTTGGTTAGAGAAAGAGTTACTCATCACAAAAGATGGGTGACCCGTTGCACAACCTAAGTTTACTAAACGACCTTCTGCTAATACAATGATATCTTTACCATCGATATTGTATAAATCAACCTGAGGTTTAATGGTATCTTTAGTATGACCGTAATTTTTATTTAACCAAGCCATGTCAATTTCAATATCAAAGTGACCGATATTACATACAATCGCTTTGTCTTTCATTGCTCTAAAATGCTTTTCGTTAATCAAATCTCTACAACCTGATGCTGTAACAATAATGTCTGCTTCTTTCACAGCATCAATCATGCGCTTCACTTCAAATCCATCCATTGCTGCTTGTAAAGCACAAATTGGATCAATCTCAGTTACAATTACACGACATCCAGCACCACGTAAAGAGCCTGCAGAGCCTTTACCTACGTCACCGTAAGAACCAACCACAGCTACTTTACCCGCCATCATAACATCAGTTGCACGACGAATCGCATCTACCAATGATTCCTGACAACCATATTTGTTATCGAATTTAGATTTAGTAACTGAATCGTTTACATTGATTGCAGGCATAGGTAAAGTACCTTTTGCCATACGCTCGTATAAACGGTGAACACCTGTGGTTGTTTCTTCACTCAAACCTTTGATGCCAGCAACAAACTGAGGGTATTTATCTAATACCATATTGGTTAAATCGCCACCATCATCCAAAATCATATTTAAAGGGCGATCTTCGCTACCGAAAAATAAAGTTTGTTCAATACACCAATCTCCTTCTTCAACGCTTTGTCCTTTCCATGCAAAAACACCTACGCCAGTTGCCGCAATGGCAGCAGCAGCTTGGTCTTGAGTAGAGAAGATATTACAAGAGCTCCACTTTACTTCTGCACCTAAAGCAGTTAAAGTTTCAATCAATACAGCAGTTTGAATTGTCATGTGCAAACAACCTGCAATACGTGCACCTTTTAACGGTTGGCTTGGACCATATTCTTCACGGATACTCATTAAGCCTGGCATTTCTGCTTCTGCTAAACGAATCTCTTTACGTCCCCAATCGGCTAGGGTAATATCTGCTACTTTATAAGGTAGGCTAAAATCGATGTTTTGTAAACCTGACATAATTATTTATTTAGGGTGTAAAGGTAGTTTTGTAGGATAAAATAATAAAATTTATATATTATATAGTGAATTATACTATATTATAGTAATTTTATGTCAATAAACTCTTTTTTAGAATGAAAAACAAGACTCAAACAGTAGATTCGGCTAATGACATTTTAATGTCAAATGAGCTGTCTAATCAAACAGTTGCTTTGGATGCAAAAGATTTGGCTATTTTGAAGCTATTGCAACAGAACGCAAGAATGAGTGTAAAAGAAATTTCAGAATCTGTTCAACTTAGTACTACGCCAGTGCATGAAAGAATTAAAAGATTGGAAGCCTCTGGTGTGATCAAGCAATATGCTACATTAATAGACGGTGCAAAAATTAAGAAAGGACTAATGGTGATTTGTTATGTCTCTTTAAATCAGCACAGTAAAAAATCAGGTACGCAATTTATTAAGTTAATTAATGAATTGCCTGAAGTAGTGGAGTGTTATAGTATTTCTGGGGAATTTGACTTTATGTTAAAAATTGTAGCCGAGGATATGAATAGCTATTATAATTTTCATGTCAATAAATTGAGCCAGGCAGAAAATATTGGTCAAGTGCAGAGTGTGTTTATTATGGGTGTAGTCAAACAAACCCATGTATTGGTTTAAGTCTTAAAGTTAAAACGTTAAGCGCATCACATAATCGTCCATATAAAAGCCATTGCCAATATCAAATTTAAATTCAGCTTCTTTTGTAAATCCATTTTTTATGTAAAAGTGATAAGCGTTATTGTGCTTGTTGACTTGTAAATACAGAGACCCTGCACTAGCTGTTTTTGCAACTTCAATTGCTTTTTCTAATAATGCTTTTCCAGCGCCTGAGCCTTGAGCAGAAGGGAGTACGTAAAGCTTGTTGAGTTTGAATTCATTGGATGGTCCAGCTTCATTGCTTACAGAACAAAATCCAATAGCCTCTCCATTTGTATAAGCTATAAAAAATTGATGTCCTTTTTCGAACTGCGCTGCTAAAGAACTTTCACTGTACATCCAATCCAACATGAAATCAATTTGTGCTTGTGAAATGATATGCCCATAAGTGCTTGGCCAGGTGCGTTCTGATATAGAGCGTATCAAAGCACGGTCGTTCAATGAAGCAGGTCTGATAATTAATGCACTCATTATAATTGCGCTAAACTTTCTTCGATCGTTTGAATCCTAGCCAAAGCATCAGCTTTCTTTTTTTGTTCTACTGCAATTACTTCTGGTTTTGCATTTTGAACAAATTTATCATTGGCTAATTTCTTCTCTACACTCTCCAAAAATCCTTTTTGGTGCGCTAAATCTTTTAATAAATTTTCTTTTAAGTTAGCTGTATCAATTGCTTGGTCTGCTACTAGATAGAATTTATCTTTTTCTAAAGCCACTACGATACTTGAACCAATGGCTTCATTCGTGTATGCAATTGATTTAGCATTGATTTGTTTTGCTAAGATGTTTTGAATACGCTGGAAGGCAAGGATGTTTTTCGACTGAATATGTAAATCAATTGCATCCTTAGGTTTGATTTTATTTTTGTTTCTCGCATCACGTAGAGTAGAAATTACGTTTTTTAATAGTACTCCAGCGTTTAAAACTGCTTCATCTACTTTTTCAATAGGTGCTAATTCCTTAACACATAAATCCTGCGTTTGCGTTTTTAAAGTATGGTGAATCTCTTCTGTAATGAAAGGCATGAATGGGTGTAATAATTGCAACAATGCATCATAGAATTCAATACTCTTTTCAAAAACTTGGTTATGAATAGGTTGTTCAAATCCAGGCTTGACCCATTCTAAATACCAGCTGCAATAATCATCCCAGATCAATCCGTAAATAGTTTTCAATGCTTCACTTAAACGAAATGTCTTTAACATCTCATCTACTTCAATTTGTGTGGCACTTAATTTTGCTTGGAACCAATCCATTGCAAAAATGGCATCCTCTGGTATAGCGTCTTGATTACTTTGTCTTGGCTCCCACATTTTTAATAATTTGGTAGCATTCCATAATTTACTATTGAAGTTTCTTCCTTGTTCTAAAGTTGATTCATCAAATAATAAATCGTTTCCTGCTGGAGAGGCGATCATAATCCCAAAACGCACTGCATCAGCGCCATATTGATCTATTAAACCCAATAAGTCTGGAGAGTTGCCCAAGCTCTTGCTCATTTTTCTACCTTGCTTATCTCGAACAATCCCTGTGAAGTAAACATCCTTAAAAGGAATCTTACCCATATATTCTTCACCAGCCATAATCATTCTTGCTACCCAGAAGAAAATAATTTCTGGAGCAGTAACTAAGGTGCTTGTAGGGTAGTAATAATTAATTTCTGCATTGTTTGGATTGGACATGCCTTTGAAAACTTCAATAGGCCATAACCAACTACTAAACCAAGTATCTAAGCAGTCTGCATCTTGATGCAATTCTTTGCCTAGGGTTTCAGGGTAGGTAGTATGCACTTTTTCAAGACTTGCTTCTACATATACATTGCCTTCATTGTCATACCATGCTGGGATTCTGTGTCCCCACCATAATTGACGACTAATACACCAGTCCTTGATATTTTCCATCCAGTGACGGTATACATTTTTAAATTTAGTTGGATGGAAATGAATTTCATCTGACATGACTTTTTCTAATGCTGGTGCTGCCAATTGTTTCATATCTACCCACCATTGTAAACTCAATCTTGGTTCTACAATAGCATCTGTTCTTTCACTAAATCCAACTTGATTCACATAGTCTTCTATCTTCACCAAATTACCTGCAGCCTCTAAGTCTGCTGCAATTATTTTCCTTACATCAATCCTATCTTTCCCTAAGTACATTGGTGCAGCATCATTCATTGTCCCATCATCATTCATGGTATCAATCACTTCTAAGCCATGCTTTTGCCCAAGTTGAAAGTCATTGATATCATGTGCAGGCGTTACTTTTAAAGCACCTGTTCCAAATTCTATTTCAATATAGTCATCGGCAATAATTGGGATGCGTCTATTGATCATCGGCACAAAAGCATACTTGCCCACTAAATGGGTATACCTTGGATCTTTTGGATGTACACAAATTGCAGTGTCACCAAAAATGGTTTCTGGTCTTACTGTTGCAATGGTGATATATTCATCTCCTGGAAGATCAAGTTTGTACCTGATATGGTACATCTTTCCATTCACTTCTTTATGTATTACTTCTTCATCGCTTAAAGCAGTCTTTGCTTTCACGTCCCAGTTGATCATTCTTTTACCACGATAAATCTTCCCCTTTTTATATAGATCTATAAATACTTTAATCACAGTTTCGTAGTAGTCAGGATCCATGGTGAAAGCAGTTCGCTCCCAATCCAAACTACACCCCATCTTTCTTAACTGTTGTAAAATGATGCCACCATATTTTTCTTTCCATTCCCAAGCATAACTTAAAAACTCCTCTCTGCTTAAAGATGATTTAGCAATACCTCTTTCTCTTAACATCGCCACCACTTTTGCTTCTGTAGCAATAGAAGCATGGTCTGTTCCAGGTACCCAACAAGGATTCATGCCTTGCATACGTGCACGACGAACTAAGATATCTTGAATCGTATTGTTTAAACAATGGCCCATGTGTAAAACGCCGGTTACATTTGGAGGAGGGATGACCACTGTATATGCTGGCTTGTCATTTGGGAGACTATGAAAATAACCTTGGTCAATCCAATGTTGGTACCATTTTGTCTCTACTGCTCCCGGTATAAAATTTTTACTCAATTCCATGCTAAATGCTTTTCCTATAATGAGTTACAAAAATAAGGAAAAGCCACAAGCTAATATTGACAAAAAAATGCGAACTTGCTGGCAAATGGAATTTGCAATTGTAGACATAGAAACCACTGGCGGTATGCCCCATATGCATGGGATTACCGAAATTGCGATTGTAATGCACAATGGTATTGAGGTGACAGGTAGATATGTAACCTTAGTAAATCCAAGACAAAAAATCCCACCATTTATCGTCAACATGACTGGGATAAGTGATGAAATGGTCGCCGAAGCGCCAATTTTTGAAGAAGTAGCGCCTCAAATTTATAATTTATTAAAAGACCGAATTTTTGTTGCACATAATGTAAGTTTTGACTATTCCTTTGTACATTATTTATTGGGTAAGTCAGGCTTTCAATGGTCTGCGCCTAAATTGTGTACGATTAAGTTGAGCAAGAAGGTGTTTCCTGGTTTGGTGAAATATGGATTAGGGTCGCTCACTAGAGATTTAGGTATCCGTATCGAAGGTCGTCATCGCGCCTGGGGAGATGCACAAGCCACTGCTGAAGTATTGACTATGGCAATAGAAAAAGAAGGAATGGATCCCATACATTTGCTTTTAGCAAAAAAAGAAGCAAGAAAAAAAATAGCGCCACCAAGTGTAGGCACTGACGACACTATTTAATTGGGTATAATTTTAGTTTTTTGATAAAGCAACTGCGATTTATTTATACTAATATTCAGCAGTAACGCCGGTGTAATTTTGTGGTGTAATTTTCTTTAACTCCTTTTTCAAAGTTGCATTGACTTTTAATCCATCAATGAATTTATGCATGGACTTTTTATCAATTTTATGATTGCCTCTTGTTAAATCTTTTAATGCCTCATATGGATTAGGGTAATTTTCACGACGTAAAATGGTTTGAATGGCTTCTGCTACCACTGCCCAGTTGTTTTCTAAGTCCTCATTAATTTTCACTTCATTCAAAATTAATTTACCTATTCCTTTTTCAATTGAATTAATAGCAATAACGATATGACCTACTGGTACGCCGATATTTCTTAACACTGTAGAGTCAGTTAGATCTCTTTGTAATCTACTAATAGGCAACTTTGCAGATAAGTGTTCTAGGATTGCATTGGCAATGCCTAAATTACCTTCGGCATTTTCAAAATCAATTGGGTTAACTTTATGTGGCATGGCGCTAGATCCCACTTCGCCTTTTTTAGTTTGTTGTTTAAAGTAATCCATCGAGATATAAGTCCAGATATCTCTTGCTAAGTCAATCAAAATAGTATTCAATCTTTTTAAGTTGTCGCAATGCGCAGCAAAATGATCATAGTGTTCAATTTGTGTAGTGAACTGCATACGCTCCAAACCTAAAACATCATCCACAAATTCATTGCCCAAAGCCACCCAATTCTTTTTAGGGAAAGCAATATGGTGTGCGTTGAAATTTCCTGTAGCGCCGCCAAATTTAGCAGCATAAGGAATGCTAGTAAATAATTCAATCTGATGATTGATCCTTTCAACAAATACCATTAATTCTTTACCTAGAGTGGTTGGAGAAGCTGATTGACCATGTGTCCTAGCTAATAAAGGTACTTTCTTCCACTGCTTCGCAAATAGATATAATTTGTTTTGTAAATTAATATAAGCTGGTAAAATTTCAGACTCCATAGCGTTTTTCCAACTCAAAGGAATGGCAGTGTTGTTGATATCTTGAGAAGTTAATCCAAAATGGATCCATTCTTTTAAGCCACTTGCTTTATGTAGGTCTAGAATTTCCTTTAAAAAATATTCAACTGCTTTCACATCGTGGTTAGTGGTAGCTTCAATAGTTTTAATTTTAGCAGCGTCTTCCTCCGAAAAATTATCAATTACTTCTAGTAGTGCCTTCCTTAAACTTGCAGGCAGTTTAAAAAACTTTTTATCAGCTAAAAATAAAAAATAATGCACTTCTACTAGCACCCTATATTTAATAAGGGCAAATTCAGAGAAATAGGCACCTAGAGCTGCAGTCTGTTTGTGGTAACGTCCGTCGATAGGGGATATAGCGCTTAATTGAGACATATAGTTTGCTTTAATACAATTTGTATTTGGTATCTTTGTACAAAGTTAATTCAATTGGACAAGAGATGGCGCATTGGGGTGGTAAGTTATTTCAACACACAGCCCTTATTATTGGGGATAGAAAAAGCTAATTTTTTATCAAAAATAGAATTGGTCAAAGATTATCCAGCCAATATTGCGCAATCATTGATTGACGGGAAGATTGATATTGGTCTTGTACCTGTGGCGATTACACCCTTATTATCTAATCCCCATATTGTTGCTGAATACGGGATTGGCACAAGAGGTAAAGTAGCTTCAGTTGCTATTTTCAGTCAAGTGCCAATCGAGCAAATTGAAGCCATTTATCTTGACTATCAAAGTAGAACTTCCGTACGTTTGGCGCAAATCTTGTTAAAAGAATTTTGGAAAAAAGAAGTACAATTTTTAAAAGCGGAGGAAGGTTATATTCAGTCTATTCAGGGTACAACTGCTGCCGTGATTATTGGAGATAGAGCTCTAGCCAATTTATCGAAGTTTAATTTTGTATATGACTTAGGAGAAGCATGGTTAATTCATACAGGTCTACCATTTGTATTTGCAGCTTGGATGTCTAATCAGCCCATTCCTGAATCCTTTCAAATTTTATTTAATCAAGCGAATGCTTATGGAATAGAGCATGTACAAGAAGTATTACAACAACTTCCTGATAGAACGCATGATTATGATATGGAACAATATTATACTAAAAATATCGAGTATAAATTAACCGATGATATGCAGCAAGGAATGCGCTTGTTCTTAGAAAAAGCAAAGCAATTAGCGTCTTAAAAATCCGAATACTTTATTCTTTAGAACACCTTGAACTAGATCTTTGAGTTCCGGTGCAGGATTGATCCAAATTAATAATCCATAGAAGCCCAATCCATAAATAGTCGACTTGATTGTGATGTTCAAAAGAAAATTAGATACAGATGGAATTTTGTAGATAAGAAACATGAAAGCAATACTTAATAGTAAAAACAAACCATGTTGTAAGGTATAGGGTTGCAAATTAAATTTCTTATATAAAAATAAAAAGCGTACACTATTGTACAATATTAAAGCGGCTAAATTGGAATAAGCTAAACCAATTAGTTGGTAATGACTAATCAAATAATAGTTTAGTGGGATAGATAAGACAATGTAAAATAGATTGGTAAAAAAGTCAAATCTCCAATAATTAGAAGTGCCAATAATTTGGCCATTCACGCCAGTAGCTAAGTCAATTAATTTAGCCAGCCCCATGATAAAAATAAGTGGTACTAAAGCGTCGTAGCCACCACTTTCTTTATGACTAATCCAGTTTAAAAAGGCAACTAAATTTTCAATATTCAACCATATAAGGCCAAATAGCATTAAGCCAACAGCTAAAAGATTAGATACGCTTTTATGATAGACATGTTTAATATTGGCAAAGTCTTTATCCTTCCATGATTTAGCCAAAACAGGAATACTGATGGCTGTTAAACTTCTTTGAGGAATTTCCATGATTGCAGCGACATAAGTAGCAATGGCAAAAATAGCTGCATCACTCAATCCTCTTAAGCCCACAATCATAAAGGTATCATTGGTTCTTGCGAGTAAATTAAAGAACTGACCAGCAAATACAAATAATGCAAAATTTAGCATCTTACCTTTCAAGCGTTTTGTTACGTTGCTAATGCGAAAGCTTCTAAAAGACCATTCATGTGATTTAGACAAGTTATAAATTAATAATAAAGTAGGGATAACATAGATGCCGCTGAAAAATAAAATGAACTGATCAAAGTTGAGCCACTTCAACCCAAAAGCAAGGATCAGTAATGTTGTTAAAATCCTGATGGCAGTCTCTCTTAAGAAATTGGTCAACACCCCTTTTTGTAAGCCCCAAGCAAATGCCTCTAGCCAATAAAAGATGAGCAAGAAAAAGGTGTAAGGATATATATAGTTGAAATAATTAGCTAAGCTAGGCGACTTACCTAATTTTCGGATAATGAAATCTTTATTCTCCCAACCTATCCACAATAGTAAACCAAAGCCAATAAGGTTAATGATCAAAGTTAAAAAAGGTAATTCGTTTTTCTTAGGTCCTAAGTAATGCGTGTAGAATGGGAAAAATTTATAGACTACTGGAAGGGTGCCTAGTGTACAAAATACGGAGAGGGTAGCGCCGATATCAATCATGGCTCTAATAAGACCCTGGTCATTTTTGGAAAAAAATAAGGGGAATAGTACTAGTAGATTCACTGCACCTATCACAAAACCAATCATGATAAATATAGACGACTTAATACCTTGTTTTTGGATAATACCCATGCTACAAATATATTGTAAATAAGCCTAAGCGGGTTCGCTTTACTTATACTTCTTAGTTAACCTGTTTTTAAGCATTTTCCATATCATCTGGAAAGAAACACGAGACTCGGTATATAGCACTTCTTTATGGTCAATCAATGTACTAAGACATTCAGTATACCAATCTTTGTGTTTTTCAACTATATATTCAATAATCTGCTTTCTGTTCGGATGGGTATCGTTGGCTAATGTAGACTTATTGGTTTGTCTATAATACAATAAAAATTCAGGGATTAGGTGCACATTCCATTTGGCTTTTGTCATACGGATATAAAATTCCCAATCCTCGTAGCCCAGCTTCATATTTTCATCATATCCACCAATTTGATCCCATGCCGATCGGCGCACCATGGCGCAAGCAGGGCACTGATTGGAGAATAGGAAATTAAAAGCATTGCCTCCTCTTGGTTTTGCTTTTCCAGTTCGATTACCAAAGTATTGAATATAGCTTGTAACAACGCCTATGCTTGGATCTTTTTGAAAGACTTCGATTCCTTTTTTAAAGAAACTAGGATCAAAATAATCATCTGCATCTAAAGCGACAATAATATCTCCTTTTGCATGTGCTACACCATAATTTCTAGCTGCTGACATCCTCCCATTCATTTTATGTAATACCTGAATTAAAGGATCTTGTTCTAATTCTTTTAAAACCTCAATGGTTCCCATATCGGTTGAACCATCATTTACAATGATAATTTCATCGGCAGGGGTAGATTGCTTTTTGAGTTGAGCAATGGTCTCTGGCAAATAACTTCCATCATTATAACAGGGTATGATAACACTAATCATATTGCAATCTAATGTTTTTGTTTATAACAGAAGATGTTTAATTGAACATCATAAGTTGTGCCTGTTTGCTTTTGATAAAATGGGCTGGTCAGTTGATCCGCAGCCATTTTGATGTATACTTTAAATCCAACAGATTCAACTTGTTCTAGTAGCGTGTATAATTGTTTGGTTTGATCCACTGTGCCATGGTATTCTAAAAAGAAATTGTCTACATTTTTGAGCCCACTTAAACAATCAGCTACTACTTGGAATTCAGCGCCTTCAATATCCATTTTCAAGAAATCAATCTGTTCAAATTGATCTAAGAATGTGGCAAGTCGAATGGCTTTTACTTTATGTTCACTAAAATTGGTCAGATCAATATGGCTGCCTTCAGATCCTTTATTTGAAAAGGAAAGGGTGGTATCTTCTATCCAAACAGCAGCTTGGTATAATAGGGTATTGTTGAAGTCATTCGCTTTTATATTCTGTTCTAATAATTGAAACAATGTTTCATCAGGTTCAAAAGCGTGAAGGATTGCATTGGGATAGATTGTTTTAAAGTAGAGGCTGCTTAATCCTATATTTGCGCCACAATCAATAATGATTGGTTGCTCGTTTTTCGCTTCAAATCGATAAATTTCATCCACAAATAATTCTTCATAAGTCTTGATCAACTCATAAGGACGTTTGTAAAATACTTTGAACTGATGGAATGTAAATGACTTTGTCTGCCGATCCTCCTGGTGCTTCAGTATTTTTTTTTGTAACCATGAAATTTGTTGGAATCGGGGCTTGTGTTTTGAAGGGGTTAGCTTTTTTCGAATCCCCTTTAGTATATTTGTAATAAACATAAATTTTTGTTTGATGACTGAACACCTGATCTCAATTTGTATACCTGCTTATAAAAAGCCTGAATATGTGGTGCGTGCCATTCAGTCCATTTTAAAACAATCATATAAAAAAGTAGAAATCGTTATTTCGGACGATTCTCCAAACGAGGATATAAAAATAGCGATTCAGCCTTATATTTCTGAGGTGGACATTAAATATTATCATAATGAACCTGCTTTAAAAAGTCCAAAGAATTGGAACAATGCCTTGAATAAGGCTACAGGTGATTATGTCATGTTATTGCATCAAGACGATTGGTTGCATGACCCTAATGCACTAGAAATTTATGTAGCCAGTTTCAAAAGTCACCCTAAAGCAGGGTTTGTTTTTTGTAAGAACACGGCTATTCAACCAGATGGGGTAAAACTAAATCTTCAAGCCATTAAGTCTTTATTGGGGAATATGGATCAAAAGCCACATCATATTCTAAGAGCGAATGTTATTGGACCGCCTAGTAATGTGATGTTAAAACGTTCTATTCCTATTCGTTACGACGAAAATTATATCTGGTTGGTGGATGTAGATTATTACGTTCAATTATTAGAAGCTGGGTATCAATATGTATACCTAGACCAGCATTTAGTGAGTATTGGTTTGCATGAAGATCAGACTACTGTTTTTTGTAGAAACAATGAAGATGTGATTGTGAAAGAAAATATCCATTTTGCACATAAGCTTGGCAATAAAGCTTTTTCGGATATCTTAATCTATGATTATTATTGGAGGTTGTTGCGTAATTATAAAATAAGATCAATTGACACTTTGCTCAATTATGGTGTTGAATCAACTAAATTACTCCAAGTGATACAATTAATGCTTGCATCACAATTACGCATTTCTCTAAAATTGTTGAATTTCGGGCCATTCTCAAAGTGCCTCATGTTTCTAAATTATCTACAAAGACCTAAATAAATCTTTGTACTGTAGCAGTTTCTTTTCTAGGTATTTCCAAGATAGTATGCCCAATAAAAAGGCAATCAAAGTGCTCGACCAGATTAATAGGGTGACTGATGGTTGAAATAAATAAATTATAGTTTGTTGAATAGGAAAGGCATAAAGGTAAATGCCATAAGAGGGATCTTCCAAATGTTGATGTATCCAGTTAGAAAGTCTAGAACTGCCTTGCCCAATATATATGACTAAATAAGGCCAAACAAAACATAACCAAATTGGATTTGGTTGCAGGTATAAAATGCCAATTGTCACCATGCTTGCAAGGATAGCAATACCTTTTTTTAGAGGGATTGCCTCCCAGTTGATGGTTCCTAAAAAGGAACCAATGATAAAAAATAAACCTAGTTCAAAAATAAAATCAACCCTCATTTGAAAGTTAACAACTCTAAGATGATCAATAAAAAATAGATTCCCGATCAATAAAATTAAAATCATTAATACTAAGACAATTTGACTAGCTTTTTTGAACTTCCTAAGTGGGTATAGACTAAGCAATACTAGGTAAAATAAAAATTCAAATCCCATGGTCCATAGTGAGCCATTAATGGCTTGATTTGGTAATCGATCGAATACGCCATGTATTCTCCATTGATTACGATACAAAGTCAAGTTGTTTAAAATATACTGGATGGCTTCTGTTTTAAATTTAAAATAGGGGTATACTGGCTGATAAAGTAAGTAAACTAATCCAACAGATAGAAGTAGTACAACGATTAAAGCAGGGTAAATCCTTAATATTCTTTTCCATAAATAATCTAGCACATTAGGACTTCTGTTAAGACTTTTATAAATAAGGTAACCACTAATTGTTATGAATCCTTTTACGCCAAACCATGAAAAGTTAATATAATGATGAGTTGTTTCACAGAGCCAGTCACAACCTTGATTACCCAATAATACATAGGAATGAGAAAGAATCACTAACCATGCAAATAAGATTTTAATAAAATCGAAATTATTTGCGTTTCTTATTGCGGGGTTATTTGTTTTCATACTATCTACTACAAATATAAAAGGATTTAGTATCTTGGGCCATGCTTCTTTCTATTATTATTGTCAATTATAAGTCTACCCAATATATAGTAGATTGCCTGCATTCGGCAGGTGCCGCACTATTACAAAACAAATCGATTGAATGGATTGTGGTAGATAATAATTCACAAGACGATAGTGAAAATCTAATTTGCAAAAAATTTCCGACTGTCAGGTATATTCAAATGGGTTATAACGCAGGATTTGCAAGAGCAAATAATGCAGGAATAAAAATGTCAAATGGTGAACATGTTTTATTACTAAATCCCGATACCCTAATTTTAGAGGGTAGCATCCTTGAATGTGTTGATCGGTTGTCAAATTCAAGTCATGTAGCATGTGGAGTCCAACTTGTACATGCAGACTATACCCCGCAATTTTCTGGTAGTTTTTTTACGATTGGCGGCTTAAATCATTTATTAGAATTGCCTTATTGGGGTGCTGTCATTAAGGGGTTTGCTACTTTACTAAAAAAATCAAAACCTTCATTGATACAAGTTGAAAAAGAAGCAATGGTTGATTGGGTGAGCGGTGCTTTCTTAATGGTGAAAAAACAAGCTATTGATCAAGCAGGACTTTTAGACGAAGATTTCTTTTTATACGCAGAGGAAGTAGAGTGGTGTAGTAGACTTAGAAAATTGGGTTCAATTTGTCTTTATGGTGATCTTAGTATTGTTCACTTGATTGGTACATCAATTCAATCTGTGGCTAATTCAGCCGACAATAGCTACACCAACTTGTCAGATAAAAAAGGACTACAATTAATCGTATCTAATCATGTTCGTATCAGAAAGCAATACGGTGTTATTTGGTTTATTATTTTGTTGCTCAATTACACTTGGGCTATTCCATTCTCCTTTATAGCTAGTATGATAACACAATTGAAAAAAGGTAAACCACCATTCACTGAACTAAACTATTTAGTTGGATTTGCTCATAATATTTTTAAGCTTTGGACTTTATCGCCTATTATCATAAGTGGTAAACCATATTTTTATAAATGTATTTAAACTTTTAGCGTCCAATTAATCCCAATAAGGTGTCTATTCGAAATTGAATAACAGGCCAGGTTTTGGCAGGGTGTCCTTGCAAAGCATATTTTAAGCCTAAGATGATCGCTGCACCTAATTTAAAAAGGTACTCTATGATCTTTTTTTGAAAGGCCCAATGGCTTATTGCTTTTGTCCTGGACCTTTCACCTCGGCCAATACCACTTGCAACTCTGTATAAATAATCAGTTGTTAATTTTTTCACTTCTACGATATGCTCAACGATAATACTAGGGTCGTAATAAATTTTATGTCCTAGGGCCATTATTTTGTAAAATAAATCTTTCCCCTCGCCGCCAATCCTTAAGGTGCCTATAACACCTGGAATGGCACTGTTAAATCCGCCTACTAGATCAAATGTCTTTTTACAAACAATCATATTAGATTCAAGAGGATACTTGCCATTTTCAAAAGCACAAGCATGGGGTGCATAATCAAAGTTGCCAACCATACTAGAAACATAATAACTCATCCATTTAGGTGCTTCAGGTACATACCTTGGTATAATTCTTCCGCCAAATCCAACCCTTTCAGGGTGATTTTTTATGTGCTTAATGATTTGTTCAACAAAATCCTTGTTTGCAACAGCGTCATCATCTATGAAACAAAGCCATTGAGTTGCTGCTATTTCAGCACCAGTGTTTCTTGCAAAACTCGCACCCTGTTTAGTTTCTGTGGTATAGTAAAATTGGCCATTTGGATGTGCATCTCTCCATTTATTAAATACTTCAGGTGTACCGTCTGTCGAATTATTGTCAACTACTAAAACTTCAAACTGGTCTAAAGGAGCAGTTTGGGCATACAAAGCATCCAAGGCTTCCCCTAAATAGTCAGCTCGATTATAGCTACAAATTATAATGGAAATTTGCATCTCAATTAAGCTGTTTTATTTTTCTGAAACCATTTAAAGCCTGTAAGTCCAATTAGTAACCATAATAAAATAGAAGCGATGCCAGATGCTTTTTTAGAAGTGTCGATGGAAGAGGGACGGAACGCGAAATGAATTTCATGTTTTCCTTTTGGTACTACTAAGCCTCTTAATACATAGTTCGTTTTGATAATTGGTGTTTCGTTATTGTCAATATAGGCTTTCCAGCCAAGGTTGTAATATACTTCACTAAAAACAGCAAATTGGTCTTTATTGGAATTGGAGGTGTAGTAAACATCATCATTGTTGTTTCTTAATAATGTAATACTTGCACTACTATCGTAATCAATTTGAGCTAGGCTTGAAATTTTATCTTTCTCTTCGATAATGGCAGTATCTTTTGGATTGAAATTGTCTAATTTTTTCATCACAGCTGCTGGATCTTTTTCAAATTGAATGCCTTTAACAAACCAAGCATTTCCTAAAGCGTCCTTATTTGGAATGGTATCTTTTGCCATATCTCCAGTAATGATGTATTTGGTATTCATCATGTTTAAAGTAGGCAAACAATTAGGGAATTTATACCATTGATTTTCTATCAAGTCTTGGTAGATACTCAATTTTGCAGGATTATAACCGCCCACAGTTCTATGATGATAAGCTATTAATGCACCACCGTTGAATGAATTTGGAATGCCATATCTTAGGTCAAGTACTCTATAAAAACTGGTGTCTTTTTTTAAAGCAATATCTAGTGGTGTTAAATTGAACGCGGTTTCATTTTCCGTTTGCTCAATGAAATTCTCGCTTTTTAAATACTTCAAATTAATTTGGAATAAGTCTATCAAGGCTAACAAACCAATACCTACAAAAAATACTGTTTGATTAATTTGTTTTTTTACTACAAGTAAGACCAAAAGGCCAAGCAGCAATATATAAATAAATGCTTTAATGAGGTCCCCTTCAAACATAGTTTTACGATCTGCTACGACTGCATTCATGATTTCGTTAGCAGGAGTGAGGTAGGCAGTTCTTTGTGCAGGATCTTGAATTTGACTTGTCACCATTTCATTCCAGCTAGCCAATTTTTGAAGGTCTTCTTCATTCTTAAAATCAGAAGAAAAATAGATGCCTAAAACCAAAACAAAAATGGCTAATAGCAGTCCTATTCCAATTTTATACTTCTTTGTAAAACCTACAACACTTGTTTCTTTACTTAAAGCATCTGCTCCATATAATGCCATGATGCCCATCAGTAATGTTGGTATCACCATGATCATACTTGGTGCACGGAATTTATTATAGAAAGGGATATAATCTAAAATAAACTCATTAAACCCTTTCAAATAAGAACCAGCAGCTAATAAACAAGAAAGCAAAATTGTTGCGCCAATCCAAATTCTATGTGGGTTATTGTTATTAGAAAATCCAATGATTGCTAATAAACAAATAACGATACCAATGTATGGTGGGCCTGCGGTAAAGCCAATCCCTCCCCAATAAAATTGTAAAAAGCCTTGGAGGTTTTGTGCTAATTCTGGCTGCATCTGTTGTAACTGCTCAATTGCCTTTGATTGAGTTGGGTCAACAACATTTGGATCACTGCTTGCGCCATATAAATGAGGGAACATCAATACCAATGGCTCAGTTTTGAACATACTATAACTAAGTGCATAATCGCTATTCAAACCAGTTGCACTGGTTTTACTTTCTTTTGTCAGTAATGCACTTCCTCCTCTAATAGAGGCTTTTCCGTATTCATAAGTACTCACTAAAATTGGCGCATTGACTGCCAAGCCCAAAATTGCAGCAAATAATCCGGTTACTAAAGTGGTGTAAATCGCCTTGTAATCTCTTGCTTTAATCCATGTCACTAAATAGTAGATTGACATAAATAAAGCGATGATGATGCCATAGTAAGTAATTTGTAAATGGTTCGCTTGTACTAAAAGTGCAGTGGAAATAGCAGTCAACAAGCCGCCCCATATATATTCCTTTTTGAATAATAAAAATAGTGAACCTATAAAAAATGGCAAATAAGCAATAGCATGCATTTTTGTGATGTGACCTACAATTATGATCACGGGGTTATAAGTAGCATAACTATAAGCCAAAGCACCAACAATACTAATTATTGTATTGAATCCAAGAATTTGAGCTAAGAAATAAAATGCGATACTTGCTAAAAAAAATAAACTAATGGGCTCAGGCAAACCTAGCGTGAAAATTCGATCTAATACTCCAATAGAATAAGCGTATCCAACCACGCCAGTAATCTGGTAGGTAGGCATCCCGCCGAACATGCTATTCGTCCAAAGTGGCGTGTGTCCGTATTTTTCTCTAAAAATAAGGGCATCTTGAGCCATCCCTTTAAATTGTGTAATATCTGATTGTTGCAATACCTTGCCTTCCATGGCTGGTTTACAATAAACAATAGCCACAATAGCAAAAATGATAATCGCTAGTAAATGAGGTAATATAGACTTGAAGATGGTTTTCAACATAGGTTTTTATTGTAAAACAAACCTACAACTAAAAAGGCTTTTTTTGTACTTTTAGTAACTTGTAAATATCAACATTATGCAGCATCGACCTTTCTTGGCCTTTATTTCTAAAGTAGCAATTATTGCCAATCTGGTCTACCTGCTTTCAACCTTATTTTTATTTATAACTTGGCTTAAAATTCCTAGGGATATTGCTCAGTTTATTGCAGTCATGGGCCTAGAATTGGCTCCTTTTGTTAATCTAACTTTTGCGCTTATCCTTTTAATCCAATGGTTTCAAAAAAAAGTGATTAATTTACCTCAATGGCAAACTATTTTTAACCTAAGCTTGTTATTAATTCAAGTTGGCCTATTATTTATCTAAAAACAATTATGATCCATCAAATATTAAAAAACAAACCCACCAAACTTTTCTTAGGCATTACTGCTTTTTTTGTGGCTAATGCTTTGATTGCTGAATGTATAGGAGGGAAAATTTTTTCTTTAGAACGTGTGTTTGGATTTGAGCCTGTAAACTTGACTTTGTTTGGAGAAACTGGTTTGGCATTCAATTTAACTTGCGGTGTTTTACTTTGGCCTTTGGAATTCGTCATTACTGATATAGTGAATGAATATTATGGGCCAAAGGCAGTTAGAAGAATTAGTTTGATCGCTGTTGCATTGATTAGTTATGCCTTTTTAATGTTTTATTTGGCAATGTCTGTTGCCCCAGCAAGTTTTTGGGTGGAGTCCAAAATGCAAAATGGGGTACCAAGTATGCAGTTGGCATTTGAAGCCATTTTTGGCCAAGGGATGTGGATTATTATTGGTAGTATCATAGCTTTTATGGTAAGTCAATTGATTGATGTGACCATCTTTCATCAAATCAAAAAATTGACTGGAGAAAAAATGATTTGGCTCAGGTCAACTGGCTCAACTGTGGTGTCACAATTTGTGGATAGTTTTGTGGTACTTTTTATTGCATTTAAAATAGGTAATGGTTGGTCTTGGAGTACTGTATTAGCAGTGGGTGTGGTAAATTATATGTACAAGTTTACTATGGCAGTTTTGTTGACGCCACTTATTCATTTGTTAAGAAATCGAATTGAAAATTACGTAGGAGCAGAGACGGCTAAGAAAATGAAATTGGAGGCGATGGGTGTAGAGGCAGGAATATAATTAAACTGCAAACTGTTCTTTTAATAATCTAATGGCCACTTTGTCGATAGGTAAGTGCATCGTTTCTTCGCTTAAATTTTCCCATTCTACCCATCTAAATGATTCGGCAGTGCCGTTCGGATCTGCCACTTGTTCGGGCATAAAATCAAATGGGGTTGTGGTTGTTTTTATCACAGATAAATCTTCGCAATGCACATAATAATAAATTGAAATAATTTGATCTGTTTTTTTAAATGCAGACATTTGAAAAAAATCTGTGGTGTATATATGGTCGCCAACAGTTACGGTTAATCCAGTTTCTTCCTTATATTCTCTTGCAAGACAATCTCTAGTGCCTTCTCCAAATTCTAGTCCACCACCAGGCAATTTGGTAAAGTAGTCACCTCTAATGTATTCATCACTTACTAATAATCTGTTAGCAGGATCTATCAGCATTCCGTATACACGAACATTGAACAAAGGCATGTTGATTTATTTTAAATGTATGCTCCCCTTGTACACAAAAGTGCCAGGGCCTTGAAGCCATATGTGATTAAAATGTCCACCGCCTAGGTTGTTAAAACGCACAGCTAATTCACCACCTAATGTTTTTATTGAAACAGTATGTTCACCTGTTTTATGTAAATGTGTGGTAATTGCGGCAGCTGTCACGCCAGTGCCACAACTATAGGTTTCATTTTCCACACCTCTTTCATATGTGCGAACAAATAAATGCTCTTTTTGAAATTCCACAAAATTCACATTGATACCCTCTGATTTGAATCGGTCGTTAAAACGAATTGCTTTTCCTGCTGTAACAACATCTAAATCTTCTATTCCTTCTACCATTTTAATATAGTGAGGAGAGCCAGTATTGGTCACAAAAAAATCTGTGCCTGTTTCTACAGAAGGCACGTCAATCATTTTCAAATGAACCCATCCATTATTATGTATTGTTGCTTCATGTGGGCCATCTACAGCAATAAATACATATTTATCTTTCACAATGCCATTGTCATGTGCGAACTGAACCAAACATCTACCACCATTTCCACACATAGTACCTTCAGTACCATCTGCATTGTAATACGTCATGGAAAAATCATATCCAGTCGCAGTGCCTAATAACATTAATCCGTCTGCTCCAACCCCAAATCTTCTATCGCATAAAAAAGCAATTTGTTGATTAGACAAAGAGATGCTGCCCTCTCTGTTATCAACAATTACAAAGTCGTTTCCCGTGCCTTGGTATTTTGAAAATTTGATATCCATTTGATCTTTTTCTTGGTTAAATAGTTGCAATAATGCCTAAACTTTTTTGAATCATATGGTCTACTGCTTTTGCGCCATCCTTACTAAATTCTTTTTTCACTCTATTCGCTACAATAACATTGATGCTTAAGCAATGGTGTCCTAATAAATTACATAAACCATAAATAGCACTGGTTTCCATTTCAAAGTTAGCAATATGGTGGTTCCCAAAACGAAAACTCGTCATCTGATCCACCAAATTAGGCATCTTTAAAGGGAGTCTCAAAATTCTACCTTGAGGTCCATAGAATCCAGGACAAGTGACTGTAATGCCATGACTATAACCATCTATAAAATGCTTTAACAAACCTGCACTCGCACTAGAAATATAGGGCTTGATATGATGCGTATGAATATTGGTATGTTGTTCAAATGCAGCTAAAATAGCCAACTCTTCGTCGTTGTTATTTGGCTGGTAAAAATGCAATAAATTATCTATCCCCAAACCATGTGTACCAGCTACCAATTGGTCTACACCCACTTCGCCTTGTAGCGATCCACAAGTGCCAAGACGTATCACAGATACTGATTTCTTGTTCTCTTTAATGCATCTTGTTTCAAAATCAATATTCACTAGTGCGTCTACTTCATTTAAAGCTATATCAATATTATCAGGTCCAATACCTGTGCTCATTACTGAAATACGTTTTTGTCCAATGTAGCCGGTATGGGTAATAAACTCTCTATGAGCAGATTTATATTCTATTCGGTCAAAGTACTTACTTACATGAGCAACACGTTCTGGGTCACCCACAGTGATTACGGTATCTGCAATTTCTTCTGGACGAAGGTCTAAATGATACACAGCTCCCCTTGGGTTAATGATTAATTCTGAAGCGCCAATAGGCTGTTTCATAAGGATGTTTTAGGCTACAAATGTCGTTTAATTCGAATTAGTGGTAAAATTCTTTTATAATTAACTACTTTACGTTATTTTCGCGATCCTAAAAAGGTCCTGTGGCCGAGTGGCTAGGCAGAGCTCTGCAAAAGCTTCTACAGCGGTTCGAATCCGCTCGGGACCTCGATACAAAGCCTGTTACGAAAGTAACAGGCTTTTTTAATACGAGACAGCGTCGAAAGCTCGCTTTCGTAAGCTGACGAGTATTAAAAAAGACAACAAAGAGCGAAGCGATTTGTTGAAAGGCTTTGGGTAAAGTGAGATAGCCGAAGCGGATGACAGCGAATTTATGAGCTGGCAATCCGAAGCGATTTGTTGAAAGGGTTTGGGTAAAGTGAGATAGCCGAAGCGGATGAACGACGAATGAAATGAGGAGGTCATCCGAACTTGGCTTTGGGTTTACCGAGTCATCCGCTCTTATCTATTTATTTTTTCTTCCACCTACATTTTGTTACTTTAAGGACAGAATAGACCATCATGAAACGCCTAGTACTCCTTTCGTTTTTACTAATCCAATCCCTGCTTGGTCAAGCACAAGTTAAGGAAGTATTTATTGAAACTGATGTCTTAGTAATAGGAGGGACAACAAGTGGCATTTGCGCTGGAATACAATCTGCAAGATTAGGTGTAAAAACAATGATTGTAGAATCCGGGCCATGGCTTGGAGGCATGTTAACATCGGCAGGCGTTTCTGCATTTGATGGGAATAATAGATTACCTGCAGGCATTTTTGGCGAGTTCAGAAATCATTTAGCAAAACATTATGGCGGCAAGAATAAGTTAGCAACTGGATGGGTGAGTAATACTTTATTTGAACCTCATATTGGAGATAGTATTTTTAAGTCAATGGCGAGCCAAGAAAAACAACTGGTAATAAAATACCATCATGAATTCATTAAAGCAATTACTAAAAATGGGGTAATAAATGGGATTGTTTTTTTAGATAAGGTCAATCAAATACAATTATTTGTTAAGGCAAAAAGGTATATAGATGCAACAGAATTAGGCGATGTAATAGCCTCTGCAAATATTCCTTATGACCTAGGAATGGAGTCGGATGCGATAACAAAAGAGGGGGTTAATCCGAATGGTTCAAATGAATTTATACAAGACATCACCTATGTTGCAATATTGAAGGACTATGGAAAGCCTCAACCTTTAATTGACCGTCCTAATAATTATGATTCATTAGAATTTGATGGAAGTAGTACGAATTTTTATAAAGATTCCACTAGGAGAAAGCCAACCATAGATGCCATCAAAATGCTACAGTATGGTGGATTGCAAAATAATAAGTTCATGATTAATTGGCCAATTTATGGCAATGACATCTATTTAAATGTAGTTGAAAAAACACCAGCTCAAAGAGTTGAAATATTGGAAGCGGCAAAGCAACAAACTTTGAGATTTGTTTATTTTATTCAAAAAGAACTTGGTTTTAGAAATATCGCTCTAGCAGATGATGAGTTTCCGACAAACGACAAACTTGCAATCTATCCTTATTATAGAGAGTCAAGAAGGGTAAAAGGTGCAAAAAGAATGGTCGTTCAACATATTACAAAACCTTTTGCGACGAATGAGCCTTTGTACAGAACAGGTATTGCTGTGGGGGATTATCCAATAGATCATCATCACAAGAAAAATAAATCAGCCCCTCAGAATTTGGAATTTGTGCCAGTACCTTCGTTCAATATTCCATTAAGTGTTTTAATTCCAAATAATAATGACGAATTAATTGTTGCAGAAAAGTCTATTAGTGTTTCCAATATTGTAAATGGGACAACTAGATTACAGCCTTGTGTAATGCAGATAGGTCAGGCGGCTGGAATGCTCGCTGCACAGAGTGTCTTAGATAATGTAGTGCCTAAACATATTTCAGTCAGAAAAATACAGGATAATTTATTGAATGCCCAAGGTTATATTATGCCTTATGTAGATGTTGCTCAAAATAGTGTCTATTTTAAAGCAGTACAAAAAATTGGAGCTACTGGTTTACTCAAAGGTGTGGGTCTCCCAAATGGTTGGTCAAATGAAACCTATTTTTATCCAAATAAAAAAGTTTCATTTTCAGAATTCATGCAAACATGGACTACAAAATTTAATTCACCTAATTCTTATGTTGAGCATGAAATGACAATTGCAGAGGCAATTGATTTTGCAGGTATACTTTCTGGAAAAAAATCAAAAAAGATAGAACAAGAGATCGCTGATAAATGGTCTAAGTTGTCTTTGGATAATTTCTCGATTAATAGACCAATATTAAGGTATGAATTAGCTGTTTTGTTAAATGAGTTTGATGTCTTTCATGTTTTTGATGTCGATCTATATGGGTTTATAAAGCCCTAAGTTGACCTCTTCAAATGCTTACTTCGCGTTATTTAAGTTGGATTGATGTATTTTTGCTTTATGAAACATTCTCAAACCATTGGCATCATCCTTACATTATTATTATTCTTTTGTACTACACAGCCATTTGTAATCATTGAAAGTAAAAACTGGGTAGTAACTGGATGGGATGCGGGTGCAACTAATTTTGGCCAATCAGGAAAGTTTTTATTTTATATTGGCATCCTGGCAATTGTTTTTTTCGCAATACCATCCATCAATGTTAAACGATTTAACATGGCATGGGGCGCATTGTTATTGGCATGGAGTTTTCGTAATTACTTAGTACTATCTGCATGTGCAATGGGGGAATGCCCTCAAAAACAATGGGCGTTGTATGCTTGCATTATTTTAAGTGCAGGAATTTTAATCATGACATTCCTTCCTAAGCTTAAAACAAAATAACCCTCTTTTTGGGAGGGCTATTCTATATAATGCTATTTATTTTTAAGCAAGTTGCTCTAATCCTTTACCTATTAATTGAACGGCTTCTTTAATCTCTGCTTCTGTGATGATTAATGGAGGTGCGAATCTTATTTTATCGCCATGAGTTGGCTTTGCCAGAATGCCTAATTCTTTAAGGTGTAAGCATAAGTCCCATGCAGCTTCTGGATTTTCATGTTTAATAACTATTGCATTTAATAAGCCACGTCCTCTTATAGAAGCGATAAAAGGGGAGTTGAGTTTTGCTAATTCTGATCTTAAAATTTCTCCCATCTTAAAAGAGTTCTCAACCATTTTTTCGTCTTTGATCACTTCTAATGCTTTCATTGCGACTGCGCAAGCAAGTGGATTGCCACCATAAGTTGAGCCGTGTTCGCCTGGTTTAATTTGTAACATGATAATGTCATCTGCCAATACTGCTGCAACAGGTATTGTGCCACCACTTAATGCTTTGCCAAGAATTAAAATATCGGGACGTACATTTTCATGGTCACACGCTAGCATGGTTCCAGTTCTTGCTAATCCAGTTTGGATTTCATCTGCAATAAATAAAACATTGTATTTATCACATAAAGCACGAACTCCTTTTAAATAGCCATCTGTTGGTATCACTACGCCAGCTTCTCCCTGGATTGGTTCAACCATAAATGCTGCAACTGTAGGATCTTGTAAAACGGTCTCTAAAGCTGCTAGATCATTATAAGGTACTAATCCAAATCCAGGCATATATGGGCCGAATCCTTTGAAACTACTAGGGTCAGTAGAAGAGGATATAGCAGCCAAAGTTCTCCCCCAGAAATTACCTTCAGCAAAAATAACTTTTGCTTGATTTTCAGGGATGCCTTTTACTGCATAACCCCATCTTCTAGCAAGTTTAATTGCTGTCTCACCACCTTCTACACCCGTGTTCATTGGCAATACTTTATCATAGCCAAAGTATTCAGTGATATATTTTTCATATACCCCTAATTGGTTATTGTAAAATGCTCTAGAGGTTAATGTTAATTTTTGTGCTTGTTCAGTTAATGCTTTAATAATTGCAGGGTGACAGTGTCCTTGATTTACAGCAGAATAACCGCTTAAGAAATCAAAGTATCTTTTACCATCTACGTCATATAAAAATATGCCATCGCCTTTTTCTAAAACGACAGGTACTGGGTGATAATTATGGGCACCATATTGATCTTCAAGAGCAATATACTTTGCAGTATTTGCACTTGTTTGAAATGTATTTGACATTCAATAAAATTTAAATTATTTGATAAAAACAGAAAGAAAAATTGGAGGGTTTGAATTTACCCAACGGGATGGTTTAGAAAATCTAAATTAGAAAATAAAAAATTTGCCTTTATCATGGCTCTAAGATAGGGTTTTTACTCAATTTTACCATAATTGGACTTACATTCGCGTAAAGAATCTGACTTGAAACCACTTGTATCAATTGTTATTTTAAATTATAATGGCGCCCATTATTTGAAGACATTTTTGCCTTCAGTATTGTCGACCCTTTATGAAAACAAAGAAGTGGTTGTTGCAGATAATGGTTCAACCGATGATTCTTTATCCATTTTAGCGGAACATTTTCCTTCTGTGAAAGTAATTCAGAATCCAACAAATGAAGGTTTTGCAGGCGGATACAATTGGGCATTAAAACAAGTTCAAGCAACTTATTATATTCTTTTGAATTCAGATGTTCAAGTTGATCCAGCTTGGGTAGGGCCATTGGTTCAATTAATGGAATCGAATTCCAAAGTGGGGGCTTGTCAGCCGAAAATTTTAGCTCAAAAAGATCCAAGTAGTTTTGAATATGCAGGTGCAAGTGGTGGATGGATTGATGCACTAGGATATCCATTCTCAAGAGGGAGGGTATTTGATGTTTGTGAAAAAGATAAAGGACAATATAATAACATTGAACGCATTTTTTGGGCATCTGGCGCTGCCATGATGATTCGTGCGAATTTGTTTCATTCTTTAGGTGGATTTGATGCTAGTTTTTTTGCACATCAAGAAGAGATTGATCTTTGCTGGCGGATGCAATTAGAGGGACATCAATTATATTCATGTCCTGAATCTGTTGTTTACCATGTGGGCGCAGGCACGCTTCCAAGAGGGGGTCGAAAAGTGTTTTTGAATTTTAGAAACAACTTGATCATGCTTAGCAAGAACTTGCCAGTCGCTGAATTAATATGGAAGTTACCATTACGATTTGCATTGGATGGCATCTCGGCATGGAAAGGTTTATTGAGTGGTGATGGGTATTTTTTTACCGCAATTTTTAAGGCTCATTTTGCCTTTATTGGGTATCTTCTTACAGGCAAAGTCAAGAGAAATAAGCATTATAAACCATTATCCAACCTAGGAGGTGTATATAACGGTTCTGTTGTATTCCATTACTTTGTAAAAAACAGGCAAGAATTTGATAAAATTGTCACCAAACACGCTCATAATTAAGAACTTGTTGTTATTTTTGCACTCGTAATTATAAACTATGTCACAAGAAATACAAGAAACAGCAGGAAATAAGGATATCGCAAAGAACTGGGTAAGTTCTTCAAGATTCATCTTCTATGTATCTGTTTTCGCGCTATTATCATTGGTTTTAGGTAATTGTACTAAGTTGTTCAGTTCTGGTTTTGAAAAGCCTGAAGTAGAAGTTAACACGAGCTCTCAGTACAAACCTGAATATAAATAGAAAAAAATTTTGTTGGTGTGTGTTGATTCCTTATTTTCGCACTCCAAAAAATAGTTCTTGTTCAAGCGGAAGTAGCTCATTTGGTAGAGCACGACCTTGCCAAGGTCGGGGTGGCCAGTTCGAGCCTGGTCTTCCGCTCAAAAATCCCGTTCTTCGGACGGGATTTTTTTTAAGTCTGTAACAGACGCCTTGGTGGTGGAACTGGTAGACACGCAGGACTTAAAATCCTGTTCGCCGCAACGCGAGTGCGGGTTCGATTCCCGCCTGAGGCACTAAGCCTCTCACGAAAGTGAGAGGCTTTTTTGTATCTTAGCACCCAGTATGTCACATTTAAAAGAAAGAACAGCCAAAGATTGTCTTAACTGCGGAACCGAAGTTGCAGGTAGATTTTGTCAACAATGTGGGCAGGAAAATGTCGAAGTAAAAGAAAGTTTCTTGCAATTATTAAGGCACTTTTTCGAAGACCTAACGCACTTTGATGGCAAACTTTGGAAGACTTTAAAACTATTGTTATTTAAGCCGGGGAGCTTAACTAAATTATATATGGATGGGAAGAGGGCTTCATATATTCATCCCATTAGAATGTATTTATTTGTCTCTGCGGTTTTCTTTTTATTCATGTTTACAGGAGATGTTCCGGATAAGCCAGAAGGACTAGCTGCGAACGCAGAAGCGCCAAAGGATTTTGCATCTGGGTTTAATGAAGGGTTTAATGTAGATCTAGAAAAAGATTCAATAGAATATAAAACTGTTGCAGAATACAATACTGCACAACAAAAATTGCCTGAATCTAAAAGAGATCAATGGTTAGATGCAACGGTTAAAAAGAAGGGTATTGAGTTGAATGAAAAATACCAAGGAGATAAATTTAAAATTGGCAAGGCCTTGATCGAAAAGTTTGAACATTATTTCTCTAGAATGCTCTACATTTCATTACCCATTTTTGCGTTCTTTATCTGGGTCTTATATAGAAGGAATAAGAATCATTATTTTGTAGACCATGTTATTTTTAGCATTCATATTTATTGTGCATTCTATATTATTCTGTTCTTTGTAAATATGGTCACAACCGTAAAAGATTATTTTACAAATAAGTCATATGGTTTCATTGGATTTTTAGCAGCTGTTATTTTATTTTTCTATTTATACAAGTCGCTTAAAAATCACTTTGGACAATCAAGAACAAAAACTTTTCTCAAATTTTTTATTTTAAACATTCTTACAATGTTATTGATGGGAACATTGATGTTTATTTTCTTTATGTTTTCATTATTTAATATCTAGTCATGTCTCAAAATAAGGTTGCAGATAGTTTTTTAGAATTAGTAGAAATCATGGATACCCTCCGTGAAAAATGCCCTTGGGATAAAAAACAAACGATACAAAGTTTGAGAAGCAATACCATTGAAGAATTGTATGAATTAATTGATGCAATTATTGAGGAAGATTGGGAGGGTATTAAAGAGGAATTAGGAGATATTCTTTTGCATGTTTTATTCTATGCTAAAATTGGAACGGAACAAGGTCATTTTACTTTGCAGGATTCGATAGAAGCTATCTCAAAGAAATTAATACATCGTCATCCACATATATACGGGGATGTGCAGGTCGAAAACGAGGAAGATGTAAAACGCAATTGGGAGCAATTGAAATTACAAGAGGGTAAAACATCTTTATTGGCAGGAGTCCCCAATAGCTTACCTGCTATGGTAAAGGCATTTAGGATTCAACAAAAAGTAAAACAAGTTGGATTTGAGTGGGAGAATAAAGAACAGGTATGGGATAAAGTAGAGGAGGAGATAGGCGAGCTGAAGGCGGAGATTGAAGTCAATGACCAAGAAAAAATGGAAGCGGAATTTGGGGATGTATTATTTAGCATGATCAATTATGCTCGTTTTTTAAATATTGATCCAGAGTCTGCCTTAGAGAAGACAAATAAAAAATTCAAACATCGTTTTGAATTAATGGAAACATATGCTAAAGAGCATGGTTTAGATTTAGCTAAGCTGAGTTTAAACGAGAAAGAAGCTATTTGGCAATCCATGAAACGAAATAAAGAATAATCAATAAAAAAGGCGCTAGAAATAGCGCCTTTTTTATTGGGGGATTAACTGACTTATTCATTTATGTTTAACATGAATGCATAGTTGCCAAAGAATCCTGGATAGATACCAGATAATTTAATTGTTGCTCCTGTTATTTTTTTCAATTTCTCATAAAACTCTTCTGTGTTTTTAACAGGTTGGTCATTTACATGTGTAATCACAAATCCTTTTTCAACCCTACTTTTTCCTAAAATTCCAGTGCCTAGTTCTTTTACTAAGACACCACCGTCGATATCATTTTTTTCTGCGGTTGCTTTATCGATTGTTTCTAATTTGCCCCCTAGTTTTTCTGCTGCTTTACTGCTGCTCGCTAAGTCAGTGTTTCCTAATTTAGCCTTCAATGTGGCATTTAAAGTAAGGTCTTTATTATCTCGTTTTACTGTAATAGTAATTTTATCATTAGGCTTATACTTCGCAATTTGTTCTTGCAATTCTGGGGAAGAAGTAACAGCTGTGCCATTTAATTTAGTAATGATATCTCCCACTTTAACACCTGCTGCTTTTGCTGCTCCACCTTCAAGCACATCTGTCACAACAATACCTTGCACATCTCCAATCTTAACTTTAAAGTCGGACTCAATCTTTTTGATTTGCTCTTCTGATAAATCATCTTGAGGGTAAGAGATGCCCAAATAAGCCCTTTGTACAGTGCCAAATTTCACAATATCTGTCACCACTTTTTTTACTAGGTTAACAGGGATGGCATAAGAGTAACCTGCATAAGACCCCGTTGGTGAGGCGATTGCTGAATTAATACCTACTAATTCACCACTTGTATTCACTAAAGCACCGCCACTATTACCCTGGTTTACAGCAGCATCTGTTTGTAAGAAGGTTTCTAATGGTTTATCACTCTGTCTTGAGTTTATATTGATTGATCTATTCTTTGCACTAATAATGCCCGCGGTGATCGTAACATCTAAGTTTAAAGGGTAACCAATTGCAAGCACCCATTGTCCTAATTTAATTTCATCACTATTGCCATAAACCAAATAAGGCAATCCACTTGCTTCAATTTTAATAACGGCTAAGTCACTACTTGCATCTGTGCCAATCACTTTTGCTTTGTAGCTCTTTTTGTTTGTTAAAGTAACATTTATTTCATCTGCGCCATTTACCACATGGTTATTGGTAACGATATATCCATCAGCAGTAATTAAGACACCACTTCCACTTGCTCTTTGTTCTGGAATGACTCTTGGTCCACCAAAAAAATCACCAAACATATCTTCGTCTCCAAAGAAGTCAAAAAACGGATTTCTTTGTCTTGGTTGTGCACTTTGTTGAACCTGCTTAGCATTGGTTTTCGTTTTTATATGCACCACAGCAGGCGAGGCAGCACTTGCAGCTGGTGTAAAATCGACTGTTGAGCTAGGTGCGTTGCCCTGAAATAAACTAGCATAGTTTGCAGGCAAATTATTTGCCGATTCGAATACGTTATTAGATTTGTTTAATTTGGCATAACCCCATACACTTAATAAGGTTGTTGTAGCACTAATTCCTACAATGGCTAATACATTTTTTAAATTCAAATTCATAAAAAACTATTTGATGTTTATACAATACATTTTACAAATTGTGTACCAATTTCAATGCAATCTAATCAAGCTGAAATTATGTCACAAATTCTTTAAAGTAGTTTAACAAAAGATTTACGAAATTGTTCGTTTAAAATACCATGGCAAAGCTTAGAATATTCATTATCAATTATTTAGGATAGACTAGATAAAAAAGCAAGGCTATCAACTCCATCAGCATATTGTGCTAAAACGGGTTTTTGTAAACTGCCAAATGGAAGCTGGTTGTAACCGACTACACATTGAATTTCTTCAAGATTAAACTGAGGAGGAGTGTCCAATTTATAGTGCTGATAATGAATTTGACTAATTGCTGCAAAAGGGGATGGGTTCTCGCTCAATAATACACCGCCAGAGTCCATATAAAATTGTTTGCTCATCATTAACAGGGCCAATTGATAATCGTAATTATGTTTGTATTTATGCTGATCCAATAAATAATTGTATTTCTTTAAGGCCGTTAAAAAAGGGATAAAATCATATCCTTCTGGTACCCAAATTTGGGTCACATTCCTACAGCCCATCCCAAAATAGAGCATACAATCATCTGCTAAAGAGGCTAAGTCTTCGGCTGTTTCTTGTCCGTTAAGAATCGCAATAGAAGTCTTATTTTTTCTGATGATGTTTGGGAACTTGCCAAAATAATATTCAAAAGAATTGCCCGCATTATTCCCCCCTGTTGCTATATAGGCATCGCAATTTTTAAGTTGTTCTTGAACCAATATTTGAGTTTCAAATTCTGGGTTAATTTTTAGGAGACTTGCTATTACAAAGTCCATTAGCACCTTGTCTTTAGAGGACATTTTAACTACTGCAATATGTCCAGCAATTAGGGTGCTTAAAAGGTCATGAAATCCGACTAAAGGAATATTTCCAGCCATCACGATCCCAACTTTTATTTGGGTCGATTGAGCTGGTATAGATGGATAATTTGCTGTCCATTCAGTCAGTGCATGTTCTTGTAGAAACTCTTGACTAATTTGAATGATTGCTTGATCTATGAATTCGGGTAAAAACCAGGCATTTTGACGATTAGCTTCATTTTTAGCCTCATTTAAGAGGGTATTATTAGTGTCTGAAAGCTGTTGACCTAGGGTCACAAAACCTTGAATTCTTGCTTGTAAGTTCATGCTTGTGTTATATCTTTGTAAGCAAAAGTACGTTACTAAAATTTAAATAATTTTTATGGCAATTAAAATTACAGACGAATGTATCAATTGTGGCGCATGTGAGCCAGAATGTCCAAATAATGCAATTTATGAAGGTGGTGTAGAATGGGCTATGTCCGATGGCACTACGGTAAAAGGTGCATTCACTTTAATGGATGGATCTGTAGTAGATGCTGGTGCGAGACAAAATCCAGTAGCAATGGATACTTACTATATTACTCCAAATAAATGTACAGAGTGTCAAGGATTCCATGAGGAGCCACAATGTGCGGCTGTTTGTCCAGTTGATTGTTGCGTACCTGATGAGTTGTACAAAGAAACAGTGGATGAGTTGTTGGCTAAGAAAGAAAAATTACATTTATAATAATGGTTTAAAAAGGGAGTCATTTCCCTTTTTTTATTTTCAAATCATTTGGCCCAGATAGGCTGATAAATAGGATCCTATGAAAAAGAAAATCGCATTGGTAACAGGAGGATATAGTTCTGAATCTGAGATTAGTTATAAAAGCGCAAAGACGGTATTTAATGCACTGGATAAAAATAAATTCGAAGTTTATCAAATTGATATCCACCCAACAGGTTGGTGGTATGAAAATACTGTTGGCGAAGAAGTGGCAGTTGATAAAGCAGATTTTAGTATTGTTGAAGGTGCTGAGAAGATTAAGTTTGACCTTGCTTTAATGTGTTTACATGGAACACCTGGGGAGGATGGAAAACTTCAGGGCTATTTTGATATGATTGGCTTGCCTTATACTAGTTGTGATACCGCAACCTCTGCGTTGACTTTTAATAAAAGATACACTGTTGCTGTGGCGGGATTTGGTGGAGTAGGTGTAGCTAAGTCATTGCATTTATTTAAAGAGAATACTTTAAGTCCAGATCAAATTTTAGCAAATCTTAGTTTGCCTGTTTTTGTAAAACCAAATAATGGAGGCAGTAGCTTTGGAATTAGTAAAGTAAACCAAGCTTCTGAATTGCCAGCTGCTCTTGAAAAGGCATTTAAAGAAGATACACAAATATTAGTTGAAGAATTTATAAGTGGAAGAGAATTTACGATTGGTGTATTTAAATCAAAAGGAAAAATAACAGTCTTGCCAATTACAGAAATCAAAACTGAAAATGAATTCTTTGATTACGAAGCTAAATACCAAGGGAAAAGTAAAGAGATAACACCAGCTGATATTTCAACAAAGATGTTTGATGAATTAACAGCAGCAGCTCAAAAAGTGTATGCTATTTTGAATTGTAGAGGGGTTGTTAGAATTGACTTTATCTATGATGAAGTTGCGGAAAAAGCTTATATGTTGGAAGTGAACACAGTCCCTGGTCAAAGTGAAGCAAGTGTAATTCCTCAACAAGTAAAAGCAATGGGTTGGACTTTAACCGATTTTTATGGATGGATTATTGAAGATAGTTTAGAACAAAAATAAAATCAAGTAATTTGAAATTCATTGACGATATATTAAAGAAGCCTTTGTGGATGAATGTGCTCATTGGATTTGGAGTTACATTTTTCTTATTATTTATTTTCTTTTTCTCCTTAGGCTGGATTACAGGTAATGGGGAAACTGAAAAAGTACCTTCAGTAGTCGGGTTGGATGTGGTTGCTGCTGAAAAGAATTTAACCGCTTTAGGATTTGATGTTGAATTACAAGATTCAATTTATGTAGATACACTTGCAAGAAATGCGGTATTAAGACAAACGCCAGATGCGGACGAGGTTGTAAAAAAAGGAAGAACAGTTTACCTTACCATTAACCGCGTAATTGCACCACAAGTGGATATGCCAAACTTGGTAGGTTTTTCAATTAAAAGTGCGGAGACTTATTTAAAAGTATTAGGACTAAGATTAGGTTCAATACAAATGGTTCCAGATCAAAACAAGAATGTGGTGATAGATCAATTAGTAAATGGGCAACCTATTGCGCCAGGTTCTAAAATACCATCTGGCACATTGATTCATTTTCTTGTTGGTGATGGTGGCGCATCTGCAAATATGATTATGCCTGATTTAGTTGGTTTGACTTATGAGCAAGCCAAAGCACAAATATTAAGTATGGGCTTAAACCTTGGACTTGTGTCAGTAAATGGATCTATTGGAGATAGTGCTTCTGCTTTTGTATTTGATCAAAGCCCAAGTGCATACGGAAGTCAACTGGATTCATTGGGTCTGCCAGTTAAAAATGGTGTCACAAAAGGGGCAACTATTAATTTAGTATTAGATAAAGTAGCTCCAGTAAAAGCTATTCGAGATACTATTCAATAAGGAATAAAATTTTAATTAAACCATAAATTTTCAATATTTCAGTTATGAATACAATTACAGTCGAGGAATTAAAAGCAAAAATTGATGCTGGTGAAAAATTAAATCTCTTAGATGTAAGAGAACCACATGAACACGCAGCATTCAATATTGGTGGTCAATTATTGCCTTTAGGTTTAGTGCAAGCATTGCAATTAGACGAGGTGGAGCATTTGAAAGATGAGACGGTGTATGTTTACTGCAGAAGTGGTAACAGAAGCGGTCAGGCTTGTATGATGATGGAGCCATATGGCTTTAAAAATGTAATTAATGTAGTAGGTGGTATGTTGGCATGGCAGGAAAAATTTTCTAGCTAGCGTGCATTCTGAAAGTAACTTTATAGTTGCTTTCAGAATATATCTTATGAAAAAAACTTTTCCCTTTTTCGGTTTGTTTTTGACTCTAGTTGTTTCAGCTTGTCAAGGACCTGTATCCAATTCAAATGTCGAATACCATGATACGACAGGTAAAACAGATGTTTTATCTGGGGGTATTAAGCGTATTGCAATTCATACTGAAAAAGGAGACTTTACAGTCTGGACAAAAAGAGTTGGGAATAATCCTAGAAAGAAAGTTTTGTTATTGCATGGTGGCCCTGGTGCAACTCATGAATACTTTGAGTGTTTTGATTCCTATCTTCCACAGGAAGGCGTTGAGTATTATTATTACGATCAATTAGGTTCTGCTTATTCAGATAATCCTAATGATAGCAGTTTATGGACGATTGAACGTTATGTAGAAGAAGTTGAAACAGTAAGAAAAGCTTTAGATCTAGATTCAAATAATTTTTATTTATTAGGACATTCTTGGGGCGGTATTTTAGCAATGGAATATGCGTTGAAGTACCAGCAAAACTTAAAAGGGTTGATTATTTCTAATATGATGGCTTCGATCCCAGCATATGTCAAATATGCGAATGAAGTTTTAGGGCCTCAGTTACCTAAAGAAGTCTTATCTCAATTAAGAGCTTTTGAAGCTAAAGGGCAATATACAGATCCAACCTATCTAAAGCTTATCAATGATTATTACTACCCAGAGCATGTATTAAGAATGCCTCCAGCAACATGGCCTGATCCAGTTGTTCGTGCTTTTGCAAAATTAAATTATCCTTTGTATTTGAAAATGCAAGGTCCTTCAGAATTCGGTGTAGTTGGAGATGCGGTTTTAAAAAATTGGGACAGAACAGCCGATTTAACAAAGATTAAAGTACCTACATTAAGCATAGGTGGTGCATTTGATACAATGGATCCTAAAGCAATGGAAATGATTTCTAAGCAAGTGCAAAATGGTAGTTATTTATTGTGTCCAAAAGGTTCACATATGTCTATGTATGACGATCAACAAACCTATTTTAAGGGCTTAATTGATTTTATAAACAAGGTGGACAAAGAAAAGAAATAAATATAAAAGCATCATAAACAAAAAGGTCCTGAATTTCAGGACCTTTTTTAATTAGGGGAAGAAAAAGATGGGGGAAGGCAAATTCTGTAATTATTTTAAATCAATCTTCAAACTCAACCAATAGTTTCTTCCTGCCATTGGATAGAAATTATTTAAAGTGATTGTTGCCCTGTCATAAATATAACTGAAGGTATATCCATTAGGTGCATATTCCACATCAAGAATATTATTTACATAGAATTGTAAAAGCATTTTATACTTTGCTTTATTTACAATTGTCCAATGCGCATTGATATCATTTAAGAAGTAAGCATCTAATACCCTTGCTTCGTTTTGTGTATTGTCTAAATATTGCTTTGAGATATATTTTGTTGTCCAGAAAAAACTAAGCTTATCATTAGGTCTCCAATTAAAAGTTCTGTTTGTAGTAATAGCAGGGGATAGTGCTATAGCGGTGTTATTGTGTTGAATAGCGACTTGTGTATACTGGTCGTAGTCGTCAATGAATTCTGTAAATTGTTTGATTCTATTTTGACTTAATGTTATACTATAAGAGGTGCTATATTTTTTGTTTAATGAGTATTTTACTTGTAATTCAATACCAGATCTATAACTTTTAGGCACGTTGGTTCTAGTATATGCGCCAACGTCGTTTATTTTACCTGTTAATACAAGTTGGTCTTTGTAATCCATGTAAAAAAGGTTTGCATTAATTGAATATTTTGGTTTTTTAATTTCAAATCCTCCTTCCCAATCAATTAATTGCTCACTTTTAGGTTGCTCAGTAGCACTTGCTTCAAAATCGTCTCTTATTGGTTCTTTATTAGCAATTGCTACACTAGTGTAATAGAAAATATTTTTTGCTTGGTAAGACAAGCCCATTTTAGGATTAAAGAAATTGAATTTTCTGTCAATCATTAAATCTTCATTCTTTGTAAATCCATTCATTAAATGGTTCACTGTTCTAAATTGCAAATCCACAAAACTTGATAGTTTTTCATTTAGTTTCCTTTCCCACTTTACATAACTACTCATCTCCTTTTTTCTTGCATCATTATCATAATATCTGAAATTAGCTGGTGCTAAAGTGGAAGATAAATAGGGTAATGTTCCAAAGTGCAATCCATCGTAGTTACTCCATGCGCCTCCAATTGTAAGGTCATCTTTATTATCTTGATAAGAGACTGCAGCAATTTGTCCATAGAATTGATTATCTAACCACCTTCTTCTCACTAAATCAGCAGGTACATTGCCCTTGCCTGTAATATTTATCTTATAGTCATTGAAGTCTACTCCAGCTTTGTATTCTTCATAATAGCCTTTGCCTGTTGTTAAATAAATAGCGGTATTCCATTTCCAATTTTTATTGATCGTTTTATTGTAAAACAATTGATAATGTGTTTGTGTATAATTATCGGTTTGATTTTCATACGGCGCATCGGCTTTTTCTGTACCTGCCGGATTAAACGTTCTATTGGTTGACATTAATTCTTGTGGTACACCATACCAAGCTTGATAGGTTCGCTCTTTACCACTAAATACGTTTAACCTTAAGGATGATTTATCACCCCAATAGGTAGTGCTTAAATAAAAACTTTTTAAATCGCTTGTTGCCCTATCAATATATCCATCGCTTTTGATGGAACTGATTCTTCCATCTATTGTGAATTTATCATCTATAAGACCTGACCCAAAAACAAGGTTATTTTTAAAACTATTAAAGGATCCTGCACTATTTTGTAAGGACAAATAGGATGTTGGGTTGTATTCGTTTGTCATTAAATTAACACTCGCCCCAAAGGCACCAGCGCCATTGGTAGAAGTTCCAACACCTCTTTGAATTTGTATACTATTTACACTAGATGTAAAGTCAGGGATATTTACAAAAAAGGTTCCCATACTTTCTTGGTCATTATAGGGTATCCCATTTAAGGTGAAATTAATACGCGTAGCATCCGTCCCTCTTATTCTCATACCTGTATATCCAACTCCATTTCCTGCATCTGCATGAACCACTACAGAAGGGGTATTTTCTAGTAAAAAGGGTAGGTCTTGTCCTACATTGTTCAGTGCTATTTGTTCTTTACTGATATTCGTTTTCGCAAAAGGGGCTTGATTGCTTAATCGAATAGATTTTACCTCCAATGGGGGAAGATTGCGCGTACTATCTTTTACTATTTTTTTAGCGTCTTCGGTCTTAGTCTTGTTGGTCTTTTGCTGCGCAAATGAAGGTTGCATTATCAATGCAAATAGGATTGTTCCAAATAACTTATTCATAACTAATGTATTAATTCATTAATAAATTGTCAAGAACAAGGGAAATAAGCTTTGAGAAGTGCACGAATTGTGCGGTACCTTCCCTTCGCAGGCATTACCCTGTTCAGGTTCAACGGGTTTTATCTCAGCTTTTGAAAGCACCCCGAGGACATTGCAAAAATAGGATGAAAAATTAAACCAACAGCTGTAACTTTAAACAATCCCTTTCGTTATACGAAATAAATACAATGATTATGAAAAAGATAATAGCCTTTGGCTTGGTTTTATTTGCCTTTGTGGCACAAGCTCAAAATAAGATGGGCGTGGTTTATGATGAAAATGTACAAGTCAGAAAACTGCCAAGTTTCTCAGCTATTCGTGTTTCAAATGCGATTGATTTATACCTTACTCAGTCAAATAAGACAGAGGTTGCTGTAAGTGCCAAAACAATTGAGTATAGAGATAGAATTATAACTGAAGTAGTTGGCGGAACCTTAATTATAAGGATGGAAAATAACAGAAGTTGGTGGAATTGGAAGGATGGTGATTACAAAACAAAGGCATATGTGAGTGTAAAAGACTTATATGCAATAGCTGGTTCTGGTGCGACAAACATCCATATCATTAACGGTGTAAGTTCAGAGAAATTAAAAATTGTTTTATCAGGTGCAAGTGACCTAAAAGGGGATATCAAAGCTGGAACTTTATTGGTTGATTTATCAGGGGCTTCCAATATGAAAGCTGCTGTTCAAGCAAACGCTTTTTCGGTGAAAGGGTCTGGCGCTAGTGATATCACTGTTAATGGATCTGGCGACGACTTGGTGGTGGACGTATCAGGTGCGTCTAGTGTAAAGATGTATGAATATCAGGTAAAAGGAGCATCTGTGGAAGCTTCAGGTGCTAGTGATGTGAATTTGAATGTCTCAGAAATGTTAAAAGTAAAAGCTTCAGGTGCAAGCAGTATTGATTATAAGGGGACGCCTTCGAAGAAAGAGCTACAAAGCTCAGGTGCTTCTAGTGTAAGACATAAGAATTAAGACAAAAAATGAGTTTAACAAAGCCTGCTTCCTAGCGGGCTTTTTTTGGCACATACATAATATTATGAATAAACTTGGTTAGGAACTTATATTGACCTATCTTTGCCGTCCAAACATCGCGAGGTAGAGCAGCGGTAGCTCGTCGGGCTCATAACCCGAAGGTCGGAGGTTCGATCCCTTCCCTCGCAACATCTAATCCCGCTCCCGATTTATCGAGAGCGGATTTTTTTTGTCGTAACTTTGTGTTAATAAATTAAAGGAATGAAAGTTGGTTTTGTAAACATATTTGGTAAACCTAATGCAGGAAAAAGCACTTTGCTGAACGCTATTATGGGCGAGAAGATGGCTATTGTGTCCTCTAAGGTTCAAACTACAAGACATAGAATCAAAGCCTTTTTGAACAAGGAAGACGAGTACCAGGTCATTTTTTCAGATACACCGGGTATAATTGATCCTAAATATAAGTTGCATGAGCGTATGATGGGTGCCGTAAAATCGGCTCTGGAAGACGCAGATGTGGCTTTATTAATGGTAGATGTAAGAGATAACCTCGAGGAAGTAGACGAAATGTTTAGTGCTTTAAAGCTTAAAGTGCCTAGTATTGTAGTTATGAATAAGTCTGATTTAGCAAAAGGAACACAGGTGAAAGAGGCGAATGCTTTCTTTTCTGCAAAGCCTTATTGCTCTAAGATAATTTCTATTAGTGCATTGAATATCAGTGATATAGAACGTTTATTGAAAGTTATATTAGAGCTTATTCCCGAAGGCCAACCATTCTATAGTCAAGAAGATTTGAGTGATTTGCCTACTAAGTTCTTTGTGAGTGAGTTGATACGTGAAAAGATCTACCAGTTATTTGGTGAGGAGATTCCATACCATACCGCTGTCTTGGTTAATTCTTTTAAAGAGCAACCACTTTTGGTAAAGATTCAGGCAGATATTGTGGTGAATAGGGAGACGCAAAAGGCAATTATTATTGGGGAGAAGGGTAAGTTGATTAAGGAGATTGGCACTTTAGCTCGTAAGGATATCGAAGCCTTTATTGGGTCTAAAGTATACCTTGAACTCTTTGTAAAAGTGAAGCCTAAGTGGAGAGACAATGAGTTGAAATTAAAAGAATTTGGATACCAGTAGTATTATAAATTAACAATGTTAATTTATTGATTTATAATATTTTAAGATAGTTTATTTGAATATTAAATTTAAGTTTTATGAGTTTTACTGTCGCTATAGTAGGAAGACCTAATGTGGGCAAAAGCACGCTGTTTAATCGCTTGTTAGAAGAGCGTAAGGCCATTGTGGATGACGTAAGTGGTGTAACAAGAGATCGCCAATATGGAGTAACAGAGTGGAATGGTAAAAATTTCAATGTTATTGATACAGGTGGATTTGTGCCGGATTCAAGTGATATGTTCGAAACTGAAATCAGAAAGCAAGTTAGAATTGCCATTGACGAAGCCAATTGTATCATCTTTATGGTAGATGCTGCTGTGGGTATGACGGATCTAGATGCTGCGATGGCAGATATGTTAAGAAGAACAACTAAGCCGGTTTTGGTGGTGGCTAATAAAGTGGACAATTCAACGAGGGCATTAGATGCGACCGAATTTTATAGTATGGGCTTTGAACATAACTATTTTGTGAGCTCTATCTCGGGAAGTGGAACTGGGGAGTTATTAGATGCGGTGACTAGCTTCATCACAGAAGAACAACCTACAGACGAGGAATTAGCTGAAGCAGACAATGTGCCAAAAATTGCCATTATCGGTCAACCAAACGTAGGTAAATCATCTTTATTAAACGCCTTTATTGGTCAGGACAGAACAATTGTGAGTGATATCGCTGGAACGACCAGAGATACAATTCATACACATTATAATATGTTCCAAAAGGAGTTTATCTTAATTGATACTGCTGGAATTAGAAGAAAGAACAAAGAAAAGGACGATTTAGAGTTTTATTCTGTTATTCGTGCCATCAAGGCGATGGATGAAGCAGACGTGTGCTTAATGGTAATTGACGCAGTTAAAGGGATTACAGCCCAAGATTTAAGTATTTTCAGTCTTGCAGCTAAAAAGGGTAAGGGGATTGTATTCTTGGTCAATAAATGGGATTTGGTACCTAAAGAAACCAATACAGCTAGAGACTATGAGAAAAGGTTAAAAGACAAACTGGCACCTTTTACCGATGTGCCTATCTTATTTATATCTGCCCTTGAAAAGACAAGAATTTTCAAAGCCATTGAAATGGCCTTGGATGTTTATGAAAACAAGCATCGTAAAATTCCTACTTCCAAGTTGAATGATATCATGTTAAAGGCAATTGAGAAATACCAAGCACCAGTTGTTAGAGGTCATGTGATCAAGATTAAGTTCGTGCAACAACTTCCAACTCGTGTTCCAAGTTTCGCATTTTTTACCAATTTCCCAGATGATGTTAAGACACCTTATAGAAATTACCTCGAAAACCAGGTTAGGGCTAATTTTAAATTCACAGGGGTTCCGGTGCGTATCTACTTTAGAAAGAAGTAGTTACGAGGCTAAAAACTATGATTTCGAGCTAATTTTTTAAAAACATAGAAAATAATTAGTTAATATTTGGTGAATTTATTGTTAAATCCTATCTTTGCCCACGTATTTTTTATACCAAACTTAAAACATTTAAAATGAAAAAAGTATTCGCAATCTTCGCTATCGCTGCTTTAACTGCATGTGGTGGTGCTTCTACTGAAGCTACAACTGATTCTACAACTGCAACTGTTGATACAGCTGCTGTTGCTGTTGATTCTGCTGCTGTTGCAACTGATTCAACTGCTACTGATTCTGCTGCTACTAAGTAGTCTTAGAAGTTTTTTAATAACTTCTTGCAAGAAGGTCCTTTCCGAAATCTCGGAAAGGATTTTTTTTTGTGAAAACTTGATCAAAGGCTGTTTGATTAGATGGTAAAATATAATTTTTGGCATTAATATTGCCTATGTATAGGTAGACCTATTTGACCTTCTTAATTGGGGGCCTTATGTCATTTTGACTAGTAATATAAAACTCAAGACATTGGATAAGCAATTTTTATTTAAAACAGAAGAAGAAAACGAGTTCATTCCTTTATTCACTTTTAATGAGCAGGATATGGAAAATGAACCAGCGATTGTGATAGAGGAAATGATACCGATACTACCCTTAAGGAATACAGTTCTATTTCCTGGTGTAGTCATACCAATTACTGTAGGAAGAGATAAAAGCATTCAAGCAGTTAAAGCGGCTTATGCTAAGGACAAATTGGTAGGTGTGTTGGCACAGAAAGATGGAAATATTGAAGACCCGACTCCTGCAGACTTATGTAAAATTGGAACTGTAGCTAAGATCATTAAAATGATCAAGATGCAAGATGGCGGGACCACAATTATCATACAAGGTAAGAGGAGATTTGAATTAGTAGAAATAGTTGAAGAAGATCCATTTTTCAAAGGGAAAGTAAATATAATTGAGGACACCCCTGTAAATAAAGAAGATAAGCATTTTGAAGCATTATTGTCTACCATTAAAGACTTGGCAGCACAGATTATAAACTTGTCTCCAAATTTTCCATCTGAGGCTACAATGATTTTAAAGAATATAGAAAGTCCTATGTTCTTGATCAATTTTGTTGGTAGTAACCTGAATATTGATTTGCAGGAAAAACAAGGTTTGTTAGAAATTAATGGAGTAGTCGAAAAGGCGGAACAACTAGTTGCCTTTTTGCAAAAAGAATTGCAATTTGTTGAACTTAAAAATAAAGTAGCTAATAAGACAAGAACAGAAATAGATAAGCAACAAAGAGATTATTTCTTACAGCAACAACTTAAGAGTATCAAAGATGAATTAGGAGGTGATCCTAATGAACGTGAAGTGGCTGAAATGAAAAAGAAGGCAGAAAATAAAAAATGGCCTGAAGCTGCAAAAAAATTATTTCAAAATGGGTTAGAGAAATTAGAGCGTATGCATCCGAGTACGCCTGATTATTCAGTTGTCTATAATCACCTTGATTTATTATTAGACCTTCCTTGGGATGAATATACAGATGATAATTATGATTTGAAAAACGCAAAAAAAGTGTTAGATGAAGATCATTATGGCATGGGTAAAATAAAGAACAGAATTTTAGAATACTTAGCGGTGTTGAAATTAAAAGGGGACATGAAGAGTCCGATTCTTTGTTTCTTGGGCCCTCCAGGAATTGGTAAAACATCTTTAGGTAGATCAATTGCACATGCAATAGGAAGAAAATATACACGTGTCAGTTTAGGTGGATTGCATGATGAAAGTGAAATTAGAGGTCACCGTAAAACTTATATAGGTGCTATGCCTGGAAGGATTATTCAAAGCATCCGAAAGGTAAAGACCTCGAATCCTGTGATGATTTTAGATGAGATTGATAAAATTGGTAAAGATCAAAGAGGTGATCCTTCTTCTGCATTATTAGAAGTGTTAGATCCAGAACAAAATCATAGTTTTTATGATAACTACTTAGAATCAGAATATGATTTAAGTAAAACACTTTTCATTGCAACGGCGAACGATATTAGTCAAATTCAACCTGCATTAAGAGATCGTTTAGAAATCATTGACTTAAGTGGTTATGCTGTAGAAGAGAAAGTTGAGATTGCAAAAAGACATTTATTGCCTAAACAAAAATCACTTCATGGGTTAGATAAATACAATTTCAAAATACAAGACAATGTATTGGAAAAAGTAATTGAAGATTATACTAGAGAGAGTGGTGTGCGTGAACTAGATCGTCAATTGGCATCCATCATGCGCTATCAAGCAAAGCAGATTGCCTATAAACAAAAAATTAAACCAACAGTAAGTAAGTTAGACCTAATTAAAATCTTAGGTCAGCCAAGGTATAGTAACGAGATTTATAAAACAGTCAATATGCCGGGGGTTGCAGTTGGTTTAGCATGGACCTATGTTGGCGGAGATATTTTATTTATTGAAACCTTGCTTTCAGAAGGGAAAGGGGAATTAAAGTTGACAGGTAATTTAGGGAATGTAATGAAAGAAAGCGCAAGTACTGCAATGACTTATTTGCAAGCCAACGCTAAAAAAATCGGTGTTGATCCAGAGTTGTTTAATACAAAGTCGGTCCATATGCATGTGCCAGAAGGTGCTGTTCCTAAGGATGGTCCAAGTGCAGGAATTACAATCTTGACTGCATTAAGCTCTGCTTATACAGGACGAAAAGTGAAACCATTCTTAGCAATGACAGGGGAGATTACATTAAGAGGCCAGGTGTTGCCGGTTGGGGGTATTAAAGAAAAAATATTGGCTGCTAAAAGAGCAGGTATGAAAGAAATTATTCTTTGTTGGCAGAATGAAAAAGATGTAAATGAAATAGACCAAGCCTTCATCAAAGGTGTCAAGTTCTATTATGTAAAAAATATGCAGCAAGTCCTAGATTTAGCGCTTGTTTAATTGATTTTTAAATTCCAAACCCTAGCTTTGTTGCATGTGTTCGAAAAGACTCATCATTAGGCTAGGGTTTTTTATTGCATGCTATTTTAGTAGCGTCTGCTTTTTTGTTGGAAAAATAAGCTTTAATCAATTGTATGCCCAGACAACAGTTGGCAATGCAGTATATCAATTTTTAAAATTGCCGGCTTCAGCAAAAGCGACAAGTCTAGGAGGGTTAAATATTAGTTCTATTGGAGATGATCTTGGACTCGCTATGACCCAACCTGCCTTACTTTCTAGCAATATGGATGGTGCCATGCAAGTGAGCGTGAAGCCTTATTTTGCAGACATTCAGCAATATGATTTAAATGGTGCAAATAAATTGAAATCAAATTGGATATTAGGTTGGGGTGTACATTTTATGGATTACGGTGCAATAGAACAAACAGATATATTAGGTAACTCCTTTGGCATGACTAATCCAAGTGAGTATGCGTTGCAATTGGGGATTGCAAAAACCTATCAAGAATATTTTCACTTTGGGACACAGGTTAAATTTATACAATCCAATTTCGGAGCTTATAGGTCTAGTGGATTGGCAATGGATGTGGGTATAAGGTATTTGGCTCCAAGTGGTTTATCTCAGTGGAGTATTTTATTGCAGCATGTGGGCACGCAAATAAAGTATTTTCAAGTTAAAGAAGAATTACCATTGAATTTAGTTTTAGGATGGTCCAAAAGATTAGAAAATGCACCTATACAATTTTCAATAACAGCAGAAAGACTTTCTGTTTGGTCCGATAACTATTATGATATGGATTTTTATAATCAAGAAGGGTATAGTCAGCCGGGCTCATTACAAAATGTATTTAATCATTTGATAGTAGGCACCCAATTTTATGTTGGTCAAAATTTTGAATTAGATTTAGGTTATCATTTTTCTAGAAGATTTGAGTTAAATGTCCCCAATCAACCTAATGGTTTAAATGGTTTAAGTGCCGGTTTTGGCTTTCCTTACAAAAGATTGCAATTCCATTATGGTACCGGTTTCTTTCAAAGAAATACATCCCATCATTTTTCAATACAATATGCATTAAAACAAAAATAGTAGGCTGATTATCTCAACCTACTATTTTATATTGTAATCTATTAATCAACTAGTCCAATTTTATTTACCTGATTTAGGTAATTATTGCTTTTTCTTTGGCATCAATGCCTTGGGTTTATTTGCAGGAGTAGATGCTTGTTTTGGTTCTGCATTTGGTTTTTTGGGAACAGATGGTTTATTTGCTGGAGGCATCACAGTTATAGGTGATGCTTCAGCAGGCTCGTCATTTGAAATTAAACTATAATCAGATTCTGCTTCAATGTCTTCTGTACCCTGATCTGGAATACTTAAGTCGATACTTGAATCCTTTCCAACAAAATTAACATTAAAGTCGGCACTTAAATTATCAGGTTTTAAGAAGCTTGCGTTTCTATCTAAATTACATGCTGGATCATTTGCTACTTTATTCATAAAGTAGGCCCAAATTGGCAATGAGCCATGTGCACCTTGTCCAAAATAGTTGTCGGTAAATCTTATATAACGATCATCTGCACCTACCCATGCACCAGCCAAAATTTGGGGGGTGTAACCCATAAACCATAAGTCACTATTGTCATTGGTTGTCCCTGTTTTACCTGCTACAGATTGTGCACCAATATCATATGAATACATGCTTCTTCCTGTTCCTTTAGTCATAACCCCTTCCATCATACTTACCATTGAATAGGCAGTTAATTCGCTGATAACTTTTCTTCTTTGTGGAGAGAAGCTTTCTAATACATTGCCATTTTTATCTTCAATACGATTGATAAAGAATGGTTGTGCATTGTATCCGCCACCAGGGAACATGGTATAAGCTTGTACCATTTCAAATAAAGAAACTTCACAAGCACCCAAAGCAATAGAAGGATAGGCAGGTATATCTGCTTGTATATTGGTCTTCTTCAAATAAGCAACTAATTCCTTTGCCGCTTCATTTCCGTCTCCATTTATCTGCTTCATGATATAAGCGGTAGCACAGTTTCTTGATTCGGCTAAAGCTTGAGCCATTGGCATAGATTGTCCAGTACAAGATTTAGGTGTGTTAGGAACCATACCATAACCCTCAAAATTTTGTTGCAGGTCCTGAACAATACTAAAGGGTGTAAAGCCAGATTTCTCAATCGCTAAAGAGTAAAGTAGGGGTTTCATTGTTGAACCAACTTGTCTTCTTGTATTGATATTAACGTGATCGTACTTGAATGTTTTAAAATCAACTCCTCCAACCCATGCTTTCACTTCTCCTGTGAATGGGTCTACCGCTAGGAAACCAGTTTGTAGCATTTGTTTATGGTACTTCAAGGAATCCAATGGAGACATGATTGTGTCAATAAACCTGTTTTTATTCCAAGCAAAAACGCGCATTGGTAAAGATTCGTCAAATGATTTCCTAATATCAGTTTCTTCAACATCTTCACGCTTCATATTTCTCCAACGATCAGTTTGCTTAATTGCTAGCTCCAATTGATTGTTAAAGTCTTTCCAAACAGATCCAGTTTTTATATTCGCTTGTTTATTAAACTCTTTTTGTAAATAAGCCATATGTCTCGCCACTGCTTCCTCTGCATACAATTGCATTCGAGGATTAATGGTAGTATAAATTTTTAACCCATCCTTATATAAATTGTAGGCATCTCCATTATTCTTTTTATGTTCCTTACACCATTTCTTCATGTATTCACCTAAATAACTTCTGAAATAGGGGCCTAGGCCATTGTTTTCGTCTAACTTTTTAAAGTTAGTAACCAACGGTAAAGCCTTTAACTGTTCCGCCTGATCGTTTGTAATGTATTTTTGACCTGCCATTCTATTAAGAACTAGGTTTCTTCTTTCCAATGCTAATTTTGGATTCCTGTTCGGGTTGTATTTTGTAGGGGCATTAATCATTCCAATTAATAATGCAGCTTCTTCAATTGTTAAACGATCTGGTTCTTTTTGGAAAAAGGACCTTGAAGCATTACTTACCCCAAATAAATTCTCGCTAAAGGGAACTGTATTTAAATACAAAGTGATAATCTCTTGCTTGGTAAAATTGCGTTCAAGTTTAATTGCAATGATACTCTCCTTAATTTTTTGAATAATTCTTAAGAGTTTATTTTTTGTCCCCCAGTTGTCTGTAAATAAATTCTTTGCAGTCTGCATAGTGATGGTAGATGCACCACCTTGACTACCTAAAAATGCAACCGCTCTTAACAAGCCTTCACCATCAATACCATAGTGGTCATAAAATCTTTTATCTTCTGTTGCCACTAATGCTTGTAAAAGGTAAGGGCTAATATCTCGATACTTTACACTAATTCTATCTTCTAAATAAAATTTACCCATTGGCGTCCCATCTTGAGCATATACTTGACTAGCTAAAGACGCAGTAGGGTTTTCAATATCATCTAGGTCGGGCATGTCACCAATCCAACCAAAGTTGAGCATAAGGATAAACAATAGGAAGACACCTGCAGATAGAAGGTAGTACTTCCAAAATAATCTAACCCAATTTCTTGGACCTTTTTTAGTTTCCTTGGGGATATTGTTTTTTTCTAAATTCACGTTATGCACCTTTATGGTTTAAAATAATATTTTGATTTGTCTCGTTTATATTGATCTAGATGAACTTGATTACTGATTTGAACAATATTAGACTTACCAATCAAAGTTAAGTCATATTGCTTTTTAGAAATAAATGAAATTATTTCAGTATTTAGCCTTGGTTTTACTTTCTGTAAATATTGTAACCCTTCATTTGAATTCGTGAATGGCCCAATCCATACTATATAGGATTGTTCACTAAACTGTACATAAGTCACTGCTAAATTTTGTTTTCTAAACTCTTCGGCATGCACATCTTTCAATGCATTTTGTACTTCTTTTACAAATACAGGGGACACATTAAAGGTTTGTAATGCAATGTAATGTTGCTCTAGGCTATCGTTTGTAAACTCAATTTGTGGTTCATTGCCTTGTATTAAGCTAGAATTCTGTCCCATACTCAATCCTTGTTCTTTTTTACTTTCTTTATTTTCTAATGGGGTATTCTTGACTTGTAAATTGGTGTTGATATTAGTGGTTGAATTTTCTTCAGAAATGATATTTTTCTGTGGTTTTATAATTTTTAATGCTTTAAGATAAGCTTCAATTTCTTTTCTATGATTAATTTCGTTTATGATAGCCCTTGCTCTAGACTTAATAATTTCACTTTTGTTTTGAGCAACAATATCATTGAGCAATACTATTGCATTGCTATCGAGCCCATTTTGTGCATACATTTTTACCTGTAAAAAATTGTATGGAGTTTGCCATTTTGTGCCTTTGAATTGCTTTTGCGAGTCCTCTCTTTTTGTATTAAACTTTTCCCAATCTCCAATTTGAGCTAAGAAATAATTTTCTTTGTAGGCTTCTGTGGTGTTTTTGTCTATGAGGTCAAGATTTTCTTTTGCTTTCTTTCTTTTTACATATTCCCCATTTGGAAATTGTGAACTGATGATTTGAATTAAACTATTAGAGGTTGGTATTTGTCCAATATGCAAATAATGACTCGCAAGATCTAGAAGTGCGCTTTCTGTTGCAGCAGGTTCGATGTTTTTTTGAATTAATGCTTTGTATCTAGGAAGTGCTTTTTCAAAATCATTGAGTTCGTATAAGAATGTTTTAGCAATTGCTAATGTTTGCTTGTTCCAAAGTTCTTTTGACTCTTTTAATGCTGTTTCGGATTGAATTAATTGAATCTTTAAGAGATTTTCTGTTTCTTTATTTGCTGTATTTCCCTTTTGTATACTATCTGATTGCGTTGCAATGATTGTTTGATTCTCACTAGCAACACTTGTGTTTAATGTGTTGTTTTTATTTAACTGAATACTTGTTTTTCTTCGCCAATTGTCTACATTGGGTCTATTTCCCCATTTATTGATAAAGTTAGCTGAACCCATACTGACAGTTTGCGGGTTGTCAAAGTAGAAGTCAGATTTTATATTTTGTTTTGAAGATGTATTATTTCCAAAGGCATTATTAAAACTGTATCCGTTTTTATTTTTATCGACAGCTACAACTTTTTCGCTTTCTGTTGTCTTCTTATTTGGGTCGGATAATAAATATTTATGTTTCGCCTCAATTTCTTCAGTTCTTTTTTGCCAGTTCAATGCAATCTGATTTTGGGATTTCTTTGGTGAGAAATAGATCATTTGTAAACTATCTTCCTTCGCAATTATTGCATCATAGTTGGAAATTTGATCAATCCATTTTTTTCTCAAAGTAATTTGTTCGTAATTGGGATAACTTTTTAGTAAGTTATTAATTTGATCATAGGCTATTTTAGCCACGGCAAAATCATTCTCTCTATAATTTATGTCGCCTAGTTGAACTAAAGCTTTTTGTTTTAGTTTGTTATTTCGATCATTTTTCTGAATAGAGGCTATTAGCCATTTATTCGCTTTTGAGCTTGCTTGATTTCTTAAAGCGAGTTGTGCCATTTCGAAATAAACAATATCAGCAAATGGTAAATACTTATCCTTCTTAAGCATGCGTTCTAAGGAGTAGGCTAATGTTTCCCAGGATTTCTCTCCTCGATTCGCTTCTATACTCGCCATATAAATACTTGCATAGATAGCAATAATTGGATTCGAGGATGTCGTAGAAGCTTTTTTATACCATTGGTAAGCTTTATCAATTTGTTGTTCTCTTTCAAACATTTGAGCAATTAAATAGGTCCATCTTGCTTTAGTTGCCATATCTGGCGCATTGTCAAGTCCTTTGATTAAATAATTTGCTGCGCTATCATAAATTCCTGACTGATAGTATCCATAAGCTAATTGTTCATACAAAAAGGGTTGAAGTCTTTTTGGGAATCCTGCATCTGTTTTGAGTAATTGCAATAAACTAAATCCTTCATTAAATTCTCCAGCTTCAAAATAGTTTCTTGCTTGCCAAATCATGCTTTCATTTCGAATATTCTTATTCTCCCAGACACGTTCATTTTCTAAAGATGCGATACTGAATTTTCCAGTCTTATTTAAATTACTTCCAATGGGCAGATCTGCTCCAGCTTCTTTATCATAAAAGGAGTAGTTTATGAATTGTAATATACTTGCAGCAGTGTCAAAATTTTTATGAAAAATATAAGCTTTTGCTAAAGTTAAATAGGCGTCGTCAACATAATTACTTCTTAGATCATGTAAAACAATATTTGCATTACATCTGTAAATAATCGAATCAATAGATTCTTTAGATGTATTACTTAAGTCATAGTCATAAAATGGGAGTATATCTGTAAAGTCATCTTCATGTATATCTCTTGCCTTTTGAATGATTTCATTTAATGATTCATCTGCATTAAATAAATAGTTAAACTGAGAAACTGTATTTTGATATGCACGACGTCCTAGGGTATATTTTTTATTCAATAATCTTTCATAGGGAAGTACTTTGTCAATTTCATTGATTCCTGTTTTATCAATTAAATCATTTGTTTTTTTATTCAATCCATCTTTAGCTGATTGAATTTTTTTATTAAGAAAGTTGTTAATTTTTTTTTGATTACTATCTAAAAATTGATTGGCTTTCTTTATAATTTTCGAGTTATTGATATCTAATATGGATCTTGAAGTATCTTGTGCATAAAGTGGACTACTCCAAAGGGAGAAGATACCTATTGCCAAAAGGCAAATTAGGCGCTTTAATTGTGGAAAATACAATACTTGTGACATAGGGTTAAAAACGCCTTAAAAATACGTCATATTATCTTTAAATAAAGCAAAGTTTGTACCTTTATACAGATTCAAGATTATGGCAAACTTAGATATTAACAATACTTTTAAACGAAGAAGTAATTCCTATCGATTGGTTGTTACCAATGATGACACTTATGACGAAGTCATTGCTTTTAAATTGTCAAGAAAATCAGTCTATATTGGTATAAGTATAGCTTTTATGTTTTTAGTGGGTTTGACCATAGCTTTAATTGCCTTTACTCCTTTGAAATATTATATTCCGGGATATGGAACGAAGGAAAGTAGGTCTGCTTTAGAGTTACTTAAGATTCGAACAGATTCTTTAGAACAGGCAGTACACTTTAAAGAGCAATATATAGAAGGAATCAAAAAGGTATTGTCGGAAGGTAATCCTCAGCAATTGGATACGATCCCATTAGCACTTCCAGAGAGCCTACCATCACTTGATTAATCCTATCATTTTGAAAGATAAAATAAGTTCTAATATCCAATGGGCGAAATTTGCAGGACTTGCTAGTCAATGGGCTGTTGCTTTAACGCTATTGATATTTCTAGGTAAGTTTATCGATCAAAAAATGAATTATTTCGACCCTGTTTTTTTATGGATTTTACCTTCTTTATTTATTGTATTTTCATTATTCAAGATTGTTCGTGATACTCAAATTAAATCTAAAAACAAATGATACTCTATTTTCAAAAAGAATTTCGTCCTGTATTGGCTATGTTCTTTGCAGTATTAGTATTGGTTTTATTACAACAAAATATGGGCTTGAATTTGCCAATTAATAGCATGTTTATTATTGTCGTTAATTGCATGTTATTCATCATGGCTTTATTTAATTTTAAAAGAATTAGTGAAGTTGATTTAAAGAATCCAAATGCCATGGTTCGTTCGGTAATGATGGGCACTATGCTAAAGTTTATTGTTTTTGGTGGGGCTGCTCTTTGGTATGCGTCTCAAAAAAAAGCGCCTATTGGTACAAACAATCTTTTTATTGCAATGGTTTTATATTTAATCTACACTTGGATTGAAATTGGTTGGACGAAAAGAAAAAAAGAAGCTTAAATACAACAAATTGGCAAAAGTTGAACATCCACTTCAAGCGCTGATTGCTTATTTGCCTGATGGTGCATTTGAACCGGTGGTATCCTTGATTCATCAATATAAAGTACACCTTACAGTCACTCGAGCTAGGAAATCAGTTTTAGGTGATTATCGACATCCTTTCTTGGGTGCGAATCATAAGATTTCAGTGAATGGCAATCTAAATAAGTTTGAATTTTTAATTACCCTTTTACATGAATTGGGGCATCTACTTTGTTATGAGCAATATAAAAATAGGGTAGAAGCACATGGGAAAGAATGGAAAGCGATTTATGGGCAATTACTGGCTCAATTTATACAATTAGGTGTCTTCCCAGATGATATCTCAAAAGCATTAAAGAAGACCTTGTTAAATCCAGCAGCAACAGCAAATGGCGAAACGGCACTATTATTAGTGTTACGTAAATATGATCAAGCAAAAAAAGAGGGGTTCGCTTTTGTTGCCAACCTGCCAGAAGGAACCTTATTTGAATCATTAAAAGGTCGCATTTTCAAACGAGGGAAGAAGAGAAGGATTAGGATCGAATGTATCGAGGTTTCAACAGGGAATGTATACTCTTTTAGTGGATTATCAGAAGTGAAAATTATTGAAAGTTAATAAAAAACCCAACGTTTACGTTGGGTTAAAAATCATTAGAGTGTTTTTTGCGATGCTTTATTTTTAAAGCTTAAGTATCACAAAAAACAAAAAACCCAACGTTTACGTTGGGTTTTAAATTCATTAGAGCGTTCTATATTAACTATAATTTTCTTCGAAAATAATAGTTAATACAAACTAAGCAACTGCTTGCTTCACTAAGTCAGCTGCTTCACTCAATAAGATAGCAGATTGAACTTTCAATCCACTCTCATCTATTAATTTCTTAGCTTCTACCGCATTCGTACCTTGTAAACGTACAATGATAGGGATGTTGATATTGCCTAATTTATTGAATGCTTCAATCACACCAGCAGCAACACGATCACAACGAACGATACCGCCGAATATATTGATCAAAATAGCTTTTACATTTGGATCTTTCATGATGATTCTGAATCCTGCTTCAACAGTTTGTGCGTTTGCAGAACCTCCTACGTCTAAGAAGTTAGCTGGTTCACCACCACTTAACTTAATCATATCCATAGTAGCCATCGCTAAACCAGCACCGTTTACCATACAACCAACATTACCGTCTAATTTAACAAAATTCAAATTGAATTCGCCAGCTTCAACTTCAGTTGGATCTTCTTCAGTTACGTCTCTCATTGCCAATAAATCAGGATGACGCATTAAGGCGCTATCATCAATATTCATTTTACAATCTACCGCTATGATTTTGTCATCTGCAGTTTTGAATAATGGGTTAATTTCTAACATGCCGCAGTCTAAACCAACGTATGCATTGTATAAATTAGTTACAAACTTCACACAGTTTTTAAAGGCATCTCCACTTAGGCCTAAGTTAAAAGCTATTTTTCTTGCTTGAAAACCTTGTAAGCCACCACCTGGGTGAACCCATTCTTTATAAATCTTTTCTGGTGTATTGTGAGCTACTTCTTCGATATCCATTCCGCCTTCCGTGCTATACATCACCACATTCATACCTTTTGCTCGGTCTAATAAAATAGATAAGTATAATTCTTTTGTTGGTTGAGGACCTTCGTAATAAACGTCTTGAGCAACTAAGATTTTACTTACTAATTTACCAGCTGGGCCAGTTTGAATAGTTACTAAAGTTCCACCAAGAATATTTTTAGCAAAGTTTTCGATGTCTTCTGCTGATTTACCAACAGCAACACCTCTTTGTTCTGAGCCATTAATTTTACCCTTTCCACGACCACCAGCGTGAATTTGAGCTTTAACTACTGCGAATTTATTATTCGTATCAGTTGCGATTTTTTGATATGCAGCTACAGCGTCTTTAACGTTATCTACAGCGACACCTTCTTGAACAGGAACGTTGTACTTTTTTAGCAAATCTTTTGCTTGATATTCATGCAGGTTCATAGTGAGTAAATTTTGGCGAAGATAGTAGATAAAGTGCAGATTATGAGGTGAAAATAACCTAAAAATATATTTTGTTGTTTAAACATTGATTAGTAATTTCGAACTTGATTCAACATTATTCGAACAATTAGCTAGCCTTTTTGTTTTATTATATGTCATAAACAATCATTTAAAATAAACAAACAAAATATGAAAAAGTACATTTTCTCTTCTGTATTCGCTTTAGCGACTTTGGTATTGTTTTCTTTTAACAATCCAACATCAACAAAACAAGTTGAAACATTCACAGTAACTGCTCAAAAGAGTAAGGTAGATTTTACAGGTTCTAAAAAGAACGATTTTCATACTGGTTACTTCCCAGTAAAATCTGGTTCAGTAAAAATTGATGGTGGTAAATTAGTAGGTGGAAATTTTGTAGTGGATGTTGCTGGTATGAAAGTAACAGATGGTGCTGGAGATAAACTTGCTGGTCATTTATCTACGGCTGATTTTTTTGATGTAGCTAAGTTTGGAGAAGCTACTTTTAACATTACTTCTGTTAAATACACAACTGCTGAAAAAGCAACTTTAACAGGTGCTGTAACTTTAAAAGGCATTACAAAAACAATCAGCTTTGATGCAATCATTAGAAGCGCAGATGAAAAAGGTTTTTTTGCAGAAGCATTTTTCCCTTTAGATAGAACTTTATTTGGTATCAACTATGGTGTAGGAGCAATTGATTCTCAAGTTCAATTAGCTGTGCATATTTACGCAAGTAAATAATACTTTTTAGGGTTGATTATCTTCTCCCTTCAAAAATTGATATAGCCTTATGGCAAAAAAGACCCCCTAACTTAAGTTAGGGGGTCTTTTTTTATACGAGGTTTTTGAATACTTCAAATGAAATTCCATTAATGTGTTTCATTTCAATTATTATATGTCATAACGTTCCTTTAAAATATGTAAATGGTGTAAGCCATGTCCAAAAATGATGAAGCCAAGTGCATTCACTGTTACATCATGTCCATTACAATTGCCTTTTGTTTTTAATTGATCTGGCGTAAATGAAGCAAACAATAGGTTAGTTGCTTGTCTTACTGTTCTCCATTCAATCAACATATCCTTCCAGTTTCGATGGCTAGCATCTGCATTTGCAGCATAACTGTTCTCATCAAATCCTGGCAAGGATGTTTTATCCTGTCTTGATATTGCTAGTGCGCGATATGCCATTATTCTTTCTGTGTCAATTACATGTTGAAACATTTGCTGAATAGTCCATTTTTCTGGCGCGTATGCATATTTCACTTTTTCTGTAGGGATTGCATTCCAAGAATCTACTAATCTGTCATGATATTGTTTAACTAAAATTTCATAATCTTTACCACTGGTATAGTTAATATAGGTTTGAAAAAATGGTGCATACTCTGTTGTGCTTGGTCTTGACATTGGGTTGTTTATTTTATTTTTTTCTTTTCGAAATATAGTTTGAGGCGTTTTGAATACTTATAGCCGCGTTGATAATGCCACCAGTTGCACAAATTTCTGAAATAGCTTTTGGTAATTCTTTTTCAAAAATAGGAGTGAGGGTGTTTGTTATTTTTGGTGTTACACAACTTTGCAATAAAATCTCCTTTACTTCTTTTGCAGTCAATTTTGGGAAATAGGCGCGAATTAAACCAGCTATATGACTAACAATTGGAGCAGACATACTTGTTCCGTTTTGAAATCCAAAAATTTGATTTGGTAAGGTGGAATAAATTTTTTCACCAGGACTTAATAGGTCAACCACTTGATTGCCATAATTGCTAAAGTCTGTTAAAATTGATTTGTTAACAATCGGGTCACTACTTGCTCCGATTGTAAGCATATTCTCTGCATTATTTTTAAAGCTAGGAGAATAGGGATTAGGATAAACTGATTTAGTATTTAAATCATAAGATTCATTTCCTGCAGAATGAATTAATAGTACATCCTTTGTTGCGGCATATCGGATAGCACTATCCACCCAAGCTTGTTCTGGTGAAAATGATTTCCCAAAACTCATATTAATAACCTTTGCGCCATTATTAACGGCATAACGTATACCTAGAGCAATATCTTTGTCATACTCGTCTCCATCAGGTACAACGCGAACGCCCATAATCTTAATTGCTTGATTGATGTTGGAGTTTGAAAAGGATGAATCAGTAATTCCGGCTGCTAATCCTGCCACATGTGTGCCATGTTTTGAATTTGGCCCCATGATATTATTATTGCCGTAATACTGGTCTTTAAAGTTGAAATAATCATCTTTGGTAATTAATTTCCTTAAGTCTTCCGGTGGCGTATCCATTGATATCGCAGCTTGTTCTTTTCCAGAAATATATTCATCTAATTCCTCTATCGTATTTAGAAAACCACTTGATTTATCTATACCAAGAGATAACATGGTTCTTAAATAGGCGATTTTAGTTTCTGATGCAATTTTTCCAATCGGTTGGTAAGATTCAAGTTGCTCAGTTGTAAAATTTGAGTCTTCGATTTCTCTTATCAAAATATTACCCATTTTGACAATTGCATTTTTAGCCATTTTGATAAAGGCTAAATTGTCAATCTCCTCTTCTGAAAAAACAATCTCTGCTGCTGCTTGCTGCCAAATTTTAAATTCGTTTTTCTTTTTCAAATCCCAATTGGAGCTATCTAAATTATTTTGTTTGAATTCATTTTTAAAACGATGGTAAACCCTGGTTTTTTCTGCTGCTGCTTTATTTATATTCTCTCCATTAGAATTGCCTATAAAATTCCATCCATGAAGGTCATCGATATAACCATTCTTATCATCATCGATTTGATTACCTGGAATCTCCTTGAGATTATGCCAAAGAATTGGTTTTATTTGAGGATGACTTGTATCAATGCCTCCATCTAATACTGCAATAATGATTGGAGTTGGTTTGAGTTTTAATGTTGTCAATAAATTTTTCGCTTTATGAAGACTAACACCATGAACTCCATCTTGTTCGAGATCTTTCCAATGCCAAAATTTTGAGTCTTGTCCCCAAGCTAGTTGGGAACAAGTAAACAATAACAAGGTTAGGTAAAATCTAATCATACTATGAATTAAAAGTCAAATTTTATGCCTTGCGCTAATGGTAATTGCGTACTCCAGTTGATGGTATTTGTCTGTCTGCGCATATATGCTTTCCATGCATCTGATCCGCTTTCTCTTCCACCTCCGGTTTCTTTTTCTCCTCCAAATGCACCGCCAATTTCTGCACCACTCGTGCCGATATTCACATTTGCAATACCACAGTCACTTCCTTTAGCTGACAAGAATAATTCTGATTCTCTCATGTTTAAGGTCATTATTGCTGATGATAGACCTTGTGGCACACCATTTTGAATCGCAATTGCTTCTTCAATTGTTTTATACTTTAATAAATATAAAATAGGGGCAAAAGTTTCATGTTGTACTATATGATATTGTGGTTGGGCTTCTGCGATACATGGTTTTACATAGCACCCGCTTTCATATCCTGCACCTTCTAATACACCACCTTCCACAACAAATTTTCCACCTTCTTTTTTACATGCTTCAATAGAACTTAGATACATATTAACTGCATCTTTATCAATTAATGGCCCCATATGGTTATTGCTATCTAAAGGGTCGCCAATTTTAATTTGTTGGTAAGCTTTTACTAATTTTTCTACAAATTGGTCGTAAATTTTTTCATGAATAATTAATCTTCTTGTACTTGTGCATCTCTGTCCAGCTGTTCCAACAGCTCCAAATACAGCCCCAATTAACGACATATCTAAGTCAGCGTGTTCAGTAATAATAATGGCATTGTTGCCACCTAATTCTAAAATTGTTTTTCCTAAACGTCCTGCTACTTCTTTATTCAATTCTTTACCCATGCGCGTAGATCCAGTTGCAGATACCAATGGAATTCTTGTATCCTTACTCATCCATTCACCTACATTTCGTCCACCTTGGATTAAGTTGTTTACACCTTCAGGTACTTCGTTATCTGCAAATACTTTCTCAACAATTTTTTGAATGGCATTTCCACATAAAGGTGTTTTTTCACTTGGTTTCCATACTGTCACATTACCACATACCCATGCTAAAGCTGCGTTCCAGCTCCAAACAGCTACAGGGAAGTTGAAGGCTGAAATTATTCCAACAATGCCCATTGGATGCCATTGTTCGTACATTCTATGTGATGGCCTTTCGCTATGCATTGTTAATCCATAAAGTTGTCTTGATAAACCAACAGCAAAGTCGCAGATATCAATCATTTCTTGCACTTCTCCTAAGCCTTCTTGTAAACTCTTACCCATCTCATAGCTTACCAATTGTCCTAGTGCGGCTTTGTCTTTTCTTAATGCCTCGCCTAATTGTCTTACAACTTCTCCTCTTTTTGGTGCAGGCCAATTTCGCCATACTAAAAAAGCGTTTTCTGCAGTTTTAATAACTTGTTCGTATGCTTCTTTGTCAGTGGTTGTAACAGCTCCAATTAATTGATTGTCTACTGGAGAGAAAGACAAGATTAATTCTCCATTACTTTTAATCCAATTTGCACCTGTTGAACAGCCTTCATTTTCTTTCTGAATTTGTAGTTGTTGTAAAAATTGCATTTTTATTTTTTTATTTTTTCAATAATATTAGTTGTAGAAAATCCTTCTACAATTGGGTTGATAATTACTTTGCCTCCATTCGCAACTACTTCTTTAGCACCAACAATCGTCTCTATAGTATAGTCGCCCCCTTTCACAAGAACATCAGGTAGGAGGGTTTTAATTAACTCCAATGGGGTGTCTTCCTCAAAGACAACCACAGCATCTACTAAAACAAGGTTTGCTAAAATCTTTGCTCTACTTTCTGTGGCATTAATTGGTCGTTCTGGTCCTTTTAATCTTTTAACACTTGCATCACTATTTAAGCCTACTAATAAGTAGTCTGCTTCTTTTGCTGTTTGTGCTAATGAAAATAGATGTCCTGGGTGTAATATGTCAAAACAGCCATTTGTAAACGCAACAGTTTTCCCAGTGATTTTACACGCTTGCATAAATGCTTTTGCTTGTTCAATGGACATAATTTTATTTTCTATCTGATTGACTGAACGCATCTTATTTTACTTGTTTATTTAAAATTGGCAGTAATATTAAACTTATTCCTCCCAAGACAATGACTATTAAAAATTGAGAGAACCATTGTAATGTTCCATTCGCTAAACCAAGTGTATAATCCACACCATTTAATTCCAATACTTTGGCCATAAAGTAAGCATAAGCTCCAATGCCACCTGGTGTAAGAATCATCCCAATACTAGCATAAGCAAGGCAACTAATGGCGGTTGCAAAACTACTTTCAGTGCCAGCAGTTGCATGAAGGCCAACATAGGTTGCAAGTAAATACAAAAACCAAATTCCAAAAGAATAAAGAAAAAATAAGTTGTGTTTTTTTAATTTAGTTGCACTTATTACTCCTTCCCATATCCCTTGTATAATTTTTTTAACAGAGGCAATGATAGTTGGAATGCGTTTTCTCAAAACAATAAATAAAATCAATACAATGGAGATTACTGCTGCTAGAACAAAAATCTTCCAGTTACCATCATTTGATGAAACAGCTGGGGAATTCGTTTGATTTTTTAGTTGATTCCATCCCGCCTCAATCACATTGAATTGAAGCCCTAAAGCCATTAAAAAGACTAAGCCTAAGCTTAGAACGTCAAAGGCTCTTTCGGCTACAATCGTTCCAACAATCTTTTCGGCTGGTACTTTTTCATATTTTGCCAGCAGGGTACACTTAAGTACTTCGCCTAAACGGGGGATAGCAAGGTTTGCTAAATAGCCAATTAAAACGGCTAAATAAGTATTTGTAATGCTTGGTTTATAGCCCAATGGTTCCATGATCAACCTCCATCTTAAAGCACGCAGAAAATGAGAAAAACCCAATATTACAAGTACAGGGAATACAATCCAAAGCTTAGATTGCTTTAAAGCCAAGGTAAATTTAGTCCATTCTTCGGCTGGAATTTGATGTAAACTCCACCAAATCAAGGCGATACCTAATAGAAAAAAGAACCCAATTTTAAGTAACTTTCCCATTTTGTAAGGTTTCAGTTGCCCGCAATTTACAATCAATTGTCTAGAAAATACCCCATAAAAGCCTTAATTCTTAGCCTTATATGAGGTTTTATTAAGTCCCTTAAAATCCGTACCTTTGCCAACTCGAAGAGGGTACTTAGTTAAACTTTAAAAGGAATGTCAGAAAAAAAACGAATCTTATACATCGCTACAGAAATGTCGCCTTATTTAGAGATGACAGAGTTTTCGGAGGTGATCAATAAACTCGCAATAAAAAGCAATGATAGCGGATTGGAAGTGCGTTGTATTATGCCAAGATTCGGTGTAATCAATGAAAGAAGACACCGTTTACATGAGGTGGTTAGATTGTCAGGCATCAATGTTCAAGTAGATAGTGATGATTATCCATTACAAATCAAAGTTGCTTCTTTGCCTAATGCAAGATTACAAGTCTATTTTTTGGAAAACGAAGACTTTTTTAAGCGTAAGCAAATCTTTCATGACGAAAATGAAAATTGGTTCGATGACAATGCGCTAAGAACTATTTTCTTCTGTCGCGGGGCATTAGAAACCGTTAAAAAGTTTGGCTGGCCTCCAGATATTATTCATTGTAGTGGATGGATGACTGGACTTATCCCAGCTTATATAAAAACAGCTTTCAAGAAAGAACCAGTTTTCTCTAATGCGAAAGTCGTTTTCACTATTGGACAAAATACATTTGAAGAGCAGTTTCCAAAGGATTTTTTAAGCAAAGCTTTAATCAATGTGAATATTAAAGAAAAGGAATTAGAACCTTTCAAAGAATTATCAAATTCGGCTTTGTTCCGAGGTGGTGCTACTTATGCGGATGCCATCAGTTTTGGATCGGACGTTATAGACAAAAAATTAGTATCTGAATTTGCTGCTGTAAAAGGAAAGAAAGTAGTTCCTTTTAATGGCTGGGATTCTGATTTAACAGAGTATTTAGATTTATACAACGAACTTGCAGGCAAGTAAAGTAATTATACATGGCATTTATACATATAGTAAGAAGGGTTAGTTTTATTTCAATAGCATCAATTTTGCTTTTTTCTTGTACTAGAATTGGCACATCGGAACTTGGCTTAGACTTTTTATCTCAAGATGCGATAGCAACTAAAGATACAGTTCTTGATGTGGAGACAGAAACAGTAGTCATGGAAGATTCTTTAAGAATTTATCCTACAGATGAGCATATGTTGGGTGATATAACCAACGATCCAATATTTGGCACCACAAGTGCTTCTTTGTTTTTTCAATTAAAACCTAGTTTTTATCCTTTCTATATTAAAGGCACAAAAGATAGCATCATAGTTGATTCTGCTGTTTTAATTTTAAGTTATAGAGGATACTACGGAGATTCAACTAAGCCAATTAGAATCTATGTAAATAAAATTGATGCCGCTACGCCATTAGAAGTAGGTAAGTATTATGCAAGTAATTACCCTAATGCATATGGAATTAGAAAAGGCAGTTCAGTAGGTAATTCTTTCCTTTTTGATTTTACAAAAGCACAAGATTCTTTAAATGATCGTTTTGAAAATGCTTCAAGACAAATTCGTTTAAGACTTAATAATTCTGTTGCAAATGAGTTGTTGAAAGTATATGATTCAAATGGCGCTTATAGAAATGATACTACTTTTAGAAATTCATTTCCTGGATTTGCATTAAGTACAAGTGCTTCTGACAATCATAATGCATTAATCAGAACATCTTTATTGGATTCTAATACCAAATTAGCGTTGTATTATTCTACAAGTGCTACAGGTAGTGTTGTAAGAGATACGCTTGTGACACATTTTAGATTTAGTTATTATACTGCCCAAAATGCCAATTTTATCCAAAGAAACAGGGCTGCAGCAGAAATAGCGCAACATTTAAATGGATTTGCAAAGGACTCACTAGTTTATGTACAAACAAGTCCTGGAACAATGGTAAAGATTAAAGTTCCTGGTTTGAAAACTTTCAAGAATAAAATTATTCATAGGGCTGAATTAATTGCAGAACAAGTTCCGGATGATGCCCGTTTGTCTACCACAGATAAATTTATGACAGCCCCTAACTTTCTATTTTTAGGTGTGTACGATACAGCAACAAAAAAGTTAAGAACAGTTCCCAATGATTATCAGGGTTCTTCAAATCCGCAGTTATTAGGACAATTTGGCGGACAAAAAATTATAAAATCATTACATGGATACAATAATGTAGCTACCTATAATTTCAATGTAAGTAGATATGTTCAAGGATTAATTGCAAGAACAGATTCTTTATTTGATTTTAGGTTGTTTGCACCTGTGAACGATTCTGTAAAATTTGTTCAACCTTATCCCTACAACAAAATTCAAACAACCGATTATTTAACTACGGCATTAGGCAACCAAGCTGCAAATGGCAGGGTTAGATTGGGTGGTGGGTCACATTCTAAATTCAGAATGCGTTTGCGTATTTACTATACCAACTTATAATCATTAGGAATTATTAATATATTTGCATTTTACAACAACATCTAAATAAAAAAATATGCCTTATTTATTTACATCTGAGAGTGTTTCTGAAGGACATCCAGACAAAGTAGCGGATCAGATTTCTGACGCTTTAATCGATAACTTTTTAGCTTTTGACCCTCAGTCAAAAGTAGCTTGTGAGACATTAGTAACAACTGGTCAAGTTGTATTGGCTGGTGAAGTAAAGTCTAAAGCATATTTAGATGTACAAGAAATTGCACGTGGTGTAATTCGTAAGATCGGATACACCAAGAGTGAATACATGTTTGAGGCGAATAGCTGTGGTATCTTATCTGCTATCCACGAACAATCTGCTGACATCAACCAAGGTGTTGACAGAAAGAAGAAGGAAGAGCAAGGTGCTGGCGACCAAGGTATGATGTTTGGTTATGCAAGCAACGAAACAGAAGATTTAATGCCATTGGCTTTAGACTTAGCACACAAAATCTTAATTGAATTAGCTGCGTTAAGAAGAGAGAACAAGCAAATTAAATATTTACGTCCTGATGCAAAATCTCAGGTGACTTTAGAATACAATGATAAGAACGAGCCTGTAAGAATCGATGCTATTGTTGTTTCTACACAACACGATGATTTTGACAAAGAAGGTAAGATGTTAGAGAAGATCAAAAAAGACATCATTGAAATCTTAATTCCAAGAGTTAAATCCAAATATAAGAAATACGCGAAGTTGTTTAATAAGGACATCAAATACCATATTAACCCAACAGGTAAGTTTGTAATTGGTGGGCCACATGGAGATACTGGTTTAACTGGTCGTAAGATTATTGTAGATACTTATGGTGGTAAAGGTGCACACGGTGGTGGAGCATTCTCTGGAAAAGATCCAAGTAAGGTAGACCGTTCTGCAGCTTATGCAACGCGTCATATTGCTAAGAACTTAGTAGCGGCTGGTGTTGCATCTGAGGTTTTAGTGCAGGTATCTTATGCGATTGGTGTTGCTAAGCCAACATCTATCAACGTAAATACTTATGGTACGGCTAAAGTGAAAATGACAGATGGTCAAATAGGTAAATTAGTTGAAGGTATTTTTGATATGCGTCCTTACTTTATTGAGCAAAGATTAAAGTTAAGAACGCCAATGTATAGTGAGACTGCTGCTTATGGTCATATGGGTCGTAAGAACGAAGTAGTTACTAAAACATTCACTACTCCAGATGGTAAATCAAAAACAATGAAAGTTGAATTGTTTACATGGGAGAAATTAGATTATGTAGCAAAGGTTAAAAAAGCCTTTGGTTTAAAATAATTCATTGATTAGATAGGAAATCCCGTCTCAACATAAATTGGGACGGGATTTTTATTTTAATCCATAACTTTGTTCCATGCAGGAAAGAAACAATAGACCAGACCGATCCGATAGATCCGCAAGGCCAGAAAGAAAATTCAATGGTCAAAGAAAATTTAGTCCAAGACCTAGCTTTAAGACCGAACGTAAATTTATTATTGGTCGTCAACCATTGATTGAGTCTTTAGAGTCTGGTGCAAATATTGAAAAAATATTGCTTCAAAAAAACGCACAAGGGGAAGGATTAGAAGAGATAAAGCAATTTGCAAAAGCCAACACTATACCAGTACAGTTAGTACCTATTGAGAAGTTGAATGGTATGACCAAAGCGAATCACCAGGGTGTTTTGGCTTTTATTTCGAATGTAAAATACCTGGACTTACAAGAAGTCATTGATTTTGTAGTAGCAAAAGGAGAGACCCCATTATTTATGATGCTAGATGGGGTGACTGATGTGCGTAATATTGGAGCTATTAGTAGAAGTATTCACTGTTGTGGTGCACAAGCATTGATTATACCAGATAAAGGAGTCGGTGCATTGAACGAGGAGGCTTTTAAAAGTAGTGCAGGTGCTTTAGAACATATACATGTTGTTCGTGTGAGTAGTTTGTTAAAAGCAGTAGATGATTTACATATGAATGGCATTCAAGTATTTACAAGTGAAATGCGTGCGGATAAAAATGTTCATGAATTAGATTTATCAATTCCTAGTTGTATCATCATGGGAGATGAGGGAAGAGGCGTTCAGCCTTATTTAGCTAAAGCAGCGGATTACTTTTTTAAAATACCAATGGCAACAAACTTTGATTCATTCAACGTATCCGTTGCAGCAGGAATAATTTTGTATGAAGCTATGAAACAAAGATTGTTCCCTGTTAAATAATAGGTAAGCATTATGAAATTCAAGTTAACATTAGAAGCTAAGCCATCAAAGCATTTAATTGAATATGAGGATAAGCTCATGTTAATTGGGTCTTGTTTTACAGAAAATATTGGGGCAAAATTTAAGACACATTTATTCAATGTTTTTGAAAATCCCTATGGTATTCTATTTAATCCAATAAGTGTTTCAACCGCATTAATTGAAATCATAGAATCAAAGGTTTATTCTAGCGAAGATTTATTTCAACACAACGAATTATGGCATAGTTGGAATCACCATAGTCGTTTTTCTGCAGTTCAAAAAGAAGAAGCATTGGAGAAAATAAATGTTTCTATTGCTGAAGCACATCAATTTTTAAAGACAGCAAATCGTTTAGTAATCACATTAGGATCAGCATGGTTATACCATTTAACGAATAATGCCCCTCTTGGAAAGGGTCAAGTTGTCGCCAACAATCATAAAGCACCTTCGGATTGGTTTTATAAATCTCTTATGGGACCAGCTGAATTAATTGAGTCGCTTAAAAATTTGGTAACACGTCTACAAGCCTTCAATCCAAATTTGCATATCACCTTTACAATAAGCCCCGTTCGGCATTTAAGAGAGGGCTTAGTTGAAAATAATAGAAGTAAGGCTGTTTTAATACATGCTGTTCATGAACTTATTTCCCAATTGGATAAGCTTGACTATTTCCCTGCATATGAATATGTAATAGATGATTTGAGAGATTATAGATTTTATGCGGAGGATTTAGTACACCCTAATTTTGCAGCATCTGGTTATGTTTGGGATAAATTGATTGAAACCTATATGGATGCAGATACACAATTGCTAATGAAACAGGTAGCTGAAATTCAATTAGCTTTCAATCATAAGCCATTTTTTGCGGGTTCTATTGAGCATCAAAAATTCATTCAGTCCTGTATTCAAAAAACTGAATCTTTAATCGATGCTCATCCTTATCTATCATTACAAGGCCATTTAGCATTTTTTAGGACTAGTGTAAGCAAATAATTACTACATTAGAGGTCTAAATTATCGCTATGCGCATCTTACCATTTTTAGTGTCAGCGACTGTAACAGCTGGACTTGTTTTTACATTAAACATACAATTGAAATTAGGCGCTACGAAGGCACCTAGATTAGGTTATTTTTTATCTCCTCAACATGGATTTTGGAAGAATGCTGAAAAAGTGAATACCAATTTTGATGTTTCAATTCTTGCCAATGATCTAAAAGGAGATGTGGATGTTTATATGGATGATCGTTTAGTACCACATATTTTTGCTGACCATGATGAAGATGCTTATTATGTACAAGGCTATCTACATGCAAAATATAGATTTTGGCAAATGGACTTCCAAACTAGGGTAGCTGCTGGTCGTTTAAGTGAAGTGGCTGGTGCAGATAAATTGTCAATAGATCGTTTTTTCAGAAGACTGGGAATGGTCTATGGTGCAGAAAAAACTGAAACTTATATCAATGAAAATAATCCTGTTATGAAAGCAACAGTGGATTCTTATACTGCAGGAGTAAATGCATATTTAGATCAGATGGCACCGGAGGATATGCCTTTTGAATATAAGTTGATGAATTTTGAGCCTGAAAAATGGACTCCAAAAAAGACCTACTTATTTTTAATGTTTATGTCATACGATTTGACTGGTAGATCTGCAAGTGCCGATTTGCAATTAACAAATACAAGAGACTATTTAGGGTATGACTTATTTGATAAATTATACACCAATCAACAAGATTCATTAGATCCAATTATTCCAAAAGGAACTGCTTATGCTGAACCAAGTATTATTCCAGTCAAACCTGCATCATCAGATATAGCCTATTTGAAAAAAGAAGCCAATGTAGATATTGCTAAAGTGGTGGAAACTCCAGAAGCACCAGATCCAAATAACGGAAGTAATAACTGGGCAGTGAGTGGCACTATGACAAAGTCGGGTAGACCAATTGTTTGTAGTGATCCGCATTTGGGATTGAATCTTCCTTCTTTATGGTATGAAGTACAAATTACGACGCCAACTCATAGTACCTATGGTGCAAGTTTTCCTGGATCTCCAGCGGTAATCATTGGATTCAATGATAGTTTAGCTTGGGGTGTGACCAATGCGGGAAGAGATGTCTTAGATTATTATGAATTGAAATTCAAGGATACGACTCAAAATGAATATTGGTACAATGGTGCGTGGAAGGCTGTAACAAAAAGGGTGGAAGTGATCAAAGTAAAAGATAGTGCAGATGTGGTTGAAAATATTGCTATGAGTCATTGGGGACCTGTGATGTTTGATGCAGCTTATCAAAATCCGCAATCAAAAGGTAGAACACTTGCAGTTAAATGGACAGCGCATAATCCATCTACTGGTGTAGAGACTTTTTATCAATTAAATAGAGCAAAGAATATTGACGATTATTCTAAGGCCATTCAATTATGGAAATGTCCTGGTCAAAATTTCGTGGTGGCGACTAAGTCAGGAGACATTGCAATTAAACAACAAGGAGATTTTGTAGCAAGATGGGATAGACAGGGTGATTTTATTATGCCTGGAGAAGATAGTAGTTATGATTGGCAGGGGATCATTCCATTTGAGGAAAATCCAATGATTAAAAATCCAGAACGTGGATTTGTGAGTAGTGCAAATCAGAAATCGACAGATGCTAGTTACCCTTATTATTTAGGTACAGCAAGTTCGTTCCCTTTATATAGAGGTATTAGTGTCAACAAGCAATTGGCTACTATGTCACAAGTGACAGCGCAAGACATGCAAGCATTGCAGGCAAATAATTATAATGTATTTGCTGAACAAGCAAGACCAGCTTTAATGAAATTCATTGAGATGAATCGTTTAAGTAAGGATGCTCAAAGAATGGTGCAGACGATGAGTCAATGGAATTTATACAATCACCCGTCAGAAAAAGGTATTACAATCTTTAAATTAATTTGGGATAGCGTTGAATCTGCTGTTTGGTCAGATGAATTAGCAGGTTCTGTTATTCCATTAACAAAGCCTGAAGCGTTTGTTTTATTAGAACAAATGAATCGTGATACAAATTTTACTGTTGCAGATGATATTAGAACAAAGGACAAGGTAGAATCTTTAAAAGATCAAGTGCTTATTGGTATTGAAAAAGCAACGTTAAAATGCCTTGAACTAGAAAAAGAAAATAAGTTAAGTTGGGAAGCATACAAGGCAACGCGCGTTTTGCATTTAACAAAAATACCAGCATTAAGTAGGTTAAACCTACCAATTGGAGGAGGAGTGAATATTATAAATGCAACAGGGGAGAATCATGGACCAAGTTGGAGAATGGTTGTTCATTTAACGGATGATATAGAAGCTTATGGCTTGTATCCAGGTGGTCAAAGTGGTAATCCAGGAAGTCCTTATTATGATAGTTTTGTTGATTATTGGGCAGCAGGCAAATATTATAGATTACTTTTCTTGCCTAAGGAAAAGTTAAAGCTACATGAAAGAACAAAATGGCATATTCAATTCAAAAAAACTGCCGCTTAATTAAAAATTTATCAATTTAAAAATACTCAAAATGAAATTTATATTATCAATCATATTAGTTGCTTTGGTCACATTTGCTGTGGGCATTTATGGCAATTTACCTTGGTGGAGTTTTGTTATCACTAATCTAATAATAGCGATTGCATTGCCAATTAAACCAATCCAGTCATTTGTTGCTGGTGCTCTAGGTGTTGGGGCTTTATGGGCTGGCTTAGCTTTTGGTATTGATCTTGCAAATAATCATATTCTGTCTACTAAAGTTGCTCAGATACTTCCACTTGGCGGTTCTTATATTGCCTTAATCTTAGTGACTGCTTTTGTTGGTGCTTTGTTAGGAGGATTAGCATCCTTAACAGGCTCGTTTGTTAGAAAGCCAGCGTAATTCATTTTTAATTGATTAAATAACGCAGAATAGCTGATTTTTATCAGCTATTCTGCGTTATAATAAAATCCAAATTCACCTATCTTTGTGTCCAATTTGCTTAACCTGTAATTGAGCTTAAATTATATCTTATGGCACAACTGCACAATCGTGTTTCAAACAAAGAGTTGAAACAAAAATTGTACGAAGAAAATTTTGAACGTACAACAATTAGTTTTTATCAGTATTTCCCAATTCAAGATCCAGTTAATTTTAGAGATGAAATGTACCGCGCATTAAATGCGATGCAGGTATTTGGTCGAATCTATATTGCAACAGAAGGTATTAATGCGCAAATTAGTGTGCCAACACATTTGTTCGAAGTATTTAAAGCTTATCTATATTCATTCAAGCCATTAAATGGGATAAGACTTAACAAAGCGGTAAATGACAATGGAAAAAGCTTTTGGGTACTTAAAATTAAAGTAAGAGAAAAAGTGGTTGCAGACGGCATCGAAGATCCAAATTTTAGCATGGAGAATAAAGGGAAGTATGTGAATGCCCAACAAATGAATGCATTATTAGAGTCACCAGACACGATCGTGATTGATATGCGCAATCATTATGAATTTGAAGTTGGACATTTTGAAAACGCCATTGAAATCCCTTCTGATACTTTTAGAGATCAATTACCGATGGCTGCAGAAATGATGCAGCCCCACAAAGACAAAAATATTATCATGTATTGTACTGGTGGAATACGTTGTGAAAAGGCAAGTGCTTATATGTTGCATGAAGGCTTTAAAAACGTATTTCATTTGGAAGGTGGTATAATACATTATGCTAACAAAATAAAGGAGGCAGGATTAGAGAGTAAGTTTAAAGGAAAGAATTTTGTTTTTGATGATCGATTGGGAGAAAAAATAACAGAGGATATTATAGCGAGTTGTCACCAATGTGGCAAGCCTGCAGATACACATACCAATTGCAAGAATGATGCATGTCATTTGCTTTTTATTCAGTGCGACGAATGTGCAAAAGAATTTGATGGATGTTGTACCACTGCTTGTAAGGAGGTTTATCACATGCCAATAGAAGAACAAGAAGCATTAAGGAAAGGAGTGAAGAAAGGAATGCAGGTTTTTAATAAATCAAAACATAGACTAAGACCGAGATTAGGAATAGATATCGAAGTAAAATAAGTGATTACTTTAATTGTATAAAAAAAATCCCGATAATAATCGGGATTTTTTTTATTAATGTATTCCAAGTTGTTGTAGGGCGGAACTGACTAATTCAAATGTTTCTGATTCAGTTTTTGGTTCCGGTTTGAATGCATCTCCAATAATTTGCTCGTACAATTCTATATATCTTTTAGAAATAGTGTCAATCCATTCCTCGGTCATGTTTGGAACAGTTTGCCCTTCCTTGCCCATGAAATTATTTTCAATCAACCATTCTCTAACAAATTCTTTACTTAATTGTTTTTGTTTTTCTTGTTTCGATTGTCTTTCTTCAAATCCATCTGCATAGAAATACCTTGAAGAATCTGGCGTATGAATTTCATCCATTAAATAAATGGTGTCACCAATTTTACCAAACTCATATTTAGTATCTACTAATATTAAACCTCTTTTTGCCGCAATTTCTTTACCTCTTGCAAAAAGTGCCAATGCATATTTTTCTAAAATAGCCCAATCAGAAGCAGATGCTAAACCTTGGGCTATAATTTCCTCTTTTGAAATATCCTCGTCGTGACCTTCACTTGCTTTAGTGGAAGGTGTGATGATTGGAGTAGGGAAATAATCATTTTCTTTTAAACCATCTGGTAATTGAACGCCACATAAGCTTCTGCCACCAGCTTGATAAGTTCTCCAGGCATGACCCACCAAGTTGCCTCTAACTACCATTTCGATCTTAAATGGGGTACATTTTTTACCTATTGCCACATTGGGTGCTGGAATGCTGATGAGCCAATTTGGGCAAATATCCTTGGTCGAATCAAGCATATAAGCAGCAATTTGGTTCAAAACCTGCCCTTTAAAGGGTATTGGCTTAGGTAAAATAACATCAAAAGCTGAAATTCTATCACTTGCAATCATCACAAGTAATTCATTTTCAATATAATAGACGTCTCTAACCTTGCCATGATAGGTATTTTTGAGTCCTGGGAATTGAGTGGGGTTCATACTACGAAAATAAAAACTTTAACAGTATTTTGATAATTTTTTCTGTTTTGCCAACTATTTGGTATTTTGCCATACAATTCAATTTAAAAACAATTATTATGACAAGATTACTAACTCGTTTTGGTCTTTTTTGTGCGGTTGCTTTTACAGCAATAAGTGCAATGGCTCAAAATGCAGGAACAATCACTGGTACAGTAAAAAATGCAACAACTGGTGAAACCGTTGCTGCAGTATCTGTAACAATTAAAGGTTCATCCGTAGGAACTTACACGGATGACAAAGGAACTTTCAAATTAAACGTGTCTCAAAAGGCACCTTATACATTGGTTTTTAGTTCGGTGGGATTTGAAAATCAAGAATTTGTAGTGAATTCAGGCACTGCTAAAGTAGATGTAAGCTTAAAGCAAGCATTCACTTTAGGAACTGAAGTAGTTGTTGCTGCATCAAGAGTTGCGGAGCGTATTTTAGAGTCTCCAGTAACAATTGAAAGAATCAACAATACTACAATCAAAAATGCCCCAGTATCTAACTATTATGATTTATTGGGTACTTTGAAGGGAGTAGATGTGAATACAGCTAGCTTGACTTTTAAAAGTATTAGTACAAGAGGTTTCAATGGTAGTGGTAACAACCGTCTTAATCAATTGATTGATGGTATGGATAACCAAGCACCAGGTTTAAACTTCTCTGTAGGAAGCATTGTTGGTTTGACTGAATTAGACGTAGATAATATCGAATTATTACCAGGTGCCTCTTCTGCATTATATGGCCAAGGTGGTATGAACGGTACAGTTTTAATTAACAGTAAGAATCCGTTCAAATACCAAGGTTTAAGTTTCCAAATTAGACAAGGTATCAACCATGTTGACAACAAACAACGAGCTTTAGCGCCTTTCAAAGATTGGACAGTAAGATATGCTAAGAAAATAGGCGATCGTTTTGCTTATAAATTTAGCATGCAGTATACAGAAGCAGAAGATTGGAGAGCGACAAGCGATCTTAACTATTCTAGAACAACTGGTACTCAAAACGGTCAATTAATTCCTGGAAATAGAGCTTCTGATCCTAACTATGATGGTGTAAACTTTTATGGTGATGAAACTACAAGTTCTTTAGCAGGTGTTGGAGCTGCTGTTAAAAGTGGCGTTTTAGGTTCTTTAGTAAGTGCATACGGTTCTGCTGTAGGTACTGCTACTTTCAATAGCTTATATAATGCAGCTGCGTTATATCCAACTTTAGCTTCTTATCAAGCATTCTTAACTGCTGCTGGCGGTGCTGCTTTAGGTGCTAATGCGGCATTTTTATGGGGTGATAAAAGAGGACATTTCAATGGTGTAAATGTAAGTAGAACTGGATATGCTGAAAAAGATATTATTGATCCTACTGCACTAAACGTGAAATTCCAAGGATCTATGCATTATAAGATCAATGATAATGTAGAAGCTTCAATTGCTGCTTATAATGGTTTTGGTAATACTGTTTACACTGGTAGTGACCGATATTCTTTAAAGGACTTAAGAATGGGTCAATACAAAGCAGAATTAAAATCTAAAAACTGGTATTTAAGAGCTTACACAACTTTAGAAAATTCTGGAGGTTCATTCAACTCTACAATTGCCGCACGTTATTTCAATGAAGCATGGAAGCCTAGTACTACTTGGTATCCTACTTATGCTGCAACTTATACAACTTTATTAAGTGCAGGTATGAATCAACAAGCTGCTCATGCTGGTGCAAGAGCAAATGCGGATGCAGGTAGACCAACAGGATTTATTGGAAACAATCCAATGTTCCAAGCTTTAACAAATACGCCAATCTCACAAGGTGGTGCGATGTTCTTAGATAGATCTTCATTACGTGTATTTGAAGGTCAATACAATTTGACTGAAGCTTTAGGTTTAGAAAAATATAATGCCGACTTCTTATTGGGTGCTAGTACAAGACAATATTTATTAAACTCACAAGGAACTTTATTTGCGGATACAGCTGCAAAAATTAAGATCAATGAGACTGGTGCATATGCACAATTGTCTAAGCGTTTCTTAGATGATTTATTTAAATTCTCAGTTTCTGCTCGTTACGATAAAAATGACAATTTTAAAGGTCGTTTTACGCCAAGAGCTACTTTAGTAGTTAAGCTAGAAGAAGACCACAACTTGCGTTTATCTTACCAAACAGCATACCGTTTCCCAACTACTCAAAACCAATGGATCAATTTATTGATTGGTGGTGGTACAAGATTAATGGGTGGATTGCCTCAGTTAAGAAACTTCTACAATTTCAACACCAACCCAGCCTATTCTTTAGCTAGTGTAAATGCATTTGGTGCTTCTGCTTTAGCAGGTGCTCCAAACCCAGCTTTACTTCAAGTACAAGCTTTCCCTGAATTCAAGCCAGAATCAATGAGTTCATATGAAGTTGGTTATAAGGGCTTGGTTGCTAAGAAATTATTGATCGATTTCTATTACTATTTTGGTAAATATGAAAACTTCATTAGTGGTGTAACCGTTTTACAATCTAGAAATGCAGCAACTCCAAGTCCATTAGATGTATTAGATGCTAGCAAGCGAATAGCTTACAGTATCTCTACAAACTCAACTCAAGAAGTGAACACTTCTGGATGGGGTCTTTCATTAGACTATATCTTGCCTGGAAACTTTACTGTATCTAGTAGCATTTATGGCGACAAAATAGGTGGTTTACAAGAAGGATTTATCTCTTACTTCAATACACCTAAATTTAGATCTAACATCGCATTAAATAATAGTGGATTTGCATTAAAGAATCGTTTGGGATTCAGTGCTATCTATCGTTACCAAGATGGATTCACTTACGAAGGAACATTCGGTGTGGGTCAAGTATCTTCATTTAACACTTTAGACGCTGTTTTAACTTATAAATTACCTAATATCAAGTCTTTGATCAAAGTAGGTGGTACAAATATTATGAACACGTATTATAACACAGCACATGGTAGTCCAGCAATTGGTGGATTGTATTATGTAAGCTTTGCTTATAACGTATTCTAGGCACTCAGATGGGTTAGTTAGTAATCCCTTCCCGATTTTCGGGAGGGGATTTTTTTTACCCAAAGAAGTTCATTTTTCCTTGATATACGTTATTTTTGCATTTCAAAATAAAAACGATTTTTCATGCGATCAATAGCCTTTAGAGAAGCATTACGCGAAGCGATGAATGAAGAAATGAGAAGAGACGAACGCGTATTTTTAATGGGAGAGGAAGTTGCAGAGTACAATGGTGCATATAAAGTAAGTCAAGGAATGTTGGCTGAATTTGGACCAAAAAGAGTCATTGATACACCTATTTCTGAATTAGGTTTTACTGCTGTTGCAGTTGGCGCAGCTCAAAATGGATTAAGACCTATTGTTGAGTTCATGACTTGGAATTTTGCAGTATTACCTCTAGACCAAATTTTAAACACAGCAAGTAAAATGTTGGCGATGAGTGGTGGTCAAATTGGTTGTCCGATTGTAATGCGTGGGCCAAATGGTAGCGCAGGTCAATTAGGTGCTCAGCACTCTACGGCATTTGAAAGTTATTTAGCAAATATTCCTGGTATTAAAGTGGTTTCACCTTCTAATGGATATGATGCAAAAGGTTTATTAAAACAAGCAATACGTTACGAAGAAGATCCAATCATGTTTTTGGAGAGTGAAGTAATGTATGGAGATAAATGTGATGTGCCTGAAGAAGAATATTATATCCCATTAGGCAAGGCAGACGTAAAGCGACCTGGAAGAGATATCACAATTGTTTCTTACAATAAAATGATGAAAGTCGCATTAGCTACTGCCGAAGAATTAGAAAAAGAGGGGATTAGTGCAGAAGTGATTGACTTAAGAACAATACGTCCTTTAGATTGGATGACTGTTTTAGAAAGTGTTAAAAAAACCAACCGCTTGGTGATAATCGAAGAGCAATGGCCTTTTGCTTCTGTATCTTCTGAATTAAGTTATAGAATTCAAAAAGAAGGTTTCGATTACCTTGACGCTCCAATCAGAAGAATTACCAGCGCAGATGCTCCAATGCACTATGCGCCTAATTTAACTGCCTTAGCTATTCCAGACGTTACCCGTTCTGTTAAATTGGTGAAAGAAGTCTTACACCAATACAAATAAGGTAAATCCTTGTTTTTAACCATTCAAACCATGGCTTAACGGCTAATAAATCTTTTTATATAATATCCCTCACAAAGGGATATTTTTGTATTATATAATTACAACTATATGGGCATGATACTTTTTATTCTTTATTGGTTAGGATGGCATATTGGAATTTTTATGATGTTAAAAAAAGCAGGGGTTCCTGCAAATAAAGCCATCATTCCAATTTACAATACATGGGAAGTAGTTAAGCTATGTAAAATTCCTACATTCTGGTTTTGGTTACAATTGATTCCAATTTTAGGACAGTTTGTGACTTTGTGGATCACTATTATTTTTGTGATGCATTTTAAACGTGTTAAATTAATACACCATACATTAACTGTTTTAGCACCATTTATATATTTGCCTTATCTAGGGGTGGACAAAAATGAAAAATGGTTTGGAGAAGATGCATTAACGCATTACCATAAACCGGCATCAAGAGAGTGGGTAGATGCAGCCGTATTTGCAGTAGTAGCAGCAACTTTAATTAGAACATTTTTATTTGAAGCATTTGTGATTCCTACAGAAAGTATGGAAAAAACTTTGTTAGTGAATGACTTTTTATTTGTTGACAAAGTAACTTATGGTGCAAGAATACCACAAACACCATTGTCATTTCCTTTTGTACATAATACATTACCTGGCGCGCCAACTACACCGTCTTATTTAAAATGGATACAGTTGGATTATAAACGTTTTCCAAAGTTGAGAGATGTACAAAGGAACGATGTGGTTGTGTTCAACTTCCCAACTGGCGATACCATTATAAATCTTCCAGAATTTGGATCTAAAATACCATATTACGATGTCTTGAGAAGTCCTCAATACAATAATGATCGTGAGAAGCTTCAAGCAGATTATCCAATTTTAGTGCATCCTATGGACAAAACGGATAACTATATCAAGCGTTGCGTGGGTATCCCAGGAGATGTAATAGAGATCAAGAAAAGTAGATTATTTGTAAATGGTGCACCTGCATTGATGGCGCCGAATATGCAAACAGAATATTTAATTGAAACGGATGGCAGACCATTGGCAGAAGATTTTATTCAAGACAGTTTAGGAATTAATATCAATGAGGCTACTGCAGATTTTCAATTTGTAGAGGGCAGGCCCAATACATTCAAATTAAACATAACTGCATCAGCTGCTGCAAGTTTAAAGAGATTGCCAAATGTTAAGTCGGTTGATTTATTTGAGGATCAAAATGTTGGTTATACTTTCCCGAATGACATTACACATTATCCTTGGACCGCAGATAATTATGGTCCAATTAGAATACCCAAAAAAGGGGATAAAGTAGTATTGAATGATAGTACTATTGAAATTTATAGAAGGTTGATTGAGGGCTATGAAAACAATAAGATCACAACTATGAATGGTCAATACTTGATCAATGGGAAAACAACTAGCACTTACACTATACAACAGAATTATTATTGGATGATGGGAGATAATCGTCATCGAAGTCAAGATAGTCGTTATTGGGGTTTTGTTCCAGAGACACATATTGTTGGACGTGCGGCATTAATCTGGTTTAGCTATAGCCAATCAATCAGATGGAATAGGTTGTTTAATTTAATAAAATAAAAAGAATGCAAAAGAAGTTCGAATTTGACTACGAAGAGTTTGATACAAAACAAGAGATGCAGTCAGAAGATCTTGCTTTATTGAATGCTGCTTATGAAGCAGTAGAAACAGCATTTGCACCTTATTCTAAATTTAAGGTTGGTGCGGCAGCAAGACTGTCAAATGGACAAATTGTTATTGGTTCGAATCAAGAGAGCGCAAGTTATCCAGTTGGAATCTGCGCAGAAAGAACTTTATTAAATAGTATTGGTAGTCAACATCCAAAAGAAACAATCACTGCAATGGCGATTAGTTATATACCCAATGGAGCAGCGTCAGATCATCCTTTGTCTCCTTGTGGCATGTGCAGACAATCCTTATTAGATTATGAGATAAGGTATAAAGCGCCCATAAAGCTAATATTAGCGGGAAAGACCGGAAAGATCATGGTCATACCTTCGGCTGATTATATCCTGCCATTTGGCTTTACAGGATCGATTTTAGGCAAATAAGGTTTGAACACCCAGTCCTATCCTAAATTCGTGTTGTAATAACCATTTTTTTCTTGCCAATCCCCATGCATAACCTGTTAGATTTTTATCGGAACCTATGATTCTATGACAGGGTACAATGATGGCAATTTTGTTTTTACCATTTGCAGATGCGGCTGCTCTAATTACTTTAGGGTCACCTAATTTTTTTGCTAATTCCGCATAACTCATTGTTTTTGCATAGGGCACTTCGTATAATTCTTTCCAAACCTTTTGTTGAAAGTCTGTACCACTTTGATGAATTGGGACAGTGAATTTTGTTCTAGAACCATTAAAGTACTCAATCAATTCGTCAATACATTGATGAATAACTGGAGGACTTTCATTTTCTAACTTGTTAGCACTTTGATCTTGTTCCTCCAAAAAAAGGATTGTTTGAATACAATCATTATCTGCAGTGATTTTAATTCGACCAATTGGACTTGTATAAATATGTTCGAATTGTTCTTGCATTCCCTTAAAAAATTTGTCACTTAATCTAATAAACTTGCTAATTCAATTAAGTCGTCACGTTTAAATTGCAGTGTCGGACTTTGAAAACATTTTGCAAATTCAAGGATCATTTTTTTTATAACCCTTTGGTTAGATAGTCTTTTGTAATAAACAGTTTTAGGCTCAATATTGTGTCTTAAAAAATATTGGTCCATATCTTTTTGAGAGAAGGGGTGTCCAGAAGTGCCTTCGACATAAAATTGTATAAATTCTTGTGGATTTGGGACAATTTCATGCGGCTCCCAATCTGCACTAAAATAGGCAAGTATACATTGCTTAGGAATATTGATCCATTCAGCATGAATTTCTAATTGTTGACATAATTCTGCATAAATCAAAGAGTTTGCAAAAGCATTTCCTGGCTTGGATTGTAGTGGAGAAGAAACCAAAAAATCTTCAGGGTTTTCATAATTTACTTCTACTCCTTTAATTTGATAGTAGCTGAATAAAATATTACGAAGCACATTGGCTTGTTCAAGTGGCGTTAAATAATTATTTAACTCTAGCCATATATTACGACGAATTTTTTCTAATTGATGCCTTAAAGGATCTAAGGCTAATTCTGGGTATTGGTATTTTACAAGAATTAAAGCACCTTCAAAAAGTGATGGCTTTGGTTGTGTACTCCATTCAATTATTTGTTGTTTGATATCTTTTAAACGCAGTTTATAAATCATCTTTTCTATGCGTTCTAAAGTGGATTCGTCTAAGGTATTTTCCCAAAGATTTTCCAGGTCTGGGATGATCGGACTGCCATAATCTAAAAGTCGATCAGCTATCGTACTAAATACTTCCTCGTCTGGATCATCGATGAGGCTAAATAATGCTTTTATTTCTTCAGTTTTTGGCAACATAGTTGAATAGATCGTCCTAATTCTTGTTCAAATTGACGTAAAAAAAGTTAAACAAACGAATCAAGTTATCCAACTATTGTGGATATGTATATTTATCTAATGATGTAATAAATTTATATCTCAAACGTTCACTTATTTTTAGCACTCATTAAGCACCTTTTATTCAATTAATGACTTACATTGCATATACTAAAGTCTAAACTAGTTTATGCAAAATCAAACTGTTTCCGTCCCTAAATTCCCTGTAGTGAATAAATCATTACATGCTGAATTAAAGAAAAGAGTCAATCAATATTTAGAAGAACATACTATTCGTGGCACGGGTAATTATAAATTATTTACGAAGGCGGCAATCTTAGTAAGTTTATTTTTTGTTACCTATATTCATCTTGTATTTTTCACACCTCCAACTGTAATAGCTATTTTTGAATGTTTGTTTTTTGGTGGCTTAATTGCTGCAATTGGATTTAACATTATGCACGATGGCAGTCATGGTAGTTTTAGTAGGTATGCATGGTTAAACAAGTTAGCATCCTCTTCTATCAGTATTCTTGGAGCAAGTCGTTTTATGTGGAGTATGAAGCATGTAACCATCCACCATACCTATACGAATGTTGATGGGGTAGATGATGATATTGAAGTAGGTGTTTTTATGAGAATGGCACCCACGCAAAAACATTATGTTTTACATCGTTTCCAACATATTTATTTTAGTATACTATACATGTTATTATATGTATTTTGGATTTTCTTTACAGATTACAATAAATACTTCAAACAAAAAATCGGCAATATTCCTTTGAAAAAAATGTCAATTGCAGATCATTTTGAGTTCTGGATTGTCAAAGTTTACCACGCTGCTATTTTTGTCGTGATTCCTATCCTAGTTTTAGGATGGCAAGCTTGGTTAGTCGGTTTTATTGTAAGTACTTTTTTTGCAGGTTTTGTTTTAAGCATCGTATTTCAATTAGCACATACTGTTGAACATACTGATTTTCCAGTAGCGATACAGCCTGAGAATAGATTACCTGACGAATTTGCGGCACACCAAATACAGACTACTGCTAATTTTGCTACAAAAAGCAAGATTGTAAGCTGGTTGGTAGGTGGGTTGAATTTTCAAATTGAACACCATTTATTTCCTAAAATTTCTCATGTTCACTATCCTGCAATAAGTAAGATAGTTAAAGAGGCATGTGCTGAGTTTCAACTGAATTATATTGAATACCCAACAGTATTAAGTGCCGTAAAAGCACATATACATTTCTTGAAATCAATGAGCAAGCCAAGTCCTTCAATGGCTTAATTTTTACTTGTAATCTACTTACTTAGAATTTAAAAGTGGCATATAAAAAAAGATCGCATCAATGATGCGATCTTTTTTTATATAAATCATTAGAGTAGAATAATTGTAGCGTTTATGTTCTTTAAAACGCTACAATTATTATTAAGATGCCTTTTTCTTTCGAGCAGTCTTGCGTGGAGGGTTCTTTTTCAATTCTTCGATAATCTCTTTTACTTCCTCAATTGACAACTCTTCAACTTTTTCTTGTTGTTCTTTTGTCAATTTAAAATTGCGTAAACCTTGCTTGATATAAGGACCATAAGGGCCACGTAGTAACTGGATTTTCTCTTTTTCAAATACTTTAATGGTACGTTCGTCTTTTGCTTTACGCTTTTCTGCAATCATAGGAGTCAATTCCTCAAGGCTTACAGTATAAGGATCCATTTCCTTGTTTAAGGAATAGAACTTCTTGCTATGGGCAGCATAAGGGCCAAAACGACCAATATTGACTGTTACTTCTTCGTCTTCAAATAAGCCTAGAGTTCTTGGAAGCTTGAATAGTTCCATCGCTTCTTCATAACTAATGGTTTCGATACTTTGAGAAGCTTTAAGTTTTGCAAATTTTGGCTTTTCTTCTTCATCCTGATGTCCAATTTGTACCATTGGGCCATATCTACCCATTCTCGCGATCACTTTCTTGCCACTAATTGGATCAAAACCTAGTTCGCGTTCCCCTTTAGCTCTTTCTGCCGTTTCAAGTGTATGCTCAATAGTTTCGTGGAAAGGTTGGTAGAAATTCTCCAACATCTTACTCCATTTCAATTTTCCTAAAGCAATCTCATCAAATTCACCTTCAATTTTTGCTGTGAAACCAAAGTCCATTACTTTTTCAAAATGCAATTTCAAGAAATCGGTTACAACCAAACCTAAGTCGGTAGGGGATAATTTATTTTTTTCTGCACCAGTAATTTCTGAGGCGGTCTCTGTTTTAATGACATTTTTTGCGTCCAATGAAAGTATTTGATATACTCTTTTAACACCTTCTTTCTCTCTTTTTTCTACATAGTTACGTTTCACAATGGTAGAGATAGTAGGTGCATAGGTAGAAGGTCTTCCAATTCCTAATTCTTCTAATTTTTTGACCAAACTTGCTTCAGTATATCTCGAGGTTGGTCGGCTAAATCTTTCAACCCCTGTCATACTTATAAAATCAAGCACTTGTCCTTTTGCTAAAGGTGGCAATAGTGCTTCACCATCAGACTCGTCTGTATCTTCTTCTATATCATCGTCGTCTTTTCCTTCTAAGTATACTTTCAAGAAACCATCAAATTTCATCACTTCACCACTTGCTGTTAAAGTTTCTTTGTTTGTAGAAATTTCAATTTTAGCAGTTGTTTTTTCAAATTGTGCATCACTCATTTGTGAAGCAATCGTTCTTTTCCAAATTAGTTCATATAAGCGATTTGTATCAGCATCATCTACCTTGCTCTCATTCATATAAGTAGGGCGGATAGCTTCGTGCGCCTCTTGTGCACTTTCGTTTTTATTCTTGAATTTTCTTGGTTGGTAATACTTGTCGCCAAAGCTTGATTTAATTTCTGCTTTGATTGCATCTATAGCCGTTTCACTCAAACTAATGCTATCAGTTCTCATATACGTGATCTTACCACTCTCGTATAATTTTTGTGCAAGTAGCATTGTTTTACTCACTCCGTATCCCAATTTTCTTGATGCTTCTTGTTGTAAGGTAGAAGTTGTGAAAGGTGCTGATGGCGTGCGTTTCCCGTCTTTTACTGTAATGTCTTTAACGGTATATTTTGCACCCTTACATTCGTTTAAGAATTTTTCTGCAGCACCAGCAGTCGTTAATTTCTGAGGGCCATCTGCCTTGAATTTTACTTTCTTTTTATTGATATCCAATGCAGAAAATAATGCAGATACTTTAAATACACTCTCCGGAATAAATTGGTTAATTTCTCTTTCTCTTTCGGCAATTAAACGAACTGCAACACTTTGAACACGTCCTGCGCTCAAGCTTCTTTGCATGCCAATTTTACGCCATAAAACAGGGCTTAATTCAAAACCTACTATTCTATCTAATATTCTTCTTGCTTGTTGTGCATCCACCAAATCCATATTGATTAGACGAGGATTTTCAACTGCTTTTTTTATGGCTGGAGCTGTGATCTCATGAAAAACAATACGCTTTGTTTTTTTAGGGTCTAAACCTAAAACTTCTGCTAAATGCCAACTAATACTTTCTCCTTCACGGTCCTCATCCGATGCAAGCCAGACTTCTTTAGCCTTCTTAGTCATAGATTTAAGTTCCTTCACCACTTTCTCTTTTTCACTTGGTACCATATACCTAGGTGCAAAATGGTTTTTCATATCTATACCCATATCGTTTTTCTCCAAATCTCTGATATGGCCATAACAGCTTCTTACTTCAAATTCATCGCCCAAAATCTTTTCTATCGTCTTCGCTTTTGCAGGCGACTCCACAATTAATAAGTTCTTTGACATAGCTCAAACCGCTCCTTCGGGTTATTTATATATTGAAAATCAACTATTTATACGCTAAGGTAAAGCAAATTCAAGTGAAAAAATCAGCTTTATCCTTGCTGCAATATTATAGCTTTCGGATAAAAAATAAAAATGATCTACTTAATTGGAGTCAAAAATGCCATTATTTGATCCAATACTTCGGCTGTTTTATAGACTTTATTATGACCTAATCCATTGGTAATCAGAAACTCTACATTGTTTGGTGCGTTCTTTTGAAATTCTTCCAAATCTTTATAAGGGCAAACCAAATCTTCCTGATCGTGAACCCAAAGTAGTGGCCCCTTATAATTGGCTAAGGCGCGATCAGACGCAAAATATTCAACTTTATGCGATGTAAGACTAAGCACTTGATTGATAAAAGCGTCTTTGGTAACTTGGTTAAAATGCATCATTTTAAAAAAGTTATCAAATGTTGTCGTTGTTTTAGTGGCTGGAGCGATTAAAACGAATTTTCTTTCATTTGGCCGATCAATTTGTTCAGCTATCATGGATAAAGTAAGTGCACCTAAAGAATGGCCAATAAAATGATTTACTGGGCCACATTGTTGCATTATTTGTTCAATAGCCTCTTGGTAAACGACTACATTAATATGCTTTCCTTCGCTTTGGCCATGTCCAGGTGCATCAAAGGCTAGTACTCGATAACCCATTTTTAACAATGGTGTAATATAATGCTCAAATTTATAAGCGAAACTTGCATATCCATGCGCAATAAGGACAGTTTGACCATTTGGTGAATTAGACTGCCATTCGAATCCTTTGATCTTGGTTTTGTCCTTCATAACCACAGTCAAGTTCCTTGCATGGTTAAATATTGCAGGTGCTTTTCTTTTTTTATATTTAGGATAGGGGGTACAGAATAAGTCAAAAGCCATTCTGCCAGCAGTTGCGGGAGCAAGTTTACTTAAGGTTTTGAATTTCGTCCTTAAATATTGCAGGTAAATTCTTTCAGAAAAGCCAACTGTAGCCATAGGAATACGATTAGGACGCAAAGATAGTCCTAGACAACTGCTCCTAGTCATTTTTTTTGTATTTCGACAAATAAAAGGAGCCTTGCGCTTTCCCTATTGCTCGTTTAAAGCTATTTTTGCAAAAACAGTAACGAGCATTTATGTATTCATTAAAAATCAATTTCGAGCAAAAAGGACTAGAGTCGGTAACTTTAGAAAATGTTGCTGCAGACCAGAGTTTATTAGAAGTCATTTTAGATGCAGGTATTGAATTGCACCATAATTGCGGTGCGGTTTGTGCATGTAGCACATGTCATTTATATGTGAAAAAGGGCATGGAACATTTGGCAGAGTTATCAGATAAAGAAGAAGATTTTATAGATAGAGCAGTAAGCCCAAGAATTGAGTCAAGATTAGGTTGTCAATGTGAATTGAAAGCAGGATCTGGCGAAATTGAAGTTGTATTGCCTGATCAGACACAATTTTTAGGAGAATAATTTAAAAGATATAATAATAGTATGAACCAATTTGAGCCACCAATCCATTGGAATGACCACGAAGACATTGCCCAAAAATTATATGAAAAATTCGGGGATGACTTCACTGAATCCAAAATATATAGAGTTCGTTTCACAGATCTTTTAGAATGGGTTTTGACCTTGCCTCATTTTGAAGGCAAAAAAGAAGAGTCAAATGAAGGGCATTTGGAGATGATCCAAAGTGCTTGGGTATACGAATGGCGCGATAACCAAAAAAAATAAAACCTTTGTTAACAGCCTTAGAAAAAATAAAATGTTTTGCATTTGATGTAGATGGCGTTTTAACCAACGGCAGTTTGATTGTCATGCCTGATGGTTTAATGGTACGATCAATGAATATCAAAGACGGCTATGCAATTCAGTTAGCAATTAAAAAAGGGTATAAGGTTTGGATTATTTCAGGCGGACATTCTGCCGAAGTAAAAGACAGGTTAGAAAAGCTAGGTGTTGAAGAGGTTCATATGAAAGTAAAGGACAAGAAAGAATTATTAGAAAAACTTTCCTTGACCGAAAATATTCCACTCGAAGAAATTTTATACATGGGCGATGACATGCCAGATTACGAAGCAATGCAAGTGGTTGGCATTGCAGCATGCCCTACAGATGCCTGTTTTGATATAAAGCAAATTGCTAGCTACAAGGCAGTTGCAAAGGGTGGAGAAGGCTGTGCTAGAGAAGTGATTGAAAAAGTACTTAAATTAAATGGCCATTGGGATACTGTGGACCAAATTCAAGCTAAATAATCTAGCGTGAAAAGCCTATTACATTTTTTTAGATTAGTAAGATGGCCCAACTTGCTTTTTATTTTATTAGCAGAATCCCTTTTTCATTTTTGTATTTATAAGCCGCTCTATTCAAATATTGAATTGACGGTTGATTACACATTCTATTTTATTGTTGTTACAAGTATTTGTATTGCTGCGGCTGGATATATTATCAACGATTATTTTGACGTAAATATTGACCAGGTAAATAAACCTGAATCGGTTGTTGTTGGCTCCTATATAAGTAGACGTTGGGTAATCTTTTGGCATTTAGTTTTAAGCATTGGTGGCATCTACGCTTCTCTTATCGTATTTCCTTTTCAGCAATACCTGCACATTCATTTTTCGAATTTAGCAACCATATTCATTTTATGGTTTTATTCTACCAATTTTAAAAGAGATTTCTTAGTAGGAAATGTTGTAATTGCTGTATTAACAGCATGGACTATCGGGGTGGTATATTTTTCTAAATTCACTTTACTACAATTGCTACATCCAACACAAATGCGTCCAACGGATTTAAGATTTTTAAAATTAATGTTACTCTATAGCAGTTTTGCATTTATACTTACCTTAATTAGAGAGGCTTTAAAAGATATGGAAGACATGGGTGGGGATGAAAAATTTGGCTGTAAAACAATGCCTATTGCTTGGGGATTGCAAACAACAAAAGTATATGTAGCGGTTTGGTTAATGGTGCTTATTCTTGTACTTACAATTATTCAATTGTATGCTATCCCTTTTGGATGGTGGATACCAATTGCATATGCAGTACTTACAATCATTGCGCCCTTGGTATATGTTTTATTTCATTTAAAACAAGCTTATTCAAAAGCTGATTTTAATCGCTTGAGTAATTTAATTAAACTTGCGATGCTAATGGGCATTTTATCAATGGGCTTCTTTTATTTTGTGCTTTAATATTTGAAACTATGAGTGCGTATATTTTAGCATCACAATCCCCAAGAAGGAAACAATTATTAGCATGGGCAGATCTGCAATTTGATGTAATCGTTTCTGAAGCACCAGAAGATTTTCCTTTAGAAATGCAGGTCGGACAAGTGCCTGTTCATATAGCTAAGAGCAAGGCATTAGCAGTTCAAGAAAAAATCAATAAGGAGTACCCCCAACACAAAGGAAAATGGATTATTGCTGCAGATACGATTGTGGTATTAGAGGATGAAATTATTGGAAAGCCAATTGATAGAGCAGATGCAATTTCAATCTTAAAGAAATTGTCAGGGAAAACACATCGTGTAATTACAGGCGTGTTTTTAATCAATGGAGACCAAGTACGTTCATTTCATGAAACTACATTCGTTCATTTTCATCCTTTAACCGAAGATCAAATTAGCTATTATATTGACCAGTATAAGCCATATGACAAAGCAGGTGCCTATGGTATACAAGACTGGATTGGAGTGGTAGGAATTAAGGGAATCGAGGGCGACTTCTACAATGTGATGGGTTTGCCAGTAAGTAAGTTATTAAGCTATCTTCCTACAACCATTTAAAGCTAATATCCAATTCCATATCTGGGTGTAAACTTCTTTCAACAGGGCAGGTTCTTCCAACTCTTTCAAGAATTTCTATTGTTTTCTCATCTAGGTTTAAAGCAGGCATTGTTACTGCGATCACAATTTTACCAATTCTTCTTGGCTCACTCATCATCACTTTAGTTACTTCTACTTTAGCACCGTCTAACTTAATATCCATTGACTCGGCCTTAATACCCATTGTAGTTATCAAACAAGCGCCTAATCCAGTTGCAATTAAATCTGTAGGTGAAAATCGAGCACCTTGACCTTTATTGTCTGAAGGCGCATCTGTTTCAAAACTAGAGCCGCTTTGAAGATGTAAACAGGTGGTTCTTAAATTAGCGTCATAGGTTACTGTAGCTGTCATATCCTTAGATTTAATTGATTTGTGATTTTGGTAAATTTACAACGAAAGGCTTAATTTAAGCACAAGTCTTGTATTTTTGCAACTGATAACAGAAAAGCATGCAAGAATTACCAATAGTACCAGCAGAACAACATACAAAAAAGCCCAATTGGTTAAGAGTTAAATTGCCAATTGGAGAAAGCTATAAACATGTTAGAGGCTTGGTAGATAAACATAAATTACACACGATTTGCGAGAGTGGAAACTGCCCAAATATGGGTGAATGTTGGGGTGAGGGTACAGCTACATTTATGATCCTTGGCAATATCTGTACTAGAAGCTGTCAATTTTGCGCGGTTGCTACAGGTAGACCTAAACCAGTTGAGTGGGATGAACCACAACGTGTAGCAGAAGCAATTTATTTAATGAAAGTAAAGCACGCTGTTTTAACAAGTGTCGATAGAGATGAATTACCTGATGGAGGATCCATTATTTGGTCAAATACAATTAAAGCCATTAAGGCCTTAACACCAGATACCACTTTAGAAACATTGATTCCAGATTTTAGGGGCATCAAAGAGCAAATAGAAAGAATCATTGAGGCGGCACCAGAAGTTGTGAGTCACAATATGGAGACAGTAGAGCGAAACACAAAGCGTGTGCGTGTGCAAGCAAAGTATAGAAGAAGTTTAGAGGTATTAGAGACTTTAAAGAAAGGTGGCATGCGCACAAAGACAGGCATTATGTTGGGCATTGGAGAAGAAAAAGAAGAAGTGATACAAACTATGAAAGATCTTATTGGTGTTGGATGTGATGTACTTACCATCGGTCAATATTTACAACCCACAAAAAAGCATTTACCTGTTCAAAGATTTGTTCACCCAGATGAGTTCGCTGAATTAAGAGCAATTGGCTATGAACTTGGTTTTGATTATGTGGAAAGTGGGCCATTGGTTAGATCGTCTTATCATTCAGAAAAGCACGTGATACAGGGATGGGGTAGAAATAAGTGGATGGAAGAGCAAGCACTTTTAAAATAGTTAAGCAACATCATAATAAAAAAGGCCGCACATTGTGTGGCCTTTTTTATTATTTCTAATTAAATATTCTATTCCCACATAAGGGCGGATGCTCCAAGTATTGCAGCATCTGATTCTTTCAAATGACTGATTAATATCTTCACTTTATTTTGGAATATCTCAATCAAATTCGCTTCCATATGTTCTCTAGTTGGTTTCAAAATCATGTCTCCAGCTTTTGTTAAACCACCAAATAATATGATTGCTTCTGGACTTGAGAACATGATGAAGTTAGCCAAAGACATCCCTAATATTTTTCCAGTAAATTCAAAAACCTCTAAAGCAACTTCATCTCCTTTTACTGCAGCTTCGTAAACATCTTTCGAACTGATACTTTCAAGCTCTAAAGCTCTTAAAGTACTTGGACGATCTGATTGTGTTAGAATTTCTTTGGCAGATTGTGCAACACCAGTTGCAGATGCATAGCTTTCTAATGAACCTTTTTTGCCTGTACCTAAATGTAGTCTTCCATCAGGAATGATAATGGTATGTCCTAATTCTCCAGCAAAGCCATCGTGGCCATAAATTAATTGACCACCTGCAACAATACCGCTTCCAACTCCTGTGCCCAAAGTGATCATGATAAAATCCTTCATTCCTTTTGCAGCACCATACATCATTTCACCTACTGCAGCCGCATTGGCATCGTTGGTTAATTTAACTGGAATCTTGAATTTATCCTGTACCATTTTTGCAAAAGGAATAATGCCTTTCCAGGGAAGATTAGGCGCATATTCAATCGTGCCTGTATAGATGTTGCCATTGGGAGCTCCAATACCAATACCTTTGATACGTCCAAAACCTCCTACCTTCTCAATCATCTCAGATAAATGTTCATGTAACTCATCGATGAATGTGTGCACTTGAAGATGTTTTTTTGTTGACATCTCACTTGAGAATAAAACATTCCCATCTTTATCTACGATGCCAAATTTAGTCCCTGTACCACCTATATCGACACCTACTACATATGATTCCATAATAAATTAAGTTTTTATTTTAGTGACCTCCACTTGTTTCAGCCTCTTCATAATTAATCCCTTGTTTCTTCAATATGCCTTTCACAGCAATTGCAAAAAATACTAGATAAGCAAAACAGATTGCAGGTACCCAGAAAGAATTATGAATACCAAATCCTGGTTGATCTAAATGGGACGATTGTAAATAATCTGCAATCTTTCCTTGAATAGGAGGAATAATACCACCCCCTAAAATCATCATGATTAAAAAAGCAGAACCTTGTGGCGTATATTTCCCTAAGCCAGCAACAGATAAAGAGAAGATAGAAGGCCACATGATTGAACAAGCCAATCCACCTGTTAAAAATGCATAAGTTGCTACAGTGCCTTTTGTAAAAATTCCTAAAACCATTGCAATAACACCCACTAAACTAAAAATCAATAAAGTTTTAGCTGGCTTGTTTTGACTTAGGTAGAAAGCGATGATTTGTATGAATACACAAATGATATACCAATATAAAGGGCTCATGTCATACTGGGCAATGCTATTCAAGGCAATCACAATTCCGAATGCGATGATTGGAACAATAAATGTTAAATATTGCTGTGTTTTCTTTTTAAAGTCAAATGCAGTGATAGCGCCAGCCCAACGTCCAATCATCATACTACCCCAATACATAGATACATAAGGAGCAATAGCTGAAGAGGATATACTACCAAAATCTGCTTGCTTTAATAACTCACCTAAGTTAGAACCAATTGCCACTTCCACACCAACGTAAACAAAGATGGCTAACATACCCAATACTAATTGTGGGTATTTCATTGCGCCCCAACCTTTTTCATTTTTTTGTGCAGTGAAATTTGCAGCTAATAAACCAACTACTACAGTTGCTAATGCGCCAATTAGCCATTTTAATCTATAGGTTTCTAACGCATGACGTCCGGCATCTGTTAGTGTGCTTGGATCCTTTTTATAACTATCAAAAATTGGAACGAACATAGCTATTAATACACCTGTCATTATCACCAATAAAGACAATGCTTTTCCAGCTGGCTCCATCTTCTCATCAGAGATGCCTGCTGGCACTTTTTTAGAGAAATGAAATAAAGCAGCGGCTGCAATAAATAATCCACCTACTGCAGTATAAAGAATAATTACTTTATCTAAACTCAATTGTTTAATCTGTTCGTCTGTAATTGCAGCAGCAGATCCAAATAAAGCCAAAGCGACTACGATTGGACCAATAGAAGTACCAAATGAATTGATACCTCCACCTAGACTCACACGGCTAGTACCTGTAGAAGGATCGCCTAATGCAATCGCAAATGGTTGCGCTGCTGTTTGTTGTAATGAAAATCCCAAGGCTACTATAAATAGTCCAACTAACATCCCAGTAAATGTATTTGCATTCACTGCAATAATCATTGCAGCGGCACCAATTGCAGAGAATAATAGACCATAAACAATACTCTTTTTATAACCCCATTTTCCAACCAAATCTCTGCCCCCTAAAGCACCATAGGCAAAAAGACCTAGCGCACCAATATAATAGGCTAAATAAAATGCAAAATCAATTAACTGACTTTGGAACTGATCTAGTTCAAAGTAGTTTTTACAAAAAGGGATAAAAACACTGTTTCCAGCTGCAATAAATCCCCAGAAAAAGAATACCACAATCAGGGTTGTAAGTGCCCCTGTATTTGTGGGCTGTTTAGTTTGGCTCATAAGTATCGTTTGTTTAATCGTTGATTCGATCCCCCAAAATACTCATTTTTTTTAATCCTAGACTACAAAAAATCATTTATTGTTAATAGTATTTAGTAAATTGAAAGCAAAATGATACCTCCATGCTTGTAGTTCATATTAGTGCAGAATGTTACCCGATGGCAAAAGCTGGAGGCTTGGGTGATGTGGTAGGCGCATTGCCAAAATACCAAGTAAAAACAGGTCAAGATTCGATGGTGGTAATGCCTATGTACAAAACCCCCTTTTTAGAAAAAACAAGTTGGGAAGTAGTCCATAAGGGCGATGCTTATTTAGGATCTTGGTTTTTCAATTACACAATTATAAAAGAAAGTAGTAATCAATTAGGGTATGCTTTATACTTAGTCGACATACATGGATTATTAGACCGACCAAAAATTTATGGCTACGAAGATGATGCCGATAGATTTATTGGATTTCAGATTGCTGTTGTTGATTGGCTAAAAAGTTGGCAGCGTTTGCCTGATGTTGTTCATTGCCATGATCATCAAGCTGGCTTAGTTCCATTCATGATGAAGTACTGTTATGATTATCAAAAATTGGCTTCTGTTAAAACAATTTTAACCATTCATAATGCGCAGTATCATGGTGCAATGGGCTGGGAAAAATCAACATTAATTCCTAGATGGGACACTTGGAAAAGAGGTTTGTTAGAGTGGGATGGGTGTATTAACCCTTTGGCTACAGCAATTAAGTGCGTAGACAAGGTAACGACGGTGAGTCCAACTTATATGCAGCAGTTAAAATACCAGTCTAATGGTTTAGAATCCCTATTTGAATACGAACAAGGAAAATGTGTGGGTATTTTAAATGGTATTGATATTGAATTATGGAATCCAGATACAGATCCATTTATTGCGTATCATTTCAATAGGGACACCTATTCTACCGAAAAGAAAAAGAATAAACAATTGCTATGTGATAGATTTAATCTTGATATACATAAACCATTAATTGTTTTTATTGGCAGACTTGTGTATGAAAAAGCTGCTGATGTTTTGCCAGGTGCAATTCAACATGCATTAGATAAGACAAATTGCGGGGCTAATTTTTTAATGATTGGTGCTGGAGAAACCCCAGTTGAATCTGCATTAAATTATTTAGTTCAATTGTATCCAGGGGTTTATAATACGTATATTGGGTATGATGAAAAAGTGGGTCATGAAGCATACGCTGGTGCTGATTTTTTATTGATGCCAAGTAGGGTAGAACCTTGTGGTTTGAACCAAATGTATGCATTAAGATATGGAACGATACCCATGGTAAGAGATACTGGAGGATTGCATGACACTGTTATGGATATGGGAGATGAGGGGGGATTTGGCATTCGTTTTATCCATGCAGACGAACATGATATTGTACATGCAATAGAACGTGCAATTGCCGTATATCAAGATAAAATACAAATGAAAAAAATGATTGAATACGCAATGTCAATTGACCATAGTTGGGAATCAGTTGTAGATGCTTATCAATCAGTTTATGAATCCTATTAAACACGCTAATTTAAATACTATGTCTAATTACGCTAAGGAAACGGTCTCCATTATTTTGGGTGGAGGTGCAGGTTCAAGATTGTCGCCTTTAACTGCAAGAAGGTCTAAGCCTGCCGTTCCAATTGCAGGCAAATACAGGTTAGTGGATATACCAATTAGCAATTGTATTAATAGTAATTTGAATCGAATTTTTGTGTTAACTCAATTCAATTCAGCTTCATTAAATCAACATATTAAAAACACTTATCACTTTAGTGCATTTAGTTCTGGATTTGTGGATATTTTGGCAGCGGAACAAACACCTGATAATCCAGGTTGGTTTCAGGGCACGGCCGATGCGGTTAGACAGTCTTTAAGACATTTAGACAAAATGGATTTCGAATATGTATTGATCTTAAGTGGGGATCAATTATATCAAATGGATTTTAGTAAGATGATTGATGCCCATAAAAAAAGTGGGGCTGCTTTGACCATTGCGACCATACCAGTAGGAGATAGAGAGGCACCTGAATTTGGTATTTTAAAATCTAATGACGAGCAAGTAATAACTTCCTTTATTGAAAAACCAAATAAAGAATTGTTACCTGAATGGACAAGCGATACAGGTGAAGAGATGAAGGCACAGGGAAGAAATTATCTAGCTTCAATGGGTATTTATGTTTTCAATAAAGATATCTTATATAAACTCTTAAATGAAGTGCATGCAAATGCAACTGATTTTGGCAAAGAAATTATTCCAGATTCTATTGCACATTATAAAGTAATCAGTTACCAGTATGATGGCTATTGGACAGATATTGGTAATATCTATTCTTTCTTTGAAGCTAATATTGCTTTAACGGACGATATCCCTCCTTTTAATCTTTTTGATAGTGCACAAACAGTTTATACTAGGTCTAGAATGTTGCCACCTGCAAAAATTAGTGGAACAATCATTAACAAAGCAATTATTGCAGAAGGTTCAATTATTCATGCTAAAGAAATTTCAAAATCGGTGATTGGTATACGTTCAAGAATTGGGAAAGATACCGTGATTAATAATTCTTATATCATGGGTTGTGATTATTATGAAACGATTGAACAAATTAATAAAAAGAACGCTGCTGGAGAACCTATCATTGGTATTGGGGAACGTTGCACTATTGAATATGCAATTGTTGACAAGAATTGTTCAATAGGCAATGATGTTCATATAAAAGGTGGCCCACATCTTGAGAAAGTAGATCATCCATTATATACAATTAAGGATAATATAATCGTCATCAAAAAAGGCGCCATTATCCCAAATGGATTTACAATTTAAATTAAACGATTAAATATAAAAGTAGAAAAATGAATACAGCATACACAGGTGAAAAAGTTAAATTAAGTTTTTGGCAAATATGGAATATGTGTTTTGGCTTTTTTGGTATCCAATTCGGTTGGAGTTTGCAAATGAATAATATGAGTGCGATTTATGAATTCTTAGGAGCAAAGCCAGAAGAGATACCAGGATTATGGCTCGCAGCACCTATGACAGGATTAATTATTCAACCGATTGTTGGATACTTTAGTGATCGAACATGGCATCCTAAGTTAGGAAGAAGACGTCCTTTCTTTTTAGTGGGTGCAATACTTAGTTCTGCTTTGTTGTTTGTAATGCCTAATTCCCCAACGGTTTGGATGGCAGCAGGTGTGTTATGGATATTAGATTCAAGCATTAATATTACAATGGAACCATTCAGGGCTTTTGTTGCAGATAACTTAAATGAAAAACAACGTTCTTTCGGTTTTGCGATGCAGAGTATGTTTATTGGTTTAGCTTCCTTTATTGCAGGTTACTTGCCTCAATTATTAGCCAATTGGTTTGATGTTTCTAGAGATAAAATAAACGGCTCTATCCCACAAAATATTTTAATGTCATTTTATATTGGGGGTGCAGTTTTCTTTGTTTCTGTGATGTATACAATTTTTTCCAGTAAGGAGTATCCACCTTCTAGTCCAGATAAAGCGCAAGATAGTGATACGCCAAAATTGGGTATTGTTCAAGAAATTATTCATTCTATAAAACATATGCCTATTCAAATGAAAAGATTGGCTCTAGTCAATTTTATCACATGGCCTGGTTTATTCCTTATGTGGTTTTATTATAGTACCGGTGTTGCAAGACAATTATTCAATGGGGATGACAAAAGTTTAGTTAAGCCAATCCAAGACGCCTATACTTTAGGAATTGAACATGCGGGCGCTACTTCTGCAATTTTAAATCTAGTCACTTTTGGTTTTGCATTTACACTGCCTTTTTGGGTAAGTAAAATTGGTAAAAAGTATACACATACATTGTGTTTAATATTAGGAGGGGTTGGGTTAATGTCTGTTTATTTTGTTGAACAACCGAATATGCTTTATATAAGTATGGGGCTGGTTGGTATTGCTTGGGCATCCATTTTGTCAATGCCATATTCCATGTTAGCGGGTTTTATACCAGAACAAAAGATGGGTATTTATATGGGTATCTTTAATTTCTTTATTGTATTACCTGAGATTATTGCTTCTTTATTTTTTGGGAAAATAATGGAGAATTACTTGAACAATGATCGATTAATGGCAGTGTTAATTGGTGGCGTTTTGTTGGTGATTGCTGGTATTGTTTGCGCAATCATAATTAAAGAAGAAAAGAATTAATCAGTTTATCTAAAGTAAAATTTAAAGATGAAGGCAAAGTTTAAAAGCATAGTTTTTTTATGCATCACTATTTCATTTGTTTCAATTAAAGCATTCGCATTAGAGGCATATCCAAGTAATTGGTTTGTCAATATGAAAAACAACAAGGTGCAGGTTTTATTGAGGTCAACGAATGATAATTTTTCGAAAGCGACTGTTAAAGTTGTATACCCAGGGGTGGTTTTAAAATCTATTAGTCATTTTGAAAATGGACATTATATCGCAGTTGATCTAGAAATAAGTCCACTTGCTAAACCTGGTAATGTTTTAATTTCCATACAATCTGATGGTAAAAAAATAAATTACAATTGGCCTTTACTTCAAAGAAGAAAAAATAGAGGTATTGAATTCGCACAGGGATTGAATTCGTCAGATTTGATCTATTTTTTAATGCCTGATCGATTCAGTAATGGAGATTCAACCAATGATCGATTGCCAGGTTTAAAAGATCAATCTTTAAATAGAAACGAAATCTTTTTAAGACATGGTGGTGATTTGCAAGGCGTCTCCAAACATTTAGATTATTTGCAAAAACTAGGCACAACCACTTTGTGGATGACACCAGTTGTCGAGAATGATATGCCAGATAGAACTGAGCATGGCTATGCGGCTACCAATAACTACAAGATTGAAACTAGGTTCGGTGGAGAAAAGGCTTATTTAGAATTAAGTGAAAATTTACATAAAAGAGGAATGAAATTAATCCAAGATATTGTGTACAATCATTTTGGGAGATTTCATTTTTTAGTTCAAGACCCTCCATCAAAAGACTGGGTACATCAATGGCCTACTTACACACAAACACATTATAGAGAACAAGCTGTATTTGATCCTTACCATGCTGCAGCCGATGCAAAACGAATGATTGATGGTTGGTTTACCACAGAGATGCCAGATATCAATCATGAGAATTCCATGGTTGAAAAATATTTGACACAAAATGCAATTTGGTCTGTAGAGACTTTTGGAATTGATGCGTTTAGAGTTGATACCTATAAATATTGCAATGTGGATGTGATGAATCGTTTAAACAAAGCTTTGTTAGATGAATATCCAAAAATATTTACGTTTGGCGAATGCTGGGTGGAGGGAGTAGCCGCTCAGGCATACTATGTTGAGAATAATTATAATTTACCTTTTAAAAGCAATCTAAAAGCAACTTCTGATTTTAGTTTATTATTTGGTGGGATTATGCCAGCTTTAAACGAGTCCAATGGTTGGTCAAATGGAGTAATAAAATTATACAATACTTTGGCTTCTGATTTTTTATATAAACAAGCCAATAACAACGTAATTTTCTTAGACAATCATGACATGACGCGTATTCATTCTTCTTTAGGAGAAAGTATACCTAAAACAAAAATGGCCTATGCTTGGTTGTATACTTGTCGTGGTATTCCTCAATTATATTATGGATCTGAAATTCTTATGAAAGGTATTTCAAATCCGGATGGTTGGGTGCGATTGGATTTCCCTGGTGGATGGGCGGGTGATAAGAAGAATGCTTTTACTGAAACTGGGTTGACTAAAGAGGAGGCAGATTTTTTACATTATGTTCAGGCTTTAGGCGCATATCGTACTAGTTCATCTGCGCTCAAAACTGGTCAAATGATGCAATATATTCCTGAAGATGGTTTGTATGTCTATTTCAGGTATGACAATAACCAAACTGTCATGTGCGTTATGAATACAGATACGAAGGCTAGAACTGTTAATCTTTCAAAATATTCAGAAAGAACATCTTCCTTTAAAAGTGGAAAAGATATAATTTCTGGAAATATAGTTGGGTCTGAATTTTCTATACCAGCAATGACAATGCAGGTGATAGAACTAACAAAATAAACATGTCTAAATACGAGGAAATAAATTTTGTAGATACTGCACAACCAGTTTGGAATTATTCTTTGTTTACAGAGTCGGATATACGTGCATTTCAGAATGGAACACATTCAACTTTATACCAATTATTTGGGAATAAACAAATAGAAGTTTTAGGTGTTCATGGGACTTATTTTAGTGTTTGGGCACCCAATGCGACTGCTGTTTTTGTGAAAGGAAATTTTAATAACTGGAGTGATGAAGCGCATCCTTTAAAAGTAAGATTAGAATCTTCTGGAATATGGGAAGGGTTTATTCCAAATATTGGACAAGGAGAAGTCTACAAATACCATATTCATGGTTACAAAGGGATGAAACTAGACAAGGGGGATCCTTACGCCCATTATTGGGAATTAAGACCACTCACAGCATCTATTACATGGCAAACTAATTACCAATGGAAGGATGCACAATGGTTAGAGGATAGAAAAATAAAGAATAGAACAGATCAACCTTATTCTGTATACGAAGTGCATTTGGCAAGCTGGATGAGACCAGATAAAACAGACGAGAATAGTTATAATTCTTATACTCAGTTGATTGATTTAATGGTTCCTTACGTAAAGGAGATGGGTTTTACGCATGTAGAATTCATGCCTGTAATGGAACATCCTTTTGATGGAAGTTGGGGATACCAAGGAGTAGGTTTTTTTGCACCAACATCTAGGTTTGGTAATCCACAAGAATTTGCAGCATTGGTAGATGCATTTCATCAAGCTGGAATTGGGGTGATTTTAGATTGGGTTCCATCTCATTTTCCTTATGATAGTCATGGTTTATTCATGTTTGATGGAGCTAATACCTATGAATATGCAGATATGCGTAAAGGGTATCATCCTGACTGGAACTCCTACATTTTTAATTATAAAAGAGGCGAGGTCAAGTCCTTTTTAATCAGTTCTGCAAAATTTTGGTGTGATCAATTTCATATTGATGCATTAAGGGTTGATGCAGTTAGTTCTATGTTAAGATTGGACTATAGTAGAGAAGAGGGTGCATGGGAGCCAAATGAATTTGGGGGTAATGGGAATATAGAAGCCATTGAATTTATTAAAGATTTAAATATCACTTTATATAGAGATTTTCCTGCAATTCAAACAATAGCCGAAGAAGCTTCTGACTGGCCAGGAATTAGCCAACCTGTATTCATGGATGGCTTAGGATTTGGAATGAAATGGATGATGGGTTGGATGCATGACACATTGGATTACTTTAAATTAGATCCCATCATGCGTTCTGGCGCACAAGACAAATTTAGTTTTTCTATGATGTATTACTATGACGAGCATTTTATGCTACCCTTAAGTCATGATGAAGTAGTACATGGAAAAAGTCCAATGTTGTATAAAATGCCAGGGGATGAATGGCAAAAATTTGCAAACCTAAGATTGATGTATACTTATATGTTCACACATCCTGGTGCGAAATTATTGTTCATGGGAAATGAATTTGCAGCAACAAAGGAATGGGATTATCAATCAGAATTACAATGGGATTTGTTAAGTCATGTGAGTCATGGTGGCATGAAATACTGTGTTCAACAATTAAACGCTTTGTATAAAGCACAACCTGCTTTGTTTGAGTTACAATATGAAACAAATGGCTTTGAATGGGTTGAAACAAATAAAAGACAAGAAGGAGTGATAGCTTTCAAAAGAAAAGGGAAAGATCCTAAAGATGAAATCTTAGTTGTTTTTAATATGACGCCTGTTCCTAGGCATCAATTCCCGATCCATGTTGCTGGCAAGACTGTTTGGACAGAAATTTTTAATAGTGATAATAAAGCATTCTGGGGTGTAGGAGATTTATTTAATAAAGAAGTTGAAGGGGTATCTGTAGATGGCACCAATGATTGGAATATGCTGCATCTTGAGTTGCCTGCACTTGCAGCTGTTGTATTAAAATAAGTATTTATAGATGACCATCAGGTTGCAAACCTTTTATTTATCGCATATAAAAAAGCCACTCAATTGAGTGGCTTTTTTATAGTATTTTTTATCGTTTAGAATAATCCACCTTTTTTCAATGATGTTTTTCCTTCACCAATTTTAAATCCATTGTGGTAAACTTCTACTAAGTATTCACCTTCTACAAATTTAGAAGCTTGCTTTACATCATAGCTAATTGGCAAGACTGCATTTTGTACATATTGCACTGTAATTTTGTTTGAATAAGCTTTAGTGCCATCTTCTCTTGTGTTGATTTTTCCACCTTCTGTAAAACTAGCGCCATTTGGAGCAGTAATACAAACGTATAAATCTTGTGCACCAGAAGGAGTGATTTTATTTTTGTCAATTTGGAACGATAGACGAATTGTATTCGCACGCTTTGCAGATTTTGTTACTTTTTCAGATCCATCTTCCTTTACTCTTACAGCTTGAATACTGAAAGTAGAAGCGTGTAAAGTTGAACCTAAATCTTGTAATCTTTCTTTTTCTTTCGTAGTAGCAGTTAAGTTTGTATTCAAGTTGGTATTTTCAGCAGTCAAATTTTCATTCTTAACTGTTAATACCTTGTTTTCTTCTTGTGCTTTTGCTAAGTCAGTCAATAATCCAGCAACTTTACCATTTAAATCTGCAATCATTGATTTTGCTTCTGCTAATTCTTTATCTGTAGCATTCTTTTTACGTAAAATACCACTGATATTAGATTTAAGCTTTTGAATGTCGTTCGACTTTGCTAACAAATCACCTTGTAATTCAGTGTTTTGTTGAGTCAATGAATCAGCTTTAGCTGATACTGCGATAAAGTCTGCTTGAATTGCATTCTTTGCACTATCTAAATTAGTTACTTGTGTAGTATAGTTGTTGATGATTTCAGTCTTTGAAGTGCTGAAATAGATCCATGATCCGATAAGGGCGATCGCTAATACCCCGATTAAAATTTTGCTTCCGTTGCCTGAAGTTTCGTTGCTCATAATAAAAAGTGTTTATTTATTTTGCACAAGATATAAAAAAAAGCCCATTCCTGTATATCTTTGAGCATGCCTATCTCCAAAATTTTATCAAATTGGAAAAAAAATGTCTTTGATGCAGTCTATTGGCTGGAGGGGGAAGAATCATTTTATATTGATCAGGTTGTACAATATGCCGAACATAAATTATTACCAGAGTCGGAACAGGCATTTAATTTATCTGTTTTTTATGGCAAAGACGCTGACTGGGCAGATGTGGTGAACGCTTGTAAGCGTTATCCTGTTTTCGCAGAAAAGCAAGTCGTGATTTTGAAAGAAGCACAACAGATGCATAAGGATTCATTGGAAAAATTGGGTCAATATATTGAACATCCTTTGTCGTCAACTATTTTGGTCGTTTCTCACAAAGATAAAAATGTAGATGGTCGTTCTGCGCTTGCAAAAATTCTAAAAACAAAAGCAGTTGTTGTCAGTACAAAAAAAATGTATGACAATAAATTGCCTGAATGGGTCAATCAATGGGTTGCTGATAATGGCTTTCAAATGAGTCCAAAGGCAGTTCAAATGATCGTAGATCATATTGGCAATGACCTTAGTAGAATTAAGAATGAAGTAGAAAAGTTAATGGTCAATTTAGGTGATCGAAAGAAAATCACTGAAGATGATATTGAAAAATACATTGGCATCAGTAAGGAATTCAATTCATTTGAATTTCAAGATGCTATTGCACATAAAAAATTCTCTAGAGCGATACAAATGATTCAATACTTTGAGTCGAATCATAAAGCTGCACCCATTCAATTAATCCTTCCAACCTTATATGGATTCTTTAGTAAACTTTATGCCGCATATGGTTTGGGAACGAATGATGAAAAAAGAATCATGGCAGAAGTAGGGTTAAATTTCTTTTCAATTAAAACAACTATGGCTGCTACAAGACATTATAACCCGGCCAAAGTAGAGCATATTCTATTACTCATTCATGAATACAATCTTAGAGTTTTAGGAATTAATGACGCAAGTAATTCTGATGCAGATTTATTAAAGGAATTGGTTGTGAAAATTATGGCTTAGAAGATTGACAAGCGCTTTCAATTTTCCTTTAAAAGGAGTAGGATCTATTTATACTTGGATAGTATAGAAGTTGCGGTTATTTTATCTTGATGAAGCTGCTCTTTTAAAGCGTCTAATCCGTTGAATTTTACTTCACCTCTTATGAATTCATAGACCATTACAGTTAAGTTCTGTTCGTAAATATCTTGGTCAAAATTGAAAATATTTACTTCAATTACTTTCTTTTGCCCATCTACAGTTGGTCGAATGCCAATATTCATCATCCCTTCAACTGCTTTATGATTGGTGCAAATACCTTTTACTTTTACCGCATAGACTCCGTTTGAAGGAATCAATTTTTCTTCATCATTGATATGAAGATTTGCAGTAGGGTAGCCGATGGTTCTACCTAATTGATTGCCTCTTACTACAAAACCATCAAATTGGTATGGATAACCTAATAAGTCATTCGCTCTTGTAATATTTTGCTCAGATATATAATTCCTTATTAGCGTAGAACTTATAATTTCATTATCTACTAATTGTTCCTGAATTTCTTCTACTTTAAAATCCAATCTATTACCCATGTTTTGAAGAAGGTCGATATTTCCATTTCTCCCTTTACCAAAATGATGGTCATAACCTACGATGACTGTATTAGGCTTAAAATGATGGTATAAAAAATCTTCAACATACTGCTCTGCAGTTAAATTGGAGAAATTGTAATTAAAATCAATAATGACCAAGTGGTCTATACCTGCGGCTTCTAATAAATGAATCCTTTCTTTGATACTGCTCAATTGTTTGATTTCACCTGGCACTGAAGAGATCACTTTTCTAGGATGAGGATGGAAGGTGATAATGATTGTTTCTCCTAATACTTTCCCAGCCAATTCTTTCATCCTTTGAATGATCTGCTGATGTCCCTTATGTACACCATCGAAAGCCCCCATTGTTACAATGGCGTCTTTAAATTGGGGCAGGGAAGCTAAATCGTAATGAACCTTCATCTTAATGCTGTAAATGTGGCACAAATGTAAAACAATTGTACCTTTGTTGTAAAATCAATTTACAGCCATGTCATTGTATGCTCAGCGCGGTGTTTCCGCTCAAAAAGAAGAAGTTCATGCCGCCATTCAAGATTTAGACCAGGGCTTGTATCCAAATGCTTTTTGTAAGCTCTATGCCGATTTTTTAGGGGGTAGTGCTGATCATATTAATATCATGCATGCAGATGGCGCAGGTACAAAAAGTATTCTTGCTTATTTGTATTGGAAAGAGACTGGCGATGTGTCAGTTTGGAAAGGGATAGCACAAGATGCAATCGCAATGAATTTAGATGATTTATTATGTGTAGGCATCTACGACCAAATTTTATTTTCTTCCACCATCGATCGTAATAAATTATTAATTACCGGAGAAGTAATTAGCCAAGTAATTAATGGCACGCAAGATTTTTTCAATACACTTAAAGAATTCGGTGTACAAGTTGCTTTTCTTGGTGGAGAAACTGCCGATGTGGGTGACGTAGTTAGAACCATTGCCGTGAATGGGACGATGACAGCTAGATGGCCAAAGTCAAAATTAATCACGAACGATTTAATTGCACCTGGACAAGTGATTGTAGGTTTTTCAAGTTTTGGTAAAGCAAATTATGAAACAGAATACAATAGTGGACTTGGAAGTAATGGTTTAACAAGTGCAAGACATGATGTATTGTCACACTATTATGCAACTGCATTTCCTGAATCTTTTGAACCAACATTAAAAGACGAAGTGGTGTATTTAGGAAAAAATAAAATGACCGATAAGCTTACTATAGAAGGATTTGGTGAGATTAGTGTTGGTAAATTATTATTAAGTCCAACGCGTACTTATGCTCCATTGGTAAAGTCAATTTTAACACAACATTTTGATGCAGTAAAAGGGATGATCCATTGCAGTGGTGGTGGCCAAACAAAGTGTATGAAATACTTGCCTGGGAATATGCGCATTGTTAAAAATAATTTATTCGACGCGCCGCCAATCTTCAAGTTAATTCAAGAAAATTCTGGTGCAAATACAAAAGAGATGTACCAGGTGTTTAATATGGGACATCGTTTAGAAATATTTACATATGAAGCGGCAGCTAGTCATTTAATTGATATTGCTAAAGGACTAGGAATTGATGCACAAGTGGTGGGTTATGTTGAAGCAGCAGATTGTAAGGAATTGGTTTTGGAAGGAAGTTTTGGAAAGGAAGTTTATAGCTATTAATTTTAATCTATTAACAAGAACTATATGAGTGAAATTGTCGTACAAATTGAGCGTGCAAATATTTACCAAAGTGGTAATCTTATTTTACAAGATGTCAACTTGAATGTGCAAAAAGGTGAGTTCGTTTACCTTGTAGGTAAGACGGGTACAGGAAAGAGTAGCTTATTGAAAACCTTATATGGTGAAATTACATTAACAGAAGGAGTAGGAAATGTAGTTGGCTTTAATTTAAAGGAGATGGATTGGAAGAAACTGCCTTTTTTAAGAAGAAATTTAGGGGTCGTTTTTCAAGACTTTCAATTATTGACCGATCGTAATGTCAATGAAAATTTAAGTTTTGTGCTTAAAGCTACTGGTTGGCAAGATGAGCAGCTAATTCAACAAAAAATTGATGATGTTTTGACCAAGGTTGGTCTTCAAAATAAGGGCTTTAAAATGACATTTGAGATGAGTGGTGGTGAGCAACAAAGGGTTGATATCGCTCGAGCCCTTTTAAATTCTCCAAAATTGATTCTTGCAGATGAGCCAACGGGCAGTTTAGACCCTGAAACGAGTGATGAAATCATGCAATTATTGTTCCAAATTGCCAAAGAAGACGGTACTGCTATCGTCATGGCTACCCACGACTATATGGTGGTGAATAAGTTCCCAGCCCGTACCTTGAGTACCGAGGGGGGTAGACTGGTCGAAAAGGCATAGTTTTTCTCCACATTTCAACCTAAAAAGCCCATTTTCCCTTGACTTTTTGGCTGTTTTTTCTTATGTTCGCAGACAATTTAAAGCGTTACAAAAGTGAGATTAAAGTCATTAGAAATCAAGGGGTTCAAGAGTTTTGCTGATAAAACTATTGTCAGTTTTGACGAGGGTATAACAGGTATTATTGGACCAAACGGTTGCGGTAAGAGTAATATCATTGATAGTATTAGATGGGTAATTGGAGAATCTAAGATTTCTGCACTTAGATCTGAGAATTTAGATTCATTGGTTTTCAATGGTTCTAAAACTAGAAATGCAAGTAGCATGGCGGAAGTAAGTTTGACTTTCGAGAATACTAAAAATTTATTGCCAACAGAATTTAGCACCATTACGGTGACTCGTCGTTATTATAAAAATGGTGAAAGTGAATACCGTTTAAATGATGTTTCATGTCGTTTGAAAGATATCCATAATTTGTTCATGGATACAGGGGTAAGTACAGACAGTTATGCCATTATTGAATTAGGTATGGTAGATGACATTATCAAGGATAAAGATAATAGTCGTCGTAAAATGTTGGAGCAAGCTGCTGGTATTACGATTTACAAAACTAGAAAGAAAGAAGCCAAGAATAAATTAGATGCGACTGAACAAGATTTATCTCGTATCGAGGATTTGTTGTTTGAAATCAACAACCAATTAAAGACTTTAGAGAATCAAGCAAAGAAGGCTGAGAAATATTTTGAGATAAAGAAAGATTACAAGGAGACTGCTATTGAATTAGCGATAGCTTCTTTAGAAGGGTTCAATCTAACTTACAAGGAATTAACCGAACAGCAAGAAACTGAAACGGATAGAAAGTTCGAATTAGAAGCAACTATCGCTTTAGAGGAAGCAGCACTTGAACAAGAGCGTGTTGTGTTCATTGAGAAAGAAAAAGGGTTGCAAAGCATGCAACAGGAGTTTAATGAATTACAACAAAACTTAAGAACTAAAGAGAACGACAAGAATCTAGCTGCTCAACGATTAGATTACTTGAATGACAAAGAAAAGGGATTGCAAGATTTTTTAGAGAGAGCAGAAGGTCAATTGAAAACAATTGGCGACTCTATTGAGTATACTAAATTGCAAGTAATTGAGGAAGAGCAGTTGTACAATGATTTCAAAAACAGAGTAGAACAATCTCATATAGAATTAACGAATAAGCGTGCACAATTCGATGATCAAAGATCTGTATTGGATGGTTTACGTCAACAATTTGGTCAAATTCAAAGAAATCAATTTGAAGCCGAAAAGAAAGTAGCTGTATCTGATACTTCAATTCAAAATATACAAAGAAGCCAACATCAATTAGATGAGGAGCAATTGCATAGAGCAGAACAGGTCGAAGATTTAACACAACAATTAGCGACTAAGGAATCAGAGTTAGCTGCAAGTAAAACGCATTTAGCAGAATTACAAGAGCAACATGAAAAAGCAAAAGCAAGTATTTTTGAAACACAAGAACAACTTGAAGCACTAAGATCAAAATTGGCTGAACAATCAAGAATTTTAGATGCTAAGAAAAACGAATACGATTTATTAAAGAGTTTGGTGGACTCAATGGAAGGATATCCAGAGAGTGTTAAATTCCTTCACAAGAATACAGGATGGAATCACAATGCACCAATTCTTTCTGATATTTTATACGTTCAAGAGTCCTATAGAACTGCTGTTGAAAATGTTTTAGAACCTTATTTAAATTATTATGTAGTTAATAATTTAAAAGAGGGTATGCAAGCTGTTCAATTATTAGACGATAATAAAAAAGGAAAGGCGAACTTCTTCCTTTTAGATCAATTAAATGGTGCTAAAGCGGAATCTACTCCTTCGAATACAATTGCAGCATTATCAGTCATAGAAATTGATCCTCAATATGCAGCATTAGCAAATCACTTATTGGGTAATGTATTTATTGCAGAAAATGAAGCAGCTTTAGAAGCTAATTCAACAGGAATAATTTTAGAGAAGACAGGTAAGTATGTTAAAGGAAAATATACCTTGACAGGTGGTAGTGTAGGTTTGTTTGAAGGAAAGAAAATTGGAAGAGCAAAAAATTTAGAAAAATTATTAGAAGATATTCAAGCGCAAGAAACAGTTGTGAATGATTTAAAGGCGCAAATACAAGTAAAGCATGAAGCTGTTTTGCAATTCAATGAATTACTGAAAGAACAAGAAATAAGAGCTACTGAGCAAACCGTAAATCGTTTAATCAATGATGTATTCGCTAATAAAAATAGATTAGAGAACTTACAATCAGCTCAAGTTGCAGCTGTTGCTAAATTAGCAGAACTAGCAGATAAGATAGCACAAGAGCATGCTTCAATTGGAGATACAAGAACTGAATTGACAGCATTAAATGCATCTTTACAAGCAACTCAAGCTCAATTAGGGGACATTGAAATGGCTTATCAGGCAGCTGAACAAGCGTATCATTTAGCCTCTGGTGAATTCAATGAAATGAATTTACAATTGACTAAGCAACAAAGTAAAATCGAGGCATTACAACAAGAAGTGATTTTCAAAGGAAATCAATTGAATGATTTACATGCTCAGATTCAAACGAATACGGCTCAATTAACAGAAGCATCTACATCAATTGTTGAAAGTAAAACACAATTAGAAGCAATTGAATTGGAATTAGTTGAATTATTAAGAAATAAAGAAGCGGAGGAATTAAAATTAAACGAAGCAGATCAAGCTTACTATACTTTACGTACAACATTACAAGAGAAAGAGAGTGCACTTAGACACCAAGTGAAGTCTAAAGAATTAATGGACCAACTGATTAATGAAATAAAGGATAAATTAAACAACCTAAAACTTCAATTGGCTAGTACAAAAGAAAGATTAAGTGTTGAATTTAAAGTAGAGTTAGAAGAAATCTTAGATCTTGGAAGACAAACAGAAGCAACTTTAGAAGAATTACAGGCGGATGTAGAGAAGATGAAGAAGCGTTTGGAGAATATGGGTGAAGTGAATCCAACTGCAATTGAAGCATATACTGAGATGAAAAAACGTTATGATTTCATCTTAGAACAAAAAAATGACTTAGTGACTGCTAAAGAAAGTTTGTTGTTGACCATTCAAGAAGTGGAAGCAACTGCAAACCAAGCTTTCTTAGAAACATACAACACAGCAAGAGAGAATTTCCAAAAAGTATTCAAAGCATTGTTTACTGAAGAAGATTCTTGTGACTTAGTTTTAGTTGATCCAACAAATCTTGCAGAAACAGCAGTAGAGATTGTTGCGAAGCCTAAAGGAAAGCGTCCATCATCAATTACTCAGTTGAGTGGTGGAGAGCGTACTTTAACAGCAACAGCTATGTTGTTTGCGATTTATTTAATCAAGCCTGCGCCATTCTGTATCTTGGATGAGGTTGACGCTCCATTAGATGATGCCAACGTAGGTAAGTTTACACAAATGATCCAAAAATTCTCAGATAACTCACAATTCATTATTGTTACACACAATAAGCAAACAATGAGTGCTGTAGATGTGATTTATGGTGTGACTATGCAAGAGCCAGGTGTAAGTAAATTAGTACCTGTTGACTTTAGAAGTTTAACCGCTTAATGATTTTATGCAATAATGCATTTACATAGCTTTAAGAGTCCTCGTGAGCAATCTCGGGGGCTCTTTTTTTTAAGCATCTTTTTCAATTATGCCCATTCAATTAAAATCCATTGATCAAATCTGTCCTTATACTATTCATTGCTTGTTTTTTAACTTACTTGCCTTTTAGCAGGACGCCAGATTATTTTGATAGTGATACCACACCTGCGTTGATAGAAGCAAAAGGGGATAGTTTATTTGCCGTTTTTAAAGAAGCTGGGAAAGTTTATAGGATATCAATTGATCCAAAAGATTTTCAAACAAGAATTGGATCAAGAATTGAAATCAGGTATGAATTAAGTGCACCAGAACATGCTAAAGTCAATCAAATTATTGGATACTGGGTAGAGCCTAATGAATTACTTGGTGCGCTGAGCATTTTGATTGTATTATTGATTGCGGCATACGCAACCACACATCGCCCAGATCCTGCCTCATTAAAAGAACAGATTGAATTCAAGAAAGAAGATACAGGGAAATACGTCTAATTATTTTGCTAGATATCGCTTGATGTCTTTGTCGATATCGCGGTTCTTGATGGTTTCACGTTTATCGTATTCTTTTTTACCACGTCCAATTCCAATCTCCATCTTCGCGTAATGTTTATCGTTGAAAAAAATGCGAAGCGGTACAATGGTAAACCCTTTTTCTTTGGTTTTGGCTTCAATCTTTTTGAGCTCTCTGGCGGTTAACAAAAGCTTACGGTCATGCACTTCTATATGATTATTCTTATTACCATGAGAATAGGCATTGATGAATAAAGATCTTACCCAAAGCTCACCCTTATCAAAGAAACAGAAAGAATCATTAAAGCTTACTTTGCCAGCACGAATAGATTTCACTTCAGTACCCATCAATACAATACCAGCCACATATTTATCTTCTATCTGGTAGTTGAAATAGGCTTGCCTATTATTTAATTCTATTGACTTAGGTGCTTTCGCCATAAAAAAATATCCCGATGTGCTACACCGGGATACAAAAGTACTATTTAAAATTGATTTCTATTTGGCATTAGTTTCGGAACATCTTAGCCACATCTGCTAATTTTTGCTTGAGTTCCTTTCTGTCAACAATAAAATCCAAAAATCCATGCTCCAATAAGAATTCAGAACGTTGGAAGCCTGGAGGTAAATCTTTCTTTATGGTTTCTTTGATAACCCTTGGACCTGCGAATCCAATTAATGCGCCAGGTTCCGCTATATTAATATCACCAAGCATACCAAAGCTAGCAGAGATACCGCCAAATGTTGGATCAGTTAATAAGGAGATAAAAGGTAATTTCGCGTCACTTAATTGAGAAAGTTTACCACTAGTTTTTGCTAATTGCATTAAACTAAATGCACTTTCCATCATACGAGCACCACCACTTTTACTAATTACTAAAAAGGGTAGTCTGTGTTGAATACAATAATCTACAGCACGGCTAAATTTTTCACCCATTACACTTCCTAATGAACCCCCAATAAATTCAAAGTCCATACAGGCAACAACATAACCCTCCCCATTCATTTTACCTACACCGACACGCATAGAGTCTTTTAAGTCTGTTTTAGCATGGATATCGTCAAGACGTTTTTGGTAGTTCTTTAAATCAGTAAAATTTAACGCATCTTTACTTTTGATTTCATCAAATAAAACTGTGTATTCATTATCGTCAAAAAGGATATTAAAATACTCATCACTACCAATGCGATGATGGTAATTACACTTTCCACAAATGAACAAGTTTTCTTTTAATTCAGAACTTGTACAAATATGGTTACAGGTTGGACATTTTGTCCATAATCCTTCTGGTGTTTCCTTTTTATCTGCAGTCGAAGTACTAATCCCTTTTCTAATTCTCTTAAACCATCTTGACTTATCAGCTGCATCAGAATGATTCAATTCTTCACCAGTCAAGTTTACTTCAATATCTTCTACTTTTTCACGCATAGGAAATTATTTAAACGTTTCTATTGATACAATTTAAATCGTCAAATGATTGTTCTAAACGTTTGATAAAAGACTCTTCGCCTTTTCTTAACCAAACTCTAGGGTCATAATATTTTTTATTAGGCTTATCAGCTCCTTCCGGATTACCTAATTGAGTCTGAAGATAAGCTTCATTCTTTTTATAGTAACCAAGAACACCTTCCCAGAATGCCCATTGTAAATCGGTATCTAAATTCATTTTGATTGCACCATATCCTATTGCTTCTCTAATTTGATTTTGAGGAGAGCCAGATCCACCATGGAATACAAAGTAAACCGGCTTAGGTGCAGTACCTAATGTTTTTTCAATATGTAATTGGCTATTATGTAAAATCTCAGGCTTTAATTCAACATTTCCTGGACTATAAACACCGTGAACATTACCAAAAGCTGCAGCAACAGTAAATAAATTACCTACTTTTCCTAATTCAGTAAATGCATAAGCAACATGCTCAGGTTGAGTATATAATTTATCGTTTTCTACTCCGCTATTATCAACACCATCTTCTTCGCCACCAGTTACACCCAATTCAATTTCAATACCCATTCCCAATGGTGCCATGCGTTTAAAGAACTCAACAGATGTTTGAATATTTTCTTCGATTGGCTCTTCAGATAAATCCAACATATGAGAACTGAACAAAGGTTGTCCATGTAATTTGTGGTATTTCTCGCTCTCGTCAATTAAAGCGCTAATCCAAGGCAACCATTTTTTAGAGGCGTGGTCTGTGTGTAAGACAACAGGCACGTCATAAAATTTAGCTACTTGGTGAACGTGTAATGCTCCAGCAATCGCACCTTGAATATTTGCTTGTAAATTGTCATTTGGCATCCCTTTACCAGCAATAAATTGAGCACCACCATTAGAGAACTGAATAATGATTGGAGACTTTACTTTTGCTGCTGTTTCAATCGCTGCATTAATTGTGTCAGTACCAGTGGTATTAACCGCTGGTATTGCAAAATTATTCGCTTTGGCATCGTTGTATAATGCTTCTAATTCTTTACCGTATAAAACACCAGATCTGTACTTATTCATAGTTTAATTATTGAGTGACAAATATACTATTTAAGACCCAAACAGCCGTTAGCTAGCAGCTTAAATCCGTCTTAAATTAGTCGATAAAACCCTTTGATTTCATCCAATCGTCATTGTATACTTTTCCAACATATCGGCTACCATGATCATGAAAAATACACACTACAATATCTTCAGGTTTAAGTTTGTCTTTTAATTGTGTAAGGCCTTGAAAACAACTACCGGCAGAATAACCACAGAATAGTCCTTCTTCTTTTGCGAGTCTTCTTGTCATTAACGCACCTTCTTTATCTGCAACTTGTTCAAAATGATCAATCACTGACATATCATAATTTGCTGGAACAAAATCTTCCCCAAATCCTTCTGCAATATAGGGTTGTACATAGTCAATGTCTACTATGCCCGTTTGAAAGTAATGTGTCAATAAAGAACCGATAGGGTCAATGGCCCAAATTTGAATTGCTGGGTTCTGTTCCTTTAAATATTTTGCTGTTCCTGTAATCGTCCCACCTGTCCCAGCAGTACAGACAAGATGGGTTATTTTTCCTTCTGTTTGACGCCAAATTTCAGGACCAGTAGTTTCGTAATGGGCTTGTCTGTTTGCTAAATTATCATACTGATTAAAGAAAAAAGAATTTGGTATTTCAGCAGCTAGTTTCCTTGCAACAGAATAGTAACTGGATGGATCTTCAGGCGTAACATTGGTAGGGCAGACAATGACTTCTGCACCAACTGCTCTTAAGATATCCATCTTTTCCTTGCTTTGTTTATCAGTTGTTGTGAAGATGCATTTGTATCCTTTCACTACTGCAGCGAGTGCTAAACCCATTCCAGTATTTCCACTTGTACATTCGATGATGGTGCCACCAGGTTTTAATTTACCTTCGGCTTCTGCTACTTCAACCATTTTCAAAGCCATTCTATCTTTAATAGAATTACCAGGATTGAAGTAGTCTACTTTTGCAAGAACAGTTGCTGGAATCTCAGCTGCAATTTTATTTAAACGAATCAATGGCGTGTTGCCGATTGTTTCTAAAACGTTGTTTAACCACATAAAAAGTGTTGCTTTTATTGTGGGGTGAAATTAAGCTAAAAAGTAAGAAAACTAAAGGATGTTAGCAAAATTGGTAGTAATGATTTCACAGAATTTTGTGTCAATCATTTTTTTGGCTAAGCCAATCATATTAGAGAACGCTTTTGCGTTACTAATACCGTGACCAATGATGACTGGTTTATTCACGCCCAAGACAGGGGTGCCGCCATAATTTTCGAAATGAAAACGACCGAAAAAGGAATCGTTTTCTAGTCCTTGATGCGCTGCGGCTTCATACATAGCCTCTGCAGTTTTAAGAATTATATTACCTGTAAATCCATCACAAACTATCACGTCTGCCTTATCGTTAAAGACATCACGCCCTTCTACATTCCCAATGAATTGTAAATGGGTATTTTCTTTTAAGAGTGGGTAAGTAGCCTGAGTTAATAAGTTACCCTTACCTTCTTCCTCACCAACATTTAATAAACCAACAGTTGGGGTATCGATATTTAAAATATGCTTTGCATATAAATTGCCTAGAATAGCAAATTGATTCATTTGTTCAGGCTTGCAATCTGCGTTTAAACCAACATCTACAAGGATACCAGTTTTTCCATTCAGCTTTGGTAAAAGGGAAGCAATAGTGGGTCTTAAAACGCCTTTAATTGGCTTGATACTAAACATTGCGCCAACTAACATTGCTCCTGTATTACCTGCGCTTAAAAATGCATCAATTTTTCCTTCAGCTAAATAGCGAAAACCTATTGAGATAGAAGAGTTTGGTTTCTCTTTTAATGCTTTAGTAGGATGTTCATGGTATCCAATTACTTCTGGAGCATCTACGAAATGCAAAAAAGGTGAAGCAATCCCATGTTTTTGAAAGAGTGCTTCCAACTGGGCTGCATCACCTATGCAAAATAAATTATTCTGATTATTGGATATATATAGTTGAACGCCTTTTACAGCTTCAAGTGGTGCAAAATCACCACCCATCATATCTATACCAATGTTCATTTATTGGGCAATTAAGCTTTTAAAGGCGCTTTCTCAGCTACTAATTTACCTTTATAGTATAATTTTCCTTCTTGAACATGAGCGCGATGACGAACATGGATTTCACCAGTTGTACCATCTTTGCTTAAAGTTACTTCTTGAGCAACATAGTGTGTTCTTCTTTTAGCGCTACGTTGTTGTGAGTGTCTGCGTTTAGGATTAGGCATCTCTTATTTTTTAAATTTTTACTATTATTTGTTTTCTATTCTACTTGTTTTAATCCTTTAAATCTTTGAACTGATCCAGTCCTTTCCAAATATCCTTTGAAGGAGCTTTGGCAGGCGGATTTTCATTAAAGAAATTGAGTTGGTCAATTATTTCTTGGTTACAAGTTGATTTTCCTTGGTCGTCCAATTTGCAAATATGTTGCAAGGGGATGCTAAGGTTAATGAACTCGTAAATCCAATTGGCAATAGACAAATGACTTTCATTACGATCTAGGTAAAAGATATCTGGGTCTTCTTCTTCACTGTTCATCTTATCGGCCTCATCAACAAGTTTTACAACTATGTCAAATTCGTCCCAAAGTTGAACGGTAAGTGGATTGCCACATCGGTCACAAATCGTATCGATTGTCCCATCAATGTCAAAATGTAATTGCATAAAACCAGGGTGTTTGTCCAAAAGGAGCTTCACTTTGGTTTGACAATTACTGAAATCTTGGGTTCCAAAATCTAAAAAGAACTTGTCCTCTATACGGTATTCGAACTCATGTTCACCAGCTGTTAAGCCTACAAATGGAATTTCAAATGACCTGTTATGGCCCATAACCGTACTTTAAGGGTGGCAAAGTTAGTAAAATTCGGTCAAAAGACAAAGTTTATACTAATTTTACTAGATAATTATTCTGTACAAATGTATCGATTTAGACCGGCTTTCAGGAAGTTCCTTTTGCTTATTCTTTGGCTTTCGCTTTTTGTAGTTTGTTTAGCCGCTCCATACTTCCCTGAATTGGTAACAAAATATTACACCAACGGCTTATTTAGGTATTGGACCATTTGCCTTAGATTCTTGTTTGGGTGGATGCCTTTTGCAATCGGTGAATTTGTTTATATAATATTATTTATAGTATTGATAATCAATATTATAAAATATTTTACTTCTATTAAAAGTTTCAATACATTTTGGCAAAAAATTCGTTTTATAAGTATCAAATTGATTGGTCTCTTTCTTAAATTATATGTCATTTTTCAACTGATTTGGGGCTTGAATTACCTACAACCAGATGTTTCAAAAGCCTACAACTTGGTCGTCCAGCCCCCTAAAAATGCTCAAATTGCATTGGATGAAATAAATGGTTTAACCTATGAATTGATAAATGAGTTAAATCAAACAAAAGCTGAATTGGGTAAAATGAGTCCCAATGAATTGGATTTTACACTACTTTCTGCCAGGGTTCAATTAGCATATATGTCTGATTCAGCCTTTCAATATCAAAACCTATTCAAAAATCCAAGTATCAAAAAGGCGGTTTTTCCAAGTTGGGGAGACTATTTTGGCTACCTGGCTTTTTACCAACCTATTACTGGAGAAGCGATTATACGAGCAGATCTTCCTGCTTTAACCCAGCCTTATACGCTTGCACATGAAATAGCGCATCAAATGGGCTATGCCTCTGAAACTGAGGCAAATTTCATAGCCTATGTAACAGCGGCAAAATCAGGGGATCCCTTATTAAGGTATTCAATGTTATTACAAATGTTCAGTTATGCCCAAGATGCACAATTACTATTGATAGCGGGGAATAATGGTTTCGAATCATGGAAAGCGCAAATAGTCAAAAACAAATCATTATTGAGTCCTGAAGTACTTAAGGATCGTGCAGAAATTAAAGCATTTTTTACTGCAAGAGCAGGCAAGGAAATTCAGGCGTCCACACAGCTATATGACCAATTCCTTAAATGGAATAAACAAGCTGCCGGCTTAGGAAGTTACTCGGAGGTCTTAAAATGGGTTAGGGCGTATCGAATTAAAACTGGTTCTTCCACATCATACTCTCGATAGGCTTTTCTGGCTGGCCACTGTATTTAGCATTTGCTTTTTTATTGTAGCTCACTTCAATCTCACCATCTACTGGGAAGTAAATCAATTGACCAATTGGCATTCCTTTGTATACTCTAACAGGTTGCTTAACTGAAATCTCTAAAGTCCAGTAACCACAGAAACCAACATCTCCTTTACCTGCAGTAGCATGAATATCGATACCTAAACGACCAGTAGATGATTTTCCTTCTAAGAAAGGTACATGTGCATGTGTTTCTGTGTATTCTAAAGTAACCCCTAAATAAAATCCAGTAGGCTCTAAAACGAATCCCTCCTCTGGAATTTCAAAATAAGTTATGGTATTATGTGCTTTAGCATCTAATATAGCATTGTCATAAGTCGCTAGCCACTTACCAAGATGCACGTCATAGCTATTGCTGCCAAGGTCTTTTCGATTGTAAGGTTCAATTTTAATTGTTCCCTTTTCAATTTCTTCGAGTATACGTGTATCTGATAAAATCATCTTATTCTTTTTATGTTTAATTTCGGTCTTTAAAACAGACCGCAATCTAATTCAAAATGCCTTTCTTTTATCAACAAAATATTAACGAGACCGCTCATTTAGCCATTTGGTCGATTACAGAACCTGCTTCATTTTTTGAGACAGATATTCAGTTAGCAGTGCCTATCGCGAATGAAGAAAGACGAGTACAACATTTGGCAGTGCGTCTTTTGTTCAAGTTAATGATGCCAGAGGCTGACATGAGTCAATTGGTGATGGCTGATAACGGTAAACCTTATTTATTGGGATTGCCTTTCCATTTTTCTTTTTCGCATTGTAAAGGATATGCTGCTTGTGCAGTAGATGATAAGCAACCAGTAGGAATTGACATTGAAATCATCCATCCTCGTATTGCAAAAGTGGCGCATAAGTTTTTGAATGAAAAAGAGAAGTCTATGCTAGATGGGTTAGATGAAGCAGCTCAATTAAATCAAATGGCATTTTTATGGGCTTCAAAAGAGGCCATGTATAAACAATACGAACAACTTGGAATAGACTTTGCCAAGGACTTCAATATTCTCGAATTATCCAATGGAGATAGGGGAACGGTGAAAGCACAAATTTTACATAAGGGGAATCAAGTAGAGGTCCTATTAGACTATCATTTTGGGGCTGATTATATCTGTGTGACCTGTTATAAGTAAAAATTTCTGCTCTATTGTGTCTTAATGACACATTTTATGTATAAATTTAATTTGTCAAAAAACGATCATTTATACATGCCCCTATTTATGAAAAAAATATTCGCCCTATTATTTGTTGCACCTTTTGTGACAAATGCACAAACTAATTTTCCAGTTCAGGAAATTGCAGAACATATTAAAGCAATCAAAGTAAACGAGCAGATTACCTTGGGGTATTCAGTTGCATCTGGTGCAAATATTATTTACAAAGATGGCTTACCATTTAAAGATTTAAATAAAAATGGACAAGTGGATGTTTATGAAGATTGGAGGCGCAATGTTGTAGATCGTGCAAAAGACCTAGCTAGTAAAATGACAGTAGATCAAATTGCTGGATTAATGTTGTATAGTAAACATCAGTCTGTGCCAGCAGGTTCATTTGGTTTTTTTGCTGGAACATATAGAGGTAAACCATTTCAAGAAAGTGGTATGAAAGCATTTGATTTATCAGATCAACAACTACAATTTCTGACGAAAGATCATTTACGACATGTATTAATGACTTCGGTTGATGGTCCTGCTATTGCCGCAAAGTGGAACAATAATTTGCAAGAATTAGCAGAAGGTTTAGGCATGGGTATTCCTGTAAATATTAGTTCTGACCCTAGACATGGTGCCAATAAAGATGCGGAATATAATGCAGGTTCTGGCGGTACTATTTCTCAATGGCCAGAAGAATTAGGTTTGGCTGCCACATTTGAACCTTCTATCACAAAACAATTTGGAGCAATTGCTTCTAAGGAATACAGAGCATTAGGAATTGCAACGGCTTTATCTCCTCAAATTGATTTAGCAACAGAACCTAGATGGAATCGTTTTATAGGCACATTTGGAGAAGATCCTACTTTAGCAACAGATATGGCGCGTGCATACATAGATGGTTTTCAAACTCCTTCCTCCATAATACCAATGTATAATGGTTGGGGAAATTCTAGTGTCAATGCCATGGTAAAACATTGGCCAAGTGGAGGACCAGAAGAGGGTGGACGAGATGGACATTTTGCGTATGGAAAATTTGCAGTGTATCCGGGCAATCAATTCGAGACCCATTTAAAACCTTTTACAGAAGGTGCATTCAGTTTAGCGGGGTCAACCAAAAAAGCTGCTGCTGTAATGCCTTATTATACTATACCATACAATCAAGATAAAAAATATGGTGAAAATGTTGGTAATGGATTTAGTAAATACATTATCACAGATTTATTAAGAGACAAATATAAGTATGATGGTGTGGTTTGTACAGATTGGGTTATAACTGGAGAAGAAGGACCTAAACCCGATGTGTTTATGGGTAAACCTTGGGGTGTAGAAAAAATGTCAGTGGAAGAAAGACATTATAAAGTATTGTTAGCTGGCGCAGATCAATTTGGTGGCAACAATGATGCACAACCAGTCTTGGCAGCTTACAAAATGGGGGTGGCAGAATTTGGAGAACAAGCCATGCGTCAGCGTTTTGAAATTTCAGCCGTTCGTTTGTTATTAAATATTTTTAGAGTTGGACTTTTTGAGAATCCTTATTTAAATCCAGCTGAATCAGAAAAAATTGTCGGACAAGCTTCAAACATGAAAGCTGGCTATGATGCACAATTGAAATCAATTGTGCTGATAAAAAATAAGAATAAGACATTACCCATTCAAACTGGTAAAACAGTTTACATACCTAAAAGAATTACGCCAGCAGGAATTAACTTCTTTGGCATGCCTTCTCCAGAAAAAATTGAGTATCCTGTGAACTTAGAGAATATCAAAAAATATTACACCGTTACAGATGATCCAACAAAAGCTGACTTTGCTATTGTGTTTATTAATAGTCCAAAAAGCTTGGGTTATAGTAGGGAAGATAGAGCAGCTGGAGGCAACGGTTATCTGCCAATTAGTTTACAATTAAAAGACTATACAGCGGTTGATGCAAGAGAATACAGCATTGCAGCTGGCGATCCTGTGATAGATTCAACGATTAAGGATAGGTCTTATAAAGGCAAAACTTCTAAATCTGTTTCATACCCAGATTTAAATACAATTATTGAAACTAAAGAAGCCATGAAAGGGAAGCCGGTGATTGTGTCGATTAACATTTCAAATCCAATGATTTTTTCAGAATTTGAAAACAAGGTGGATGCAATTGTTGGTGAGTTCGGTGTACAGGTGGATGCCATGATGGATATCCTTTCCGGTAAAGTTGAGCCTTCGGGATTATTGCCAATGCAAATGCCATTGGATATGCGAACAGTTGAATTACAAAAGGAAGACGTACCGCATGATATGGTGCCGTTTAAAGACAGCATGGGTAATACCTATGATTTTGGATATGGCTTAAATTGGAAAGGGGTAATCAAAGATGCTAGAACAAATAAATATGCTGTGAAGAAGAAATAAAATATGGACATCAATTTTGCTAACTCAAACCCTTTCAAAGATCCCGCTTGCGGGATCTTTGGTTTATAAATACTCGCCAACTTACGTGAGTGAACTCACGAAGTTTTCTTGTATTTAAAAACCCCGTCACTTTCGTGACAGGGTTTGTGCGGAAGAGGAGATTCGAACTCCCACGCCCGGGTATGGGCGCTACCACCTCAAGGTAGTGCGTCTACCAATTTCGCCACCTCCGCATGGGGTGCAAATGTACAAAAAAAGCCCTCCCGAATTACGGAAGGGCTCTCAATAGCTTAACAATCAAGCTTATAATGTTTTCAAGATCTCATCAGCAGATCTTACATAATCCATATTCTTAGCTTCAGTTGCCATTTGCTTACAAGTTTCAGCAGCTGCTTTAGCAGCTTTCTTATCATTTAAAGCAACGTGCACCCTAGCTTTTAATAAATGCAACCAATAAGCTTTTGCATTAGCTGCAATTGCTTTATCTGCATAGACTAAAGCTTTGTTATAATCATGGTCTAATTCAAGGTAAAATGTTGCAGCAGTTTGATAAACATTTGGGTTCACTGTTGCAGCTGATGTAGCAGCTTCAATTTGAGCACGAACAATTGGTTTAATATCTGTACTGATTGGAATTTTTACTTTTGTTTTACCCCATTTCAAATAAATAGTAGCAGTTTGTGCAGTGATATCATCAATTGCAATTGTAAAAGTTTCAGTTGTTGTACCTGTTGTTTCTGGAGCAACTTTAAAACGAACTACATCTTCTGCTTCTTTGTAATCAAAGCTTCCCCAACCTTTAGAATTTGTGTTGATAATGATTGTCCACTCGCTTGCGCCTGGGATAGTGAATAAACCATAAGAACCTGCTGGGATTGTTTTATTTCCAATATTTACTGGGTCAGAAAAAGTTAATTTAGTTGCACCATTTGCACCTGTTCTCCAAACATCACCAAAAGGAGCCAATAAACTTCCAGTACCAAAAACAGAACGTCCTTTTAAGCTAGGTCTAGAATAAACGATTTCGATTTTCCCCATTCCAAATTCTTGCGTTAAAGTTTGAGTAGGACTAGCTGCAGGCATCTTTACTTGAGCCATTGCTGTTAAGCTTAAAAAGCTTCCAATTACAAAAAGTATCTTTTTCATTTTCTTTATTTTTTGAATAACAAACCTACTTTATTTTAGGCGTTTCTTGCTTATTTTTTTTGAAAGGCAGGGTGGAATCGATCCAACGTATCTCGTAGGAAATCTCTATTAATATGGGTATAAATCTCGGTTGTGGTAATACTTTCATGACCAAGCATTTCTTGAACCGCCCTGAGATCGGCACCGCCTTCGACTAAATGGGTCGCAAAGCTATGGCGCAAACTATGAGGAGAGATTGTTTTTTTGATTCCTGTCTTTAACATTAAGTCTTTGATGATGTAAAAAATCATCACCCTGCTTAAGCCCTTGCCACGATTATTAAGGAATAAGATGTCCTCGCAATTTTTTGCAGGTGTCTGGTGGACACGAATGGTGTCTTTGTACAACTTAATGTATTTGATTGCATCCGTTCCAATAGGGACTAATCTTTCTTTATCTCCCTTTCCAATGACTCTTATAAATCCTACATCTAAATACAAACAAGATATTTTAAGTTGAATTGCTTCCGTAACTCTTAAGCCAGAACTATACATCACTTCTAAAATGGCTTTATTTCTTCCACCTTCGGGTTTACTTAAATCAATTTCTCCAATCATTTGCTCTATTTCCTCAAAGCTTAATACGTCGGGTAATTTTCGACTCGTTTTTGGACTAGGCAAAAGAGTGGTAGGGTTGACATTACATATTTGTTCAATTAAGCAATATTTAAAAAATGCTTTAATGCCAGAAATAATTCTTGCTTGAGAAGTTGCAGCCATGCCTAGGGCGCCGATACTTTGAATGAAATTTTGAAGATGACTTAATTGAATATCAGATGGCGACTGAATTTCTGGTATAGGTGCAACAAAATTGGCTAACTTATCAATATCTCTTAAATAGGCTTCAACAGAGTGTCCGCTAAGTGACTTCTCTAATTGTAAAAAAGCTTTAAATCCCTTTTTATAGATATCCCAGTTCATTTGCTATGATCTAGTTTTGGAAAAGATTTGATATTTAATTGATAAAGGGTTTATTTCGCGTCAGATTCATATCCCTATGCAAGTAAATTTAAGGTCATTTAAGCAGAAAGTTAGAAATTACGGAAAACAATTCAAGTCCTTCTTAACAAAGATAGAAAAGAAAAATCCTAAAAACCTTGATCAATTAACCGCGAAGTTAAGTCCCGAAGTTTGGGCAGAAGTGGATTGTTTGTCTTGTGCGAATTGTTGCAAGTCTATGACACCAACTTTTACACCAAAGGATATTAAAAGAATTGCTGCGCATTTGGAAATGAAGCCAGCTGAATTTAAAGCGACATGGTTAGAGTATGATAAAAAAGACAAGGATTGGTTGAATGTTTCTAGACCTTGCCAATTTTTAAATTTAACTTCAAACATGTGTTCTATTTACGAAGTGCGTCCTGCAGATTGTGCTGGCTTCCCACATTTAACAAAGAAAAAATTTGTTGAGTATGTGCATGTGCATAAACAGAATGTTGAATATTGCCCTGCTACTTATAAGTTGGTAGAAAAGATGCAAATGGCACTTAAATAAGTTATTTCTATCAAAAATAGACATCTTCAATAAATAATAGATCCCATTTTTCTTCTGAATACATTTGTATTGCTATAACATCAATTTGTAATTTTTGCCATTGTGGATGCTGGTATTGATATATTGCCGCGCCATTTTTCAAATGTTGCATTTTTTTAGCATCAATATGTTGTTCGGGAAAGCCAAAAAGAGTTGTAGTCCTCGTTTTAACTTCAATGATATGTAAGCTGTCGTCTTTATAAGCGATAATATCAATTTCTAAATGTTTATGCCGCCAATTGCGCTCTAAAATGCAATAGTCATTTTCGATAAGGTATTCAGCTGCTTTATTTTCGCCTAAAAACCCAGTATCTTTGTTATGATGGCTCATATTGTAATTTGTGTAGCCAAGAAATTAGTTAAAAAAGACAGATGATTACAACGTATAAATTACAGGGAATACATAGGCATTATGAATGGGGTGGCAAATCCTTTTTACCTCAATTAATGGGTGTCACCAATAGTACTTTACAGCCATTTGCGGAGTATTGGATGGGTGCACATCCATCTGCACCTGCAGTTGTTGAAACTGTTTTAGGAAATACAAGTTTGGACCAATTGATTGCTAATAATCCTGAACAATTTTTAGGTGCAAAAGCGAATGATGCTTTTGGAACTTTGCCCTATTTATTTAAGATTTTAGATGTCGAAAAGATGTTGAGTATTCAAGTGCATCCTTCCAAGGCAAATGCTGCTATTGGTTTTGAAAAGGAGGAAAATGCGGGAATTCCAATTACGGCATCCAACAGAAATTATAAAGATAAAAACCATAAGCCAGAAGTGATGGTGGCTTTAAGTGATTTTTGGTTATTACATGGATTCATGGCGGCGGATCAACTCAAGTCCAGGTTAACAAATTTGGAGCCATTACAGTCTTTATTGCCCGTATTTGGCGTAAATGATTATGCAGGATTGTATAGTTATTTTATGCGTTTACCTATTGAAGCTTCCGATGCAATTTTGAAACCTTTGCTAAAAATGGCGATAGCCGATGTATCATTAAATAAAGTAGATAAGTTGCATCCACATTGGTGGGCAAATAAATATTATGATGGTATAGTGCCTGATTCAAACATTGACAAAGGAATTTTATCTATCTACATTTTGAATATCGTTCATGTTCCAAAATATAGTGGCGTGTTCCAAGGAGCTGGATTATTACATGCTTATTTGGAAGGTCAGAATATTGAGTTAATGGCTAATAGTGATAATGTTTTAAGAGGGGGGTTAACACCAAAACATATTGATATTGAAGAGCTAATTAAACATGTTAAATTTGAACCTACTATTCCTAATTTATTAAAAGGAGATTATTTGGGGCCATTTGAAACCAATTTTCCTTGTCCTGTGCCAGATTTTGGTTTAACTAAAATAGCCTTAACAAAGGGGGATGCTTACACAAACCAAACCGGATCTTTTGAAATGTTTTTACTGATGCACGGTTCTGTTATTATAAATAATATTGAACTAAAGGCAGGAGAATTAGCCGCAGTAAAGGCTGGAGAGCATTATACGATCATTCAAAAAGGGGACGAAATAGCTGTTTTATTCAAATCCTTCGTCCCTTAGTCAATTTATACACATTTGAGGAAAATGATTCCTTTTTAAAACAAGCCAAATTTGTATATTTGTTTTATTCAAAGAAATTAATAAAAAGCAACTGATGAAACTGAACAAAGAAATAGTGATTGCATTAATGATAATGATTGCAACAAGTGCATTATATAGAGTATTACCAGGAAGACCTTTTGGATTTGCGCCTCAAATTGCAATTGCTTTATTTAGCGGTTCTTTATTTGTAAAAAACAAACATTATGCCTTTTTAATGCCATTGGTATCTATGTTTTTATCAGACGTTTTATACCAAGTTTTATACATCAATAATTTAAGTTCTATTGAAGGCTTTTATGAAGGTCAATGGCAAAATTATTTATTAATTGCTGCTATGTCAATTTTTGGATTTGGATTACAAACGAACCAAGTATCTAAATTTATAGGCAATTTTATTGCGGCTCCAACTGTATTTTTTCTTGTTTCTAACTTTATGGTGTGGGCAAGTTTCGGAGGTTACAAAAGACCTATGAATGCTTCTGGTTTAATGCAAACAATGGCAGACGGGTTGCCATTCTATGGTTATAGTGTTGCTGGAACAATGGTTTTTGGTGCTGTTTTGTTTGGTGGCTTTAAATTAGTTCAACCAAAGCTAAAAGCAATCAAAGTAAGAAGTTAATCGAGCTTATTTAATATAAAAAGGCCTTAGTTCTATTTGAATTAAGGCCTTTTTTGTTCTGTTAATATTTATTTTTTAGGGTCGATCGATTCATAGAAATCGTCAATTTGCCAAGGCCCTGCATCTGCTGCTTCAGTCGCCATGACATCGCAACGATTGTTATATGGGTTATCTGCATGACCTTTTACCCAATGAAATTTGACTTTATATGCTTTTGAAATTTCATAATAAGCTGTCCATAAATCCTTATTCTTCTTACCACCTTTAAAGTCCGTCTTTATCCAATTATCAAGCCATTTTTTCTCAACAGATTCAACAACGTATTTACTATCTGTATAAATGAGGATGGGTAATTTATTTGTTTTCAAGATGCTTATTGCCTTGATTACAGCCAATAGCTCCATTCTATTATTAGTTGTATGTCTATATGCTTCTGAGATTTCTTTGACCTTATCTCCCCAGATCAAAATAGCTCCAAAACCACCTGGCCCTGGGTTGCCTCTTGCGGAGCCGTCTGTATAGATAATAATTTTGTCCATTGATCCCTTTCTTGGTCGCTAGCAAGATACAATAATTTGATTACTAAAGCCTATTTCATTGAATTTGTAATTATCTTTATTGCCATTCGAAAAAAGATTGATTATGATTGAAAAACTGAATTTTCATATAAGGTATAAGACTAGTTTCGGCCAAGCTATATTCATTACTGGTAACCATCCATTATTGGGCAATGGCAAAATTGAGGAAGCAGTTCCAATGGTCTACTTAAATGATGATTATTGGATATTACATTTAGAAACGAAGGGATTATTGAAAGAGGGCAGTTTAAATTATAGTTATTTTATTCAAAATGCAGATGGTACAAGAAGTTTTGATTGGGGAGCGGATAAAACCATTTCAGTGGATCAAATTGATTCCAAAGAATTAGTATTAATTGATGCATGGAACTTTACTGGTTATACAGAAAATGCTTTTTATACAGCGCCATTTTCTAATGTATTATTAAAAGGGTCAGAAAAGACTTCTACGACCAAAGTTCTTAAAAATACAACACATATTTTTAGAGTAAAAGCACCTTTATTATTGCCAAATCAAAGTATATGTATCATTGGTGAGGCAAAAGAAATTGGTGGATGGGATGCTTCTAAAGCAATGCCTTTACAAAAAATTAAAGGTCAACCATATTTTGAAATTGCTTTGAATCTAAGTAAATCTAATTTCCCTTTTGTTTATAAATATGGCATCTACGATAATGACCAAAAAACTTTTGTTTCTTTTGAAGGAGGAAACAATAGGGTTTTGTATGAGCCAGTTGGGGTAAATAAAATAGTACTTGCTCAAGATGGTTTTGCTCAAATTGAAAACACTAAATGGAAGGGGACTGGTGTTGCCATTCCTGTATTTTCATTGAAGTCTGAAAAGAGTTTAGGGGTTGGGGAATTTGCGGATATTAAATTATTGGCGGATTGGGCAAAAAAAATAGGGTTGAAATTAATTCAGCTATTACCTATTAATGATACCACTGCAACACATAGCTGGATGGACTCTTATCCTTATGCAGCGATATCAGCTTTTGCATTGCATCCAATGTATATTCGGCTGTCAGAAATAATAGAAAAGGGGCAAGATAAATTAATCGAAAAGGCAATCTCAAAGCAAGCAGCACTGAATGATTTGCCAGATATGGATTATGATCAGGTATTAGCAGTTAAATGGGAAGCGTTAAAAGCAGTTTATGCCGAAAATGGTAAAAAAGATTTAGCTTCTAAATCTTTCGCTGATTTTTTTGAGGCCAACCAAGATTGGCTAGTGCCTTATAGTGTTTTTTCTTACTTAAGGGATTTGAATGGAACAGTTGATTTTAATACATGGCCTAAGTATGCACAATACAAGTCAACTGAAATTGCAAAATTAGCAGATCCAAAATCTAAGACCTTTGTGGATATTGCATTTTTTTATTTTGTACAGTACCACTTGCACATACAATTAAAATCGGCTACTGACTATGCACATGCTCAAGGGGTTGTTTTAAAAGGGGATATTCCTATTGGGGTGTATCGATTTGGTGCAGATGCATGGCAACACCCTAATTTGTTTCATATGGATATGCAGGCGGGTGCCCCTCCAGATGACTTTGCTGTTGCTGGACAAAACTGGGGTTTCCCTACGTATAACTGGGAGGTCATGGCTGCAGATGATTTCGCTTGGTGGAAATCTAGGTTTGACCAGATGAAATACTATTTTGATGCATTTAGAATAGACCATATTTTAGGATTTTTTAGAATCTGGAGTATTCCGATGCATGCAGTAGAAGGTATCTTAGGGCATTTTGTTCCAGCAATTCCTGTTGGTATTAATGAGTTTAGTTCAAAGGGGATTGCTTTTGATCATTATCGATTCACTATGCCCTATATCAATGAAACAATTTTGTTTCAGGAATTTGGCTATGACAATGAAATGGTAAAAGCTACATTTTTAGAATCAATTGGAGATGGGCATTATGCATTATTGCCTGCCTTTAGTACTCAAAGAGCAGTTGAAACTTATTTTGCTGCTCAAGAACAAAATGAGACGAATCATAAACTTAAACAAGGTTTATATAATTTAATTGCGAATGTGATTTTGATTGATGGGGACAAGCCACAAGAATATCATTTTAGATTTAATATTGGACATACAAGTTCATTTCAACAATTAGATGAAAGAACTAAATTCTTATTGAATGAATTATATGTAGACTATTTCTTTAAGCGACAAGATGCTGCTTGGGAAAAAGAAGCTATGAAGAAATTGCCCATGTTAAAGCGTTCTACAAATATGTTGATCTGCGGGGAGGATCTTGGTTTGGTACCTTCTTGTGTGCCGAATGTAATGTATCAATTAGGTATGTTGAGCTTAGAAGTTCAACGTATGCCTAAAGCAACGCACAAGAAATTCTTCCATCCAAATGACGCACCATACTTAAGTGTTGTAACTCCGTCATCCCATGATACAAGTACAATAAGAGGCTGGTGGGAAGAGGATAGGGCAAATACACAACAATTCTACAATCAAGAAATTGGACAATGGGGTGATGCACCTATTTATTGTGATGGATGGATTAATAAAGCCATCTTATTGCAACATTTATATTCACCTGCAATGTGGGCTATTTTCCAATTGCAAGACTTCATGGGTATAGATGAATCAATTCGTAGAGCCGATCCAAATGGAGAGCGTATTAATGTTCCAGCTAATCCAAAACACTATTGGAGGTATAGAATGCATTTGAGTTTAGAGCAATTGATTGCATCTGATTCATTTAATCAAGAATGGTTTCATTTGATCAAATCAAGTGGCCGATAAATACGAATATTTAAATTAAAGATTTGTGCAATTAGATTTTTGGAAACAAAGTTTACCTTTTGAATATCCATTCACTATTTCAAATGGGAGAACAAAAACACACCAGCATAGTTTGATGGTTAGGTTGTCTTTGGGCAATTGGTCTGGTTTTGGAGAAGCACCAGCTATCGTTTATTATAATGTGACTGTGGAGTCCATGATGGAACAGTTAGAAAAGCAAAGAAAATTAATTGAAAAATTTGCCTTGATTGATCCCGAAAGATTTTGGCATTTTTTACATCATCTTTTTCCAAATGATCCATTTTTAGTTTGTGCCTTAGATATGGCTGGGTGGGATTTATGGGGCCAAATGAAAAAACAACCTTTGCATCAATTATGGAATACAACATGGAACACAACGAGAGATGCAGTGCCACCAATCTGTGATTATACATTAGGCATTGATCCAATCGAAAAGATGGTGCAAAAAATGGAGGCGCATCCTTGGCCAATTTATAAAGTAAAAGTGGGGACGGATTATGATATTGAAATGATCACTGCTTTAAGAAAACATACAGACAAACCAATCCGTGTAGATGCCAATGCAGGTTGGACAACCGAAGAAGCTTTGATAAAAATTCCTGCTTTAGCAAAGCTTGGTGTTGAATTAGTTGAACAGCCTTTGTCTAAAGACAATTGGGAAGGGATGGAGCAATTGAAAAAGCAATCAAGTTTGCCCTTATTTGCAGATGAAAGTTGTGTCTTTGAAAAAGATGTAGCTACTTGTGCAAATTACTTTCATGGTATCAATATTAAATTGACAAAATGTAGTGGATTAACACCTGCATTGAGAATGATCACGGAAGCAAAAACTTTAGGACTAAAAGTAATGATGGGTAGTATGAATGAATCTGTGATTGGGTCTGCTGCTATTGCTCAATTTTTACCACAATTAGATTATGTAGATATGGATGGCCCATTGCTAATGACGCAATTAAATGGTGTCGGGTTGAATTATAGTTTTAATAATCAAAATGGAATGATTGAGCCCTTAATGTATCCAGGATTAGGTGTTGCTTTTAGGATGCCTTTTGATAAATCCAATCATAAATAGTTTTAATTAAAGTAAATGACACCAGAGCGTACAGATAAATTATTAAAAGTATTGCATCAACGTCAATCTAATTTGACGGTGATTATGGAGAACGTGCAGGATCCACACAATATTTCTGCAGTATTAAGAACTTGTGATGCGGTAGGGATACAGGAGGTATATGTATTAAGTACTGAGTTGCCTAGGTATAAACATTTTGGTTATAAGAGTAGTAGTAGTGCCATCAAATGGCTTACAATTCATGAATATGACGATGTACAAAAATGTGTTACTGATGTACGTCAAAAGTTTAAAACAATTTTGACAACACATTTGTCTAGTGATGCCATTGATTTACATGCAATAGATTTTACACAGTCTGTAGCACTAGTTTTTGGGAATGAACATGATGGGGTATCAGATGAATTAAGGGCACTAGCGGATGGCAATTTTATCATACCTCAGATGGGTATCATTCAAAGCTTGAATATATCTGTTGCATGTGCTGTGACTATTTATGAAGCTATGCGTCAAAAAAGAAACGCAGGTCATTATGACCAATGCAGTTTACCTGCTGAACAACTAGCTCAATTGAAAACTGAATGGGGGTTTAAAGACTAGATGTCTACTTTACATTTGTTCTGGCACTTCAATACCTAATACCTGCATGCTTTGTTTTAAAGTAGCGGCAGTCAGCATCCCTAATTGAATTCTTAAATTTTTCTTGGCTTCAGATTCTGCGTTTGCTATAGAAAGTTCTGCGTAAAAACTATTGAATAATTTAGCTAAATTAAATGCATAAATAGCTAATTTAGAAGGGTCTAAAGATTCAGCCGCTTCATTGACAACTGCAGAGAAATTAGCCAATTCCATTCCCAAAGCTTTCTCCAAAGGCAAAAGATCTGTACCAATTTCTTGCACATCAGTCCCTGTCTTTCTTAAAATACTTTTAATTCTTGCATGTGTGTATTGGATAAAAGGACCAGTGAAACCATGAAAATCGATACTTTCCTCTGGGTTAAAGATCATTTTTTTCTTAGGATCAACCCTTAATAAAAAGAACTTTAAGGCGCCTAATCCAATCGTATCATATAATTTATCTAATTGCTCCTTGCTAAAATCATCCACCTTGCCTAATGATTCAGTTTTTTCTTTCGCAATTTGAATCATGCCATCTACTAAATCATCTGCATCAACAACCGTACCTTCTCTGCTCTTCATCTTGCCAGTTGGTAATTCAACCATGCCATAACTCAAATGGTAGATGCCATCAGAAGCTGGTAGCTGTAATTTTTGACAAATTAGTTTTAGAACTTTAAAATGATAATTCTGTTCATCTCCCACAACATAAATACTAGCGTCTGTATTAAATTCTTTTTGTTTTAATTCTGCTAAGCCAATATCCTGCGTGATGTATACGGATGTACCATCTTTTCTGCGTACAATTTTTTCATCTAGTCCATCCACTGTCAAGTCAATCCAGACTGAACTATCTTCTTTTTGATAAAATACCTTTTTTGCCAATCCTTGATCTACTAAATCCTTTCCTAATAAATAAGTATTGCTCTCGTAATATGTTTTGAAAAAATCAGAACCAATCTTTTTGTATGTCACATTGAACCCTGCGTAAACCCATTCATTCATGCGTTTCCAAAGTTCTATAGTAGGTGCATCGCCTTGTTCCCATTTCAATAACATAGCCTGGGCAGCTTTTTGTATTGGGGCTTCTTTTTCTGCTTCTTCTTTTGACATGCCTCCAGCAACTAATTGTTCTACCTCTGCTTTGTAGGCATCATTGTATTTTACATAATAGTCACCAACAAAATGATCCCCTTTTTTATTCGTAGTTTCTGGTGTCGCACCATTTGCAAATAATTGCCAAGCAATCATACTTTTACAAATATGAATACCTCTGTCATTTACGATACAGGTTTTCACAACTTCGTTCCCTTGAAGTTTCAATATTTCTGCAATACTCCAGCCTAAAAAGTTATTCCTAAGATGACCAAGATGCAAAGGTTTATTTGTATTCGGCGAAGAGTACTCCACCATAATTTTTCTAGGATATGAAGTTGGCGTAATCAACTTTGTTGTATCTGCTGCCTTTATATTTTCTAGCCAATATTGGTCGCTAATTGTAAAGTTTAAGAATCCTTTTACAATATTAAAATCTGTAATTATACCAGGCATACTTTCTTTAACTGCCTTACCCAAAGCATTGCCTAATTCGTCGGGGCTCTTTCCTAATTGTTTCACAAATGCAAAAAGAACAATGGTATAATCTCCTTCAATCTCTGGCTTAGTTGCATTAACTAATACCTGTTCACTTTGAATAGGAAACTGATAGATTTCTTGAATTGCGTTCGCAGTTGCCTGCTTTAGATTTTGGATCAATTGCATAAAATAGGATTGCCGAATGCAAAAGTAATTAATTAAGATTACCTTTACGCATACATGTTGAAACTACACGAATTTATTAGCAAATTAATTCTAGACCTAATCGATGGGATGTATCCATTATTTAGGAGGTTTATGCCATTGCAAACCTTTAGGTATGCTGCTTGCGGTGGAGGTAATACGGTACTTGATATTTTATTATTTTTTGTAGCCTACAACTATATTCTTGATACAAGTCCTGTGCATATTGGCTGGCTTACAATAAGCCCACATATTGCTTCCTTCATGATAAGTTTCACAGTGACATTCCCAATTGGGTTTTATTTAAGTAGGTATGTCGTTTTTCAAGAAACCTCCGTTCGTAAAACCAAACAGCTTTTCCGATATTTTATGGTTGTTTTAGGATGTATTTTCTTAAACTATATCTTCCTAAAATTATTCGTAGACGCATTAGGTTGGAATGCTACAGTAGCCAAAATTGTAACCACCTTTTTTGTAGTGATTTTCAGTTATACGAGCCAAAAGAACTTCACTTTTAAGAGTTCAAAGGCTTAGTTCATCTGCCTTTTCTTCCCATTTTTTCTTCTTTTTATGCCATTTCAGGCCTGTTTTCTATGCTTTTGACTGACATTTATGCCATTTTGCCCCTTTGGACAGTATGGCATAAAGATTGAACTATAGGTTTCAATTAATCATTGAAAATCAATCATTATGGGAAAAATTATAGGAATTGACTTAGGTACCACGAATAGTTGTGTATCTGTTATGGAAGGTGGTGAGCCAGTAGTAATTGCGAATGACGAGGGTAGAAGAACCACGCCATCGGTAGTAGCTTTCTTGAAAAACGGAGAGCGTAAAGTAGGTGATCCTGCTAAAAGACAAGCAATCACGAATCCAGAAAATACGATTTCAAGTGTGAAGCGTTTTATGGGTCGTCGATTCAATGAAGTAACAAGTGAGTTAAGCTTAGCTAGTTATAAAGTTGTTAAAGGTGATAACGATACAGTACGTGTTCAAATCGAAGACCGTATGTATACACCTCAAGAAATTTCTGCAATGGTTTTACAAAAGATGAAAAAAACTGCAGAAGATTATTTAGGAGCTGAAGTAACAGATGCAGTTATTACTGTACCTGCTTATTTTAACGATGCTCAAAGACAAGCAACAAAAGAAGCTGGTGAGATTGCTGGTTTGAATGTTCGCAGAATTGTGAACGAACCAACTGCAGCTGCATTAGCTTATGGTTTAGATAAAAAGAATGTTGAGCAAAAAATTGCCGTATTCGATTTAGGTGGTGGTACTTTTGATATCTCTGTCCTTGATTTAGGGGACGGTGTATTCGAAGTAAAATCTACAAATGGTGATACTCACTTAGGTGGTGATGACTTTGATAAAGTAATCATGGATTTCTTAGCAGATGAATTTAAAAACCAAGAAGCAATTGACTTAAGAAAAGATCCAATGGCTTTACAACGTTTAAAGGAAGCTGCAGAAAAAGCAAAAGTAGAATTAAGTTCTTCTTCTGAAACAGAAATAAACTTGCCATATATCACAGCGGTAGATGGTGTTCCAAAGCACTTGGTATTAAAATTAACAAGAGCTAAATTTGAATCTCTTGCTGACGATTTATTTGCACGTTGTTTAAAGCCATGTGAAGCTGCATTGAAAGATGCTGGTTACACAACTTCTCAAATTGATGAAGTAATCTTAGTGGGTGGATCTTCTAGAATTCCTAAAGTACAAGAAATTGTAGAGAAGTTTTTTGGAAAGAAGCCAAACCGTTCTGTAAACCCAGATGAGGTAGTTGCAATTGGTGCAGGTATCCAAGGTGGTGTATTAACAGGTGATGTGAAAGATGTATTGTTATTAGACGTTACACCTTTGAACTTAGGTATCGAAACTATGGGTGGTGTAATGACAACAATGATTGCATCTAACACAACGATCCCAACAAAGAAAACTGAAATCTATTCTACAGCGAGTGATAATCAACCTGGTGTTCAGATCCATGTGATTCAAGGAGATCGTCCAATGGCAAATCAAAATAAGAGTTTAGGTATGTTTAACTTGGATGGTATACCACCAGCACCAAGAGGTGTACCTCAGATCGAAGTTACTTTTGATATTGATGCGAACGGTATCTTAAACGTTAGCGCAAAAGACAAAGGCACTGGCAAAGAGCAAAAAATCAGAATCGAAGCAGGTAGTGGTTTGACGAAGGAAGAAATCGAGAAGATGAAAGCCGAAGCAAAAGCCAACGAAGCTTCTGATAAATTAGAAAAAGAAAGAGTAGAGAAGTTGAACGAAGCGGACAGCTTGATCTTCCAAACAGAAAAGCAATTGAAAGAGTTTGGTGATAAGATCCCTGCTGATAAGAAAGCACCCATCGAGTCTGCTTTAGAAACTTTAAAAGTAGCGCATCAAGCACAAGATATCACTCAAGTAAACGCTGCTTTAGAAACTATGAACGCTGCTTGGACTGCCGCTAGTGAAGATATTTACAAAGCACAACAAGAAGGTGGTGCTGCAGCTGGACCTGATGCAGGCGCTCAATCTGGTGGACAAGCTTCAAATGATACAGTAGAAGACGCACAATTTGAAGAAGTAAAGTAAGATTTACCTCTTAATTGTTTCATATTTATGCCCATTTCGTTAAACGAAATGGGCTTTTTTTATTCATAAATTATTAACAAAATATAAAATGATATATTGATAATCAATGTTTTAATTAGTTATTTCTTATCTCATATTGTAAATATTATCATATAAGACATATTTCTAGTTATTTACATAATAATAGAAATTAATCTAAGAGTTTATTCTATTAAATTCGTGCGCACGCTCAAGCACATTAATATATTATAAATATTTTTATATGAATTTTCGATCAAAGGGTGGTTTACTTAAATTATCATTTTTATTGTTTGTTTTTTCTTTTAATATATTAAATGCGGCAGAGGTAAGGGTGTCATTTAATGAGGGATTCGTCGGTGATAACGCTGCAAATAATAAATCAACAAGTGCTAATTATCTAACTTCTTATGGCTGGAGTAAGTTTAAGTTTACTCAAACTTCTGCTACTGGTATTTTCGTTGCTCAAGGAAATGATATTATTGGGAATGTTGTTATAACCGATGCAAATAATGTTATTCATACTATACCAGGATATATTAAATGGAGAGCTCCTAGTGGTAACGTAACTACAATAGTATTTACTCCAACACAATCAAAAACTTTAGTAACAAATTCTGGTACATATACAATTGATGCAACAAAGTACATAGGTTTAACTTTTATAGGAAGAACACTTTCAATTGCAACTTCAGGTAGTAATCAATACGAGGTGACAGGAAACGCAGCTACATCTGGTTTATTAGATGAATTAAATGCTTATTTAACAACTTTTAGAGCTAATGATCCGAATGGACCAATAACTGTAAATTCTCAAACTACAACAGATCAAACTCCAACAATTACAGGGACAGTAAGTTTAGGTGCTGGAGAAACACTTTCTATAACTGTAAATGGAGTAGAATATAATACTTCAAGTGGTTTGATAGTATCTGGAAGTACTTGGTCTTTAACTATTCCATCAAATATTCCATATAATACATATGAAGTAATCGCAACAATCACAAATGCAGATGGTTATACTTTGACAGATAATACTGAAAATGAATTAATTATAAACCAACCTCCCACAATAACAACAACTGGAACCTTAAAAACATTTGCTTCTTGTTCCGGATGTTCAGTAAATCCTCAGAGTTTTACTGTATCAGGATCCAATTTAAACAGTGATATCGTATTAACTGCACCAACTGGTTTTGTTATTTCAAAAACCTCAACCGGAACTTATACTACTTCATTAACTTATACTCCCACTTCTGGAACATTAGCTACTACAAGTGTATTTGCTAAATTGACAAATAATGTAACGTCCATTTCAAGTGGTGTAATATCTGTTACATCAACTGGCGCAACATCAAAAACTATTACTGTAACGACTAATACAGATAATGCTTTGAACTTTGATGGTTCAAATGATTATGTAAGCTTGCCTTCTACTTTCGTATCTGCTTACAATCATTCAAATGTTACAATTGAAGCTTGGATTAAGACAAGTGATGCTAAGGCTATCAATGAAATTATTGGATGGGGTAGTTCAACTATAAATTCTAATGTTGTAGAATTTAGAACTTCCTATGGAAAACTTCAATTTATTTTAAATGACGGCACAAAATTTTATGGATTAGAAAGTACTAATCTTGTTAATACAGGGAAGTGGGTTCATGTGGCGATTGTTAAATCTGGATCAAATGCAGTATTGTATGTTAACGGCCAAGTGGCAAGTGGGGCACCTGTTGCTAATAGTGATATTACTTCGACTCCTACTTTAGATAGATCAAATATTGGACTTTTAGCATACAAGACTTCTAGCACAGCCTATGGGCCAATTGCTGGGTCATATTTTAATGGTGGTATTGATCAACTAAGAGTTTGGAATACTGCAAGAACTAGTTCTGAAATCGCAGCAAATATGTTTGTAGAGATGGCAGGTGATGAAACAGGGCTGGTAGCTAATTATGATTTTAATCAAGGTGTAGCAAGCGGCACAAATGTTATTTCTACTTTAACTGATAGATCTATCAATTCATATAATGGTACTTTAACAAATTTCTTAACAACAATGTCAGGATCTACTTCAAATTTTGTGGTAGGTTTTATTCCTGAAATTTCGGCTGCTGGAAATGCCACTACTTTAGCTACTGGATCAACTTTGCAACTTTCAAATAGTTTAACGGGGGGTACATGGGCAACATCTTCATCAAGTATCGCTACAATTAATTCTTCAGGATTAGTAACAGGAGTCGCTGCTGGTTCTGTGACATTAACTTACACAATTTGTGATAAATCAGTTACATTTATTTTAACAGTTGTACAGCCAACTATCACTGCTACATCTTCATTGAAAACATTTACCTCTTGTTCGGGTTGTTCAATTGATCCACAATCATTTTCGATATCTGGATCTAATTTAGGGGACAATGTTATTGTTACTGCGCCAACTGGATTTGTTATTTCAACAACTGCAACTGGTACATATGCCACTTCATTAACGTATACTCCAACTTCAGGAACATTAGCTACTACAAGTGTATTTGCTAAATTATCAAATAGTTCAACTTCTGCTTCTAGTGGTAATTTTACTGTAGCATCAACAGGTGCAATATCTAAAACAGTTACTGCAACTGTCAATACAGATAATGCATTGATGTTAGATGGTGTAGGAGATTATGTTAATTTAGGAGATATTTTAGATTATTCTACTGTTGCCAATACTACAGAGGCCTGGGTTTATTGGAAAGGTTCTACTGAAGCATACTCTGAAATTTACACAAAAGATGCTATTCAATCTTTCTCAATCACAAGTGGAAATAAATTACATGCTAATTTCGGGGATGGATCAACTTGGATTTCTGGATTAAATTCTACCAACTCTATTCCCTTAAACACATGGACACATTTAGCGGTAACGAGAAGTAGCACAGGTGTTGTAAAAATGTATATTAATGGAGTATTAGATGCTTCGACTAATACAATGAATGTTACAGGGAATAACACAGCAATAAGAAGTATAGGAGCGAAGATTGTAAATGGAGTCATTTACGGTCCATTTACAGGGGCAATTGATAACATAAAAGTATGGAATGTAGAAAAATCAATAACCGATATTACCAATGGCATGTACACAGAATTAGTTGGTAATGAAACGGATTTATTGGCGTTTTATGATTTCAACCAAGGAACGGCAAATGGTACGAATACAAGTATTACATCTTTACTTGATAAAGGACCATCCTCATTCAACGGAACTATTACTGGAGTCTCTTTAACTGGATCTTCATCCAACTTTGTTGATGGATTAATCCCAAATATAGTTGCAGCGGGTAATGCTACCACGGTTTTAGTTGGTGGTACATTGGCTTTGTCTAATGGTTTATCAGGTGGAGTATGGTCTACTACAAATTCAAATATTGCCACTATTAATGCTACTACAGGTTTAGTCACAGGTGTTGCAACTGGAAATGCAACAATGAGTTATACTGTTTGTGGTAAAGTGGTTACCTATAATTTAACAGTGCTAGTTCCCACAATAACTACAGGCACCCTTAAAACCTTCACTTCTTGTTCAGGATGTACTATACCAGCGCAATCATTTGCAGTTTCTGGTACTAATTTAGGGGCCAATGTTATTGTTTCTGCACCTACTGGTTTTGAGATTTCAATCTCATCTGGAGGAACCTATAGTTCAACCTTAACATTAACGCCTAGTTCAGGTACATTATCATCTACAAATGTTTTTGCTAGATTAATTAACAACGCTACAACTGCTACAAGTGGTAATTTCACAGTTGCTTCTACGGGCGCTGCCTCAAAAACAGTAACTGCTACTGTGAACACAGATAATGCATTGAATTTTGATGGTGTAGATGACATTATTTCTACTGCAAGCAATATCTCTTCTTTAAATATTACAGGTGATATAACTGTTGAGACTTGGATTCGCTTGAATCAAATGCCAAATGACTATGTTCGTTTAATAGGAAAGGGTAGTCCAACAGAAAGGACCTATGGTCTTTGGTTATATAGTGATGGTTCAATTTTATGGCAACAGTTTACTCCATCAGGTGTAAATAATTTATCAACAAGTAGTTCCATAATTCCGGTTGGAAAATGGACCCATATTGCAGCTTCTAAAACTGGAAGCAATGTCAAGATATACATTAATGGAATTGAAGTTGCTACTACGAGCGCTCACTCTGGAACGCCATATTCTTCTACAGCCCCATTACAAATAGGGGGGTCTTCATCTATACATGCACTCTTGAATGGAAGTATGGACGAAGTTAGAATTTGGAATGTAGGAAGAACATCTAGCCAAATTTTAGGGTCTTATTTATCAGAATTAGTAGGTAATGGAAATGCTAATGAAACTGGTTTAGTGGCATATTATAATTTTAACCAAGGAATAGCTGGTGGTTCAAATAGTTCTATATCAGCAATTGAAGACAGAACAACTAATGGAATTTCTGGGACTTTAACCAATTTTGCAAAAACAGGTTCAACTTCAAATTTTGTTGCTGGAGTAATTCCTGAAATAACAGCCGTGGGGAATGCTACCACGGTTTTAGCTGGTGGTACATTGGCATTGTCTAATGGTTTATCAGGTGGAGTATGGTCTACTACAAATTCAAATATTGCCAGTATTAATGCTACTACAGGTATAGTCACAGGTGTTGCAGCTGGAAATGCAACAATGAGTTATACTATTTGTGGTAAAGTAGTAACCTATAATTTGACAGTTTTAGCTCCCACAATTACAACTGGCACTCTTAAAACTTTCACTTCTTGTTCCGGTTGTGTGATAACGCCACAATCATTTGCTGTTTCTGGTACTAACTTAGGGGCCAATGTTATTGTTTCTGCACCTACAGGTTTTGAGATTTCGAACGCCTCTGGAGGAACCTATAGTTCAACATTAACCCTATCGCCAAGTTCTGGCACTTTAACTTCTACCTCTGTTTTCGTTAGATTAATTAACAGTTCAACAACAGCCTCTGGTGGTAATTTTACAGTTGCTTCTACGGGCGCTGCCTCAAAAACAGTAACTGCTACTGTGAATACGGATAATGCGCTGAGTTTTGATGGTGTGAATGATATGGTTATTCTTGATAATGTTGGATCTAATTCCAATCTGACATTTACAGGCACAAGTAGTTTTACACTTGAAGCTTGGGTGAAACGAGATGCAAATGTTAGTAACCCAAGAATTATTTCTAAATGGAATAAAGATGTGCCAGGTTGTAACACTTGTGGGGGTAATTACAACCTTGGAATAGCACTTGATGGTAAACCATTTTTCCAAAGAAATGCTGCTCCTTATACCTTGTATTCTTCTGATGCAATTCCAATTAATGAATGGCATCACCTTGCAGCAGTTTATAATGGAGCAACAATGGAAATTTTTGTTGATGGTGTTTCAAAAGGTTCTCAAGCTGCAACATTAAGTGTAAGCGCCTCAAGTGCTGCAAATGCAAAAGTTGTCATTGGAGCATATTATGAAAATAATTTACCAGCACAATTTTTTAATGGAAATATTGATGAAGTTCGCATCTGGAACGTGGCTCGAACTTCAACAGAAATTCAGAATAATTATTTAGCAGGCTTGGCAGGTAATGAAACAGGATTAGTTGCCTATTACAACTTTGACCAAGGTGCAATTAATGGTTCGAATACAACCATTACAAGTTTAATAGATAGAACGGCCAATTCGATCTCTGGAACGCTAACCAATTTTGCTAAAACAGGAAGTACTTCCAATTTCGTTCCTGGTTTGATTCCGGAAATTTCAGGTGAATCAATTTTAAATAAAGGATTGACAACAACTTATACCAATTCCTTAACAGGAGGTACTTGGTCATCAAGTAATACAAATATTGCAACTGTGAATTCATCAACGGGTGTAGTAACAGGTATTGCTGCAGGTAGTTCTACAATTACTTATACTATTTGTGAAAAGACCGTTACGAAAGTGGTTACAGTGGTTGTACCTACAATAACAAAAACTGGTACGTTAACAACATTTAATACATGCTTGGGTACTGCTTCTGCATCTCAAACATTTACCGTAAGTGCGCAATATTTAACTGCAAATTTGATTTTAACTGCGCCTACTGGATATGAAATTTCTACAGATGGTTCAACTTATTCATCTACTCTAAGTATTTCACCAACATCTGGTACAGTAAGTGCTAGATTAATATACGCACGTTTGTCCTCTGCATCTGTTAATGGACAATCTGGAAATATTTCAATTTCATCAACAGATGCTTTAACACAAAATATTTCTACTGGCAATGCCTCGGTCACGAGGACCGTGGCTGCTTCTGTAACAATAAGTTCGAGTGCAATAAATAACTCTATATGTGCAGGATCAAATATTATATTTACAGCAACACCTACAAACGGTGGGAATGCACCAACTTATCAATGGAAGTTGAATGGGAATAATATTACAGGTGCAAATAGTGCTACCTATTCTACCACAACACTAGCAAACAATGATGTTATTTCTGTTTTAATGGGATCAAGTTTGACATCTTGTGTAACTGGCACACCAGCTTCTTCAAACTCAATAACTACCACGGTTACTTCTATACCTGCAGTTCCAAGTAATATAAATGGTTCCTCTATTATATGTATGAACTCAAATCAAGTATATAATATACCTGCAGTAGCTGGTGCTACATCATATACATGGGTGGTTACTGGTGATTTAACTGCTACTCCATCTACAACAAATGTGATTAATATTACAGCTGCTAATACTGCAAATGGTTCTGGTACTTTAAAAGTGTTAGCTTCTAATGCTTGTGGAAGTTCAGTCTATAGCAACATATTTACTGTTACAATTAGTACTCAACCTGCCCCAACAGCAAGTTTTACAGTTTCGGGGAACAACGTATGTTTAACAAATGCTGGTATAACATTTACTAGTACAAGTACGCCCAATGCAACTACAAGTTCAACTATTACATCATATTTATGGACTTTTGGCGATGGATCAACTGCGTCAACTGCCACTGCAAGTAATACCTATACCTCATCAGGAACTTTTGATGCAATCTTAACTATACAAGATGCAAACCAATGTACTTCTTCAATATCAAATAGAATAACAGTAGATCCTACTAGTGTTGCAGGTACTGTAACAGCTGCAAATTCAACAATTTGTGAAGGATCTAACACAGTATTGACATTGAATGGCAATACTGGAACAATACAATGGCAAAAATCCATAGACAATATCACTTTTACTAATATAACTGGTGCGACATCTACATCTTATAATACAGGCAATTTAACAACTACAACTTATTATAGAGCTATAGTTACAAGTGGATCTTGTTCTTCTGCTACTAGTGGAGTTGTTACTGTTACTGTAAATCCAACACCAACTGCAACTTTAAGTTCTGTTTCAAATATTTATACAAATGCTACAAGTTTTGACCTTGCTTATAGTGGTTTAATTGGTAATCCTGATGAATACAGTATTAATGCAGTGGGTCCTAATGCTCTGCCTAATTTTAATACAATATCAAACTATGGTTTAAGTTCAAGTCCAATTAATGTTATCGTTCCTGCTTCAACAATTGGTACTTATAATTTTAATTTAATTGTAAAAAATGGTGCAATAGGTTGTACTTCTTCAGCAATTCCATTTACAGTAACTGTAGTTGTATTGCCTCCAGCTTCATTGTCTTACACAACACCAAATGTTTATACTTCTGGCACTACAATTACCTCATTAAATCCAACAAGTACAGGTGGGCCAATCACACAATATTCAATATCACCCAACTTACCTGCTGGTTTAACAATAAATTCAACAACTGGTGTTATAAGTGGTACTCCGTCTGCAGTATCCTCTCAAACTTCCTATACTGTAACTGGAACAAATGCATCAGGAACTGTTACAGCAACTGTTGTAATAACTGTCAATATGGCTCCACCTGCAAGTTTAACTTACACAACACCAAATGTTTATACTTCAGGTTCCACAATTACGGCATTAAATCCTACTTCAACAGGAGGTGCTATCACTAGCTATTCTATAAATCCAAATTTACCTGCTGGTCTAACTATAGATCCAACAACCGGAATTATCAGTGGAACACCAACAACTACTTCATCTCAAACAACTTATATCGTAACTGGTACTAATGTGTCTGGAACAGTTACGGCTACAGTAGTAATTACTGTTAATGGTTCTGCAGTTGCACCTGTTGTGCAATCTCAGACCGAATATTGTGTTCAAGAGCAAGTAGGTGAGTACAAGTATGTTAAAGTTGTTTTCTCTAATACAAAAAATTTAAGTAGTGCAAATAGTATACAAGTTGCTGAATGGAAATGGTTTAATGGCAATACAGAAATTTCTAGGTCAAATGTTACCGTTACGAATCCAAATGGAAGTAACCCAGGAGGAGAAGAACCTTCTAAAATATATGATGGATCTACAAATTCTAAATGGTTAGATTTTAATATTAAGACAGGTAATAATACCTCAACTTTATTATTTACATATCCTGGAACAGGTGTAAGAATTACAGGGTATTCATGGGTAACTGCTAATGATTCGGAAGAACGTGATCCGAAATCTTGGATAGTATACATGTCTAATGATAATGTGAACTGGACACAAGTTCATACAGTTTCTAATTATTCTGCACCATCTTCAAGATACACAGCTACTTCCGCATGGACTTTCGCTAATGCTTCTGCAGGTGTAACTTTATCTGCAACTGCAACAAGTGGCTACTCATTGCGTTGGTATACAACTTCAACTGGTGGTACAGCAACAACGACAGCTCCAATTTTAAATACAAGTGCACCAGCTACTGTTACTTATTATGTAAGTCAAATAAATCAAGCTGGATACGAAACTCCAAGATCTACATTAACAGTTAATGTGAACGCATTACCAGCTGCTCCAGTTGTTAGTGGAGTTAATTATATTTTAGGAGCTACAGCAACTCCTCTTAATGCTACAGCTTTATCTAGTCATAATCTTCAGTGGTATAGTTCAGCCTCTGGTGGCACGGCAAGTACAACTGCGCCAATTCCATCAACTGCTTCAATTGGTACCGTTAACTATTATGTGAGCCAGGTTAATTCAGTTACAGGTTGTGAAGGTCCAAGAGCAAATATCTCTGTTGTAACTTCAATAGCGTCACCTGCTGGATTGTCTTATACTACACCTAATGTATATACAACTGGATCACCAATAACAGCTTTGAATCCAACATCAACTGGGGGTGCTATAGCATCTTATTCAATAAGCCCTAGTCTTCCAGCAGGTTTAACCTTAAATACAAGTACAGGTATTATTTCTGGTACACCGACTGCTGCTACTGCACAGTTGAGTTATATTGTTACTGGTACAAATTCATCTGGAACAGTTTCAGCAACTGTTGTTATAACAGTTAATTCTAATATTGTCCCTCAACCACAAGGGTCTTTAAGTGCTGTTGATTTTGGTTTATTAGCCTCTGATACAGTAAAGCTTAAATTAACAACTAGTAATGGCACCGCACCATTTACTATAATTTTGAGCAATTCCTTGAATACTACAATAGATACTATAACGAATCTAACTCCAGTTAATAATGTTATAGAGTTTTTACATAAAAAATTAGATACAACTAAAGTATTTACCATTATTAAATTAATTGACGCTAATAATAATGTAAGAACAAGTGGATTTACTAAAGACACAACAATTGTCAATGTCTTGAAACCACAAATTTTATTGACTTTAAAAGCTGATCCTGCCGTTAAGCAAGCTGATAATAGTTTTAAAACTAGATTATTACTTAAGATTAAGAACGCAGGTCAGTTAGATTTACGTAATGTTCAAATTAATGCTAATTTAAGTAAAGTCTTTCCAACTGGAATTTCTTATGTATTAGATAGTGTGAGAGTTCTCAGTGGAGGATTGGTATTGAATCCAACTTATTCTGGTTCAGGTTCTGCTACAGCAGCATCTAGTTTTGATTGGTTGTCTAATGCAAGTTACAATGGTTCAAAATCATCTTATGCTGTATTAGATGGAAATTACTTATTGAATAATGGAGTTAATTTGAATAAAACTGAAGAAGGTGAAATTGCTTTCTACGTTTCTATTGGCGCAACAACACAAAATGTAGTATTAAAACTTCAATTTGAGACTGCAGGTAATGGTGTTCTTGTTAAAAATAATGGAAGTTCAAGTATACAACAATCCACTTCTAAATCTGATGATGGAACTGATATTATTCAACACCCTGATTTAACCAATAATGGGGTTCCACTTCCAACCTATGTCCCACTATTTCCAAATGAAAAGATTGGAGCTAGTTTAGATGTAAGTTCAGCAACACCTGTATCTGGAGGATACCAATTCCATTTTACTGCTAAATTGAAAAATTATGGCAATGTAAATCTAGACAGTTTAAGAATCCAATATAATTTCAATGAGATTTATCCATCTCCTGACCAAGCTGTATTAGTAGGTACTCCAATAGTAACTCGAGGAAATATAGTATACAACTTAAATAATTTTAATGGGTATACTAATTTGAACTTATTTAATTATGGTGGTGATTTACAAGTAGGAGATAGTGCAACTTTTGAATATGATTTAAAAGTAAATACATCTAGAACTTCATATACATGGCAAAATTACATTGTTGCCTATGGCAGATCTGTTAATAGTGGAGTTTTTGTAAATGATACATCAATGGCAGGAATTAATCCTGATCCAAATAACGACAATGATCCATTAGAAAGATTCTTCACTGGTGCAACAATCAATTTTGTAAAACCATTGCCTCCAACCGTTGAAAACAAAACATATATTTTTGGACAAACTAAACCATCAAATATTGGTGGATTAGTTAAATCTACTCCTTCAGGAACTATACCAGTATGGTGTGATACTAAAACTGCTGCTTGTAGTATTAACCCTCCATCAACACCTACTGAAATTGGTATATATGTTTTTGCATTAAGATCATATGATACAACTACTTTATTATACAGTGATGTTGTAGTATATGATACTGTAATTATAAAACCTCCAGTACCTGTAGTTGTTAATAAGAAGTACATCATTGGAGCAGTTTCTAATCCAATTAATATTGTAGGACAAGTTACAGGTATGACCGGAAGCACATTGAAATATTTCAAAAGTGCTACGCTGCAAAGTGCAATTCCTGTTTTAGGTAACGTTCCAGGATTAACTAGGTATACAACAAGTCAGATTGTCAATGGTATCGAAAGTGATACAGTTGGTTTTACTGTGACCATGCTTGATCCAAAGACAATGTTACATTTACAAAAAATAGCAGAAGAACCAAGGCTTCAATCTAATTCTACATTCAATATTACCTATACACTCTTAGTTAATAACAGAACAGATGAGCCAATGTCTAATGTATTGGTAGTTGATAATTTACAAAATACATTCCCACAGCCAACAGTATTTACTAAAGTAAGTTTATCAAGTACAGGTGGATTATCTATTAATAATGGTTTTAATGGAATGAATGATATCAACTTAATTAATAGTACAAGTACTCTGGCTCCTTCAGCTACAGATACTATCCGGTTAACTGTTAATTTACAGCCTAAGGGTTTTGCAGGAACTGTTAATAATATTGCAGTAGTTACTGCAACTACTCCTTATGGTATCATAAATATGAATTCATCTTCGCAATCATTTGCAAATGAATCCTCAAAAACTCCAACACCATCCATAATACCTGATTTATCAATTGATATTCCTGAGGCATTTTCTCCAAACAGAGATGGCGTTAATGATCGATTTATTATATTAAAGCCATTCGGGACTACATTAGATTTGGAAGTATTCAATCGATGGGGTAATGTAGTATATGCAAATCCTAATTATAATAATGAATGGGATGGTCGAGGAACAAATAATTTTATTGGTCAAGATTTAATGGATGGAGGTTACTACTATACATTAAAGGCGAAGTCAATTAACGGCAATATTCAAATATTTAAAGGATTCGTATTAATTCAGAGATAAAATGAGAAAACAAAGATTAATATTATTTAGTGTTCTTGGACTAATGTTATCACTAAAGTCGATAGGACAGTCATTACCTATGTACTCTCAGTATATGTACAATATGGTTAACATTAATCCAGCCTATGCGGGTAGTAGGGGTGTGCCAAGCTTGTCAGCTATATGGAGGGAACAATGGGTTGGTTTACCAGGTTCGCCATCTACAAAGTCATTTTCTTATGATATGCCAACAGAAAATAAGAAAATGGGACTTGGAGTTCAGTTATTTGATGATAAGTATGTTAATTATATCAAAAGAACAGGTTTGAATTTGTATTACAATATTAAAATCCCTGTTTCAGAAACTGGTGTATTAAGTATGGGTTTAAAAGCGGGTGTTTATAATGACACCAAGAATTTAAACAATGCTTATTTAGGTGCAAGTAGTAAGTATTTAACTGATATTACCTACGCAAATAATTTTAACAGAATTGTGCCATTAGCTGGTGCTGGTATTTATTACAATGATGATAAATTTTATGCTGGATTCTCGGCTCCAGATGTATTAGTGTTCTCTAAAATAAAGGATTATAATTCTGACAATGCATTATTTCAAGTTAATGAAATCCATTATTTCTTAACAGCTGGATATTCAATCGATGTAAATGAAGATGTACAAATAAAACCTTCTGTATTGATGAAAGCAACAAGTGGTGCTCCAGTTGAGTTTGATTTAAATACAAATGTTTGGTTACATAATATTATTGGTGCTGGTTTATCATACAGAACAAATGAATCAGTATTAGCGATGGTTGAAACTCAGGTTACTGCACAATTAAGATTTGGTTATGCATATGATATGCCATTTAAAAGGCCTAATTCCCATGAATTATTTTTACGTTATGAGCTTGGCCGTTTATTTCCTAAATCTAAATCTAATAAGAATTTTTAATCATGAATATTTTACTACATAAATTAAGCTTATCATTTATTTTGATTATTTGCTTGTCGCTATCTAATCAATTAAATGGACAAATAACAGCAGGAATTGAAAAAAGGCTCCTGGTAAGGGATTCTTTGGATTACAAGCAAAATAATACGGGTTTTAATACAAAATCGAAAGAATTTAACCCAATACCTTACAGGGATGGACTTCTTTTGATATCTAACAAGCAAACGGCAGTTAATAAATATGGTTTTAATAAAGTTTATTGGATCCCTAAATCATTGTTTGGTAAAAAAGATACCTCAAGTTCTGTAATTCATTTAAATGATGAATTTACAGCCCCTACAAGTAATGATAATAATATTCTTTATCGATATAATAAAAAGAAAGTAAGATTGGCTAATAATTTCATTGAAAATAAATTTGCCGATTTTATTCCAGAGGATGGCTTTACAATTGATGATTCAGCTTCTTATATTGTATATCCACAATTGTCTAAAAGAAAAATTGGAGGCGAATTTAAATGGGAGTTGTGGGAAGCTAATTTAGTTGATGGAAAAATGAAAAATGCTAAAAAAATTAATATCAAAGATTCTGCAGCAGATTATATTAATCCATATTTAGTTTCTGGGCAATCAAAATTGTATTTTTCTAGTAATAGAGCTGGTGGTAAGGGAGGTTATGATATCTATGTTTTAGACAAAGTGAATGGTGTATGGAATGTAAATCCAATTTCGAATACTTGTATTAATACTTCATCTGATGAAATTAATCCAACTATTGACGGATTTGATTTGTTATTTAGCTCAAATAGGGCAGGTGGAATTGGTGGATACGATATATATAGAGCATCCATTAACCCAAGTATTAATAAATGTGATATTGTCAATTTAGGATACCCTTTGAATACGGAAGCTGATGATACTAGAGCTTCAAAGATGAACGCAGAATACTATGTATCTAGTAATAAAATGGGTACTTTAGACATTGCTGCACTTAATTATCAGCCAATCTTTGTACCTATAACTGGACAATTGGCTTATTTAAGTGATTCCTCTCTTTCGCCTAATCAAGCCTTATATGTTTATGATAAGGATACGAAGCAAATAGTGGATACAGTTTATACTGATGGCTATGCTAAATATAGTTATGCTGCAAAGCCAAATCGTAATTATAGTATAAAAACTAAAAATGCTGATGGTTATGAGGAGTCTTTTGATTTGGCTACTACGGACAAAATTTCTACTCCAATTCTTCTTGCATCTAATTTAAATGGAAGAAGCCCTAGACAAATTAAAGATTCTACAGAAAAAGTATGGGCTGCTATTGAGCAAAAACGTCAAGATAGTTTAGCTGCAATAAGCTTAGAATCTAAGTTTATTGTTTATTATGGATTCAATAAAGCATACTTAAGTGCTAAAGAGAAATTAGTTCTTGATAGTCTTTATAATAAGTTACAAAAAATGCCTTCTACTTATTTAATTGTAGGGGCATTTACAGATTGTATTGGTTCCTTTAAATACAATTATACACTTTCTGTAAATAGAGCAAAATATGTAGTTAATTATTTAAAGAAAAAAGGATTGCCATCGAACCGTTTTGTTTCAAATGGTTATTCTAAGAATTACACTATTACACCTTGTACAGTTAGTTTGAGCAAGAATGCACAACAAAATAACCGACGTGCTGAAATAGTATTAAGTAATATAGGAAATACTAATTGGGCTAAACTTGAGAAAGAAAGAGGAAAATCTTATTATACAGTTTATGATAGTAAAAAGAACATTACACCTATTATAAGTAAGCCAAATACAATTATTGCTAAAGTTCAGCCAATTTCTAAGGTTGTATTAATAAATCAAAAGGAAACTCAGGTAGTAGATAGTTCTTCCGATATTGCTGCTGCTTCAGTTGCAACAACACTTAAGAAAAAGGTTAAAACTACTCAAAAACCTAACTTTAAAGAAGGGCCTTCATTAAAACAATCAGTATTGTTGGCATCTGAAAATAAAACTACCAAACCTTTAAAATCTATAATTGAAGATACTATCCAATCAAAAGTTAAAACAGAAATTATTTCAATTATTGAAGAAAAAGTTGCTGTAGTTAAGCCAATTATTCCAAAAAAAGTTGGTACTGATTCTGTAATTACTAAAAAGGTAGTTTCAAAAAATAAAGATATTACAGTTAATACTCCAATACCAAAAACTATTGGCAAGTCGGATTCAAAAATTGTTGCAACACCTTCTACCTATGTGGATGATGAAATTAGTAAGGCTGAAATTCTAGTTGCCTTAGATTCACTTGCTAAATTAAGAATAGAACAAGAACGTATTGTTGAATACTTAACTAAAAGAATCAATAAAAAGCCAATTGATATCATGGTTAGTTCAGACTCTGTCACTATCGAAATTTATGATAATGCAGTACATGATAAAGATTCAGTTTCAATTATTTTTAATAACAGAATTATAGTTGATAAGCAGGAATTGAAAGTAAACAAACCAATTAAGTTTAAGTTAAAAGTTAACAAAGACAAGAAATTCAATGAAATGATATTGGTTGCAGAAAATCTTGGAGCAGAGCCACCAAATACTGCAGTCATGTTTGTGACTGAGAAAAATGGTAGAAGACAGCAAATTATGTTATCTACTGATATGCTACATAATGAGGTAGTATACTTCATTAGAATAGGTAAAGAGTAGGTTAACCTACATATATTAAACTGCCTCCATTGGTTTGAGTACCTTTGGAGGCAGTTTAGTGATATGTAAATGTATTTATCCAAATACTTTACCTTACTTTTGCGCCGTATAATTTAATAATAATGAAGCGAATTGAGAGACATAGGGCTATTTTAGGTGTAGACGATAAAGCAACTTTGGCTGATTTAAAGAAGGTTTATCGTAAGATCATGATGGAATGGCATCCTGATAAATTTCAGGATAGTGATGAAGCAAAAAAAGATGCTGAAGTTAAGTCTGCTAAATTAATCGCTTCTTATCATTTTTTAGTAAGTGTTCATGCAGAAACACATGAAGCAACTAAGGATGCTTATTTGTTGACTACAACAGAAGCTAGTATCAATGATTTTGAATTCAAATCTGAGGTTTTAAGGGTAGAATTCTCCGATGGAACTGAATATGAATATTATGGTGTACCTAAGGCTATCTATGTAAAATTAGTCAATGCTGATACGCCTGATCGTTTTGCTAGAAGACACATCTATAACAATTACATTTATAGAAGTACAAGTAAGATAGTAGGAAGTTAGTTCTTAAACAGTACTTTATATTATATTTTATTTTAATTTAATATTTTGCTTTTTGTATTTTATACCCTGTTTCATCATTTTTTAGGCTTTAAATTGGGTATTTCATGATAATCTTAATAATTTGATTGTTATGAATAAATGCATAGTAAGACTTTTCCTTCTATTTTGCTTTTTGCATTTAATTGATTCAGTTAAAGCACAAGACTTTTCTAATAAAGGAAGAGAATTTTGGGTTGTATTTCCACCACATGCACCTTCCAGTGGCAACTTAGCCAACCTGTCATTATATATAAGTTCAGATAAAAATTCAAGTGGTTATATAATCATAAATGGTGATTCTACAAGGTTTATTGTTACAGCTTTTACACCTAGTGAATATGTGCTTGACAGATCAAAAACATATGTTAGTGGGGCTGAATCTGCTACCGATGCTGATAATCTAACTTTACAAAAAATTGTATTAAATAAAGGTATTAAAGTAGTTGTGGATGAGGGTAAACCCAATGTAGTGGTCTATGCGCATATGTATGCAAGCGCAAGATCTGCAGCGACCATTATTTTGCCAACTTCTGTATTAGAGCGAAACTATCAAGTAGTTTCTTATACCCAGTCTGCAAACTCACTTGAAAGTGGAGAGAATAGAAAGTCCCAATTTAGTATTGTCGCAGTTGAAAATAATACAACTGTTCGAATACAATTAAGAAAAAATGGCGTTCTAACTGGGGCTAGTTATGAAATTAACCTTCCATTTGCAGGATCAATTTATTCTTTTCAAGACAATGTAGATTTAACTGGAACATCTATTGAATCCATTTCAAGTAATGGAAGTTTGTGTAAAAAAATAGCTGTCTTTAGTGGCAGTAGTAGCCTTACTATTGGCACTACAAATGGTTCTGTGGATCCGCTATACCAACAATGTTATCCTGTGAATTCCTGGGGTTTGAATTACTTCATTACACCTTTAGCTGGAAAGAATAAATTAATCATAAGGGTCTTAGCAAAAGAAAATAATACAAGCGTTATAGTGAATGGTCAACAGCCTATAACCTTGAATGCAAATGAGTTTTATGAAGAAGCATTTTCTAATAACCAACCATTTTCAGTTAATGCAAATAAACCAATTGGTGTAACACAATATAGTTATACTCAAACTCTGGATATTGGAGTAGGGGATCCTGATATGGTCATTTTAAACCCGATCGAACAGAATATTAATGATGTAACAGTCTTTTTAACTTCTAAAAATAATATTACAGATCAAAATATCAATGTCATAATAAAAGATGCAGGAATTGCTAGTTTTAAAATTAATGGTATTAAGCCTATTGGGACATTTAAAAAAATACCTAACACAAACTATTCTTTTTTACAAGAAAAATTCAATGTTAATGCTGGTTCATTTTTAAGTGTAAGATTAACTTCTGATTCTGGCTTTAATGCTTTTTGTTATGGATTTGGTGGAGTTGAGTCTTATATGTATAGCGCAGGCACAAACGTGAAAGATTTATTTCAAAAATTACTTATTACAAATAAATTCGCATCTGTTACATCTGAAGCAGTTACCTGTGTTGGCGCTCCATTTATAGCTTCCATCACATTACCTTACAAACCAGTATCCATTAAATGGAAAATACCAAATCTTTCACAAATAGATGATTTGGCCCCTGTACCATTTGACTCATTAATAATCAATAATAAAAAGGTATATAGCTATAAACTTGCACAAGATTTAATCTTTAATGCTGTCGGCACTAATACAATTCAAGTTATTGTTAATAATCCAACTGCTGATGGATGTACAGGTGAACAGGAAATAAGTTTTGATTTGGAAGTGATAGGCCCTCCAGCAGTTAAAAATTTAATAAAAAGTTCTAATTGTTTAGCAGATTCAGTTTTATTTTCTGATCAAACTGTTTTGTCAGCATCAGATAAAAAAATAACGAATTATAAATGGGATTTAGGGAATGGTATTTTTAAAGATACCCTGGCGTCTTTTAATTATAAATATTCCAATCCAGGTTCTTATACAATTAATTATTTTGTGATCAATGATATTGGATGCGTAAGTGATACAATTTCTGAATCCATCATCATTGATAGTAACCCAACCGTAAACTTTGATATTTCAGCGATTACCTGCCAAAAAGAGGACATTGTATTCACTGATAAATCAATAGCGAATGGGAATGCTGTTTTAAAACAATGGGTTTGGGATTATGGGGATTATTCTACTAAGGATACCTCTCTTTTTAGTCAAAATAAAATCCACCAATACGACACCGCAAAAGTATACAAAGTAACACTCTTTGTTAAAACTGAAAATGGATGTGAAAACAACTTGATTAAAACATTCACAAACCATCCTAAACCCATTCCTGGTTTCATAATGCCTAAAATATGCTTAGAAGATGAATTTGCTATGTTTGTAGATTCTACAAAAATTGAAGATAATTCAGGCAATTTTAAATACAAATGGGATTTTGGAGATGCACTCAATACAAGATTCCCTAATACAGATATAGTAGCCAATCCAAAACATCGTTATTTATTACCTGGAACCTATAAAGTAACTTTAGAGGTTACTAGTAAAGATGCTTGTTTGAGCAGTATTACACAAGATTTTTTAGTGAATGGGTCAATTCCTAAATCAAATTTTAAGGTTTTAGATGAAAATGCTTTATGTAGTAATAAGGATGTTAGAATTGAAAATACATCAAAAGTTGATATTGGGACAATCGGGAAATTGGTTATTTATTGGGATGCTGATAGGAATATATTAGATACAACTGTTGATGATAATCCATTTGAAGGTAAAATTTACAATCATAAATATGAGAACTATCTATTCCCAGACAAAACTAGTTTTAATATAAAACTAGTTTCATATTCTGGTATAACATGTTTTGATGATACCACAATATTGATTTCTATAGTGCCTCCTCCAAAGAAAGTGGATGTTTTTAGTACTAAAAATTATGCTTGTACTTCTGACACTTTAATTTTAAGCACCCTAGTAGAGGGTGGTGCAGCACCTTTTAATACAATATGGACATCTAGCAATCCATCTGTAGCAAATTTTAATAACAATACTTTAAATGGAATCACGCCTGGTAATATAGCTATTTCTATTCTTGTAAAAGACGCTAAAGAATGTGCATATACCTATCAAAATATTACAAATTATGAAATAAGACCTATCCCTGTAGCTAATCATTTTGCAATTGATACAGTTATTTGTAATGGCATTCCAGTAATGATTAAAGGTAATGGAGGTATTGTTTATAATTGGCTACTGAATAATACGAGTGTATACAGTGGAGCTGTCGATTCCATCTCAATTACACAACCTGGAGTGTATAAATTATTTGTAAACGATGGATTTTGTAATTCATTAAAATCAAGTGAAATAAAAATTATTGAACTAAATATCCCTGCAATACAATTTAACCATCAAAACTCTATTTGTCTAGATGTGGAGATGCCAATTGAAACAGATGCAGTCACTAGACCAAATATTCAATATTTATGGAGCTTTGGAGATGGGAGCCAATCTAATCTAGCAAATCCTAAAAGTCATACTTATAAAACAAAAGGAAATTATGCAATCAAATTAGAAGTTACAAATAACTATTGTCCAGATAATGAATATACCTTAATTGGAGATTCAATTAGTGTGATTCCGCCATTATCGCCTGCAGAATTTACCCTATTCGTTTTGGCTGATCAAGACACTTTGTTTTATCCTAAAAAAATTGATTCTGGCTATACGACCTATCATTGGTATCCAGCTACTTATCTGTCTAATCCGAATAGTATAAGCCCGATATTCAGAGGAGACAGAACCATTGTGTATACTTTATCAAAAACAGATCCCAATACCTCATGCGTTATAAATGATATTTACAATATCATAGTTTCTAACGATGTAGTTATTTCAATTCCTAAAGCTTTCACACCTAATGGCGATAATTTGAATGATATTTTAAAAATTGAATTTGGAGCTGGTTTGAAATCATTTGGTGTATTTAAGCTTTTTAATAGGTATGGTAAAATTGTATTCCAGACGAATAATATTTATGAAGGTTGGAATGGGAAAGTAAATGGTATTGAGCAAGAAATGGATGCATATACTTATTATTTAGAATATACCACCTATAAAGATGAACGTGTTAATAAGACCGGTTCAGTAATTTTAATCAGATAATGCATTATATTAAGAATTATATAATTGTTGTACTATTTGGTTGTATCTCAATCAAACTAAATGCACAAACGCATATTTCATCCCAATCCTTTAATGGTATTAACTTTTATAATCCTGCATTTGTTGGCTTTGGTAATAACAATAAATTAAAATCTTTTTATAGAACTCAATTCGAAGGGGTAGGTAATGCATATAGGACAATTGGTGTAGGCATGGATATGGGCTTATTTAAAAACAATAGAAATTTTAATGACAATATTTTTGGAATGGGTTTGAATGTCGTTTCTGAACAAGTACTCGGTGGGGCATTACAAACCAATTATGTAACACTTAGTTTAGCTAATAGGATTTTCCTCAATGACAATAAAACCAATTATTTGTCATTAGGTATTAGTGGGACCATGATTACTAGGTCTATCAATGCTGAGAAATTAACTTTTGGAGATCAGTATAATTCTGGTCGTCTTTTTAATGGCTCTAGTTTAGAAAATATAAAGTCTATACCTGTTAAAGTTTCAAATAATGGCGGGTTGATGTATACCAGTATATCTGAAAATTCTTATTTACAAATGGGTGCAAGTTTGTTTTACATTAATTCAAGTACCGACAATCAAGTCATTGACAATATCAATCAGACCTACCAATATATTGGCATGCTTAGTTACGAAAAAGTATTATGGAACGATAATACCCTTCTTCTTTATGCTGATTATCAAAAAAGATCCGAAAATGAATTCTATTATGGTGGCATGGCAGTTGGTTTGCCATTTAATAGTAGACAAGGAGGTTTAAATCGATTGTATTTGGGTTGCTTTTATAGGGCAAAGGATGCAATTATACCTTATTTTGGTTTAATGAATAGTAAGTTTAAACTTGGCCTTTCTTATGATATTTATCAAAAGAAAATGGCATTATCTAATCTAAATCCCCAAACATTGGAATTTACATTTTCAACCAATTTAAATAGAAAGTACACTGAAGTATTTAGAAGTCTATTTGAATAAATTAAGCCTACTTTTAATGTATGAATAAAATATTTAAATTATCCCCGATTGTATTATTTGGCATTATTTTATTTACTGCATGTGATGATGATATACCCGTAGGACAACTTAAGGTGAAATACCAAAAACAAAATTCAGCATTTATTGATATTGATGGTGTACCAGTACATTATATTATAGAAGGAAATGCTTCAGATACCTTGCCAATAGTATTAATACATGGCACCTCAGCATCTTTACACACATGGGATACATTATCAAGTTTGTTGAAAAACACTAAGAAAATTATAAGATTCGATTTGCCAGCATTTGGTCTCACCGGACCTAATCGTTTAAATGAATATACTTTTAATTATTACAACAATTTTATAGATAGTCTTTTATTCAAATTGAATATTACAAAATGTATTATTGCTGGAAATTCATTAGGTGGTAGTATTGCATGGAACTTCGCATTGGCTTCTCCTAATATTGTAGAAAAACTAATTTTAATAGATGCTTCTGGTTATCCAAAGAAAGATGAGAAAGGCTCACTTGGGTTTAAATTAGCTGCTATACCAGTATTAAATCAAATTTTAAAACATGTTTCTCCAAAATCTTTAGTAAGAAAAAGTCTAGAAGACGCTTTCTATAATAAGACATTAGTAAGTGAAACAATGGTTGAACAATACCATGATATGCTATTAAGGGAGGGAAACAGAAGGGCGATTTTAGAATTATTCCAACATCCTATGAAACCAGATGCTACAAGAATAAAGAATATCACACAGCCAACATTGATTATATGGGGTAAAGAAGATCAACTCATTTCTTATCGAAATGCTTCTTTATTCAAACAAGATATACGTAATAGTCGTATGATTATACTTGATAAAGTTGGTCATATTCCAATGGAAGAAACACCTGTTGAAGTTGCAAAAGCGATACTAAATTTTATTAAGTAGGTTAAAATCAAATTAATGGCAAACAAGAAACTTTCGATTGTAAAAAAAGGTATGTTATATGCGATGGTTGTTTTCTATTTATTTGGTGGATATAACCATTTTAAGGATCCTTCTTTTTATATCCCATTAATTCCTCCTTATTTATCAATATGGGCTGTAGAGCTAAATTTAATTTCAGGTTTTGCAGAAATCATTTTAGGTCTATTATTGATTCCGCAACAAACTAGAAAATTGGCAGGATTTGGGATTGTCTTGATGCTTTTTGCATTTATACCTAGTCACATTTATTTTATACAACGCGGTGATTTTGCCTTAGGAAGTTTCACCATGACTCCAGTAATGAGTTGGATACGGTTGTTGGTATTTCAACCCTTATTCATACTATGGGCGCTTTGGGTAAGTCGGAAATAAGGATGGAGTTCTATTGACGTAGTTTTGATAACTTTCTAAATGTCCCCATTTCTCATTCCCGGAAATTTCTAATAACCTTACTCCGCTAACATATACTAGTAGTAAATACGTAAATAAAGGGGAGATCAACGTTAGGTATTGTCCGCCTGATAAAGCTGAATAGGACATGATTGCAATACCTAGCCATAATGTAATTTCACCAAAGTAATTGGGATGTCTTGAATAGGACCAAAGACCTTCTTGGATAAACTGGTCTTTATTTAATGGGTTCTTACGAAATTTAGTTTTCTGCATATCTGCAACTATCTCAAATACAAAACCAAGAAGGAAGACGATTAATCCAATATAGAAAAGGCTATTTATTTTAACACCATCTTTACTAGCAATGGCTGTTAATGCACACATTGAACAAATGGAAACCCACATGCCTTGTAATGTCCAAGTCATGAAGAACCTTGTTGGAGATGGTTTGATATGCCTGAATCTTTTATCTTCCCCAGCTTTATGTATTCTCATAAATAAGAAACTTCCCAAACGAATTGCCCATAAAATGATACATGTTGCTAATACGATACTAGCAATATTTGTATTAGTCGAATTGTAACTATGGTAGCTTATGAATGTCACAACAGTTAAGTAAGTTAGACTACCCGTTAGGTCATAAAATTTTTCTGTCTGAAATAAATAAGCTGGTATAAATGCAATCCATTGGATAATGTAAGCGATTAAAATTGCTTTTTGAATGATTTCTAAACCTGTCAATAGAGCAATGCCATAACCTATTGAAAAGGCTATAAAAGAAAATATTAAATTAAGGATGGATTGCTTCATGATTGTTTGAATTACAAAAAAAATATATTAGTGGACTAGTTTATATACAATGAATAAAAGTAAATAAACGGCTAAGTAGATGCGGTATTGATTCCTTGTTTGTAGGTAATCTTTATTTTCTGGATACATATTGCCGAATAAACCAACGATCTCTTTTTTAAAAAGTGGTTGAATATTTATTTTCCAATCATTGGTTTGGTAGACAATTTTTCTAAACTTACTCCTAAAATAGGTGCTAGGGATACCCCATGTGATAAGTATTATAAGGAGGATTTGTTTCAATGGCATCTTTAAATATAAGAAAGTTTAGGGAATGGGAGAAGATGGGCTTAATCAAACCCTTTCATTTTAACACAGGACTGTCGGCTATGCCGACTTCCTTAGACTTCTACGAGAGGTTTATCCAAACCCTTTCGCTACTGCTTCGCAGTTGCAGGTTTTTTAACGCTTAAGCTTATTCGAGCGAGCTCGAAACACTTTCGCATTAAAAAACCCTGTCACTTTCGTGACAGGGTTTGTGCCCAGAACAGGAATCGAACCTGCACTACCTTGCGATAACCAGATTTTGAGTCTAGCGCGTCTACCAGTTCCGCCATCTGGGCATTTTGCACTTACGTGCTCAGCGGGTTGCAATATTACATTAATGATGGAAATCTTCCAAAATACGGTCAAGGTATTTTTTCTTATAATAGTAAGATTTTATTTGCAGCATTGCTTCTTGTGAAATAGAATCGATTTGATCCACTTCCATAAAAGATTGAATAGGGGCATAGATTTCATTTTTTAACTGTTCTACTTGCTGAATAATCGCTTGCTTTGATGCCTCATCTTCTGCATCCATCCATGCCTCGTTTAAATCCATCATTTCCATTAAGAAATCAGGTTCTAAGGCATACTTTTCATCGGGAGTCATAATACCTAAAATCTCAAGCACATAAGGCAAAATTTGCTCCTTATTGTTTAAAAGGGTAAAACCTTTATTGGCTAAAGAGGATTGCTCTAATGCAGCTTCTTGTTCGTCTGAAGTACCTTGAGCAAATTTATCGGGGTGAGAAGCTTTTTGGATCTCCATAAAAGCAGTGCGTAGTTTTTGTGTATCTACTTGAAAACCAATGGGAAGGCCAAATAACTCAAAATAGTTCATGCTAAAATTTCTTATATTGTGCAAAATAACCAATATGCCTGTATTAGGACTTATTAAAGAGGGAAAAGTTCCCAGTGATAATAGGGTGGCTTTGACACCAAAGCAATGCAAATGGCTTAAAGAGCAGCATAAAGATTGGGATGTTATTGTTGAATCTTCTGCAACTAGATGTTATAAAGACCAAGAATATGCTAAAGAAGGCATTGAAATTGTAACCGATATTAGTAAGGCTGATATTTTATTAGGTATTAAAGAAGTGCCAAAAGATCAGTTAATAACAGGCAAAACTTACTTATTTTTTTCTCATACCAAAAAGGCACAATCCTATAATCAAGCACTTTTTCATAAAATGATGGATTTAGGTATAACGCTTATTGATTATGAATGCTTGGAACATGAAGATGGACAACGTTTAATTGGCTTTGGTTTTTTTGCAGGTATTGTAGGTGCGCACAATGGTATCATGGCTTATGGCAATAGAACGAAAGCTTTTCATCTAGGTAGGGTTAAGGAAGTGAAAGATTATCGTGAATTAATACACACTTATTTTGGTTTAAAATTACCTCCAGTAAAGATTGTTGTCACTGGCTCTGGAAGGGTAGCACATGGAATCTTAGAGATCATGAATTTAATGGATGTGCAACAAGTAGAACCAGATGAATTTGATCGAAATTATGCTTACCCTGTTTATGTGCATTTAAAGGGAAGAGATTTGTACCAACATAAAATTACAAAGAACTACGAGCGAAATGATTTTCATTCAAATCCTACCAACTATGATTGTTTATTTAAACAATACTTGCCACATGCTCAGATCTTGATGAATGGCATTTATTGGGAACCAGGCATTCCACCATTATTTTCACACAAAGATTTATTGGAGGAGGAATTTGCATTAACCACAATTGCAGATATCACGGATGATGCACATGGTAGTGTACCTTGTAATTTAGGAGACGCAACTACCGAAGAACCCGTATATGGCGTCAATGTGAATAGTTTTGAAAAGACAATCCCATATTTACCAGGAGGGATAGATGTTATGGCGGTTGGTAATTTACCAAATGAATTACCCCGTGATGCGAGTAGGTTCTTTGGGGAACAATTAATTAAATATGTTTTACCTGATTTAGTAGCGGGAGGAAATGAAATAATTAAACGTGCTACGATGTTAGAAAAAGGAAAATTAAATCTTCGCTACGACCATTTAGTGGACTACGCAAAACATTAGTTGATAAAAATTTATTGCTGATAATATTAAAAGTGTAAATAGTACTCTTTTAATAAGGCTGTAAATTCATCAGTATAAGACTGATCTTCCTTCTTGATGATTATCTTACTTCTTTGAACTGTAATTTCAGAAGCTTGCTTCGTAAATTTAAGCATAGCTCGAATCGGTAGGTGTTTTGCATCATTGTACATCATAACTTCTTCGGCTAATTGTATACCATATTTACCAGCTATTTTTTGGAAAGTATAGGCTCTTAAGGTGGGTACTAGAATAAATAAAGAACCTGTATCTTTTAGTAAATTTCCTGCAGCTTTTGCAAGCTCCTCCCATGGTAAGGCAATACTATGTGAAGCTAAATTTTTCGAAGCGTTGGGAGATTTCAAATCGCCTTCGTAAAATGGTGGATTGGAAATAATACAATCATAAAATGGTTCCTGATATTGGGTAGCGTAATCTTGAATAGAGGAATGTTCAACCAATAATCTATCTATCCATGGACTTGCCTCGAAGTTGTTTTTTGTTTGCTTATATGCTCCATCTTCAATTTCAATAGCTTTTATTGTTGCCTTAGATTTTTGAGCCATCATTAAACTCAATAATCCAGTACCAGATCCAATATCCAAAATATATTGTGCTGCCTGTATTGTAGAATCCGACGATGTCCATGCGCCAAACAAACATGCATCAGTACATACTTTCATTGCAGTATGTTCCTGATGCACGATAAATTGTTTAAACTGGAAATAGGGGTTCGCCACTATTATTCAGATGTTAAACCAGCAACGATATACTCTTTGTTTAAACGAGCAATATTTGCTATTGAAATTTCTTTAGGACAAGCAGCTTCACAAGCACCTGTATTGGTACAAGATCCAAAACCTTCCTTATCTAATTGTGCCACCATATTGGTTACACGTGTTTTTCTTTCAGGACCTCCTTGAGGTAATAAAGCTAAGTGAGATACTTTTGCACTTAAGAATAACATTGCAGAGCTGTTCTTACAAGCAGCAACACAAGCACCACATCCAATACACATTGCTGCAGCAAATGCTTCATCCGCTTTTGCTTTTTCAATTGGTAAAGAGTTACCATCTACCGCATTACCTGTATTCACACTCACGTATCCACCTGCTTGAATGATTCTATCGAATGCAGATCTATCTACAGTTAAATCTTTGATAATAGGAAAAGCATTTGCTCTCCATGGTTCAATAACAATGGTATCATTGTCTTTGAACGCACGCATATGCAATTGACAAGTTGTATTTGCCTGCCAAGGACCATGTGGTTTACCATTAATGTACATCGAGCACATTCCGCAAATACCTTCTCTACAATCATGGTCAAATGCAACTGGCTCACCGCCTGTTGTAATTAATTGTTCATTTAAAATGTCCATCATTTCTAGGAAAGACATCTCGTCTGAGATATTTTCTACTCGGTACATTTCAAATGCACCCGGAGTGTTAGAATTTTTTTGACGCCAAACTTTTAAATTTAAATTCATAGTAGTATGTGACATGGCAATATTATTTATAGTTTCTTTGAGATGGTTTAATAACATCATATTTCAATTCCTCTTTGTGTAATGACCACTCATGTTCATTTTTCATTTCCCATGCGGCTACATACATAAAGTTTTCATCGTCTCTTAATGCTTCTCCTTCCGGTGTTTGGTATTCTTCTCTAAAGTGACCTCCACAGCTTTCTTCTCTTGCTAATGCGTCTACACACATTAATTCACCTAATTCAATAAAGTCCGCTACACGGTTTGCTTTATCTAATTCAGGATTGTATTCATTGATATCACCAGGGATCTTAACATCAGACCAGAATTCTTTTTTCAATGCTTGAACTTCTGCAATTGCTTGCTTTAATCCTTCAGCATTTCTTGCCATACCACATTTGTCCCAGATAATTTTACCTAAACGCTTGTGGAAGCTTTCAACAGTTTGACTACCATTGATATTTTTTAAAGTAGCAATTCTTTCTGCCACTGCTTTTTCAGCAGCTTCGAAAGCTGGATGTGAAGTAGGGATTGGTGCATTGTAAATCTCATCTGCTAAGTTGTTACCTAGTGTGTAAGGAATTACGAAATAACCATCTGCTAAACCTTGCATCAAAGCACTTGCTCCTAAACGGTTTGCACCATGGTCACTAAAGTTGGCTTCACCTAATGCGTATAAACCTGGAACAGAAGTTTGTAATTCATAATCTACCCATAACCCCCCCATTGTGTAGTGAACCGCTGGATAAATGCGCATTGGCACTTCGTATGGATTTTCTCCAGTGATTTTTGCGTACATGTCAAATAAGTTACCATATTTCTCTTTCACCACTTCTTTACCTAAAGCAATAATTTCTTCATGGCTTACATTGGTTAAGCCTTTTTTGCTTACTTCTGTTTTACCATAACGCTCAATAGCAGCTGCGTAGTCTAAATAAACCGCTTGCTTAGAAGTACCAACTCCATATCCTGCATCACATCTTTCTTTTGCAGCACGAGACGCAACGTCACGGGGTACTAAGTTTCCGAATGCTGGATAACGACGCTCTAAATAATAATCTCTTTCTTCTTCTGGAATATCATTTGCTTTTCTGTCATCACCTTTTTTCTTTGGTACCCAAATACGACCATCATTTCTTAATGATTCTGACATCAAAGTCAATTTAGATTGGTGGTCTCCACTCACTGGAATACAAGTAGGGTGGATCTGAGTGAAACAAGGATTTGCAAAGTAAGCACCTTGTTTGTGTGCTTTCCATGCAGCAGTTACATTTGACCCCATTGCATTAGTAGATAAGTAAAATACATTACCATATCCACCTGTACATAATAATACTGCATATCCAAAATGACGTTCTAATTCTCCTGTAACTAAATTACGAGCGATAATACCTTTTGCTTTGCCATCCACTTTTACCACATCTAACATCTCATGACGTGCAAACATTTGAACATTACCTAAAGCTACTTGACGTTCTAAAGCTTGGTAAGCACCAATCAATAATTGTTGTCCAGTTTGACCAGCTGCGTAGAATGTTCTTTGAACTTGTGTACCACCAAAAGAACGGTTACTTAATAAGCCACCATATTCACGTGCAAAAGGAACACCTTGAGCAACACATTGGTCAATAATATTTGTAGACACTTCGGCTAAACGATGCACATTTGCTTCGCGTGCACGGTAGTCACCACCTTTAATAGTATCGTAAAATAATCTGAATACGCTATCACCATCGTTCTGATAGTTTTTAGCAGCATTGATTCCACCTTGTGCAGCAATACTATGTGCACGACGTGGACTATCTTGGAAACAAAATGCTTTCACTTTATAACCCATCTCACCAAGTGAAGCAGCAGCAGAAGCACCAGCTAAGCCAGTACCCACCACAATGATTTCCATTTTTCTTTTATTAGCTGGGTTGACCAATTTGCAATGGCCTTTATACTCTTCCCATTTATTATCAAGAACACCTGCAGGAATTTTAGCGTCTATCATAGTTAATCTTTTATCAATCAGTTAATGAAAATTGTGTTTGTTGTATTGAATTATTTAATCCAATCGAAATAAAAGCTAATTGGCATCAATGCAAAAAGCAATGGAATAAAAATGGCAAAACCATAACCGATGCTTGTAATCATTGTATGGTATCTTTTATTGTGTACGCCAATTGTTTTGAATGCACTTTGAAATCCATGTGCTAAGTGATAGCCTAAAGACGCACAAGCTAGAACGTATAATACAACAACATAAGGATTTTCAAATACAAGGTTCATTTCGGCGTATAAATTATGCAACATCACACCATTGTGTTCTACTTCGCCTAATGCTTGAATAGAACCAATGCCTCCTAATCTGCTTGGCGTCCAAAAATGATAGATATGTGCAATCAAGAACATCAAAATTAAAGTACCTAATACAGCCATACTTCTGCTATACCATTTACTTCCTTTATCATAACTAACAGCATAACCTACAGCTCTTTTACTTCTATTTTCAAGTGTCAATAAATAACCTTGATAGATGTGTAAAAAGATCCCAAGGAATAATCCAATTTCTAAGATTCTTGGTACTGCATTACTTCCCATAAAATGTCCTGCTTTATTAAACATTAAACCACCATCATTCGCCCAAATGGTTGCGTTCAATCCAGCATGCACAATTAAAAAAAGAATTAAGAAAATACCTGTGAATCCCATTACCAATTTTTTCCCGACGGAAGAGGTAAACATTTGTTTGAAAGTCATAGTAGATGAGTTTTAAAAATCTGCGCAAAAATACGAATCAAATAGATAGGTTTCTTCCTATGTTGCTTATTTTTAGCACAATACGCAAAAAACTTATACAAACTGCTCATCGGCCTATAGGATAGTTCAGCCTTTTTATGAACCGCCCTTCAATAATTTAGGGGTATACAAATGATTATCTTAATTTTACGATATGATTAAAGTTTTAGGGATACTATGGAATAGCTTTAAAATGGCTATTCAAGAGCTAAAAGTGAATAAGTTAAGAACCTTTCTTTCCTTATTTGGTATCACTATTGGTATATTCTGTATCATAGGTGTTTTGGCGACAATTGACAGTTTAAAATCTAAGGTAAAAAGTGATTTATCCAGTTTTGGTAGCAATACAATCTATATCGATAAATGGGATTATGCAGGTGGCCCTGAATATCCTTGGTGGAAATTCGTAAAAAGACCTTCCATGAAAATCTCTGAAATGGAGATGGTGAAGAAAAAAAGCACTTTAGCAGCTAACACCGCATTCTTTGTTTCTACCAATGCGACATTCACATACGAAGAAAACGTATTAAAAGGAATTAATATATATGGAGTAACGGAGGAGTTTAAGGATATCCAAGCTTTTAACATTGGTTATGGTAGATATTTCACAGAAGCCGATTTTTTTAGAGGTATCCCAGTTGGTGTGATAGGTAGTAAAGTTTCAGAGGAGCTTTTTGGTAAAGCTGAAAAAGGTTTGGGAAAAGTTGTTTCTTTCAATGGTCGCAAATTAATGGTCATAGGGATCATCGAAAAACAAGGAAGTAGTATCATTGGTGGATTTGATTATGATAGAACCTGTTTATTTACTTACAATCATTTTGCGTCTATTTACAATCCTGATAATTACAATCCTTATATCATGGTGCAGGCTAAACCTGGCATCACTTCAAAAGCATTACAAGAAGAATTAACAGGTGTAATGCGTCAATTAAGAAAGTTAAGTCCTACACAGGAAGATAATTTTACTTGCAACGATGTGGCTCAGTTTAAAGACCAAGTAGAAGGTTTCTTTGGTTCTGTAAACCAAGGTGGTTGGGCGATTGCAGGGTTGTCTTTATTAGTTGGTGCTTTTGGTGTAGCCAATATCATGTTTGTAACAGTAAGAGAAAGAACAAGTCAAATTGGTTTGAAAAAGGCAATTGGCGCAAAGAGTTCTACTATTTTATATGAGTTTCTTTTAGAAAGTGCATTCTTGTGTATTGTGGGTGGTTTAGTTGGATTATTTTTAGTTTGGTTATTGACATTGGCTTTAAGTTCTGTCCTTCCATTCCCAATATCCATCGCCCCAAATATCATTTTCATGGCACTAAGTTTATGTATCGTTTTAGGAGTCATCTCTGGTATTATTCCTGCAAGAATAGCTGCTAGAATGAATCCTGTAGAAGCCATCAGATCTAAGTAAGTATATCTATTTATACTTTACCTTTGCGGGGTGTTGAAACCAATTACCATACTAGCAATTGAGTCCTCTTGTGATGAAACGGCAGCATCCGTGATCATAGATGGTCAAATTCATTCTAATTTTATAGCCAATCAATTGGTGCATGAAAAATATGGGGGTGTGGTGCCTGAATTGGCTAGCCGCGCGCACATGGAAAATATTGTTCCAGTAGTAGATGAAGCATTAAAAAAAGCGTTTCCCGATTTAAAGCATACCGATCGATTAGCAGAATTAGATGCGATTGCATTTACACAAGCGCCTGGTTTAATTGGTAGTTTATTAGTAGGTGCTCAATTTGCAAAATCACTTGCATTAAGTTTAAATAAACCATTAATTGCAGTCCATCATATGCAAGCGCATGTTTTGGCAAATTTAATTGACGAACCCCGTCCTGTATTTCCGTTCTTGTGTTTAACAGTGAGTGGGGGACATACTCAAATAGTAAAATGTGATAGTCCTTCTGAGTTAACGATTATTGGTCAAACCATCGATGATGCTGCAGGAGAAGCCTTTGATAAAATTTCAAAATTACTTGGTTTGCCTTATCCAGGCGGACCTGTTCTAGATAAATTAGCACAAATTGGAAATCCAAAAGCCTTCGAATTTGCCAAACCAATGGTGCCTGATTTAAACTATTCTTTTAGTGGATTAAAAACAAGTGTCTTGTATTTTTTACAAAAACAAGATGCAAGTTTTATAGAAGCAAACTTGAATGATTTATGTGCTTCTGTTCAATATACGATTGTCGAAATTTTGATGTACAAATTAAAAAAAGCTATTACGCAAACTGGTATTAAACATGTTTGTATTGCTGGCGGTGTAAGTGCAAATTCTGGGGTTCGAAATGGGTTAGAAGCATTGGGATTGAAAATGGGTTTTAAGACCTATCTACCTGCTTTTCAATATTGTACAGACAATGCCGCAATGATTGCTATAACAGCACATTATAAATACATCAATCAGGCTTTTGAGCCCTTATCTACTTCTGCACATGCCAGATCTGATTGGTAAGCGGAAATAATGTAACTTTGCAGCCTCAAAAACAGTTGAACAAATGATTAGTGCAAGAAACGTCACATTGGCATATGGTAAAAGAGTGCTTTTTGATGAAGTAAATATTAGCTTCACAAAGGGGAATTGCTATGGTATTATTGGAGCAAATGGTGCTGGAAAATCTACTTTCTTAAAGATTTTAAGTGGTGAAATTGAACCTAATAAAGGTTCTGTGGAGATTACGCCAGGTGAGCGTATGTCTTTCTTGAAGCAAAATCAGTTTGAGTTTGACGAACAAACAGTATTAAACACCGTAATGCAAGGGCATAAGCGTATGTGGGAAGTAATGCATGAAAAAGATGCATTGTATGCAAAGGAAGATTTTACAGAAGCGGATGGATTAAGAGCTGGTGAATTAGAAGGTGAATTTGGTGAAATGGGTGGATATGAAGCAGAAAGCAATGCAGCGAGTTTATTAAGTGACTTAGGCGTGAAGGAAGACATGCATCAGTCTTTAATGAAAGACATTCCAAGTAACTTTAAGTTACGTGTATTATTAGCACAATCCTTATTCGGTAATCCAGATATCTTATTATTGGATGAGCCTACAAACGGTTTAGATATTGAAACAATTGGTTGGTTAGAAAACTTTTTAGCCGACTATGAAAATATTGTATTGGTTGTGAGTCACGATCGTCACTTCTTAGATACTGTTTGTACTCATGTATCCGATGTGGATCGTTCAAAAATAAAAACCTTTACTGGTAACTATTCATTCTGGTACGAGTCTTCTCAATTGATGGCACGTCAAATGTCTGATAAGAATAAAAAGAACGAAGAAAAGCGTGCTGCTTTATTAGATTTCATTGCCCGATTCTCTGCGAACGCAAGTAAGAGTAAGCAAGCTACCTCTCGTAAAAAAGCATTAGAGAAATTAACGATCGAAGAGATTGAGCCATCGAATAGAAAGTACCCTGGTATTATCTTTCAGCCATTACGTGAAGTGGGAAATCAGATTTTGAATGTCGAGAAATTACAAAAATCTGTTGATGGTCGTGTCTTATTTAAAGATGTAACTTTCTCAGTTAGTAAGAATGATAAAATTGCTTTTTTAAGTAAAGATCCTTTGGCGATTACTTATTTCTTTGACATCATCAATGGAGTAGGTCAATCAGATGCGGGTAGCTATGAGTGGGGAACTACAATAACAAAAGCATATTTGCCAATGGAGCACAACGAAGAATTTACACAACCATTAACTTTAATGGATTGGTTAAGACAATTTGTGCCTTCCCATATCACAGATGCCGATGAACCTTTTATCCGTGGATTCTTAGGTAAAATGTTGTTTAGTGGAGATGATGTAATGAAGAAATCAAATGTATTGAGCGGAGGAGAAAAAGTACGTTGTATGGTGAGTAAGATGATGTTACAAAATCCGAATGTGGTTATTTTGGATCAGCCAACCAACCACTTAGACTTGGAAAGTATCCAAAGTTTCAACGAAGGTTGTCAAAATTTCCCTGGAATTGTGTTAATGACCTCTCATGACCATACGTTTATGCAAACTGTGGCAAATAGAGTGATTGAGTTGACGCCTAAAGGCATTATCGACAGATTAATGACTTTTGATGAATATATGGAAGATAAAAGAGTCCAAGAATTAAGAACTGAGTATTATTCTTAGGCCTAAAAGAGATTAAAAATCAATCTTTTAGCAATAAAAGACCTTTTTTCTTCGTTTGAAAGAAAAAAACATTAAAAAAATGGGACTGTAAGGTATAATTACTTACCTTTGCCGTCCGTAAAAAATTATTTCTCATGGCTAGAGTATGTCAGATAACTGGAAAGAAGCCGATGACTGGAAACAGTGTATCGCATTCTAATATTAAAACAAAGCGTCGTTTTCTTCCGAACTTACAAAAGAAGCGTTTCTACTTTGTTGAAGAAGATCGTTGGATCACTTTAAAAGTATCTGCTGATGCTTTAAGAACTATCAATAAAAATGGTTTAGCAGCAGTAGTTAAAGATTTAAGAGCCGCAGGCGATAAAATCTAAGTAAACAATCATTAAGTATAACTTATAATATACCATCATGGCACGTAAAGGAAACAGAGTTCAAGTAATATTAGAGTGCACAGAGCACAAGACTACTGGTTTACCAGGGACTAGTCGTTATATTACAACTAAGAACAAAAAGAATACTCCAGACCGTATGGAGTTCAAAAAGTATAATCCAATTTTGAAAAAAGTAACTGTACACAAAGAAATTAAATAATCATGGCAAAAGCAGCTTCTAAAAACGCGAAAATCAAGGATCTTAAGGCTTCTGCTGAAGCTAAAAACTGGACTAAAGTAATTAAAGCAGTACGTAGCCCTAAAACAGGTGCGTATACTTTTAAAGAGTCTATCGTTTATAAAGACAACGTTAAAGAATTCTTAGCTGGTAAATAATTACCGCTATTGATTTTCGACATCAATATTATTCAAAACCTTCTCTTACATTAGAGAAGGTTTTTTTATGCAGTAAAACCCTAATTTTGTACCTATGAGCTTTTTAGGAAAAATATTTGGAAAGAAGGAGCAAGAAACTTTAGATCAAGGATTAGAAAAGACCAAACAAGGCTTTTTTGATCGTATTTCTAAAGCAATCGTAGGTAAAACATCTGTAGACGATGAAGTACTTGATCAGTTAGAAGAAGCTTTAATCGGAGCCGATGTAGGAGTTGATACCACATTAGCTTTAATAGAACGTATACAAGAGAGGGTTAAAAAGGATAAATACATTTCAACTTCAGAATTGAATCAAATTCTATATGATGAGATTGCAAATTTATTAGTAGATGCCCCTCAAGATCTTGCTGGTTTTCAAGTACCTACAGATAAGAAGCCTTACATCATACTGGTGGTAGGAGTAAATGGTGTGGGAAAGACAACGACCATTGGCAAATTAGCACATCATTTTAAAGCTGCAGGGAATGAAGTGTTATTGGGTGCTGCAGATACATTTAGAGCTGCTGCAGTGGATCAATTAACTATTTGGAGTGACAGAGTGGGTGTGCCAATTGTAAAACAAAATATGGGTGCAGATCCTAGTTCTGTTGCTTTTGATACAGTGCAATCTGCATTAGCTAGAAAATCTGATATTGTTTTTATTGATACTGCAGGTAGACTACATAATAAAGCGCATTTAATGGATGAGTTGAATAAAATTAAACGTGTTATCCAAAAACAAATCCCTGATGCACCACATGAAGTGTTATTAGTATTAGATGGTTCTACCGGTCAAAATGCGCTTGAACAAGCAAAACAATTCATGGCGGTAACCAATGTGACTGCTCTGGCCATTACGAAATTAGATGGTACAGCAAAAGGGGGTGTATTGTTAGCTATTGCACATCAATGTAAAATACCAGTAAAATATATTGGTGTCGGCGAGCAGTTAGATGACTTGATCTTATTCGATAAAGTTGCTTTTGTAAAAACTTTATTTAAAGGTGTAGCGAATGCCTAATCCTGCCCAACCGCTTTCAAAATAACTTGATCCTACAAAATTAAAAGAAGGTTGCCAATCTATACTTAGATTTAGTGGTGCGTTTTTAATCTTATAATCTAATCCCAAAATTCCATCTATTCCCAAGGCAATACCTGCATCATGCGCTGGATTGTTCTTTTTCCACTCTTCGCTCCAGATGCCAATATGCCCACCATACCCTATATACCAGCTTAATTGATCTGTATTAGCTAATGAGCTATATTTTTCCATCATAATGGTCGTTCTAAAACCGTCTAATGTAAAATAACCTAATACTTCAAGTGCTTTATTATCTGTTAGAAATGATTTATAAGATATAGCACTTGGGTACATCTTTACACCAATGGCTTTTTTATAACTTGACACATATGGCCCTGCTAGCTTAATACTATCTAATGTGTAAGCCTGTGCATTTGATTGTATAGTCAAAAATCCTAAGATTGGTATAAGTAAAAAGGGGGTTATTCGCATGTTTTTAGATTTTAAGTCTCCTACAAATTTAGGACTAAGGCTCTAAACAACTGTTTAAAAAATGGTAAAATTTGGGTAAGTTTGTAACATGCATCCTTTTCAAGAATTGATCGAAAAATTTAATAAAGATTTCGACACCCAGCATTTTCCTTCACAACCGGCTTCATTATATGAGCCTAGTGAATATTTTTTAAAAATTGGGGGGAAACGTATTCGTCCCGTACTATGTTTATTAGGTAATGAGTTATTTAGTGACTTGCATCCTGATGCTTTTTTTGCTGCCAATGCCGTTGAGTTATTTCATAATTTCTCATTGGTGCATGACGATATGATGGACGAGGCGAGTTTAAGAAGAGGACAGCCAACTGTACACACAAAATATGATTCAAATACAGCATTATTAGTTGGAGACATCATGGTCATTAGGGCTTATGAATATATTCAACAAATTAACTCTAATCACTTGTCAAAAATTCTTGGGTTGTTTAACCAAACAGCTAGAGAAGTTTGTGAAGGACAACAATTAGATATGGATTATGCAAAAAGAACGACTGTCACTCTAGATGAATACATCCACATGATCACCTTAAAAACTTCTGTTTTATTAGCGGCTAGTTTACAAATGGGTGCAATCATTGGTGGTGCAGGTGAAAACAATTGCAAACATTTATATGAGTTTGGTAAAAAACTAGGAATTGCTTTTCAAATTCAAGATGATTATTTAGATGCTTTTGGCGATGCGAAATTGTTTGGCAAAGATGCTGGCGGAGATATCAAACAAAATAAAAAAACTTTTCTATTAATCAGGGCTTTGGAAACTGCCAATACAGCTCAATTAGAAACATTGAACCAGCTATTAGCAGCTGATTCAGAAGACAAGGTAGAAAAAGTATTAGAAATATTTAGGGCTTGTAAAGTGGATGCTTGGGCAGAAGATTTGAAACAAAAATATATGCAAGAAGCATTGGCACATTTGGAAGCTATTGCAGTTGTGTCTACAAGAAAAAAGCCATTAATTGATTTGGCTAATTATTTAATGAACAGAAACCAATAAATATGTCTTTATTCAGAAAAAAGTCAATTGATAAAATTGTACAAGATGCAGAAGCGGGATTAGCGGATGGACATAGTGCCAGTGGTTTAAAAAAAGTATTAGGTGTTCGTGATCTTACATTAATGGGTATAGCTGCAGTTGTTGGTGCAGGTATTTTTTCAACTATTGGTACTGCCGCATTTCATGGTGGACCAGGCATATCAATTCTTTTTGTAATCACTGCAATTACTTGCGGATTTAGCGCACTTTGTTATGCTGAATTTGCGAGTAGGGTTCCAATTGCAGGCAGCGCTTATACTTATGCTTATGTTACGTTTGGTGAATTAATTGCATGGATTATAGGTTGGGCTTTGATATTGGAATATGCAATTGGAAATATTGTAGTGGCAATTAGTTGGAGTGGCTATTTTATTAATTTATTAGAAGGATTCCATATCCATTTACCAGGTTGGCTATCTACAAATTTCGAAACTGCTCAACAAGGTTATGAAGAAGCAATAAAACATCTTGCAGCTGGAGGAACTAAGGAGACCTTTAGTAAACTAGCTAGAATTGGTTATGATGCAATTACGAATGCACCCATGATTGGTCAAACAAAAATCATTTTGAATGTACCAGCATTTGTGATCGTTGTTTTAATCACAATGTTGGTTTATAGAGGTATTAAAGAAAGTAAAAAAAGCACCAATTTTATGGTGATCTTTAAAATTGCAATTATCCTAATGGTGATTGTTCTTGGGTTCTTTTATGTGGACACTGCCAATTGGGCGCCATTTATGCCAAACGGATTCAAGGGGGTATTAGCAGGTGTGTCAGCAGTATTTTACGCCTATATCGGTTTTGATGCTATTTCTACCACTGCCGAGGAATGTAAGAATCCACAAAGAGATATGCCTAGAGGTATGATCTATTCATTACTCATCTGTACTGTCTTGTATATTTTAATTGCATTGGTTTTAACTGGAATGGTCAACTATACTCAATTGAAAGTTGATGACCCATTGGCCTTTGTTTTTGAGCGTATAGGCTTACATAAAATAGGTTATATTATTTCAATAAGTGCAGTTGTGGCTACAACAAGTGTGTTATTAGTGTTTCAATTAGGTCAACCAAGAATTTGGATGAGTATGAGTCGTGATGGATTATTACCAAAGAAATTTTCAGAGGTGCATCCTAAATTTGGTACGCCAGCATTTGCGACAATCATAACAGGAATTTTTGTGGGTGTACCTGCCTTATTCATGTCTATTTCGAGAATGACAGATTTAACAAGTATTGGCACTTTGTTTGCTTTTGTTTTAGTTTGTTTTGGCGTATTGGTTTTGCCAAGGCTTTCACCAAATGTTAAAAAACAAGCTTTCAGGCTACCTTATATCAATGGTCAATATATAATACCAGCTATTGCTTTAATCTTCATTTATTTTGCACAAGGCAGAATTTCAAACGCCATCAGTGAAGCAGGGAATGAAGGTTATCAGGAGATTCTATTTTTAGTCTTTGTCTTAATTCTGCTAGTTGTAGCTGTTTTAAGTTTTTTAAGAAAGTATTCTGTTATTCCTATCATTGGTGCTTTATGTTGTTTGTATCTTATGATTGAAATTCCACCAGTGAGTTGGTTATGGTTTTTTGTGTGGATGTTGATTGGTTTGGTTATCTATAGTTTATACTCAAAAAAGCATAGTCTTTTAGCAAATAATTAATTGGATGAAGTATCAGGTGGGTGATGAAATATTAGTATTACATAGCAATGAAGAAGGTCGTATCATTGAAATCATGAACGATGAAATGGTCATGATTGAAGTACGTGGGGTAAAATTCCCTGCTTATATGGATCAGATTGATTTTCCCTATTTTAAAAGATTTACAGAGAAGAAGCTTTTTCCAGAAAAAAAAGCACCTCAGAAAATCTTTGTAGATCAAATTCCAAAAGAGAAGATTCAAAAGAATGATAGTAAGGAAGATGCAGGTGTTTGGTTAAACTTAATCCCTAAATTTAATTTAGATGATTTTAATGACGAAGTGGTAGAATCGTTGAAAATTTACTTATCAAACAAAACACGCATCGCTTATAATTTTGTTTACGAACAAATTGCGCAAGGGGAAATTGATTTTTCAATTTCATCTACCATTGCTCCTTTCACTGATTTCTATATACATGATATTCCTTTTGCTGTTGTAAACGATAATCCACAGTTTGCATTTGATTTTTCATTAGTGGAACAACACAAGAAGAAGGCAGATCATTTTGAAGCAAATGTGAAGATTAAACCAAAGCAAATATTTCAAAAAATTGAAACCTTAAAAGAAGACAATAAAGTCACTCTTGAATATGAATTATTCAAAACCTATCCAGATAAAGTGGAGGATAATCATATTGCAATTGATGTATTAAGGAATGCGGGCTACAAGGTTTATGATGCTTCAAAAATAAAAGAACATATTCCTAAAGCCAGGTCAGTAGTGGACTTGCATATCGAAAAATTAATGGATCGTCATAGTCATTTAACCAATGCAGAAATCATCCATTTTCAATTACTCGAATTTGAGAAATGGTTTGAATTAGCCCAGCTCAACCATTTGCCGTCAATAATTTTCATACACGGTGTGGGAACAGGGAAGTTAAAAAACGAGATTCATGATCTATTAAAGGTTAAGAAAGGAGTAAAAAGCTTTATTAATCAATATTCTAATTTTTACGGTTATGGCGCTACCGAAGTCTTTTTTCAGTATTAAGCGCATCCATTTTATTTTACTACCTTTGACTCGACTACAATCCCGAGCTATCGTGGTAAGTGATTACCAAGGAAAGTCCGGACAGCATAGGGTAACCCACCGGTCAATAGCCGGCATCCCAGCAATGGGGTAGAGAAAGTGCCACAGAAAATAACTACCTCGCAAGAGGAAAAGGTGAAAACGTGAGGTAAGAGCTCACGAATAAGACAAGTAATTGTTTTATTGGGTAAACCTTGGGTGCTGTAATGCCATGTAAAGGAACGCTTGAGAGCGACTCGTTCGAGTTCCAGGGTAGGCAGCAAGACTTTAGCAGTAATGTTAAGGCTAGATAAATGATAGTTTAGAAACAGAATCCGGCTTATGAGGTTTGTAGTTACTTTTTTTAATTGAACTTAAATTTGAATTCATATGACGATTGAACAGATTAAGCGTATGAAGGACCAAGTAAGTGTCCTGAGGAGGTTTCTTTGACGTCGACAACCGTTTATATAAGATTGATCTAGACAAACAACTTTCCTTGTCCCCTGGATTTTGGGATGACAATAAGCGTGCAACTGCCACGATGAAGGAAATAAAATTAAATGAATATTGGACCAAACTTTTCCATGATGTAGAAATTTCTGTGGAAGACTTTGTGGTGCTGTTCGAGTTTTGGAAAGCAGGTGATGCGACTGAAGAAGAAACAAAACTCGCTTATGATTTAGCAATTAATACAATTGAAGAAGCAGAGTTTAAGAGTACATTAAATAAGCCCGAGGACGAGCTCCCTGCTATATTACAAATCAATCCAGGTGCTGGCGGGACAGAGAGTCAGGATTGGGCCGAAATGCTGCTTAGAATGTACACTATGTATGGTGAGAAGCAAGGTTGGACTGTTAGTTCATTAGACTACCAAGAAGGTGATGGTGCAGGTATTAAATCTGCTACTATCCAATTTGATGGACCATTTGCTTACGGTTTTTTGAAAGCAGAATCCGGCGTTCATCGTTTAGTAAGAATTTCACCTTTTGATAGTAATGCAAGAAGACATACAAGTTTTGCATCTGTTTATGTATATCCTCTAATTGATGATACAATTGAAATCACAGTGAACCCTGCCGATATAGAATGGGAGTTTTATAGAAGTGGTGGTAAGGGAGGTCAGAACGTCAATAAAGTAGAAACAGCAGTTAGATTAAAACATGCTTCTGGTATCATTGTAGAGTGTCAACAATCAAGAACACAGGGAGAGAATAGAGAGATTGCGATGAAGATGCTTAAGAGTAGATTGTATGAGGAAGAAATGCGTAAAAAACAAGAAGCTTTAAATGCGTCTAATGCAAATAAGAAGAAAATAGAATGGGGTAGTCAGATTCGATCTTATGTTTTCCATCCTTATAAAATGATTAAAGATCATCGAACCGATTTCGAAGTTGGTAATGTTGGCCCAGTGATGGACGGAGAAATTGATGGTTTTATTAAAGCTTATTTGATGCTAGAAAAATCCGAAGAAGCTTAACTGCTTCTATTAATTACGCTTAGGCGATAAAATATCAAATTTTGTTTTAGGCTTTAAATCTATCCACCATTTAAAATTATTTAACCTGAGTGCTTCCTTGGGAATTTCATTCAGTGGGGACATTTTCCCTGTCAATTGATTGATAAAAACAATCTTTACTGGTTCGTCATTGTTAAAATCAATTTTTATGATTTGTGCATTGGATTGATTTACGCCAATAAATTTACCCTCTTCATCTATTGCAAAATAGATATTTTCGGCATTTCCCTTCGTTTGCATTTGATGTATTTTACCATCTAAAAAATCTACCATAATTGAATTGCCTTTTAGCTGGTTAAAATATTCGGTACTATCCACAGAATTAATTGCTAATGCATTATTGAGGACCCTAAGTTGTTCGGCTTTTTTATTATTCAAATGCAAGTATATCGTGTCACCGGTTATTTGATTTTGATTCACCCAAAGGATTGGGCGCTGATGAAGTCTAATAGTAGAATCAGCCAATGAGTAAAACAAACTATCGGTTATACCTTGAAGAGAATCCGAATAAATCTTAACGTTGTGGAAGGCTTCGAAATATTTATTTAAACTTGAATCTTTAAGTACAGGTTCTAGCGTTCTTACTTTTGGTATAGTTCTTTTTAAATCAGAAAGCCTGCCACTATATAAAGTATCGGCACTTATATATAAAGTGTCATTTGGTTGTTTAACTAAAAGGGTAGGAAGTTCAGTAGCTAATAAAATATCTTTCTTACGATTCGTTTTAATATTATTTGCTAATAAATCAAAACTCAAACTGTCTTTAGATTTATACAAAGCATTGCCTCTAAATTCTCCTAAACCAAGTGAGTCATCAATCGCCATCTCGTCTGCAATAAAAAAATAACTACTATCATCAATCGAAGATCGTTCGTATAAATAGCCTTTTCTTGTTCCTATATTATAGTTGCCATTTTTTGTTTTTATCAATCTAGATCCACTAATTATTTTGGATGGACTAATGAAGTTAGCTAATTGAGAATAGGTATTATATTCTAATGTGTCAGTGAAAATGCTATTATCTGGATCAATCAAGGATACTTTATTGCGAAATATAACATCTCTTGTAATGCCATAATAAACTCCTTCAGTACTTTTTAAAACTGTTTTGTTGCGGACTAATTTGCCCCCTTTTTTATAAACGCCAATCTTAACAGCTACATCATAATCTAGCGAATCTGTAGTGAGTGTTCCTCTTCCATCGGTTAATTTAACCCTTTGTCTTAATTTAGCCTTTTTGGTATTTCCATCGTAATAAAGGTAATCTGCATAGGTATGAATTGAGTCTGCATCATTTATATGCACTTTTCCGTAACCCTCTAATGTATTTTTTGTGGCATTTACAATGATGCTATCCCCGTATAAAAAGGTTGTACCTTGTTTTACTTTAACATGACCTACAAGGATTAAATAATCCATGCTGTCTTGTTTTTTGATATTATATGTTTCAGCTGATAGGAATTCAATCAGTTTGCCACTTGTATTTGTAGCTTTTGTAGTGTCTTGACTTTTAGCTTGTAATTGGATTAGTAAACTAAAACACAAAAAGATATAAGTAGAAAATTTAATCATGAGCCAAAGTATCCGATAAAGGTTTTGTCAAAGGTGTTTTCTTATCCTTCTTGCCAAAAACGGAAAGGCTAACATAACGTTTAGGATGCACTTTTATATCATCTACTAAGGTGTTTACACTTTTAATCGTATTCTGTAATTGTATGTACATATTTGGATCATTCAATAATTTAGAAGCAGTTCCATTACCATTATTCAATCTATTGATTGTCGTATTTAATGAAACCAAAGCAACTTGAATGTCTTTAATTGTTTTATTTAAATCTGCGTCCTTGATGGATTTAGTAGTACTATCTAGATTAGTTAGAATGTTTGTAATCTTTTGGTTGTTCTGATTTAAATTGGCTGTAAAAGCATTTATGTTATCTGCAGTTTGTGAAATCGAACCATTTTGTTTGTTCAACATGCCTTCCACAGATTGAATAGATTTATCTAGATTGGCAGTTGTTGTAGATAAGTTTGCTAAAATGACTTTTAAATTTTGTCTATTTTCTTCATCTAATGTTTGATTCACATTATCTAATACATTCTTTAATGAAGTAATGGTATTTTTTATTTGTTCACCAAGTGGAGATAAGGTATTCATAAAATCGCCAAGCAAGCTTGTTGCTGGAGCAGTTTTAATGGTATCGCCAGAATGAATTAATAATGTGCTATTACCAGGAACAATATTAATGGCATTCGTACCTAATGGATTTTCTTGAATTGTAGCAATAGAGTTGACAGGTATTTTGTATAACTGATTCAATTTTATACTAACAACTAATTCAGATAAATTGTCATTCATGTTTTCTATTTCAAAAACAGTACCTACTTGAAAGCCATTTACAAAAACAGGGTTAGAAACAATTAAGCCCTTCGTATCGGTGTATTTTGCATATATAAATGTACCTGACTTAAAGAAGGTTTTGCCTTTTAAAAAATTAAAACCTAGAATAATCAAGGTTACGGCAATGACCGTTAAAGCACCAACTTTAGTTTCATTTGATACACGCATAGGATTCCAATTACTTGATTTGAGTACAAATTTAGCTAAAAAATAGCCTAATTCGCATTTGCCTTCTGCTGATTCTCTAAAGAGTTTTTATAGCGTAAAAGCGCCTTAGTAATAGCCTCGCAGAGTTCATTTTGGCCATTTTCGCTATTTAAATATTCTTCTTCTTCCGGATTTGATATAAATCCTGTCTCAATTAAGACAGCAGGCATTGCTACTGCCTGAAGAACCCAAATTCCTGTTGGACGTTGTTTAGCTTCTCTACTGACTCTACCGGATGCTTTAAATTCTTCTTCGATTGTTAAGGCTAGACTTGCAGCTCTTTGAAAATATTGCTGAGCTAAGATACTTGCCATCATTTTTTTAGTTGGATCTATTTCAGATTCATATTCTTTAATTTGTTTCAAAGAAACTGAGTCTAATTGTTCCACAACTTCATCTACCATCTCACTAGCCAATTCTTTTCTGAAATCAGATTTGCCTACATTGTAAATATAAGTTTCTGTACCTATAGCAGTACTAGGGGTATAAGTTGTCTTATAGATTGGCACATCTCTAGTAACTTTTCTTTTTTTCCCTTTTTTCTTAACAGTATAAGTCTTCTTAGTATAACCAACTATTTCTTTCACTGCTTTACCTCTTGCAGAATTAGTATGAATACAAACGAATAAGTCTCCTTTAGCTGCATTGGCTATTTTTGCCTTTTCAACCACAGAATGATAAATGTCGGTTGTCCTAGTCATTACAACCTCGACATCTGGCATAGCTTGCTTGATGTAATTCTCTAGTTTTAAAGAAATGGCTAAAGAGACTGCCGCTTCTGTTGAATATTTGCCCTTTGAACCAATATCTGTACCACCATGTCCGGGGTCAATAACGATGCGTTTTAATGATTTTGAGGGGGTTTGAGCCTTAAGACTAAGTCCAAGAGCTGAAAAAAGGGCAATTAGACTAAAACTAAATGCTAAAATCATTCTATTTTGCTTCATAATCAGTTCCTTAACATTGTTTTACTTTATTTTTGCAGGAGTGAACCTAGCAGGATACAAAAATAACGCAAAAACACCCCTTTCTATTGTTAAAATGCTCATTTTAACGATATTAATTTCTGTTTTACATAAGTTTTCCTACGCTCAGGCAGATACTTTAACCAGAAAGAAGATTTTATTGTCTAAAGACAGTGTAGATGCAATCATAAGTTACAATGCAACTGATTCTGGTGTGATGCTGTTAAAATCAAAGATATTCCTTTTGTATGGCAACGCTAAAACTAGCTATAAAACAGCTCAATTAGAAGCAGGTAATATTGTTTTTGATCAACAGACACAGAATATAACTGCCTTTGGTGCCAAGGATACGACGGGTAATTTAAAAAGCAAACCTAGGTTCAAAGAGGGTGATTTAAACTCTACCAATGATTCCATTTTTTACAATTTACAATCCGGAAAAGGGTTAACCAAGAATAGTAATTTTCAACAAGGTGAGATATTTGTTCAGGCTGCCGCTATGAAAAAAGTGAATCCAACAGATGCATTTGCATGGAAAGCTAGATTCACAACTTGTAACCTGGATGAGCCACATTTTGCCTTTAGGACAAACAAACTCAAAATCGTTACCAATAAAATAGGGGTGTCTGGCCCCGCTTTTCCAGAATTCGAAGGGGTTCCAATGCCGATTGGTATTCCATTTGGTATTTTCCCTTTAAATAAATCTGGGGGACAATCTGGTTTAATGGCACCTGCGTTTACTTCAAGTGAAGATTTTGGATTAGGTTTTGAAGGAATAGGTTATTACAAAGTGATTAACCAACATATGGATGCTACTGTTAGGGCCAATATTTATTCTTATGGTGGGTGGAATGTGAATATGAATAGCAAGTATATTCAGAGGTATAAGTATCTAGGTAATTTTAATTTAAGTTTACAAAAAACGCGCGCACTGAATAGGAATAATAGTATTGCTGATGAATTCACAGGAGGTAATACCTATATGTTGAATTGGTCTCATTCTATGGATCCCAAAGCTCGACCAGGTACAAGTTTTAGTGCGAATGTGAATTTCGGTAGTACCAAATACAATAGAAATTTATTGAATAATGCCACACAGAATTTTCAGAATCAAATAAGTTCATCTGTTTCTTATAGCAAGTCTTGGGATAATAAATATAATTTATCTGTCAACCTTACGCATAACCAAAATAATAACCTTGGATTGGTTAACATGAGTCTTCCAAATATCAATTTCAATGCTATTACAATTTATCCTTTTCAATCAAAAGATCAAATAGGTTCTGGCAAATGGTATGAAAAGATTGGTATTGGATACAATGGAAGTTTACAAAATCAATTGTCTTTTTATGATTCTGCATTTAGTCTAAGAAGGATATTAGATACCATGCAATGGGGTGCAAATCATAGTATTCCTATCACATTATCGCTACCATCTCTAGGACCAATTACAATTTCTCCAAATATTTCGTTTGAAGAAAAGTGGTTTGGTCAACAGAATATAAAATCATGGAATAGTACTTTAAATAAAGTAGATACGACAATTAATAGAGGTTTTTATAGAGCTACTCAAATGAGTTTTGGTGTAGGTACGGCAACAAGAATATTTGGAACGTATAAGTTCAAAAAAGGAAATATTAAAGCTATACGCCACGAGATTAGACCTTCTGTTTCTATTAATTATAAGCCTGATATGGCTAAATCATATCATTATTCTGCAAAAATTGATACGAGTGGTCGAACTTATCGTTTTTCAAAATATGATGGTAATGGATTAGGTGGTGCTTTTAGTGAAGGAACTTTCGGGGGAATGGGATTTGGTGTTGACAATTTCTTGGAGATGAAAGTAAAAGACAAAGAAGATACGAGTGCGGATGCCTTTAAGAAATTTAAATTAATTGAAGGTTTTGGATTCAACTCTAGTTATAATTTCCTAGCTGATAGTTTTGCGCTGGGTGGTTTTAATTTTTATGCAAGAACTACTTTATTTGAAAAGTTAAACATAACTACTTCTTTTAATTTAGATCCATATGAAACGGACGCTAAAGGTTTCAGGGTAAACAAAATTGCAATAGACCCTTCTAGGCTGAAATTCGGAAGTATTACGAATGGTGGTGTTTCTTTTTCAACCTCTTTTGCAAGCAAGTCAAAAGATAAAAATAAAGAAGGCAGTAAAAGTATACCACTTGATCCATTTATGACACCTGATGAACAACAACGTCAATTACTTTATGTAAGATCCAATCCGGCAGAATTTACTGATTTTAACACACCGTGGACTTTGACAGCCTCTTATTCGTTTCAGTTTTCAAAAACAATGAAGCCAGATTATTCCGGTTTTAGACTTCAAACTTTTTCTACTTTAAATTTAACCGGTGATTTTAGTGTATCGCCGAAATGGAAAGTAGGAGGCAGTAGTTTTGTAGATTTATCTCAATTTTCTGTTCAACAACTGAACATGTTTATCACTAGAGAGATGCATTGTTGGCAACTAGCAATTAACGTGATGCCAATTGGTATTTATCGTTCATTCAGTATCACAGTAAATCCTAAATCAGGAATTTTAAGGGATCTTAAGATTAATAGAAGTAGAACTTTCTCAAATTCCACTTACTAGGCTGGGTTATTTTTTAAATAATGTTCAGCCATTTTTTCAAATGCAAGTTTCTTTAGGCTTTGAATAGTATGTCCTTCAACTGAAATAGGCTCTAAAATATCCATTTGAATCTTCCCAGGAGTCAAACACATGATTGGATAAGCAGGTAAAATCTTTTTAGTATTTAATAATACAACTGGTATAATAGATTTTTGTGTGTCAATGGCTAATTTAAAAGCACCATCATAAAAAGATTTTAATGGTTCCGAAGTTTTATTTCTTGTACCTTCTGGATAAATAAGCATGTCCATGCCTTTTTCTAATACTCTTTTCATTTCATCATAGCTCGCTCTTCTGCTTTGGTCGTTTTTTCTATCAACAATGACCGAAGCAGATTTGTAAATCCATCCAAAAATAGGCACATAAACAAAGCTCTTTTTTGCAATTGTCTTATTTGCCCTAGGTAAAAATGGGGTACTTACAACTACATCTATCAAACTATTATGATTACAGATGATAATGGCTGGCCCAAGATTATTAAAATGATGTTTACCTCTTATGGTAAATCTAATTGCCGATAGCGCTAAAAAAACGCTCATCCATATTTTTGAAATAATACGATGCCATTTAGTTTTATTTGGTTCGGGCAAAAAGAAACAGGGTAAGTAAAACCAAATAAAAACAAACATGGTTGATGCAAATACATAAAGTGCCCAAAATGCCATCAATCTTCCTCTATAAAGTTTTAATTTCTCTTTCATTTTAAATCGTCCAGTCAATTGGATCTTTTTTTACTTGAATTAAATATTGGTTAGCCGAACTAAAATGTTTGCATCCAAAAAAACCATTATAAGCGCTTAATGGTGATGGGTGTGCAGCTTTAAGAATTTTATGTTTAGTTGCATCAATTAGAATTTGTTTTTGACTTGCATAATTACCCCAAAGTATAAAAACAAGGTCTGTTTTTTCATTTGAAAGTAACTTAATCAAATCATCTGTGAATTGAGTCCAACCAATTTTACTATGACTACCTGGTTCATCAGCTCTCACAGTTAGTACAGAGTTTAATAATAAGACACCTTGTTTTGCCCAATTAGTTAAATCTCCTGATTGGGGAATTGGCATGCCGATGTCTTTATTTAATTCCTTATAAATATTTTGTAAAGAGGGTGGAATTTTACAGCCTTTCGGTACTGAAAAACTTAACCCCATTGCTTGTCCAGGTTGGTGATAGGGGTCTTGACCAAGAATAACTACTTTAACTTGATCAAAAGGGGTATTGTTAAAAGCATTAAATATTAAACTACCCTTTGGATAGATTGTTCTATTAAGTGCTTTTTCGGTTTTAAGGTGCGCTGTAATCTGAGTAAAATAGGGACGCTCAAATAAGGGCGTCAATGCTTTTTTCCAACTGTCTTCTATTTTAACCTCCATAATCACTAAATTACACTTTTTAGTTATAAAATAGTCTGTTCGATATGAAAAAGGGTATCCTTTTAAGTTCATTTATACTTTCGTTTTTGGTATTAAATGCTTCACCAATCATAAAGGATTCAATAATTGCGAATAAGCGAATCCATCTATTGAATTTAATAACTCAATTACAAATAAAGAATGATGGCACCGTTTTACAAGGGTCATTCCCATCCACTAGAAAGTACTTCTATAGCCAACAACTAAAACAAGAAGATAATGTCTTTTTTACTTCCTTGATTTTATGGAATATAGGCCAATTTGAAAAGGGCATGATGCAAGATGAATTATCCATTTACAAACAAGCAAAAAACAATGCACTACCTTATATTGAAAGGTTTAAAAACAAAAAGAATAACCTGACTTATAATTTCTGGCCTCGGAACCCAGCACAAATTTTCCCAAATGGAGGTTGGCTAAATTTATTTAATGAAAAATTTGCATTAGCAGATGATATTGATGATGCTGCTATCACTTGGCTTGCCTTAGGAATCAATGATTCAATTGCTATCAAACTGCAGTCAAAATTTAGCGATTACAGTGTTGGTAAGATTAAGCCTAATCGTAGTTTTTATAATGCATATAATCAATGGCCAGTTTATAGTACATGGCTTGGTCACAAAATGCCTAAAGATGTTGATTTATCTGTTTTATCGAATGTTTTATTAATGCATACGAAAGCGAATATTCCTTTTAATTCGAATGACTCTGCTAGTCTCAATATGATTGTTGAATTAGTACGTATGAATAAACATCTATCTGATCCTAAATATGTATCACAACATTATGCGAACTCAGCAACAATTATTTATCATGTAGCTAGATTGATTCATTTTTCTCATTATCCTACTTTGTTGTCATTGAAACCCATTTTACTTGATCAAGCAAAGCAATTATTAGAACAAACAAATGCACCAGTAGAAAAGTTATTATTAAATACAAGTATTTTGAGATTAGGGGAGAAGATTGATTTTCCTGATGGGGTAGATGAAAAAACTTTACAAGTGAATGACTACCCATATTTTGTTGCAAATATTGCTTCTGTGTTGAATAATCCTTTTAAAAGAATAGTGAATAAGTCAAATATTGTAAGATTTGATTATTATTCTTATGCCTTTAATTTATCCCTGATGTATGAAAATTTGATGTTAAGAGAGGAGTAAAAATGATTGTCGTCGTTGCACTCCGACTTCCTTTAGGGATCTTACCCAAAGCCATACAAAAGTACGCTGCGCATCCTTTTGGCTTTTGTATTTCATGTCAACGCCTGCAAGCAAGCTTGCGCGTTTCCCTAAAATACAAAAGCCCATCACTTTCGTGACAGGCTTTGTGATTCGGATTGGATTCGAACCAATGGCCCTCATCTTAGAAGGATGACGCTCTATCCAGCTGAGCTACCGAACCATCTTCCCCCAATTCAAATAATCTCCTTGGGGTTGCAAAATAAAGATAATTTGAGCGTTTTTCAAAGAAATTTTAACCCAAATTCATCTAAATCAATCCTTTGCCATTAAATCTCTAATGACTACACTAGCCACCGTACAGCCAAATATTGCAGGCATATAGCTTAGAGTGCCAATAATTGACTTTTTAGGAAAGGCTTTCTCAGTAACTATGATTTTATCTTGATCTGCTTTTTCTGGGCTAAAAACTACTTTTAAGCCCTTTTTTATACCCAATGATTGAAGTCTTTTTCGAACATATCTAGCCAGGTTACAGATATAGGTTTTGGAAATATCAGTTACTTTAATTTGACTAGGATCTACCTTGCCTCCTGCACCCATTGAGCTAACAATTGGCAAGTTTCTGTCTATACATCCTTTAATTAAAAAGGTTTTAGCTGATAAAGTGTCAATGCAATCAACCACATAGTCCCATTGGGTACTATCCAATAAGTCTTTGGTTAAATCCTCTTTAATAAATATTTCCAATATAGTTAAATCCAAATCAGGATTTATGTCCTTTAATCTAGCTCCTAAAATCTGAGCTTTTGGTTTACCAGCTGTTGAATGTAAGGCCGGAATTTGTCTATTAATATTACTCAAATCAATTGAATCATTGTCTACTATTGTCATTTTACCGACACCAGCCCTAACTATCATTTCTGCACAAATACCTCCTACGCCACCTAGTCCAATAATTAAAACATTTTTACCCATTAAGGATTTGACATTTTCTTCGCCTAACATTAACTCAGTTCTACTCATCCAATAAGGTATCATATTGTATCTTTATCCTGCAAAAATCATAAAACCATGTCTATTTCAAAAATCTTTTTTGTTTGCACTTTTTTGATATTTAATAATTTGAATGCGCAATATCAAATAAAGGAATTAACAGTTCAAAAAGGCGTTAGTATAAGGGCTTTATCAGTGCCATCTGAAAACGTATTATGGGCTAGTGGATCCAAGGGCATGGTTGCTAAATCTATCAATGAGGGTAAATCATTTGAGTGGATACAAGTAAAAGGCTATGAAAATAGAGATTTCAGAGCAATGCATGCTTGGGATGCACAAGAAGCAATCATAGTTGCAATTGCTGCTCCTGCAATTATATTGAAAACCAAAGATGGTGGTGCATCTTGGTATAAAGTTTATGAAAATAGCGATACTTCTATGTTTTTAGATGCCATTCGTTTTAGTGATAAAAATAATGGCGTGGTGATAGGTGATCCAATTGGCGAGTCCTTATTTATGTTGACAACAAATAATAAGGGCGAAACTTGGAATCAAGTTTCAAATAATTATTTTAAGTCTAAATTAAATACTGGAGAGGCATTCTTCGCATCTAGCAATTCAAATTTAATATATGTTGGTAATGAAGTTGTACAAGTTACTGGAGGGTTAAGCAGTAGATTATGGATTAATGGAGAAGTGAAAGATTTGCCAATCATACAAGGATTAAATTCAACAGGAGCAAATAGTATTGCCATCTCACCTAATGGTAACAATGTAGTTGTTGTTGGGGGTGATTTTACAAAAGACAAAATAGCAGATAAAAATATTGTTGCATTTGAATTATTCTTGGAACCAAAATCCGATTTAAAGCATTTAACAAAAAAGAAGATTCTATGGAAACAAAAAGATATTTCAAATCCTAATGGTTATAAATCAAGTGTTGAATTTATTGATAATCAAATGATCATTGCATGCGGTACTTCTGGTGTTGATCTATCTAAAAATAATGGTAAAAGTTGGGAGACAATCAGTAACGATTCTTATCATGTCGTGAAAAAACATTTTAATAAAAAAGGTGCTTTTTTTGCTGGGTCAGGAGGAAGGATTAGTTACATTAATTTCTAATTGATTTATGTTTTTTACTTTTTTTGGTAATATTATAGCACAAGAAATGGAATAATTAAAGACATTTTGTAACTTAGATTAGGATGAAAAAGTATCAATCAATTATATCATTTGACATGGACGAGGAGTTTATGACCTTAGTGCCTGCACATAGGACCTATATAAATTTCTTGTTAAATAAAGGAATTGTTGAGACCTATTCGGTTAGCATGGAAACACAACAATCTTGGATTGTCATTAATGCCTATTCAAAAACCGAGGTAGAAGAAGTGCTTAAAAAGTCGCCATTATCCAAATATTGGAGTTATGAAATAGTTGAGTTATTTGTATATGATAGCCAGTCCACAAGACTTCCGGCGGTTCAATTAAATTAATTAAACTTTTTTTTGGGAATTTGAATTTACCCCCTTATTTTTGCACTCCTTAGGGAGCATAGCTCAGTTGGTTCAGAGCATCTCGTTTACACCGAGAGGGTCCGCGGTTCGAGCCCGTGTGCTCCCACAAAGAATCCTCAACATATCAATTAAGATTGTTGGGGATTTTTGCTTTTATAGCCTTTTATAATAATTGAACTAATTTTGTCTTATGCAAGTATTCAGTACCCGAAATAAAATCATCATTACCTGTAATAAATGGCTTGCTCCTGCATTAAGAGCCGAAGTTATTGGATTAGGATTTGATGTAGACCGTGTTTTTCAAACAGGCGTTGAGTTGACGGGTACAGTCAATGATTGTATTCGCCTTAATTTAAATTTAAGGACAGCAAGTCAGGTAATGTATTCATTGAAATCATTTATTTGTAACGATCCCGATGAATTACATAGAAATTTAGTTTCTATACCATGGGAAACGATGATTAAGCCAGATGGTTATTTTTCGGTAATTAGTAATGTCTTTCATCCGAGTATCTCAACTAATCTATTTGCAAATTTAAGGGTCAAGGATGCGGTGGTAGATAGAATGCGTGATGTCAGTGGTAAACGTCCTTCAACAGGTTCTGAATTATCTGGTGCTGTTGTTTATTTATTTTGGAAAAATGATGAAGCTGAGATTTTCTTGGATACCTCAGGTGATTCTTTGGCAAGACATGGCTATCGAAAATTACCTGGTAAGGCTCCAATGTTGGAAGCTTTAGCAGCAGCTACTATTTTATCTACGAAATGGAATAAGTTTGGTGCTTTTGTAAACCCAATGTGTGGATCTGGAACATTAGCAATCGAAGCAGCTTTAATTGCTACAAAGAGAGCCCCAGGTTTATTTAGAAATAATTATGCTTTCATGCATTTGATTGGATATGATAAAACGGTCTATGACAAAGAAAGAGTGATTATCGAAGAACAAATAAGACATTTACAAAATTTAGTCATCATTGCCTCTGATATAAGTAAAGATGCCATTAAAGTTGCAAAAATTAATGCTTCTGTTGCAGGAGTAGAAGACTTGATTGATTTTCAGGTTTGTGATTTTGAAGCGACTGAAATGCCTGAACCAGAAGAGGGTGCAATAGTGATGATCAATCCTGAGTATGGTGAAAGGCTAGGAGAAGAGCTAGAATTGGAGGCCACTTATGCAAGGATTGGGGACTATATGAAGAATAAATGCAAAGGAATGACGGGCTATATTTTTACTGGCAACCTTGAATTAGCAAAAAAAATACGTCTTAAACCAAGTAGACGTATTGAGTTTTTAAATGCGAAAATCGATTGTAGATTATTAGAATATGAATTGTATGCTGGTACAAAGAGAACTGACAAAAATGTAGAGCAACCCTTTCATAGATAATACAGTTGCTTTTTTCCGCAAGGTTATTGATACAATAAAAACGGCTCTATTTCTTTCTTCCATCCATTTGTCCTCATTAATTTATTTATTTGTTGTAACCATTGTTGTAATGGCAAGTCAAACAGTTTTTCTGCATTGGATATGCCTAAAAGTAAACTTAGATGATTGTTGCCAGTTGGATTAGCTTGTGTTGCATAGGGCATCCACTTAAAATCTTTAGGATGAATATCTTTGATCACTTTTAATAGTAATAAACCATTCATCACCGCATCAAAATTTTGAGGATCAATCACTTTGAATCTTAAACCCTCAATATCTTTTTGAATTCGATCTATAGCTATTGATAATCTTAAAATATCAATTTTAAGATCTTCGCCAAGTACATGTTGACATGCCATCATAACAGCATTCAAATTGATCCACTCTGCTCCAATCCATTCAAAAGAATACTTTGTCCCACGTCCAATAGAAATATTAGTTGCTTCAAAAAAACAAAGGCCAGGATATAAAATGGTAGCTTCTATATTTTGCAAAGCAGGAGAAGGATTCACCCATGGTAAATGCCAATCATAAAATAAATGTGGCCTTTGCCATCCTTCACATGGTATGACGGTTAAATTCGCATTCCATGATTGTGTTTGATTAAAGTACTTTGCTAGCTCTCCTAAAGTGCATTGATGCTTGATGGGAATATTGAATCTACCAATAAAACTTGAAATAGTATCCTCTAACATTGGCCCTTCAATCCGATCCATTTGACCACCTAATGGGTTTGGTCTATCCAGTATTACTACTTGTTTATTATATTTTGCTGCTGCCTCAATCCAATAACTCATAGACCATAAATAGGTATAAAATCTTGTACCAGCATCTGGTATATCAAATAGCATGATATCAATATCTTTTAAGTCCAAAGCTGTTGGCATAAAGCGTGTGCCATATAAACTTATAATAGGTAATTCTGTAAAGTTATCAATGTCATCTTGTATGAGCGCACCATCTGCACCAATGGCTTTTATACCATGTTCTGGAGAAAACAATTGAACAAGATTATAGCCATTTTGTATTAAAAAAACTCTACTTAAAATACCTTTGTTGGTTTTGGCTGCATCATTGGTCAACATGCCAATGCGTTTATTTTTCCATTCAGGTTCATTGGATAAAAGAACATCAATCCCAAATTTGATTGGCATAAATAGATGTTTAAGCTTGTTTAAAACCAGAATCTATTTTCAATTGCTCTAAGACATTGAAAATAATTGGGCATCTGTCGTAATGCATGTAGGTTGTAAATAACCTTTTATTGAAATCAGGTACATGAAAAGCTGGAAATTCTTTACAACCAGCAAACCTATGTTCATACACACTACAGCTATTGCCAACTAAAAAATGACATGGTATTGCATTCACGACCATTCGACCAGATTCTCCCTTGTCTAAGTATTTTTCATCAAATTCATCCCTTGATTGCCCTAAATGTTTGGCTAAGTTATTCGCTTCGTCTTCGTCAATATTCACCATGAGACTTTTACAACAATTGCCGCATTCAGTACATTCAATTTTGGGAGAAATAGCTTCAGATAGGTCAAAAACGGCTTTATCTAGGCTTAAACTGTCCAAATTCCTCATAAAATCCTGAAATTGGAGGTTTTCTGCTTCTAATTCAATTGCCTTGTTTTTGATAAAATCAAGGTCGGTAATAGGGTATGTTACTTCGTTTTTGATGGGATAAAGATAATGCTTTAATCCTTTTATCCACATTTGCCCATTTTTACTATTTTTTAGATTGCAAAACTTGCTTCGAGCATTAGATTTGCAGCAAGACTAGGGCATTTTATGCTCATAAAGTATTGATAATTATGGCAGAAGCAAAAATTAGTGCTGAATATAACGAAGACTCGATTAGATCCTTAGATTGGAAAGAACATATCCGTTTACGTCCTGGTATGTATATCGGAAAATTAGGAGACGGAACTGCACCAGATGATGGTATTTACGTTTTAATTAAAGAAGTAATTGATAACTGTATCGATGAACATACCATGGGTTATGGTAAACAAGTAGAAATATCAATTCAAGATAAAACGGTAACTATTCGAGATTACGGTCGTGGTATTCCTTTAGGTAAAATTGTTGATGTTGTAAGTAAAATAAATACCGGTGCAAAATACGATAGTAAGGCTTTCCAAAAATCAGTTGGATTAAACGGTGTGGGTACAAAAGCTGTAAATGCCCTAAGTGATGATTTTGAAGTAACTGCTTTTAGAGATGGGAAACAAAAATCGGCAAGCTTTAAAAGAGGTCAATTAATTGAAGAAACGAAAGAGACAAAAACAAGTGAAGCCAATGGTACATTGGTTGTATTTACACCAGATGCTACTATTTTCAAAAACTACCATTTTATATACGAATACATTGAAAGTCAGTTATGGAATTATTGTTATTTGAATGCTGGCTTAGTAATTCATTTTAACGATAAAAAATTTGTAAGTAAAAATGGTTTATTAGACTTATTGGAACGTAAAACCAATCCAGATGAACTAAGGTATCCTATCGTTCATTTAAGCGGGGAAGATATTGAAGTTGCCATATCTCATAATAACGATTATGGGGAGGATATATTTTCTTTTGTGAATGGCCAGTACACGACACAAGGTGGTACGCACCAACAAGCATTCAGAGAAGCCTATGTAAAAGTGATTCGTGATTTCTTTAAAAAAGATTACGAAGCATCTGATATCAGAACAAGTATTGTTGCAGCAGTGTCTGTTCGTGTTCAAGAACCTGTATTCGAAAGTCAGACAAAAACTAAATTAGGTTCCCAGAATGTAGCGGATGGTGGGCCAAGTATGAAGAATTTTGTAACTGAATTTTTGGCTAAAGAATTAGATAATTTTTTACATAGAAATCCAAATGTCGCTGATGCGCTTAAGAAAAGAATTGAGCAAAATGAGCGTGAAAGAAAAGAATTGGCTGGTATTAAAAAATTAGCGAATGAACGCGCTAAAAAAGCCAATTTACATAATAAGAAATTAAGAGATTGTAGGGTACACTTAAATGACGAAGTGCCAAACAAGAACAAAGAAATATTTATCTCAACACAGCAAAATAGTACGCTTTTTATTACAGAGGGTGATTCTGCAAGTGGTAGTATTACTAAATCTAGAAATGTAGATACACAAGCTGTATTTAGTTTAAGAGGTAAACCATTGAATGCTTTTGGATTAACGAAGAAAGTGGTGTATGAAAACGAAGAATTTAACTTGTTACAACACGCCTTAAATATTGAAGATGGTTTAGAGGGGTTACGTTATAACAATATCGTAATTGCAACCGATGCAGATGTTGATGGTATGCATATACGTTTATTAATGTTGACTTTCTTTTTACAATTCTTCCCTGACTTAGTAAAAAGAGGACATGTTTTTGTTTTAGAGACACCTTTATTCCGTGTAAGAAATAAACAAAAAACAATTTATTGTTATGATGAAGTTGAAAAGCAAAAAGCAATTGCTGAATTAGGAAGTAAACCTGAGATTACTCGATTCAAGGGATTAGGTGAGATTAGTCCAGAAGAATTTGGAAAATTTATTAATGCAGATATAAAATTGGCTCCAGTTATTTTAGAGCAAGGCGATCATATACAGCATTTGTTAGAATACTATATGGGTAAGAATACGCCAGAGAGACAGGAGTTTATCATCAATAATTTAAAAGTTGAACTAGATAAAGCAAATGATACACATAGTATTTAACACAGCAGACATAGCTGCTTTAGAAGCTGCTATTGAATTGGACGAAACCCTTTCTGGTAAAATCATTGAAATTAAAGATGATTACGCTGTTGGGCCATTATTAGATATTTATGAAACCGAAGGTTATCAGAATCGTAGAGATTGGTGGAAAAATGTATTAACACATTCTCCATACGAAGACCAGCTAGATATTGTTGATGATAAATTAACTGTACATCAATTACAGAATGCATTGAACCACGATGAAAATGAATCTATCTGGATTTGGATGGGTCAAAACGCTCATGATGTTTGTGGGTACTATTGGCTGATGAGTCAGTTTAAAGATTACCAAAGTAGGATCCATGTATTGTATTTAAACAATCTTCCATTTTTAAATGAGAAAGGACAATTATTTTATCCAACTCATTTAAGTCAAATATTACCAAAAGAGTTTTTGAAAGCAAAAAAATTGGCTAGACCTATCACTTTAAGTGAATTTGAATTAGATCCTGATGAATGGAAGAAAATATGCAATGAAAATGAAGGCGTACGTTTCCTTGATGGTGGAAAGAAATTGATAAGCATGGGCATTGGTTATTACGATAAAGAAATTCTTTCTCTTTTGACAAAAAATGCTCAAAAATTACAAAGTGCTTTAGGAAACATCTTATCAAAGATGAAGGTGAAGACTGGAGATGCGTTTATAGTTTTTAGATTAAAAGCCTTAGAAGAAGAAGGGAAATTGGTTATCGCAGGTGATTGGAACAAGGGTTGGAAAGATTTAGTAATTCAAATGCCAGGTGGATCTTCAACTATCATTGAAACAGAAGCCTAAAACATCAACTATGTCTGTACAAATTCAAAAAATAGATATGAAGGCTGCGGATGAACGTGGCGCCCTTCATTATTTTAGTACAGATAGAACTGGTGAATTTTTATTGGTCTATAGAAATGCTGGATCAGTGAGTGGTAAACATTATCATAAGGGTCTAACAAAAGGTAAAAATCCAGAAGATATGTTACTAGTTCAAGGCAAAGCAGAATTACATTGGGTAAACCTTGAAACGAAAGAAGAAAATATAATCGAAATAAATGCACCCGTTAGGGTAAACATTCCTGCTAATTATTGGCATGAATTAATTGCAATTACTGATATTGTTTTTTTAGAATTAAATAGTTTACAAGACGGAAGTGAAGATACTTATCGTCTTTAAAATAGTATAAAGTACAATTGGGTACAATAAGATAGTTATGGCAAAAGAGAAAAATTTAAGTAGGGTTACAGAAAACGAATCAGGTGTCCAGGGGCAATATAAAAACTGGTTCTTGGATTATGCATCTTATGTTATATTGGAAAGAGCTGTTCCAGCAATTGAAGATGGATTAAAACCTGTACAGCGAAGAATCTTGCATGCCATGAAAGAAATGGATGATGGAAGATTTAATAAGGTTGCTAATATCATTGGGCAAAGTATGCAGTATCATCCTCATGGTGATGCAAGTATTGGTGACGCTTTGGTAAATATTGGTCAAAAGAATTTATTAGTAGAAACTCAAGGTAACTGGGGTGATGTAAGAACTGGTGACTCAGCTGCTGCATCAAGGTACATTGAGGCGCGTTTAAGTAAGTTTGCTCTAGAAGTTGCGTTTAATGCTAAAACAACTGAGTGGGCATTGAGTTACGATGGTCGTAAAAACGAACCTGTAACATTGCCAATGAAATTCCCTCTTCTATTAGCGCAAGGTGCTGATGGTATTGCTGTAGGCTTGTCTACCAAAATTTTGCCGCATAATTTCAATGAATTATTGGATGCAAGCATTAAATATTTAAGAGGACGTAAGTTTGAATTATTACCAGATTTCCAAACAGGTGGCATGATTGATGCTTCCAATTATAATGATGGTAAGCGAGGCGGAAAAGTAAGAGTCAGAGCACATATAGAAGAATTAGATAAGAAAACTTTAGTTATTAAAGACGTGCCTTATGGTGTAACCACAACTCAATTGATGGAGAGTATTACCAAAGCAAATGACCAAGGTAAAATCAAGATCAAAAAAGTTACGGATGTTACTGCAGCTCAAGTTGAAATACAGATAGATCTTGCTACTGGCATTTCTCCTGATATTACAATTGATGCTTTATATGCATTTACTGATTGCGAAATTAGTTTGTCACCAAATGCTTGTGTTATTGTAAATCAAAGACCTCAATTCTTAGGCGCAAGTGATTTATTAAGACATTCCGTTGATCATACAAAAGGTCTATTAAAAGCAGAATTAGAAATTCATTTACAGGAATTATTAGAAAAATGGCATTTCACTAGTTTGGAGAAAATATTTTTTGAAGAAAAAATATACCAAGAATTAGAGAAGAAACATCTTAATTGGGAAAAGGTGATTGATGCGATTGATAAAGCTTTTGAACCATTCAAAAAGAAGTTTAAAAAACCGATAGAAAGAACCGATTTATTGAAACTAACTGATAAGCCAGTTAGAAGAATTTATAAATTAGATATTGAAGATTTAATTGCACAGATTAAATCCATTGAAGAAGAGATTAAAGAAGTCAAACATAACCTAGAAAATTTAGTAGACTATGCTGTAAGTTATTATGAGAATTTGCAAAAGAAGTATGGTAAAGGGAAAGAACGAAAAACTGAATTAAAAGAATTTGATACCATTCAAGTTAAGCAGGTTGCTATTGCTAATACTAAATTATACATCAATAGGGCAGAAGGATTTATTGGAACCAGTTTAAAGAAAGATGAATTCCTATGTGATTGTACAGATTATGATGATATCATTGCCTTTACAAAGGGGGGTACAATGAAAGTGGTTAAAGTATCTGATAAGATCTTTATAGGTAAAGATATTTTACACGCAGCTGTATTTCAGAAAAATGATGAACGTACTACATACAATATGATTTATGTAGATGGTTCTACTGGAATAAGTTATGCTAAACGTTTCAATGTTACAGGGGTAACTAGAGATAAAGAATATGTTTTAGCAAAAAGTCTAGAGAAATCTAAAGTGCATTATTTGTCTATCAATGCAAATGGAGAAGCTGAATCTGTTAAAATAGTTTTAAGTCCAAATTGCAGTGCTAGAATAAAAGAGTTTGACTTTTTCTTTGAGACATTAGAAGTAAAGGGAAGAAGTAGTGTCGGCAATCAGGTTACAAAATATCCAATTAAAGCAGTTAAATTAAAGGAAGCTGGGAAGAGCACTTTGGTTGGTCGTAAGTTGTGGTTCGATGATAAGTTTGGCAGATTAAATACCGAAGAAAAAGGGCAATACTTAGGAACCTTTGAAGATGAGAAATTAATTGTAATTACTAAAGAGGGTAATTATGAAGTTACTGATACTGAATTAACTCAAAGATTTGATCCAGAAAAAGTATTATTCATCGAAAAATTCAACCCAGAAAAAGTAATCACCGCAGTTTATTTGGATAAAGAAAAATTACAATTCAACATTAAACGTTTCAAAATAGAAACAACAACTTTAAAAACACCATTTTCTTTTATAAAAGAAGGAAATGGGAATTATGTTGCTGCTGTATCCGCTCATATAGAACCGGTTTTAGTAGTTGTATCAGGAAAAGGAACACAACAAAGAAAAGCCAAGTTCAAAGTTAGCAAAATGGTAGATGTAATGGGTTCGAAAGCTGTTGGTACCAAATTGGTTGATTTTAGTAAATCAATTGAAATGGAATGGGAAACTAAAGTGGTAATTAAAGATCCTAACGACGAACAACCAGAATTGTTCTAATTTTATATAAAATCTATTAAATATGTCAACCATCAATGTAGGTCAATTTAATTTAATGCGTGTAGACCGAAAGGTGGATTTTGGATTCTATATGGATGACGGAGAAGAAGGTGTGTTATTACCTAAGCGATTTGTGCCGTCTGGACTTCAAGTTGGTGATACAATTAGTGTATTTGTTTACCATGATTCTGATAATAGATTAATTGCAACAACACAAGAACCTTTTGCTGTTGTAGGTGATATTGCGGCATTAAAAGTAGTTGCTTTAACAAAGCAGGGCGCATTTATGGATTGGGGATTAATGAAAGATTTATTTGTTCCAGTTTCACAACAATTGTCTAGTATGAGACTTGGCGGAAAATACTTAGTTAAATTATATTTAGATAAACAAACTGGAAGGGTTGCGGCGACTGAGAAAATTGACAACCAAATTAGTAATGACATTCTTACTGTTAAAGAAGGGGATAAAGTTAAGTTACAAGTTTATCGTGAATCTGATATTGGATATGTCGTTATTGTAAATCAAGTGCACCAAGGTTTAGTTTATAAGAATGAAGTATTCACGCATTTGCATATTGGACAATTTATTGATGAAGGTTTTGTAAAAAAGATCAGAGAAGGTAATAAATTAGATATAGGAATAGGCAAACAAGGTGTTGAGAAGTTAGATGATGATCAATTGAAATTAATTCAGCTTTTAAAACTGCATAAAGGATTTTTACCTTACCATGATAAATCATCACCCGAAGATATTTATGCTTTCTTTGGAATTAGCAAGAAAGCTTTCAAAATGAATGTTGGTATGTTGTATAAAGCTAAAAAAATTACCATCGAAGAAGCAGGTATACGTTTGATTCCTGAAAACCCAGAAGCTTAAACTAATAACTATAAAACTACTATTATGTCTAAAGAAGTATTTATCGTTTCCGCAGTAAGAACCCCAATAGGGTCATTTGGCGGAGTTTTAAAAAGCTTAACTGCAACACAATTAGGTGCAATTGCAATTAAAGGCGCTTTGGATAAAATTCAATTGGACAATAATTTAGTTGAAGAGGTTTATATGGGTTCGGTTATTCAAGCAGGCTTAGGTCAAGCTCCAGCTAGACAAGCTTCTAAATTGGCTGGTTTGCCTGATAAAGTTATTTGCACGACAGTTAATAAAGTTTGTGCTAGTGGCATGAAATCAATAGCATTAGCTGCTCAGGCAATACTTTTAGGAGATGCAGATATTATTGTTGCAGGTGGTATGGAAAGTATGAGTAATGTTCCATTTTATAATATGAATCAAAGATGGGGTAATAAATATGGAGATACCTTAATGTTAGACGGTCTAGCTAAAGATGGCCTTGTTGATGTATATGACCAAGTTGCAATGGGTAATTTCGCAGATTTATGTGCAACTGAAAATAATATATCTAGAAATGAGCAAGATGAATTTGCTATTGGTAGTTATAAAAAATCTCAAGCTTCAATCGAGCAAGGCTTATTCAATAATGAAATTGTTCCTGTTGTAATTCCTCAGAAAAAAGGGGATCCAATTACAGTGTCAAAAGATGAAGAGCCCTATAATGTCAAATTTGATAAAATAGCAAGTTTAAATCCTGCATTTACTAAAACAGGAACAGTTACTGCTGCAAATGCTAGTACAATGAATGATGGAGCAGCTGCATTAGTTTTAATGAGTGGTGAAAAAATGAACGCACTAGGTTTAAAGCCAATTGCTAAAATTAGAAGTTTTGCAGATGCAGAACAGGATCCTAAATGGTTTACCACTGCTCCTTCTTTAGCGCTACCGAAAGCCTTAAAAAAAGCGAATCTTACTGCTGCAGAAATTGATTTTTTTGAATTCAATGAAGCATTTTCGGTAGTTGGAATAGTGAATACAAATTTATTAAAATTAGATCCATCAAAAGTTAATATTAGGGGCGGTGCAGTATCACTTGGACATCCACTAGGTTGTAGTGGTGCCAGAATAGTTGTCACATTAGCGCATATCTTAAATGATCATAAAGCCAAATATGGTGCTGCTGCAATCTGTAATGGTGGGGGTGGTGCTAGTGCAATGGTTATAGAAAGGCTATAAGTTCATCCATCATAATACCATAGTGACTCTCGTCATAAATGCATTCTCCGTTTTTGATCAAAAGCACTTGTGGTGACTCATGATAGACTTGGAAAAAATCAGCTATTTTTGTCGAAATTGTTCTATAATTCAAAAGATCAAGATAGTGAAAATCAACACCTTCAGGTGTTGTAGCACGTTCAAATCTATCTAAAGCCATTCTGCTAATACTACAGGTTGTACTATGTTTAAAAATCACCTGCGGAACTTTATAAGAAGCAGATTTGATTGAATCTAATTGTTCTATTTCTGTAATTGGGTGCCAATTCATTTCGCCTAATTTAGGTGTAAAAATAGGCAAATCTTTTAAGTATTTAGGTAGAATCTACGATTTAGTATGGCAGAATGATTAACTTCGGAGTATAATATATTTTATGCGTTTACAACTATCACAACCTATCTGTTTTCTTGATCTTGAAACTACTGGAATAAATATAAGTACTGATAAAATTGTTGAAATTGCAATTGTAAAAATCATGCCTGATGGTTCTAAGATTGTAAAAAGAAAATTAGTGAACCCAGAAATGCCAATACCTGCAGCAACAACTGCTGTTCATGGCATAACTGATGAGATGGTAAAAGATGCACCTAGTTTTAAGCAAATTGCAAATGAGATTAAACAATTTATAGAAGGATCAGATTTGGCAGGTTACAACAGTAATCGTTTTGACATACCCATGTTAAATGAAGAATTTTTAAGAGCAGGGATTTCTGTTGATATTGAGTCACGTAAATTATTAGATGTACAGAAAGTATTTCATATGATGGAACAACGCACATTAACTGCTGCCTATAAATTCTATTGTAATAAAAATTTAGAAGATGCGCATACAGCTGAAGCAGATGCTACGGCAACTTGGGAAGTGCTTGAAGCACAATTAGAGAAATACCCAAATCTTGGTAATACCGTTGAATCTGTAGTAAAATTTACCGGAGAAGATCAAATCATAGATTTTGCTCGACGTTTTGTGATGGAGAATGGGGTGGAAGTTTTCAATTTTGGTAAGCATAAAGGAAAATCTGTTGTTCAAGTGCTTAAGGAAGAGCCACAATACTATGACTGGATGATGAAGGGTGATTTTGCCTTACATACTAAACAGAAATTAACAGAGATTCTAAATAGATCAATATTAAATAAATAACTTATATTTACCTAGGTCTCTTTTTTATTATTTTATCCCCCAAATAGAAAGTGAAGAAAATTGTTATCATACCAACCTACAACGAAAAAGAGAATATTGCCTCAATTATACAGGCTGTAATCGTTTTAGGAAATCAATACAATATTTTAATAGTTGACGATGGTTCTCCTGATGGTACTGCATTAATTGTTAAAGAGTTAATGTTATTACATCCTGGTAGAATATTTATACAAGAGAGATCGGGGAAATTAGGTTTAGGCACAGCTTATATACATGGATTTAAATGGGCTTTAGAGCATCAGTATGATTATATATTTGAGATGGATGCAGATTTCTCTCATAATCCACTTGATTTAGATAGGTTATTGGCAGCTTGTGAATCTGGAGCAGATTTTGCGATTGGTAGTAGGTATGTTAAAGGCGGTGCTACTGAAAATTGGCCATTAGATAGGCTAATTTATTCTAAAGGAGGATCTCTTTATACAAGAATAATAACAGGAATGCCTGTAAAAGATCCAACTGCAGGTTTTATGTGTTACAAAAACAAAGTTTTAGCAGCAATGAATTTGGACAATATCAAATTCATTGGTTATGCTTTTCAAATTGAAATGAAATTTGCATCTTGGAAACTAGGGTTTAAATTAAAAGAAGTTCCAATCACCTTTATCGATAGAAAAATCGGTGTGAGCAAAATGTCAAAAGGCATTATTAAAGAAGCAATTTACGGTGTATTAAATATGCAATGGGCTTCATTTACAGGCAAATTTATCAAACAAATTAAGCGTGAACAGTTTTAAGAAATCCTTAATACAATTACATCTTTTTGTCTTTTTGGCTGGATTGACAGCCCCCATAGGTAACCTTATCCAATTGAATGGATTAGTACTTGTTTTTTACAGAATGCTATTAACTGTTATTGCTTTAATTCCAATTTATTTATTACAGGGATCAGAAATTAAAGTTTCATTTAATGAAAAAATGAAGCTGATGTTTATTGGAGTATTAATAGCTATTCATTGGGTTTGTTTTTATGGGAGTATTAAATTAGCTAATGTATCTATTGCTCTGGTTTGTATTTCTAGTGTTGGAATTTTTACGGCGATACTTGAACCTTTATTTAATCAATCTAAGTTTATTTGGAATGATATTTTTATTGGGCTACTAAGTCTTTTAGGCATTTTCTTTATCTTCCAATTTGATATACATTTTAGAACTGGCATTATTGTTGGTTTATTATCTGCTTTATTTGCTTCAATTTTCACCATCATCAATAAAAGATTAACTTCTACCTATACCACTCAAACAATTCAAACTTTTGAAATGTCTGGCGGTTTATTATTTCTTACATTGGTAATTTTAGTTCTAAATGCTTATCAACATAGCGCCTTTATCGTACCCACCCAATCTGATTGGTTTTGGTTAGTTATTCTGGCATTGGTTTGTACAGTTTTAGCCAATTATTTAATGCTGAATGCGTTAAAAAAAATCAGTGCATTTACAATGAATGTAACTTTAAATTTAGAGCCAGTATACGGTATCCTTATCGCCATTATTCTGTTTGATGAGCATAAACAAATGGGTAAGGGGTTTTATATTGGAATCGTTTTGATAGGCATCTCGGTTTTACTCCAAATGAAACGTATCATTAGCCAACAAAACCATAAATAGATTACGCTTTTTTTAAACTTTATCGTAAATTGATTATTCAATTTATCCTTTATGAAGCGTATTTTAAGCCTTTGTTTTTTGCTGTTAAATTTAACAGTATATGCACAAAAAAAACCTTTAGATCATACTGTATATGATCAATGGCAATCAATTAAAGATGTAATCATATCAAATGATGGTAATTGGATGTCCTATACAATTAATCCACAAGAAGGAGATGGGCAATTAATAATTCATCATTTAAAGAAGGGTCATCAATTCAAAATTGAAAGAGGAACTCAAGTTCAATTTTCAGAAAATAGCAATTTTTTAATTGCTAAAATTAAACCCACATTCAATGAAACTAGGCTGGCAAAAATAGCAAAGAAAAAGCCTGAAGAAATGCCAAAAGATAGCATAGTGGTTATTGATTTATTAGCTAATGTAACTAATAAAATAGCATCCGTTAAATCATTTCAAATTGCAGAACACAATAGTACTATTTTAGTTTATTTAAAGGATAAAAAAGGAGACATTAGTAAAGAAGGGTCAGAATTAATAGTTTATAATTTACTAAATAAGTCAGAACGAATTTTTAATAATGTATTACAATATCAAATTCAACCATACGGTGAATCACTTGCTTTAATTAAAGCAAAAACCAAGACAACACCAGCTCAAGTATTACTATCACAAACAAATGATTCAGTCTCTAAAATCTTGTCTACTAATTTTTACAATGCCTTGAATCTTAGTTGGGATGAAAAGGGGCAACAATTAGCTTATCTAATTGAAAAAGATAGCACCAATAAGGCTTTACAAAAAGACTTTACTTTAGCATACTATACTACTTTACCAGATAATAAATATGGAGCTGATTCTGCAAAATATGTATTTGATAGAAAACATATTTCTATGCCTTTCCAATATACAATTGGTGGCGATAAAAAATTAAATTTCAGTAAATCAGGTGCAATTTTGAATTTTGGGATTCAGCCAATTTTACCAATTAAAGACACTAGTTTACCTGAATTTGACAGAGTTAGTTTAGATATTTGGAATTATAATGATGCTAATTTGCAATCTACACAATTAAAAAGTTTAGAAGCAAATTTGAAAAGTACGGAAGCAATGTTATTTAGGCCATCCTTAAATCAGTTCACTTATTTAGGACAAATAAGCGATCGTCAAATTCAGTATACTTCAGAAGGTGATGGATCAATTGCGATTGCTACGATTGATTCTAATTATACAATTGCAAGTCAATGGGAGGGTTATGGCAAACGAGATCTTTATGCTATTCAAACTGCAAATGGAACGAAACAATTAATCCAAAAAGGCTTAAAAGGTAATTTAGTAACTGCATCTTATGATGGTTCAATCATTGTTTATTTTGATGAGGTATCAAAACAATACAAATCCTATAATACAAAAACGAATCAAACAAAACAAATAGCAAAAGATATACCATTCCCATTATATGACGAAGACAATGATGTTCCTGACGATCCTAATGCATATGGTATTGCAATGTGGATGGATAATAACAAAAGTTTTATTCTTTATGATCGATATGATCTATGGTTGGTCGATGCAGCGGGCATAAATACATCACAATTACTAACGAAGGGAAGAACTGCTAAAAGAATTTATCGTTTTGTAAATTTAAATCAGGATAAAAAAAATATTGGATTTAATGACACTATTCTTTTAAAATCATTTAATGAGCTAGACAAGATTGAAGGACTTTCTTTATTAGATTTAGGTAAACGCTCGATTTTCAATATCATTGATAAACCAATGCATTTTACGACTGTTATTGGATCAAAAAATAATATGGATTTTATTGTAATGCAAGAAGATGAAAAAAATACTCCAAATGTTTATCCATATATTTTTGACAATAAAATTCAAAGTCCAAATCCTTTAGCAATTATCAATACGCAACAAGCCAATTACAATTGGATGCAATCTAAATTGGTAAAATGGAAATCTTATACAAATAAAACCGCAGAAGGGATATTGTATTTACCAGAAGACTTTGATGCAAAAAAGAAATATCCAATGATTGTCTATTTCTATGAACGTAATAACCAAACTTTACACAATTATTTACCCCCATCACCAACTCCTTCTAGATTAAATATTCCATTTTTTGTATCTAGAGGTTACGTCGTATTTGTTCCAGATATTTGGTATAAAAAGGGGTATCCTGGTCAAGGTGCTTATGATTATATTGTTAGTGGTACTAGAGCTATGATCCAAAAAGGTTTTATTGATAGTACTAGAATTGGTTTACAAGGACAAAGTTGGGGTGGTTACCAAATTGCTTATTTAATCACAAAGACAAACTTATATGCAGCTGCCTGGGCTGGTGCACCTGTTGTGAATATGACAAGTGCATATGGTGGAATTAGATGGGGTGCTGGTATCAATAGACAATTCCAATATGAGAAGACGCAAAGTAGAATTGGAGCTAATTTATGGGAACGACCAGATTTATACATTAAAAACTCTCCATTATTTGAACTAAATAAAGTCAAAACACCAATTGTAATAATGAGTAACGATGCCGATGACGCTGTGCCTTGGTATCAAGGTATAGAAATGTTTACTGCAATGCGTCGTTTAAGTAAACCAATATGGATGTTGGTGTATAATAATGAAGCTCATAATTTAGTAGAAAGAAAAAACAGAAAAGATATTCAAATTAGAGAACAACAATTTTTTGACCACTATCTAAAAGGTTCGCCAATGCCTATTTGGATGTCAAAAGGGGTACCTGCCATCATGAAAGGTAGAGACTTGGGATTAGGGTATTAAATATTAAAAACAATTTGATTTTTTCACTCTATATAATTTCAAACTATAAAGCCTCCAATTTGGAGGCTTTATAGTTATTTTAAGTTTAATAAATTTTTCAATTAAACATATTGAAACCATTGTCTGTTCGGATCCCAGTTTTCAAATGCTTTTGCAACTGCAGATAAGAAACTTGATCCCATTGCACCATCTACAATTCTGTGGTCATAACTCATTGATAAGTACATCATGTGACGAACAAGGATAGCATCACCTGCAGGTGTTTCAATTACAACAGGTCGTTTTTTAATAGCGCCTAAGGCCAAAATAGCAACCTGAGGTTGTGGTATAATTGGTGTACCCATAATTGATCCAAAGGTACCCACATTAGTTACAGTAAAAGTTCCTCCTTGTGTATCTTGTGGTTTTAATTGATTATTCCTAGCAGCATTTGCTAAACCATTTACAGCTTTACTTAAACCTACTATACTTAATTGGTTAGCGCCTTTAATCACTGGAACAATCAAGTTGCCTGAAGGTAAAGCTGTAGCCATACCAATATTAATATCTTTCTTTAGAATAATATTTTCACCTTGTAAACTACAATTAATATATGGGAACTTCTCTAATGTAGCAGCGATACACTCCATAAACATTGGAGTGAAAGTTAATTTAGTACCTTCTCTTTTTTCAAACAGTTGTTTTACTTTTTCTCTCCACACTACCATATTTGTTACATCAGCCTCCACAAAAGAAGTTACATGTGGACTAGTCTGAACACTATCTACCATATGCTTTGCAATCAATTTGCGCATACGATCCATCTCAATAATTTCAGTATTTCCAGTTACAATTACTTCTTCTGGACTCGCAAATTTACCTGCATTATTAGAACTACTATATCCATAGTCTATAGGTGGAAATTGATTTGTTTGTGCAGTTGTTGTTGGTATATTATTTGAAGCAGATTGTTGTTGAGGAATTGAAACAGGAAATTCTTGTACAGATGCCACTTGATTGCTTATTGGTGCATGTACAAGACCAGCTTTTTTATTCGCAACATATTGTAAAATATCCTTTTTAGAAACACGACCTTGACTGCCTGTACCTGGAATATGTTGTAATTCATTTAAACTTACACCTTCGCTTTGTGCAATATTTAAAACCAAGGGTGAAAAGAAACGAATATCATTTGAATCAACATTATGAACTATTTGTGCTGCGGGAGTAGGTGTAAAAGGTACATCTTCAAGTTCTACTGTAACCTGTGTCACAGGCGCTACTGGTGTAGGAGTTGAAGTAACAATTGGCTCAGTTGGTTCAATACTACCAACTGTTTGTATTCTAGCAATAACAGTACCAATTGGTACTACTGCATTTACTTCAAATAAAATTTCTGTAATTGTACCTGCGGCAGTTGAAGGTATTTCACTATCCACTTTATCGGTAGCAATGTCTAATAATGTTTCATCTAATTGAATAGTATCACCTACAGCTTTATGCCACTTTAAAATGGTTGCTTCCATGATACTTTCACCCAATTTTGGCAAAATCAAGTCAACTACAGACATAGGGAATAATTTTAGCAAAAATAAGACTAAATCTTATTGATTATGAGTAACCTAAGTAAATTTATAGCCTGATTGGCTGTTACCTCAATGTTCTTTTGGCGGTCAAATCTTAGATAAAACACCTTAGAATAGACTTTTTCCTTGTTAGAAACGCCAATCCAGACCATTCCAAGGGGTTTTTCGTCTGTTTGACCCGATGGACCCATGATTCCACTGACTGAAATCCCATAATCTGTGTTCATTTTAGACCTAATTGCGATAGCCATTTGTTCAACAGCTTCCTTACTAACAGCTCCAACAGTTTGTAATATATTCGTTGGGACATCCAAAAATTCCGTTTTTATTCGATTATCATAACTAACCACACTTCCAGTGAAAAATGCGCTAGAACCAGCATGTTTTGATAATAAATGGCCAATATAACCGCCAGTGCAACTCTCAGCTGTGGCTACAGTGTGGTTTTGATCTTTTAAAAGTCTTCCAACAACTACCTCAATCGGCTCATCTTTGTCGGTCACTAAATAATCCTTAACCTCGTCTTTTAGTTGATCAAAGAATTGATCTAATTGATTATTTAAATCTATTTCATTCGTCCCATTTCCTGTTAATCTAAGTCTAACCATACCATAGGAAGGAAGATAAGCTAGCTTGATAGTTGCAGGTAGACTTGTTTCAAAATCGATGATTGATTCTGCTAAAAATGATTCACCAACGCCTGCAGTTAAAAGTGTTCTATGAGCAATCACGCCTAATTTGTATCTTTCTTTTATGATTGGAATCACTTTTTCAGTAGTCAACCATTGCATTTCATGCGGTACACCTGGTAATGAAAAAACAAGGGTGTTATTCTTGATGAAAAGCATGCCTGGTGCAGTTCCTGTTTGATTGAATAAAACTTCGCAAACATCTGGCACTTCAGCTTGTTTACGATTTCTTTCAATCATGGGTCTTTTATGTATTTGCTCAAAAATATAAGTAATATGATCTAGGGTAGGTTGATCTACAATCATTTTACCTCCGAAATATTCGTTTAATAGTGGCTTTGTGATGTCGTCTGCTGTTGGCCCTAAGCCACCTGTTATAATGATAATTTGATTTTTGTCAATAGCAGTATTTAATGCTTCTGTAATAGACTTTTTATCATCTCCAACAGCTATTCTTTGATGCACATGGACGCCGATGTTATTTAATTTTTGAGCGATAAAAGCACTATTTGTATCTATCACTTGTCCTATCAATAATTCATCTCCAATAGTGATAATAGTAGCTTGTATTTGATCCATCATAATTGCTTCAATTAGGCTGCAAAGTAAACCAAAAAAAGGCGGTTTAACTAAAATAGACAGCTAGTTTTTCCTTCATAATAGCAGGCATTTCTGCTCTTTTACCCATATCTGCATCCATAAAATAGAGCTTTACTTGACCAATTGTTAATAGCTTACCTGATTCATTGTATACTTCTTGATCGAAAATGATTACATGATCCGTAGGTAATGTTTTTATCTGGCTTTTTATTGAAATTAGGTCATCATATTTAGCAGGTCTTAAATATTTAATATTCAACTCTACAACTGGTAGAATGATCCCCATATCCTCAATGTCTTTATAGGATACTCCAAGATGGCGAATAGCTTCTACGCGTCCTATTTCAAAATACATCGCATAATTGCCATAATAAACCACATCCATTCTATCTGTTTCAGCATACCTGACCCTTACTTGTGTTGTATGTTCGTACATTATTATTGCTTTTGTTAACAAATTTAAGGATTGTATCTGTTTTTCCACAATAAGCTTATTTAACGAAGCGTTTTATAATCATAGTGTAATTTTATAAGACTATCCTAAATATGGGCATATATGTTAAAAACAAACCTAAAAATAAAGACTAAAAATTTGATCTTAGGTATCCTCTTGATGCTAAGCAACCAAGTATCTAGTCAATTAATGAAATTTGAAGCACCCTTAAATCAACTTTATCAAGATGGTTTGAAATCTTTGAATAATGGGGATAGTTTGTCAGCCTATCAATCCATTCAATCTGCGCATCATTTTGCACCAAATAATCAAGATATTGCTTTTCATTATCATCTGTTATCTGTTGCACTAGAAAAAAAAGAAGCAACACCAATTGCAAAAAAATGGCTTGAATCTAATAAAAATAAAATCTATCAATCCAAACTATATTTTGAAATTGCGAAATATTATTTCAAAAAACAATTAGTGGACGCTTCCCTTATTAGCTATGATCAAGTAAGTATTGATGATCTTGAAAATAATGATGTAGCATTAATGCAATTTCAACTTGGTTATTTATATTTTAAAAAAGGGGATTGGGATAAATCAACTAATTACTTATATAGTATAAGACAAGTACAATCAAGTCCATATTATACAGATGCCAATTATTATGCTGGATTTGTAGCATTGCAAAAAAAGGATTTCAAACTAGCTTTAAATTGTTTTAAAATAGCTGAACTGAGTAATGCTTATAAAACACTTACACCATTTTATATAAGTCAATTGTATTATTTTTTAGGCGATATTGATGCAGCTTTAAATAATACGGCACAAGCTTTAGAGAAAAAAGGTCAATTTTACTCAAGTCAGCTTGCGCAATTAATGGGACATTTATTATTTGAACAAAAACAATATGAAAAAGCTTTACCATATTTAGCTAATTATGTTGCGGAACAAAAAGAAGTTGCTGCACAAGATTTGTATCAGTTATCTTTTTGTTATTTCCAATCACAACAATGGAAACAAGCAATAAATGGATTTAAAAAATTAGCTAATGTTGAAGATTCTCTAGGTCAAAATAGCATGTATTTATTGGCTACATCCTACCTAAAAGAAAACGATAAAATTGGCGCAAAAAATGCTTTTTTGCTTTGCGCAACAAAAAGCCAAAATTTAGCACAAAAAGAAATTGCTTTATTTAATTATGCAAAATTATCTATTGAATTAAAAGAGTATAGTATTGCAATTCAAGCATTAGACAAATTCAAAGAATCATATCCTAGTAGTATTTATATAGCAGAATCAAATAATTTGTATGTAACCGCATTGGCTTATAGTAATGATTTTAATAAAGCCTATGAAGTATACCAAAAGATGGACTCTTTAGATGAAAGCCTTTTGAAAATTTATCCAAATATTTTATATGGTAAAGCAGCATTATTAATAAATGATGGACAAAATGAAAAGGCATACGATTTATTCAAACAAGTACAAATCTTACCTTATAACAATAAAGTGCTACCACAAACTCATTTCTGGCTTGGTGAATTAGCTTATAAAATGGGAAGAATAAAAGAATCTATTAGCCAGTTAGAAAATTATTTAATTGAACCTGTTGAAATAGGGGAGGTTAATAAAAAACATGCAAATTATACACTTGGTTATGCTTACCTAAAAAGTAATAATTTCAATAAAGCTTTACAATTATTTACTAATGCCGCTGATTTTAATCCTTATGTAGAGTCATCCTCTTTTCAAAAAGACGCACTAGTAAGATTAGCGGATTGTCAATTTATGACAAAACAATATAAAATCGCACTTAAGACCTATCAAAAGATTATTGATTTAGGATGGAATTTTGAAGATTATGCTACGCTTCAAAAGGCAATAATATATGGTGCATTAGGATTAAATAAAGAAAAGATTAAAATACTTACTAGTTATGAAACAGATTTTAGTCAATCAGTATACCTTAGTGATGCAAGAATGGAATTGGCAGATACCTATACTAGCAAAGAACAATTTCAAGAAGCTATAACCCCATTATCTAAAGTATTGTTAGATAATAAAGCAACTGAATTTTATCCAATAGCTTACTATAAACTAGGCATTGTATATTTCAATTTAAATAAAAATCAAGAGGCACTTCAAAATTTTAAAGCCTTATACACAGCTTTTCCAAATGCAGAAGAAAGCAATAATGCGGTAGAATACATAAGAAATATTTTTGTAGAGGAACAACAGCCTGAAGCCTACGTACAATTCATGAATGATTTTGGCAAACCATTAGCAGTCAATGAACAGGATTCATTAATTTACAGAGCTGCAATTATTCAATATGAAGATAAAAATTACCCCAATGCAATTAGTGGGTTTAAAAAATACCTAAGTCTATATTCGGAAGGTAATTATCATTTAGATGCCTTGAATATATTAGGTGAATTGGCATATAATGCTAAACAATACGATTCAGCAGCAATTTATTTTGGAAAAGTAGCAAACAAAGCACCTAATAAATATGCAGAACGTGCTGCTATTATTGCTGCTAGGCTTCATTATTTCAATTTAAAAGATTATGTGTCAGCTGAACAGTATTTTAAAGTTGTTTTACAGTATGCAACGCAACAAGAACAAAAAAATGAAGCTATTAAAGGTTTGTTAAGATGTCAATACAAACTAGAAAATTGGGACGAAGCAGCAAAAACAGCAGCAATAATTTTAGTTGAAAAAAATAGTGCAAGTGACGACATATTGATGGCAAATATGGCTCTATATAAACAATCAATAATTCAAAAGGATACATTAAAAGGGATAAATATTTTAAATACTGTTTTGAAATATAATAGTTCAGTCTATACGGCAGAAGCTCATTATTTACTAGCTACTTTGTATTTTAATCAACAAAAATTCAATTTAGCTGAGAAAACAGCTTTTGATATGATCAAAAAACAATCTTCCTACGAATTTTGGGTTACCAAGACCTATATTTTACTTGGTGATATTTACTTAGCACAGAATGATACATTTAATGCTATAGCAACTTATAAAAGTATTGCAGAAAATGCAACAATACCAGCTTTACAGCAAATCGCCACTGATAAACTTAAAGCAATTAACGAACCAATTAAAGCTCAATAAAAATTAAATTATGAAATCAATTATAAGATTCAGTTTATTATGTATTGCTTTAATTTGTTTTAGCAATATGGGTATTTCACAGAAAAAAAATAAAAAGAAGGCTAAAACTACTATTGGAACAAAAAAGACTATTAAAAAAAGTAGTACATCAAATAAGAAAAATAAGAAAAAGCCTACTAAAAAAAGAACCACAAATTATTCAAAAACAATTAAACCAGTCAAACAAGATCAAATTATTGTTTTTAATGAATTGCCATCGAAAATTAATATCGTAGATACTACTCCCGAAAAAATTGTAACAATTGTTTCAGCATTTAAACCGCAATTAAAAAATATTGCTAAAATTGGTTTCAATAATGCTACAGCAATAGTAGATACCAATACAGTAACATTGGCTTATAAAGTTCCAAGTCAAAATTTAAGTTTTCAATACCAACCAATTTCTTTGATCCCAAGAGCTATAAAAAGAGATAGTTTAGTGACCAATAAACAAGTGCTATCATTTAAAATTGGAGTCGGAAACTATATGAATCAATTTATTCAAGCCCAAACAAGTTTTATTGATTCTAAAAATCAAAACCATAGTTTTAATATTACAAATGAATCTATAGCAGGGGATCATCCTTTACAAAAATGGAATAGTTTAAATTTTAATTATTTAAATTCTTTGAATTTGAATCAAAATAAACAAATTAATTCTCAAATAATTTTTAATCAATCAAAAAGGTATCGATACGGATTAGTTCCTGATACGACAAAATTACCGTCAAGTAATTTTGAACAAAAATTTACAATAGTTGGCGCTAGGTTTTCGCTATCCAACCGTATTAATAAAATGAATTTCGTTAATCTTTTACCAATTCTAGAATTTAATCACGAAAATCTTTTTAATCAAGCAAAAAATTTATCAATAAATTTTACCACACCGATTACATTTAATTTTAAAAATAAAATCGTTTTGCAAAACGATTTTAGATTCTCTTTCAACCAATACAATTTAACAAGTAAGACATCGACACAAAATTATTTTGTACAATTAGATCCATCTGTTAATCTTAAAATAAAGCAATTTCAATTGAATATGGGTGTTAGGCCAACCATTTTAAATGGAGAATTTGCTTTATACCCAAAAATTGAATTAGAAAAACAACTAAAAGATACCAATATTATTTTCCATGCTGGATGGAAAACAACTGTGTCTAATAACCAATTGACACCATTAATGAGTCAAAATCATTGGATAAAGGCTCCTGAAGATTTACCAATCAGTACGAATGAATCTAAATACTTCCAAGTTGATTTTACAGTTAACAAGCAACTGAATTATGGTTTTAAAATGGCAATGAACGATTACCGTGAATTAGCATTTTTTAATCAAACAAAGAGTATTAATGACCCATTAACGGAAGGTTTGAAATTTGATGTATTATTTGAAAAAAGAGCAATTGCAATTGAATTAGAAGGGCATTTTAGGTATCAAATAAGTGATAAATTTTTGTGGAAAAATCAATTTAAATACATTCAATTTAATTTAATTAGAGAAAATGATCAAGCATGGGGTATTATACCTTTAGAATTATCTTCTAATTTAAATTGGAAACTTAACAATCGTTTAAATTTTGATGCTTCAGGTCAATTTTGGACTGGATCTAAATCAAGTTCAAGTTTAGGTCAAGCATTCAAATTAAATAATACCTTTGTGCTTAATGCAGGAATGCAGTATTACTTAAGTAAAAATTGGACTTTTTGGGCAAAAGGAGAAAATATGTTGGATCAACAATACCAACGTTGGGCTAATTACCCTTCTTTAGGTGTTCAATTAATTGCTGGTGTACAATATAAATTTGGTAAATAATGATGCTTTTAACTTTAGAGAAATATTTTTTAGAACATGGCCAATTAATTATTCCAGGTATTGGTCACTTAAGATTTGTTCAAAAAGATGCATCTCATTCAGATGGACAATTTAATCCACCAAATGAAATTATCCAATTTGAGAGATTAGAAGCATCTCAAACTAAACCAAGTAAACTTTTTTATATTTATTTAGCTGATCAACTTGATTGTTCTGTTGAACAGGCTATGATTGATTATTCTAATTTCTTCAATGATCAATTAACAAATAATAATTTTATTGATTTAGGAAATTTAGGTCAGTTGAAATTAGAAGACACTATTTACACTTATCATTCTAGTTTTAATAGTAATAACTATTATCAAGACATAAATTTTGATAAAGTTTTAACTGAAAATCAGAATGAGAATAATTTCAATACAACAAATAACAAATGGTGGATTTTGCCATTAATAATTGGTGTTATAGCAATCTTAGCAATCTTTTTTAAATTAAAATAGATATGAATTGTCCAATTTGTGAGTGTACGCATACAGACATTGTTATTGAGAGTATAGATTTTTCTTTAACTAAGGAAAATTTTACAATTCTACATTGTCCTCAATGTAGTTTTAGATTTACCTATCCTGTGCCAAGTCAATCTAAAATTGGAAGATATTATAAGTTCACAGAATACATTTCTCATACGGACGTCAAAGAAGGATGGATGAACCATTTATACCATAAAGTTAGAACCAAAACCTTGGCTCAAAAAACAAAATGGGTTCAATCATTATTTACTGGTCATAAAGGGCATTTACTAGATATAGGAGCTGGAACAGGTGCTTTTGTCAATGCAATGAAGGAAAAGGATTGGAAGGTTACTGGCTTGGAACCTGATGCAGCTACAAGAGAAAAGGCATTTCAAAATTATAGTATTGAATTACAACCTATAGATAAAATCTATAATTTGCCAGAAAATGAATTTGAAGTTATAAGTATGTGGCATGTGCTAGAACATGTTCATGAATTAAAACCATATTTAAATCAATGTTTTAAAAGTTTAAAACAGAATGGTCGATTAATCGTAGCTGTTCCCAATTATACAAGTTTTGATGCTAGTTATTATAATAAATATTGGGCAGCTTATGATTTGCCAAGACACCTATATCACTTTTCTCCAACATCTATGGATAAGTTAATGGAGTCTATGGGCTTCGAAATCGTTCAGATCATACCAATGTGGTTTGATAGTTTCTATGTAAGTTTATTATCAGAAAAATATAAGAATTCTGGTAAAATGGGTATGATAATAGCAGGAGTGATTGGATGTTTATCTAATCTAATAGCATTATCAAATAGATCTAAAGCCAGCAGTATTATATATGAGATAAAAAAGAAATCAACAGCACAATATATTTAGTTCAATTTGATTTCAACTAAGACTGGCCAACATTTACCAGTTAAGAATAGGGTATTACTTGTTTTTTTATACGCGATTCCATTAAGTACATATCCACCATCAATTGATAGGGGATTGTAAGCAACTTTTGCTTGAGCTAGTAAATTACTACAATCAATTTTATTAATTATTCTTCCTGAATTTGGGTCTATTACAATAATATCATTTTGTCCATAGATATTAGCGAAAATTTTACCATCGATATATTCAAGTTCGTTGATCATATTTTGATAACCAAATTGATTAAATACTCCAACTGTTTTTTTTATTGCAAAGGTTGTAGGATCTACAAAATACAAATTACTACTCCCGGTTGAGACAATCAAGGCTGTATCATTATGAGTTAATCCCCAACCTTCATAGGGCCAGTTTAGTTCTTCAATTTTTTTAAGTGTTTTTGCATCGTAAACAAATACTTTATGCTCTTCCCAAGTGAGTTGGTAAATTTTGTCCTTATAAAAAGTAATCCCTTCACCAAAATAGGCATTATCCAATTTTAACTTTGGGCCAATTTGATTAAGCTTAGAGTCCATTTTATACAAAACACTTTTTCCTTTTAATCCTGTTCCTTCAAATAAAGTATTATCATTCCATTCTAATCCTTGTGTATATGCGCTTGTATCGTGTGGGAAAATATTAACGATTGAATAATTTAATTGCTCAGGCGCACTTATAGTATTACTATTAGAGTTATTTATATCTTCGTTTGGAACATTATTACTTGAATTATTACAAGCAATAACAATGAAATAAATTGATAATATAAATAAACTTCTTTTCATTCTAATTACACGTTGAATCTAAAATGCATTACATCGCCATCTTTAACAATATACTCTTTCCCTTCAATTCTTAATTTGCCATTATCACGACAAGCTGCCTCACTTTTGAATTTAATAAAATCATCAAAAGCAATTACTTCAGCTTTAATAAATCCTTTTTCAAAATCTGTATGAATTACACTTGCTGCTTGTGGTGCTTTCCAGCCAGAACCAATTGTCCAAGCGCGTACTTCTTGAACACCTGCTGTAAAATAGGTTTCTAATTTTAATAATTTATAAGCCGTTTGAATTAATCTATTCAAAGCAGGCTCTTTCATTTGATATTCTTCCATGAATAATGCCTTGTCATCTGGATCTTCCATTTCTGAAATTTGAGCCTCTATGTTATTACACATTACAATAACTTCTGCACCTTCTTGTTTTGCCATGGCAACCAATAATTCAGAATATGCATTGCCTGTATGCATAGATGCTTCATCTACATTTGCAACATACATTACTGGCTTAGCAGTCAATAAAAAGATATCAGCAATTGCGGTTAGATCTTCTTTAGATAAATCTAGAGAACGGATACTTTTACCTTGTTCTAAATGATTTTTACATTTAATCAAAACCTCTAATTCTACCTTAGCTTTTGGATCTGTTTTTGCCATTTTCTCTGTGCGTTGCATTTTCTTTTCTACACTATCCAAATCTTTTAATTGCAACTCAGTTTCAATAATATCTTTGTCCCCAATAGGGTTAATTTTACCTTCTTCTCTTAGTACATTTTCATCTTCGAAACAACGAATAACATGTATAATAGCGCTCACTTCTCTAATATTTGCAAGGAATTTATTTCCTAAACCTTCTCCCTTACTTGCACCTTTAACTAATCCAGCGATGTCCACAATTTCTAATTGGGTAGGAACAACCCTAGTTGGATTAATCAATTCAGCTAATTGACTGATACGAATATCTGGTACATCCACTAAACCTACATTTGGTTCGATGGTACAAAATCGATAATTACTTGCTTGTGCCTTTGCACTATTACTTACTGCATTAAATAAAGTAGATTTTCCTACGTTGGGTAAACCAACGATTCCTGCCTGTAAAGCCATGTTATTTAGATTGTTTTATGGCTGCAAAAATACAATTCTAATCGCAAAATGGGCTATATTAGTACCATAAACAATAAGATATGGCATTGAATATCATTTGGATTGCTTTTTTTGTTATCGCTTTCATAGTTGCATTGTGTAAATTGATCTTTTTAGGGGATACAGAGATCTTTAAACTCCTTGCTGACGGGTTATTTGATTCTGCGAAATCGTCCGTAATTGATGTTGCATTTCCATTAGCTGGCACGATGGTATTTTTTCTAGGATTAATGAATATAGCTGAAAAAGCTGGAGCTATTCAGAAATTAGCAAAGTGGATGAACCCTTTTTTAAGTAGATTATTTCCAGAAGTTCCTCAAAATCATCCAGCAATGGGGCAAATGGTGATGAATTTTAGTGCTAATATGTTAGGTTTAGACAATGCTGCAACTCCTTTTGGATTAAAAGCAATGGAAAGCCTACAAAGCTTAAATCCAGAAAAAGAGAAAGCAACCAATGCTCAAATTATGTTTTTGGTTTTACATACTAGTGGTTTAACCATAATTCCATTGACAATTATATCTTATCGTCTAGCAGCTGGTTCCCAAGATGCTGCAAGTATCTTTATCCCTTGTGTTTTAGCTACTATTGGAACAACTTTAGCCTCTATAGTCATGGTTGGATTATATCAAAAACTAAAATGGGATAGGGTATTAATTAGTTGGTTAGCTGGACTTGTTATATTAATGGGTACTGTATTGTTTGCAGTAAATAGTCTCACACCGGTTCAAAAAGAGTTATTTTCAAAAATTGCAGGGTCTAGTATTTTAATTGCGATCGTAGTTGCGATTATTTTAGGTGGTGCTTATAAAAAAGTATCTGTTTTTGACGCTTTTATAGAAGGTGCAAAAAATGGCTTTGATGTAATTGTGAAAATTATACCATATTTAGTTGCCATGTTAGTTGCTATACGTGTTTTTAGAGATAGTGGTGCTATGATATATATATTAAATGGACTTACTTATCTAATTCAATTAACTGGAATGAATACAGAATTTGTTGGAGCATTACCAGTTGCAATTATGAAGCCATTAAGTGGGAGTGGAGCAAGAGGAATGATGCTAGATATCTTCCAAACACATGGACCGGATTCCTTTGTAGGAAAATTAGCTTCGATATTTCAGGGTTCTGCTGATACCACTTTTTATATCATCGCTTTGTATTTTGGGAGTGTTGGTATTAAAAAAATAAGGTATGCAGTTTGGGCAGGCTTATTTGCAGATTTGATTGGAGTAGTAATCGCAATATTTATCGGCTATTCATTTTTCCATTAATTGATTTCTTTAGAAATTGAAAAGTTGATTGAGGGTTATTTGCCTTCACTCATTTTCATGACTTCTATCCACTCATCTTCCTTAACAGTTTGAACTGAGAGTCTTCCTAATCTAACCAAATCCATGTTTGATAAATTGGTATTTGCTTTAATATCTGCAAGTTTAACTGGATGTTTTAATTTCTTATATGGTGCAAAATCGACTGCTAACCAAGCAGTTTCCTCTGTGGTTGGATCTTGATATGCTTCTTTAACAACTTTCGCAATGCCAACAATTTCCATCCCTTCATTGCTGTGGTACCAAAAAGCAAGATCACCTTTCTTCATTGCTCTTAAGTTGTTTCTTGCACCGTAGTTTCTTACGCCATCCCAGAATGTACGTTTATCTTTTGTGAACTGATCCCAAGAATATTTAAATGGTTCTGATTTGATTAGCCAATATGCCATAGCAGTTAAAATTATATTTCTAATAACAAGAAATAATTTGAAAAGTTTTATAAAATTAAGGCAATCACTCTATAAAATGTTAGTACCCACTTGCAAGTACATCTGCTAAATGAATAACCTTGATTTTTTGGCCATTGTGGTTGATTCTGCCATCCAAATGCATCAAACAACTCATGTCTGTACTAATGATATATTCGGCATTTGTTGCAATAGCGTTGTCTATTTTCTGATCTGCCATTGCCACACTGATTGTATCATATTTAACTGCAAAGCTGCCGCCAAACCCACAACATGTTTCAGTGTCGTTCATTTCGACCATTTCTAAACCTTGTACTTTACTTAATAAAGCTCTTGGTTCTGTTTTGATATTGCATTCTCTTAATCCTGCACAGCTATCATGATAAGTTGCTTTACCAGTAAAAGAAGCACCAAGATCAGTGATATTTAAAACTTTTACTAAAAATTCAGATAGCTCAATCATTTGAGAAGCTACTTTTTTAGCAGGACTCTGAAAAGCGTTGTTTTCGAAAAGTTTGCCATAATTATTTCTAACAAATCCAGCACAACTTGCACTTGGACTAACAATATAATCTGCTCCATCAAAATCTTGAACAAATTTTGTGCATACATCTTTTGATTCACCCCAAAATCCGGCATTAAAAGCTGGTTGACCACAACATGTTTGTTGAGTATTATACTTCACTTCACATCCTGCCTTTTCTAACACTTTAACAGTGTTAAAAGCAACTTGAGGATAAAGTTGATCTATAAAGCAGGGGATAAAAAGTTGAACTGTCATTTATTAAAAATACAAAATAGTTTACAATAAAATAAAAAGGCACCCTTTATTTAAAGAATGCCTTTCTAATAAAATTTTATATAGATTAAGGTTGTACTTGAAGCCTATTGATATACTTATCAATATTAAAGCCTTTTTCTGTTTTTGGATAATTTTGTTTGATTTGCTTATAGATTTCTATAGCTTCTTCATTCTTACCATTTAGCTCTAAGAAATATCCAGCGCGGAATAAGTATTCAGAAGAAATTGCTTCATCTTCTGGAAAATGTGTACCAGCTTTCTTATAAAATTCAATCGCCTCCTCATTCTTCTTTAATTCAGAATAGGCATCACCAATAGACCCATAAGCTACTGCTTGAACTTGCTTTGCATCAGAAGAAAAGTCTTTTAAATATTCAATTGCCTTATTATAGTTCTTTAATCTGAAATAGCTCATTCCAGCATAATATTTAGCAAGATTTGCAGCTTTTGTACCATCGAATTGCTCAATGATATATAACATTCCTTTGCTTGTACCGTCACCATTCAAAACCAATTCAGATGAATCATTCGCAAAATATTTCTCTGCAACATACATTGCATCAGCTGCTTTTGCTTCTAATGGTTTTTGATAATATTCAGAATATCCAAAAATTGCGCCTGCGGCAATTAATCCACCTACTATCAAATAAATTACTAGTTGTTGGTTCTTCTTATTAATAGAAACTGGTGCTTGTTCTTGTTGTACTTCGCTCATATGGGTTGGTTAAAATAATTAGTCTACTATAAATGGATAATTTTGATCAATATAAACATCTTTCAATACTTCGCTGTCATCAGGCCATGGGCTTTCTTCTGCAAATTTCACAGATGCTTCAACAATACCATTGATTTTTTCATCAATTTCTTGTAATGCCGCTTCTGTAGCAAAGTTATTTTCTAAAATTGTTCTTCTAACTTTTAAAATTGGATCTTGGTCTTTGTATTCCTCTACCTCATCCTTCGTTCTATATTTTTGAGGATCAGAAACAGAATGACCTCTATAACGGTAGGTTTTCATTTCTAACAAAGTAGGGCCTTCTCCATCTCTTGCGCGCTTTACAGCTCTTGCAACACCTTCGTGCACTAATTCTGGGGTCATACCATCTACTTTATCAGAAGGCATGTCATAGGCATCTGCTAATTTGTAAATATCAATGACATTTGAAGTTCTTTCAATTGAGGTACCCATTGCGTAATTATTGTTTTCACAAATAAAAACTACAGGTAATTTCCAAAGCATTGCTAGGTTAAAAACTTCATGTAACATACCTTGTCTAGCTGCACCATCTCCAAAGAAACACAATACAACATTCTTTGAGCCACGATATTGCTCTGCAAAAGCTAAACCAGCACCTGTACCAATTTGAGCACCAACAATGCCATGACCACCATAAAAATTGTTCGCTTTATCAAAAAAGTGCATACTTCCACCTTTTCCTTTTGAACAACCAGTTGCCTTACCATATAATTCAGCCATTGCTGCATTAGGACTCATCCCTTTGGCAAGTGCTAAACCATGATCACGGTAGCCAGTAATAAAAGGGTCTTCATGGTTTGTAGCGGTCATACATCCAGCCGCAATTGCTTCCTGACCATTGTAAACGTGGAAGAATCCACGGATTTTACCCGCCATTTTATACATTTCTTCTGATTTCGATTCAAATTGACGTATTAATTGCATCAATTCGTACCAATACAGGTAAGTTTCTTTAGAAAATTTTTGCGCCACAGTCCTTTATTTTTGAGTAGCAAATATAGTATTTTAAGACTAAAATACGACCTTATGCTTCGTTTAAAAATGGATATTTATAATCAGTAGGAGGGTTGAAAGTTTCCTTGATCGTTCTTGCACTTAACCAACGATACAAGTTCAATGCACTACCTGCTTTATCGTTCGTTCCTGAACCTCTTGCTCCACCGAAAGGTTGTTGTCCAACCACAGCACCGGTAGGTTTATCATTTATATAAAAATTTCCAGCTGAATGACGTAAAACATTGGTAGCCAATTCAATAGAAGCTCTATCTTGAGAAATAATTGAACCTGTCAATGCGTATTTAGAGGTACTATCTAATAATTTAAGTGTTTTCTCAAACTGATTAGCTGGATAGGTATAGATCGTTAAAACTGGACCAAAGATCTCCTCACACATGGTAAGAGATTTAGCATTTTTAGTATCAATAACCGTAGGTTCAACAAACCAACCTTTAGATTTATCCAAATTACCCCCTACAAGTATTTTTGCCTGTTTGTCTTTCTTAACTGCTGCTATATATTTTGAGATATTGTTAAATGATTTTTCATCAATAACAGCATTCACGAAGTTGCTAAAATCTTCTACTGATCCTACTTTCATTGATTGAACAGCTTTTACCAATTTCGCTTTTACAGCTACTGCTAAATTACTAGGAATGTATGCTCTTGAAGCAGCTGAACATTTTTGACCTTGGTATTCGAATGCACCTCTAGCCAACGCTGTTACGACAGTATCAACATCGGCACTAGGATGTACCATCACAAAATCCTTACCGCCAGTTTCACCGACAATTCTTGGGTAGGATTTATATCTAGGGATGTTTTCACCAATTTGCTTCCACATATGGTTAAATACACCTGTAGAACCTGTAAAATGGACACCAGCAAAATCAGGATGTTTGAAACAAATATCCCCAACAGTTGGGCCATCCGTATATACAATATTGATAACGCCATCAGGCAATCCAGCTTCTTTTAAAATGCGCATAAATAATTGTGCAGAATAGATTTGTGTATTGGCAGGTTTCCAAACCACTACATTGCCACACATTGCAGCAGATGCTGGAAGATTTCCACCAATTGCAGTAAAATTGAATGGTGTAATTGCCAAAACAAATCCTTCTAAACCTCTCCATTCCATTCGATTATGCATTCCTGGAGACGAGATAGGTTGTTGTTGGTAAATTTGACTTAAGAAATGAACATTAAATCTTAAGAAATCAATTAACTCACATGCAGCATCGATTTCAGCTTGATATGCATTTTTACTTTGACCTAGCATAGTCGAAGCATTCATTTCAAATCTATATTTTGTAGCTAATAAATCTGCTGCTTTTAAAAAGATATGGGCTCTTGATTCCCAAGTCATATTTGACCAATTCTCTCTTACTTTTAATGCTGATTCAATTGCTTTTTCTACATGAATTTTAGTGCCTACATGAAACTGACCTAACACATGTTTAGTCTCATGTGGTGGATGTATTGACATTGTTTTACCTGTACGAACAGCTTTACCATTGATATACATTGGAATGTCCAATGTTTTTTTCTTCAATGAAGCCAATGCTTCTTTTAAAGATTTACGTTCTGGTGAACCTGGAGCATAGCTTAAAACTGGCTCATTTGCCGGTAGTGGGTAATTGAAATAACCTAGTTGCATAAATTAATTATTAGGTTACAAAAATAAGCATAAAATTAACATGCGTTAGGAACTTATCTGATTTGCTTTTGAGATTAGTGTATTTTTGTTGATAAATCGTCCATTATGCATTTTGTCCTAGTCGATATCCCATATAGAGCAAACTTTTACCCCTTTAGTCTTACAAGAAGTTTGTCGGAGATTAGGGTAGGGATTTTTACTATTCAGGAGCGTTGGGAACAATTAATGGAAACCTCTTTTGAAGTTTTTACAGTTGATTATTTACAAGAATTATATAGTACTCATTTTTTAAATCAAAATGAATATGTTTTTTATGTCAATCCAACTTGCATACCAAATTTATCTATAAAAGAGGCCATCTTAAATCTTAAAAACGGCGAAAATTTAATTGATGAAGATGGTAAATGGATCGCATCAAAAACTATCGACCGTGATCTTGGAAAAATATTACTTGGCGATCCAAATTTAAAGACAACAATAGAAGCTAATTTCATTAAAGATGCAATGCATTTGTTGAAGCTAAATACAGCTTTTATTAAGTTGGATTTTAATACAATAAGCAAGGATAAAAAATCAGCCGAAGTTGATTCTTTTTCAAGATTAATTTGTCCAGAAAATATATTCATTGAACCTGGTGCTATATTAAGTTCCGTTATATTAAACGCTTCTGAGGGCCCCATCTATATCGGTAAAAATGCGTTAATTATGGAAGGAACCGCAATACGTGGTCCATTTGTAATTGGTGAAAAGTCTGTAGTAAAAATGAATACTAGTATTTATGGAGCAACTAGTATTGGCCCCAATTGTACGATTGGAGGAGAGATCAAAAACAGTATCATTTTAGGCTACTCAAATAAAGCCCATGAGGGTTATCTAGGAGATAGTATTATTGGTCATTGGTGTAATTTAGGCGCAGGAACAAGTAATAGTAATGTAAAGAATACAGCTGGTGCAATTCAAATATGGAATCAACATTCCAAAACATGGGAAACAGTTGGCAATAAAATGGGGATGTTAGTAGGGGATTATACACGTTTTGCTATTCAGTCTAGCATCAATACAGGGTCCTATATTGGGGTATCTGCCAATGTATTTGGTAATGGGTTGTTGCCAAAATTGATTCCTAATTTTTGTTGGGGGATCACTAGAGGCTACCAATTGGATAAAGCATTGGAAGATATTCAAAATTGGAAAAAAATGAAAGGACTTAATTTACTAGAAGCCGAAAAGAAGGTCTTAAATGCCTTGTTTCATATGGAATAGCGCTATTTTTTAGTTACCTTTGAGCCTCCAAAATACATTCTATGAGAAAACAAATAGCAGCTGCAAACTGGAAAATGAATTTAAACCAAAATGAAGCGGAAGCTTTATTTGATCAATTATTAGAAACTGAACATTCATTAAATTCAAATCAAGCCGCAATTTTTGCTGTCCCATCTATTTATATTCCATTAGCCGTCAAGAAATTAACTGGCAAACAAAATGTTTTTGTTGCAGCTCAAAATTGTCATCAAAAATCAAATGGCGCATACACTGGTGAAATTTCAGCACCTATGTATTCATCAGTTGGAGTGAATCATATTGTTTTAGGTCATTCAGAAAGACGTGAATATTTTGGAGAATCTGATGCCTTATTAGCTGAAAAAACAGATGCTGTTATAGCAAATGGTAGCACCCCTATTTTTTGTTGTGGTGAACCATTAGAAATAAGAGAAGCTGGTACTCAAAACAGTTTTGTAGAAGCGCAGCTAAAAAACTCTTTATTTCATTTATCAGCTGAACAAATAGTGAAAGTTGTAATAGCATATGAGCCAATTTGGGCTATCGGTACTGGAAAAACAGCATCAAGTGATCAAGCACAAGAAATTCATGCTTATATAAGATCCGTTTTTGCAACAAAATATGGTCAATCTATTGCTGATCAAATTTCAATCTTATACGGCGGTAGCGTAAAAGCAGCTAATGCAAAAGAAATTTTCTCACAACCAGATGTTGATGGTGGATTAGTTGGTGGTGCATCATTAATTGCATCTGAATTTGCAGCAATTATCAATGCTTTAAAATAGATTTTAAAAGAACTTAATTATTACATGAAGCACATAAGAAATTTTTGTATCATCGCCCATATTGATCACGGTAAAAGTACCTTGGCAGATCGTTTATTAGAACATACCAAGACCATTACAGAACGTGAGATGATGAACCAGGTCTTAGATGATATGGATTTAGAAAGAGAGAAAGGGATTACGATTAAGAGTCATGCGATTCAAATCAATTACATTCATAAAGGAGAAACATACACTTTAAATTTAATTGATACACCAGGACACGTTGACTTTAGTTATGAAGTTAGCCGTGCCTTGGCTGCATGTGAGGGTGCATTATTACTAGTAGATGCATCTCAAGGTATCCAAGCACAAACTATTAGTAACTTATACTTGGCTTTAGATAATAATTTAGAGATCATACCTGTTATCAATAAAATTGATATGGATGGTGCTAAAATACCAGAGGTAACAGATCAAATTATAGATTTAATTGGTTGTAAGCAAGAAGATATTTTATTGGCGAGTGGTAGAAGCGGTATTGGTATTGAAGAGATCTTACAAGCAGTTTGTGAACGCATTCCTGCTCCTGTTGGAGATCCAGAAGCGCCATTACAAGCATTGATATTTGATAGCGTATTCAATAGCTTTAGAGGTATTATTGTCTACTATCGAATCATGAATGGTGTCTTAAGGAAAAATGATAAAATACAGTTTGTAGCATCTGGTAGAGATTATATAGCAGATGAAGTTGGCGTATTAAAATTAGCCATGACACCTAAAGCCGAAGTAAGAGCAGGGGATGTGGGTTATATCATCACTGGAATTAAAAATGCAAAAGAAGTTAAAGTTGGTGATACAATAACTCTTGCAAACAATCCAGGTGAAATGATCAATGGATTTGAGGAAGTAAAGCCCATGGTATTTGCGGGTATTTATCCTGTTAATACAGATGAGTTTGAAGAGTTACGTGATTGTATGGATAAATTACAATTAAACGATGCCTCATTGACTTTTGAACTGGAAACATCTCAAGCTTTAGGTTTTGGATTCCGTTGCGGATTCCTTGGTTTATTGCATATGGAAATTATACAGGAGCGTTTGGAACGTGAGTTTAATCAAACTGTGATTACGACAGTTCCCAACGTAAGTTTTATTGCTTATACCACTAGAAAAGAAAAAATCATTGTAAACAATCCGACAGAGATGCCTGATCCTGTTAAAATTGACTACATTGAAGAACCATTCATACGAGCTCAAATTATTACGACACCTGATTATATTGGCAATATTATTACCTTATGTTTAGGTAAACGTGGTATGTTAATTAATCAAAGTTATTTAACACCATCTCGTGTGGAGTTGATTTTCGAAATGCCATTAACTGAAATCGTATTTGACTTTTATGATAAATTGAAAAGCGGTACTCGTGGCTATGCATCATTTGATTATACACAAATTGGATTTAGAGAAGCGGATATTGTGAAAATGGATATCCTATTGAACGGAGAGAAAGTGGATGCATTGAGTGCATTAATTCACCGAGGTAAGTCAGCAGAATTTGGTCGCAAGCTTTGTGAAAAATTAAAGGAACTATTAACGAAACAACAATTCCAAATAGCCATTCAAGCAGCTATTGGCGCGAAAGTAGTTGCTCGTGAGAATATATCTGCAATGCGTAAGGATGTTACTGCAAAATGTTATGGTGGTGATATCAGTAGAAAAAGAAAATTATTAGAAAAGCAGAAGGAAGGTAAAAAGAGAATGCGTCAAATTGGAAACGTAGAAATTCCACAAGAAGCATTTCTAGCTGTATTAAAATTAGATTAATTCGAAGATTTTAAAACTATAAAGCCTTTGCAAACTGAAATAGATGATCAAAACGGTCATCTATTTTAGTATTTGGGAAAGGCGCTTCTGGATGCGTAGTAGCAAGATAAATAGTGTGCATCCCCGCATTACGACCAAATTCCATATCTGACATTCTATTGCCCACCATGATTGATTTACTCAAATCAATACTTGGAAAACTGGCTTTAGCTTGAAACGCCATTCCTGGTTGTGGTTTTCTATTTGGAGATTGATTATCTAAATCTGAGCAATAAAAAATAGCATCTATTCTACCTCCGATTTCCAAAATTTTATTGGTCATGTTGAAATGAATATTTGCTAAATCTGCATCTGTCATCAATCCTTTTCCTATACCTTTTTGGTTGGTCGTAATAATGATTCTATTAAATTTTTGAGCTAATAAGGGGAGTGCTAATAAACTTTCTGCATAGAATTCAAATTCACTCCAATGACGAATATAATCATCCTTTTTCTCGTGATTTATTACACCATCTCTATCTAAGAAAAGCGTCCATTCTGAATTTATAGCTGAATAGTCCAACATCTATTTGCCAAAAATATTTTCTTCAACTAATTCGCAGATTATATGACCAACTAAAATATGAGACTCTTGAATTCTTGGCGTAGTTGTAGAAGGAATATTAATTAAGAAATCACTTAATTCTTTCATTTTACCACCCGCAGCACCTGTAAATCCAACAGTAACTACACCTATAGATTTAGCCATTTCAAAGGCTTTAACGATATTACCGGAATTACCGGAAGTGCTTATCCCAACCAAAACATCACCAGGTTTCGCTAAACCTTCTAGTAATCTTGCATAAATTACATCATAGCTATAATCATTTGCAACTGCTGTTAAATAAGAACTATTACAATGCAAAGCATCTGATGGTAAAGCTTTTCTGTCTTTATAAAATCGACCAGAAAATTCTGCCGCTAAATGTTGTGCATCAGCTGCACTACCTCCATTACCTGCAAAATATACTGCATTGCCTTGTTTGAAAGCATGTGTAATTGCATGCACAATTTTTTCAATTTCCAATACCAAATGTTCATCTTTTAATAAAAATTGCTTTACTTGTATGGAACCCTCTATAATGGATTGTATTTGATGTAATGACATACTAATAGGTTATAATTGTTGGTATAAAGTTAAAAAAGATTGTCTCATTTGATCCCAACTATATTTTTTCTTTTCTGTAATTAAGTTAGGTAAAAAGTGATCAACCCCTTTTTCGTATAATTGAATGATGCCTTTTACTATTTCTTTCACGTTGGGTTCAACGACCAATCCAACTTTATCATGTGGAACAGTATCTGCAAGGCCACCTACATTCGTCACCAACATAGGTTTTAAAAAATGATATGCCATCGGAGTGACGCCACTTTGAGTAGCATTTTTATAGGGTTGAATAATGAAATCTGCAGCAGATGCATATAATTTTACTTCCTTTTCACCTATATATTTATTGAACACACTAATAGTATCTGATAATTTTAAATTTTCGATTTGAGCTAAATAAGGCTCAGGTGCTTCATAAAATTCTCCAGCAATAATTAGCTTAATTCCCGCTTCTCTAATGGCTGAATTATTCATTGCTTCAATTAACAAATCTAACCCTTTATAAGCCCTAACAAAGCCAAAGAATAGAATAACTTTATCGTTCTCCTCTAAATTCAATAATTTTCTTGCTTCATCTTTAGGTAAGGCTTCTCCAAAATGGTCATAAATGGGATGTGGCGAAACACAGCTTGGTTTATTTGTAAAAGTCTTTACATCATTTTGTACCTTATTACTCATAGTTAAAAAACCATCCACACCACCTACAAAAAACTTAGTGAAAAGTTGGTCGCCAATTCTTTTTTCATGTGGGATCATATTATCCACAATGGCTATGACCTTAGTGTGCTTATTCCATTTTACAATTCTTAAAATGGTTCCTAAACAAGGCCCCATAAAGGGTAGCCAATAACGCACAATTATTAAATCAGGCTTTTCATTTTTAATGCGAAAGCCCACTTTAATCCAATTAAAAGGATTGATAGAGTTAATTACAACTTCAATTGTAAGCCCTTTAGGAGCTGTATCAGATGAATATTGCGTACTTCCAGGAAAAAGAAAATCAGGATATTGCAATGAAAAAGTAGAAAGTTTTGTTTTAATACCTGCTTCAATAAAACATGCAGCTAACTTTTCATCAAAGGCAGCTAAATTACCTCTCAATGGCCATGCTGGCCCCATGATGATCAATTGATCTACCATCCTTGTTTCTCCTCGATTAAATAAGTGTTTCTATCTGGCGCATTACGATTTACAATTTCGGCGATAAAACCTGCTAAGAATAATTGTGTACCTATCAACATAGATGTTAATGCAATATAAAAAGCCGGTTTATTAGTTACACTAGTCAAAGGATCCATAAACTTACTAACTACTATATAAAAAACAGATGCAAATCCTAATAAGAAGAAAAGGGTACCAATTAAACCAAAAAATTGCATTGGTTTTTTCCCAAATTTGGACAAAAATTGAATTGTCAATAAATCTAGGAAGCCATTTACAAATCTTTCCCAACCAAATTTTGTATGACCGTATTTTCTAGCTTGATGTTGAACTACTTTTTCGCCAATTTTTTTAAATCCAGCCCATTTTGCAAGAATAGGAATATAACGATGCATCTCTCCAAATACCTCTATACTCTTAACTACTTTCAATTGGTATGCTTTAATGCCGCAATTAAAATCATGTAATTTAATACCAGAACTTTTACTTGCAACAGCATTGTACAATTTAGAAGGAATATTTTTAGTTAGTGTATTATCAAATCTTTTCTTCTTCCAGCCACTTACTAAATGAAAACCTTGTTCGGTAATCATTTGATAGAATTCTGGAATTTCATCTGGACTATCTTGTAAATCTGCATCCATCGTCATGACCATATCTCCTTGAGCAGCCTTGAAGCCCTCATTTAAAGCAGCAGATTTGCCATAATTACGTTGAAACTTAATTCCCTTTAAAGTAGGGTATTGTTCACGCAATTTTGAAATAACATCCCAACTTCCATCATCACTACCATCATCAATCATGATAACTTCATATGCATATGAATTAGTCTCCATGACACGATGTATCCAAGCCATTAATTCTGGCAAAGATTCCGCTTCATTGAATAAAGGTATAACGACAGAAATCTGCATAATTTAACTATTGAGCTGTGTCTTGTTTAAATGGATCTACTGGATTTTTCTTAGCAACTCCAGCGCCAATTAATGATGCGATTGCACCCATGAATCCTGTACCAATAATTGCACCGCCAATAGCAAAAGGTACAAAGAATTTCTTAGTCATTGTAATAGCTTGTTCAATCATTTCGTCCGTCATTTGAGGATTCTTTTCCATTTGAACTCTAGTTAAATCAATGATTTTATCAATCATATCTGGGAAAAGTACTTTTAATGATAAAAATGTAAAGGCTACAGAAATAACAATTAATACTGCTGTTGTTTTAAAACCATGCGCAAAGATGTTCCCGAAAGTAACATTATTGTTATTTTGATTTGCATAAACAATATTCCCGTAAATGATACCGCCTACAATAACTGCATAGCTTATCCAGCTTAACCAAGTTATTGCATATAAATTAAATACATAAACAATGATGCTAAATAAAATTGTAAATGCACCTAAAATAGCACCTTTAGCAATATGAGATGTGATTTGTTTTTCCATGATTTATTTTATTGGGGTTCTTAAAAATTAATAGTATATGTTATAAAAATTAAAAGAAATTATTAGTTGTTCAAAACTAATTGGCCTTTTGCAAAAGTGCCAACCACTTTTCCAGTTAATGATTTTTCAAAAAATGGGTTATTGGCTGACTTGCTTTTAGAATTTGATTTAGAAAGGATTGTTGTTTCTTTTCTATTAAATAATGTTAGTTCAATATGATTACCTTCTTTTATTGACGCTGTTGGAAGATTAAAAATAGATCTTGCATGATTAGACAACAAATTGACTAATTTCTCGTCATTAAGTTGCGGCAACAAATGATTTAAAGTTGCGAAAGTACTTTCTATAGCCCCTATACCAGCTTTTGCATACTCGAATTCAATTGTTTTTCCATCCCAATCCTGTGGTTGATGATGCGAAGCAATACAATCTACAACTCCAGTTTCAACAGCTTTCAATAAAGCTTTTTGATCCTCTATTGTTCTTAGTGGGGGATAAACTTTCAGCAAAGTATCATAACTGCTTAAATCTGTTTCATTGAAATATAAATGATACGGTGTCACGCTACATGTAATTGATAATCCATCCTTTTTAGCAGCCTCAATTAATGCAATTCCTTTTGAAGTGCTTACACCAGTAATATGAAGTTTTGAATTGGTGTATTTCAATAATTCAATATCTCTAGCAATCATTAATTCCTCAGCTATTGCAGGAATGCCAGGTAAACCTAATTGGGTTGAGGTAATACCTTCATTCATCAATCCTAAACTACCCAGGCTTTTATCTATTGGCATTTGAATCACTACGCCGTCAAATGTTTTTACATATTGTAAAGCCTTCAAAAATAATAATGTGGATTGAACAGGGTATAAGCCATCACTAGATGCTACCGCTCCAGCTTGATGCATATCAATCATTTCAGCTAAATCTTTCCCCTCAATTTTTTTAGAAATTGCACCTATTGGTAAAACATGAATGGGTAATTGATTGTTTTGCTGGACAATGTAATTGACTTGTGTTTTATTATCTATAACAGGCTGCGTGTTGGGAACAACAAATACAGTTGTAAAACCTCCTTTTTGGGCTGCAGCTGCACCAGTTATCAATGTTTCTCTATGTTCGTATCCAGGATCGCAAAAATGGGTAAAAGGATCAACCCATCCTAAACTTACAATTGTTTCAGGAATATCTACAATCTGATCTGCTGTATCTGAAATATGATCTTTAATTGAAATCAATACCGAATCTTGTAGAAGAATATCTTTTACTTGGCCATTAAAAGGCGAATGCTGATCAGCAATTTTGACTTGCCTGAGAAGAATTGTCATCGAGTCAATGAATTTCGTGCAATATAACTCGTTTTTCTCTATTTGGGGGTATATTTGCGCCCAAAAATCAGGACAAAGTACATTTACGGGTGGTAGCGCAGTCCGGTAGCGTACACGTCTGGGGGGCGTGTGGTCGCAGGTTCAAATCCTGTTCACCCGACTAGTTAGAGCCCACTAAAATCAAGTAGTTTGATGCAGTGGGTTCTATGGTTTTATTGAGTTACCTTCGCAACCATGACTTTTGACCAATTAAATATCAATTCTCCCTTATCTAGGGCTCTAGAAGATCTTGGATATACGCATCCTACACCTATTCAACAACGTGTTTTCCCAGTAGTAATGTCTGGGAGGGATGTTTGTGGAATTGCTCAAACAGGAACAGGTAAGACATTTGCTTATCTTTTACCCTGTCTTAGACAATGGAAATTTGATAAAAACAAGGATCCACAAATTTTAATCATTGTCCCAACAAGGGAATTAGTTGTTCAAGTAGTGGAAGCAGTTAAAAAATTGACACCCTACATGAGTGTCATAACAGTAGGAGTTTTTGGTGGTGTCAATATCAATACCCAACAAATAGAAGTTGAAAAAGGAGTAGACGTTTTAGTCGCAACACCAGGAAGATTATTTGATTTGATCATGAATGGTGCACTTAAAACAAAGTATATCAAGAAGGTTGTCATAGATGAGATGGATGAGATGTTGAATTTAGGATTCAGAAAACAAATCACTAATATCTTAGAATTAGTTCCTGCTAAAAGACAAAATTTATTATTTTCTGCTACCATCACAGAGGATGTAGAAAAATTAATGAATGATTATTTCAATGAACCAGTAAGAGTAGAAGCGGCACCTACAGGAACACCACTTGAAAATATAATTCAATTAGGTTATGATGTTCCAAATTTCAATACGAAGGTTAATTTATTAGAACATTTATTAACTGGAGATGAAAGCATGACTAAGGTTTTGATTTTTGCTGCAACTAAAAGTTTAGCAGATCAACTATATGATCAATTAATTGAAAAATTTCCAGATATTGTTGGCGTTATTCACTCCAATAAAGAGCAAAATTACCGTTTCAATACAGTGAATCAATTTAAAGCTGGAGTTTTTAAATATATTATTGCAACCGATGTAATGGCTCGTGGTATTGATGTTGCGGAGGTTACCCATGTAATAAACTTTGACACACCAGATGTTCCAGAAAACTATATACATAGAATTGGTAGAACAGGCAGAGCTGATAAAAAGGGTATTGCAATTACTTTTATCACAGAGAAAGAAGCAAAACAAAAATTGGTAATTGAAGCTTTGATGAAGCAGTCAATACCTATGGAAGCATTACCTGAAGACTTAGAAATTTCAACCGTATTAACGGAAGATGAGATTCCTAAAATTAGAATGAAAATCATTCAAGTAAAATTACCAAAGAAAGAAGATGTTGGCCCTGCATTTCATGAAAAATCTGAGAAGAATAAGAAAGTGAATGTGCGCAAGAATTATAAAGAAGCAATGCAGAAAAAATACGGGAAGCCTAAAACAAGAGGCGCGAAGAAGTAATTATATAATAGCCCTTAATCAACCTAAGGGCTATTATATTTAATGGTATAAAACAATTCGAGGCCACCGTTAATGGGTGGCCTCGAAAAAATCATTAGAATAAAAATTTATAGCCCATATCTTTTGAAAGGGCTATAAATTTAGAAACGTTCTAAACCAGAAAAGAAGAAATTACCTTCAATTGCTGCGTTCTCATCGCTATCACTACCGTGTACTGCATTTTCACCAATAGAAGCTGCAAATTTCTTACGGATTGTACCTTCTTCTGCTTGTGCAGGGTTCGTTGCTCCAATTAAAGTTCTAAAATCAGCTACTGCATTGTCTTTTTCTAAGATCGCAGCTACGATTGGGCCACTACTCATAAAGCTTACTAATTCTTGGTAGAAAGGTCTTTCCTTGTGTACTTCATAAAAAGCGCCAGCTTGAGCAGGGGATAAATGAATCCACTTCATTGCTTTAACTGAAAATCCAGCTTTAATGATTTGATCTAAAATAGCACCAGTATACCCTTTAGAAGTTGCATCTGGCTTAATCATTGTAAATGTTCTGTTGCTCATATGTATTTGTTATAAAGTTTCTAATTGAGGGCGCAAAATTACTGAAAAACATCCGATTTATGTTAAATTTGTAAACTTATGCAAGCAATCGAACAATTCTATCCCTTTTTACAAACTCCTTTTAAAGCTGTTATCACTGCACACCAGAAACCAGATGGTGATGCAATGGGCTCTAGTTTAGCCCTTTATCACTTTCTAAAGCAATTAGGTCACGATGTAACAGTCGTATCGCCTACAAATTGGGCACCATTCTTGAACTGGATGCCAGGGGTGGATAATGTAGTTGATTATGAAGCTAATAGGCAAAAAGCAACTCAATTGGTACAAGATGCAGATTACGTTTTTTGTCTTGATTTCAATATCCTACACAGAACTAAAAATATGGAGTCGGTCATAAGAGAGGCTAAAGCAGTTAAAATCTTGATTGATCATCATCAACAACCTGATACTCCAAGTTTTGGATATGGCATTAGCGATGTAAAAATGAGTTCTACCTGTGAAATGATCTATGATTTTATAGTGCAATCCGGTCATAGTAATTTGCTCAATCTAGATATCGCAACTGCTTTATATACGGGTTTAATGACTGATACTGGGTCATTCAGGTTCCCATCAACCACTGCCTCTGTACATAAAATTATTGCCCATTTAAAAGAATTGGGATTGCAACATGCCACAATTCATGAAAACATATACGATCAGTCCTCTGAAGGAAGATTAAAATTCATGGGTAACGCATTTTTGAACAGAATGCATGTTTTTGCTGATTGTAAGACTGCAGTCATGGCGATCCCTAAATCAGACATTTACAAATATGAATTAAAAACAGGGGATACCGAAGGTCTAGTAAACTACCTTTTGTCTATACATGGTATCAAATTTGCTGCGATCGTTATAGACAGAGAAGAGGAAAGAAAATGGAGTTTTAGAAGTAAAGGTAACTTTGATGTTAATATATTTGCAAGAACTCATTTTGAGGGCGGAGGTCATGCGAATGCCGCAGGCGGAAGCTCGAAGAAATCAGTTGAAGAAACATTTCAAGATTTTAAAAACATATTAGAAACATATAAATCTCAATTATCACAATTAAATTAAAATGATCAAATCAACATTAAAATTAGTAGCTGCAATTGTATTATTTGCAAGTTGTAACAGTTACGAAAAAGCACCTTCTGGTATGATGTATAAAATTACACATGGCGAAGGCAACCAAAAGAAATTAGAACAAGGTCAATTTGTAAAAATCAATATTGAATACAAATTAAAAAGCAAGGATACCACTTTAAGTTCTTCTTATGGTCAAATCCCAGTTTATTTCCCTGTAGATACTGCAAGTTTAGGTAAATATACTTTTACTGAAATCTTAATGCAATGTAAAAAAGGAGATAAAATCGATTTCTCTTTAAGTATTGATACCCTAGCTAAAATGGGTGTTTTACAATTAAATGAAATCTTTAAAGCAAAAGATATCATCTTAGGTAAAGCTGAAATCTTAGATGTATTCACAGATGTTGCGAAAGTTGAAATCGATTACAAAAAAGAAACAGATTTAGAAAAGAAAAAAGAAGTGGATGCAATCAAAGCTCATTTAGCTAAAAATAAGATTACAGCTGTTGAATCACCAGAAGGTGTATTTGTTGTAATTAAAGAAGCTGGTGATGCAGCAAATAAGGTTGATACTACAAAGATTGCTAGTGTATATTACAAAGGTTATACAATTGCTGGTGAAACATTTGATACAAATATCAAACCAAATGATCCAACTGCAAAACCATTAGATGTTAATATCGGTACTGGTTCAGTGATCCCTGGTTGGGAAATTGGATTAAAATATTTTGGTAAAGGTGGAAAAGGTACAGTTTATATCCCTGCAATGTTGGCTTATGGCCCTCAAGCAAATGGCTCAATCAAACCTTATTCTAATTTAGTTTTTGATCTTGAAATCCAAGACGTTACAAAGAAATAAGAATAATTAGTTCAACTATAAGTTCTAAAAAAAGGCCAAATTAAATTTGGCCTTTTTTTATGCGTATTGATTTATGTTAGTTTTGTGATATAAGCGTATAATTTATAAAGATGATTATGCATTTATTTGATTGACTAAAATAATCGCTTCTTTTGCCTCTAATACATCGTGCACACGTAAAATATTTGCACCAGCTGTCAAACCTATTGTATTTAAAACAGTTGTACCATTTAATGCTGCACTAGCATCTACTCCAATGGTTTTATATATACTTGATTTCCTAGATACACCTAAAAGTATTGGTAGACCAATTGGTTTTAACTGATTCAAACATTTTACAATATTGAAATTTTCTTGGATTGTTTTACTAAATCCAAATCCAGGATCAATAATCCAATTTGTCAATCCTTTAGCAGCAAACTCAACTTTTTTAAAATTAAAATAGTCCATTAAATCTTGCATAATATCGGATCTAGATTCTACCTGATGCATATTTTCAGGGCCTCCAGTTTGATGCATTCCAATATATCCTGCTTGATTGGAAACCACCACATCGATCATTTTTTTATCAAAATTGCCACAACTAATGTCGTTCACAATACTAGCTCCAGCAATTATTGCGGCTTGAGCAACTTTAGAATTATACGTATCTATCGAAATAGGGATTTCAGGAAATTTAGAATGAATTGCTTCAATAATCGGGACGACCCTCTCAATCTCTATGGATTCTTCAACCAATTCTGCCCCTGGTCTTGTGCTTTGGCCACCAATATCCAAAATGGAAGCACCAGCAATGACCATATTTTGGGCTCTATTTACCGCCTTATCTAACTGCTCCAAACGACTCTCTTTATAAAATGAATCCGGTGTGGCATTCAAAATACCCATTACCTGAGGGGTAGACAGGTCTAGTACCGTATCTTTTAATTGGATTTGAAACATAGTTTTATTTTAAGGGCCTTATTGATTATCTTGCAAGGGTTCAAAGATATTAAATCACCGTGTAATTAGATGTTATTTCATGAGTCAAACTTCTGCACAATATGACCAAGCGATTGCTTCTTGTAGAGATATTTTTATCAAGAAAACCAAAGATTATGGTACAGCTTGGCGTGTTCTAAGAATTATTTCTGTTGTAGATCAAATATTTATTAAGGCATTAAGAATTAGAACAATTCAAGATAAAGGAATTCAAAAAGTTGGGGATGATATTAAAGACGAATTCAAAGGAATCATTAATTATTCAGTTATTGGATTAATTCAACTAAAATTAGACGATCCAAAAGTGGAGGATGTGCCTGTAGAAAAAGTACAATCTTTATACCAGGAATATGTTGACTTTGCAAAGTCAACTATGATGGATAAAAACCATGATTATGGTGAAGCTTGGCGTGATATGAGTCAAGAAAGTTATGCAGATTTAATTTTAGTGAAATTATTGCGCATTAGACAAATTTTAACCAATGATGGTAAGACATTAATTAGCGAAGGTATTGACGCCAATTTTGTGGATATTTTAAATTATGCTGCTTTTGCATTAATTCAAATTTCAGAAGGAAAACACTAAAACCATGCAAGCTTTTTTAAAGACTCTAAGATGGACGGTTGGGTTGTTATTTATTTTCTCTGGATTAATCAAAGCCAATGATCCACTAGGGTTAAGCTATAAAATGCAGGAATTTTTTGAAGTATGGGGTTTGGCTTTTTTAGATGATTACAGTCTTGCTTTTTCTTTATTCATGAACACCTTTGAAATAGTAGCTGGGGTTGCATTAATAGTCAAGTTTCCTTACAAGCAAACTTTATGGTTATTGTTGGGTCTAATTGTATTTTTTACTTTTTTAACAGGATACGCTTTATTTTCTGGAAAAATAAAAACCTGTGGTTGTTTTGGGGATTGTATTCCATTAACACCTAAAGTATCTTTTATAAAAGATATAATTCTTTTACTTGCAATATTGATTTTGCTTATCAATCATAAAAAGGTTAAGTCAAATATAAATAAAGCATTAGGAATATTCATATTAGTAATTTCAACTAGTTTCGTTGGTTATGGTCAATATTATGTATTGGAACATTTACCATTTATAGACTGTTTACCTTATAAAAGAGGCAATGATATTAAAGAACAAATGAAAATGCCTGAAGGCGCAATTCCTGATAGTGTTTCTATACAAATGGATTTTGAAAAAAATGGCAAAACAGTATCTTTTGACATCAATCAATTTCCAACCGACTTTGATAGCACCTATGTTTATAAAGACAGGAAAGAAGTTTTAGTTCAAAAAGGGAATGGTTTAACTGCTAAAATTGTTGACTTTAGTCTATTCACAATCAATAAATTAGATACAACTGAAGCTTTATTAAATACTAAAGAACCTTATGTGCTACTATTTGCTGGCAAAATTGACACAGGTTTACCATGGGGAAAGCTAATAGATGCTATTAAAACAAAACATGCTTTCGTTTATTTAGTTACTGCAGATATGGAAAACGCAACAAAGCTTAATCTTTCTATCCCTATCTTAATAGGAGACATGACAATGATAAAAACTGCCGCAAGAGTTTGGCCCTCAGTAGTCATCATGAATGGCTCAACGATTATGGAAAAGCAGAGTTATATAGACTTCTTAAAAAAATAGATACAGATATTAATAGATTTAATTCGTAACTTAGGAAAACAAGTATAAGTAAATTCAGAATTATGTCAAAAATTAAAGAAATATTAGAGAAAAAAGGGCCACATTTTAATACTGTTGAACCCTCAACTCCTGTAATTGATGCTTTAACAATCATGCAATCAGAGAACTTAAGTTATGTAGTTGTCATGGAAAATAATCATTTTCTTGGCATCATGTCTGAACGTGATTATACCCACAAAATAAAATTAAAAGGAAGGCATTCAGATTCTACAATCGTCAAAGAAATTATGACGCACGATTTACCTGTTATTGGACTAGAGGTTGAGCTTGAAAGGTGTATGGTTTTAATGAATGTTTACAAAACAAGGTACCTTCCTGTTTTTGAGAATCTAGAATTCAAAGGTGTAATCACAATGAATGACTTGATGAGAGATGTGTTAGATAAAAAGGAGCTCTAACTTTAAACACTATTTAATTACGACATCAATAATTACTTTTTCGCCCATTTTTTCATTGACTCTTTCAATGATTTGAGGTTTTTGAAAACCTAATTCATTCTTTAATGGGCCTACATTTGTATGTATAAATAATTTCTGATCGAAGATGTAAATCTTGTCTGTATATTTTGCAACTGTAACACCCATAATTTCTTCCCAGACAGTTTCAATTTGAGCTGCTCTAATACCGTTTTTTAATTTGGTATTTTCTTGAACCATTTGCTTTAAAGCATCTCCAATTTTAAAAGTAGCCATACTGTAATATTACAAATTTATATTTCAATCATTTGGAATTCATCGACATATTTTCCTAAAAGCTTCGCTACTCGTTCTTTATGCGTATCTGTAATAAATACTGGACCGTTAGTTTCTTTTGCAACCCATTCTAATAAATGTGCCATTCTTTGTTCATCAAGCTTCTCAAAGATATCATCCATCAATAAAATAGGGGAGAAGCCCTTTACTTTTTTTAAAATTTCCCATTCAGCTAATCGTATCGAAAAAAGTAGACTTTTTCTTTGCCCTTGGGATGCTTCTTGTTTAAAAGATTGTTTTTGAATTGTAATCACCAAATCATCTTTATGAATACCTACGCTTGATCTTTGAACGGCTCTGTCTTTGGCTAATGACTGGTTTAGTAATTGCTCAAAACTATTATTTTGTAAAGAAGATTGATATTGAATTTCAATATCATCTGCCATGCCCGCTATTGATTGATACAATTGATGTACCATGGGTAACCATTGATTCAAATATTCCGTTCGCTTTTCGAATATAGGTATACCAAATTGAACTAGCTGTTCATTCAATGTACTTAAAAGTACTTCATCCATTTGACCTTGTTCTGCTGCCCATTTTAAAAGCCCATTTCTCTGTTGTAAAACCTTATTATATTGAATTAACAAATGAAGGTAGTCGCTATCAATTTGTGACAATAAACTATCCATTAATTTTCTTCTTTCTTCACTGGTACCTGTAATAATTTGTACATCATCTGGCGCAATCATCACTGCAGGTATTTTTCCAATATGTTGTGACATCTTTGGATAAATAGTTTCATCAAAATAGAATTCCTTTTTCCCAGATTCTCTTAAAATACAAGTAACTGAAATTTCATCTTTATTAATTTCATACTGTCCTTGTACGCGCATACCCTGATACGCATGATGAACATTCTGAGCATCTGGTCTACTAAAATAGCTTTTAGTGAAGGATAAATAATAAATAGCATCTAAGATATTGGTCTTACCGGTTCCATTGGCACCCACAATACCCACGATTCTAGCATTAAATTCAAATTGCCTTTGAACATAATTTCTAAATTGAATTAGGTTAAGAGATTTAAGGGAGCACATGGCTGCAATTTACATCAGAAAAAGCTGTATTTTTAGTCAAATTTTAAGGAATGATCCTCATCAGCGAACAACAACTTCCAAGTATTGTAAAAAGGCTGGCCCACCAGATTTTAGAGACCCACCCAGGACTAGAGAATACGGTTTTGATTGGTCTTCAACCTAGGGGCGTCTTTTTAAGTGACCGAATTGTAGCAGCCTTACACAATGAATTACCCTCAGATAAGGTTGTTTATGGAAAATTGGATATTACATTCTATAGAGATGATATACGTAGAGAACTTCATTTGGCAACTCAAACCGATTTACCATTCAGTATAGAGGGTAAAACGGTCATATTAATCGATGATGTATTGTTTACTGGCAGAACGATTAGAGCAGCTTTAGATGCACTTTTAGCCTTTGGCCGACCTGCAAAAGTGGAATTATGCGTATTAGTTGATCGTAAACCTAGTAGAGAATTACCAATTCAACCTGACTTCTCGGGTAAGGAAATGGATACATTGACCCCTCAAAAAGTAAAGGTTAGATGGACAGAAAATGACGGGGTGGACGATGTAATCTTGTTAGATCAATAAAAATATATTAATTTAGCTTTTTAATGGCACTATCTACCAAACATCTTCTTGGTATCAAGGACCTCAAAACTGAGGATATCCAACTTATTTTATCTACTGCAACGCAATTTAAAGAAGTCCTTCAGAGACCAGTTAAAAAAGTACCTACGTTAAGAGACGTAACGATTGTCAATCTTTTTTACGAAAATTCTACCCGTACAAGAATCTCATTTGAATTAGCTGAACGAAGGTTATCTGCAGATGTTTTAAATTTTACTGTATCAAGTTCTTCAGCTGCAAAAGGAGAAACTTTACTAGATACAGTTAATAACATTTTGAGCATGAAGGTAGATATGGTTGTGATGCGACATAGTGCATCAGGTGCACCACATTATCTTTCTAAACATATAGACGCTGCAATCATTAATGCAGGTGACGGAATCAATGAGCATCCTACTCAAGCATTATTGGATGCTTTTTCTATGCAAGAAAAGATGGGGAAATTAGAAGGATTGAAAGTGGCGATTATTGGAGATATTATGCATAGTAGAGTTGCATTAAGTAATATTTATTTATTAAAGAAAATGGGAGCCGAAGTGATGGTGTCTGGACCACCCACATTAATACCTAAATACTTAAAAGAAGCAATGGATATTCAAATAGAATATAATATCGACAAAGCGTTAGCTTGGTGCGATGTTGCCAATGTACTTAGGATTCAATTAGAGCGTCAAAATCAGCCTTTATTCTCTTCATTAAGAGAATATAACCTAGCTTATGGTATAACTAAATCAAGGCTTCAAAAATTAGATAAAGAAATTTTAATTATGCATCCTGGCCCAATCAACCGAGGTGTAGAAATGGATAGTGATGTTGCCGATAGCCACCAATCTATTATTCTAGATCAGGTGGAAAATGGTGTCGCTGTGAGAATGGCTTGTTTATATCTTTTAACAGGCAGAACCAACCCTTAAAAAAATCAGATGCAAAGAATTTGTTTATTTCCAGGCACTTTTGATCCAGTTACATTGGGTCATATAGATATTATCAATCGTTCACTTCCTTTATTTGATAAAGTAATTGTAGGTATTGGTATTAATGCTGCAAAAAATCCTATGTTCAGCGCTGATCAAAGAAAACATTGGTTTGAAGAAATTTATAAAGACGAACCCAAAGTAAAAGCAGTAACCTATGATGGCTTAACAATAAAGTATTGTCAATCCATAGGTGCTAAGTTTATTTTAAGAGGAATACGATATGTGAGTGATTTTGAATATGAAAAAACGATTGCAGATGCTAATCGAACAATGGACAGGAATATTGAAACTATCTTTTTAACTGGGGAACCTAAATACACTTCTGTCGCATCTACAATTGTAAGAGATATTATTCGTAATGGGGGAGATGCTTCTCCATTTTTACCAGAAGTGGTGATTAATGCTTTGAAATAATATAGGCAGCTATCACTTCTTTTATAGTATCATAAGTGTTTTCTAAATAGGACTCAAGATGATCCTGTTTTACCCATTCAATCGCTTCTATATCTTCTTCAGATTGCGCTACACCCACCTGAAATGTGTTTGTAGTCATTTTATACCAATAAGTGGTTTTTTCAACAACTTCATTTAAATAGGGATCATGGTATTGATGCTTGGTGGTTAAAATCAAATCATTCAATACTAAATTTTGCATTCCAGTTTCTTCCATAACTTCTCTAATTGCACAATCTTCAATTGTTTCATCTGGATCAAGTTTACCTTTAGGTAAGTCCCAGAAGCCTCTTCTGAAAATCCATAATATCTCGTTATTAGGATTTACGACAACACCACCAGCAGCAATTATTGACTTCAACATAAAATGTGTATAGTATTTAGTAACTCTTGCAAAAATATTCCCTTTTTGACGGTAAATTCGTGTCAAATCTAGGATATGACCAACGAAAAAGCAGTAGCAGAAAAATTATTACAAGTAAGTGCCATAAAGTTAAGTCCAAATGAACCATTTACATGGGCTAGTGGCTGGAAAAGTCCTATTTATTGTGATAATCGTAAGGTTTTATCATTTCCGTATGTTCGCGATTTTATAAAAAGTGAAATGTGTAACGTCATATTTGAACAATTTGAAGGAGCGGATATGCTTGCTGGTGTTGCCACTGCCGGAATTCCATGGGGTGCTATGGCTGCAGATCAATTAAAACTACCTTATATCTATGTTCGTCCAAAACCAAAAGAACATGGTTTAGGTAATCAAATAGAAGGTTCATATACAAACACTAACAAAATTTTAGTGATTGAAGATTTGATTTCTACTGGTAAAAGCAGTTTGCAAGTAGTAGATGTATTAAGAAATACAGGTTTAGAAGTTGTGGGGATGATTTCTATCTTTAATTATGGTTTCCAAGTTGCAGAAGATGCATTCAAAGAAGCTGGCGTTCCTTATAAATCATTAACAAACTATGCTAGCTTAATTGATTTAGCAGTTGAAAAAGGTTTAGTTGATGCAAGTACTCAATCCACATTAATGGAATGGAGAGATAGTCCATCTACATGGAAACAATAACTTTTATTACTTATTCATCCCAGACAAAGCAGCTGCCAAATTAAGCTTCTGTGTTGTTTCATAGCTTATAGGCACCGTTTTTGTAAAGATTCCTTTACTTAATGTTGCATTGCCCAAAATATTCAATTTCACAGGTTTATTGAATAATAGATCCATACTATTTTTTACTAAATCCTTCATTTGAAATTCAAATTGAGCTGGCAGTAGAAAATCCTTCTTTGCAGGAATAATAAAATTGGTATCTAATTTCAATGTTGTAAAATGACCATTATTTAATAGAATTTTACAATCAATTTGTTTTAAGGTAAGTGAAAAATCATTTGGATTATGGTATTTGATATTGGCCTTTAATTTATTCTTTCCCATCGTTAAATTTTCCAATTGAATATCTTGTAAACCTTTGAATTCAAGAGATTGAGGCTCAGAACAGGCAATAAAAAAAGGGATAAAAAATAAAAGGATATAACTTAATGGCTTCATTCGCTATTTTTGTTAAAATTACATAACTATTCTCATTCATGGTTTATACAGATTTACATTATTTTGGTGCATTGTCCTATTATTCAGCTATAATTGAAACTAATTTATTGGTATTTGATACTCAAGTGGCATTTAGTAAAATGAGTTTTAAGAACAGAATGGTTATTGCTAGTGCTCAAGGACCATTGCATTTAACCATACCCATCATTGGTGGAAGAGATCAAAAAACACCAATGGATCAAATTCGAATCTCTTATGACAGCCAATGGCAGTCACAACATTTTAAATCTATCTATACCAATTATAAACGTGCTCCATTTTTTGAATATTATGTTGATAGTATAAAATCGCTTTATTCCTTAAAGTATGAATTACTAAATGATTTTTTATTGGAAACACAAAAATGGTCTAACCAGCATTTAAAAGCAGAATGGGTTATTAAAACTGCTGATTCAACAAAATTAGAAGAAAATCAAATTAAATGGATTGATCCAATAAAACCCAATAATTTTCAATCAGAAAATAGTATTATTCAATATCAACAAGTATTTGAAGAAGTAACTGGGTTTATACCCAATCTATGTATTCTTGATTTAATATTTGCGATGGGAGGGAGACAAGCCTATTCTTTGTTATGTCCAAGGGAAAAGAAATAAGCATATTAAAAATCAAATCTATTACTACTATCATTCATTGCAGCATGTTGTTTTAAGAAACTGCCTGCCCATTTTTCATATTGTTGCAATTCTAACCACTCTTTACTTTCTATTATTTTAGATAATGCTTCCTCTTTACTATATGCTTTAGAAATAGTATTGGCCAATATTGCACGTTTTAATTCATATTTATTTACAATAGCTGTTAGTAATAATTTTTCAGCGATTCTTCTTTCATCCATATCCATATTAAGATTCTGATTAACAAAACTTGCATTTCCATTTACCTCCTTTTCTCTTTCTTTAATCCATGCAATTGTTTCGTTAATTAGATTATTATAAATACTATCCTGTATTGAAGCTTGACTACCCTTAACATCTTGTTTAGTATTTACTATAGGGGTACTTGTTTTTAATGCATTAGTTAACCTAGATTTTATCAGATTAGATGGGGGTAAATTAGCTACTATTCCACTATTTTTCTTTGTTGAACTTAAGTCAAGTTTTGGAATTGTTTTTTGTTGATTTATATTGGTTTTATATTCAACTGAACTCAATTTTATAAAAACAAATAAAGTTAAAATAATTGCTAGTGCTATTTTTGGTAATGAGTAGGTACTAAAATTATTTTCTGTTTTAATTCCATTAATATTTTTAACTCTATCTAAAAGTTCTGATTCATTTTCAACTGCCGCTAAACTCAATTCAATAGGAGGATTTAAACCATTCTTAGCCAATTTATATAATGCTTTTGAGTACAATATTGGAGATTCAGTTTTTTCAACTACCCAATCATCACAAGCTTTTTCGCGATTAGTTCTAATTGTTTTGCTAAAATAGTAGGAGAAAGGATTAAAGCATAAAAATATATTTGCAATTTCTACAAAGAGATTAATTAAATAATCGTTTCTAACAATATGTCCTATTTCATGCAGTAAAATATACTTTATTTCATCTGAAGACATTTGATTCAACAAAGAAAATGGCAATAATATAACCGGTTCAATGAAACCAAATGTGACTGGACCAATAATTTTATTTGAATAGCCAATCTTAATATTTCTATTAATGCCATTATTCCCCAAGTGTACATTTAGTGACTTTGCAATATCATCTTCTAAATAAAATGCTGCAGAGACTTTAATTTGCTGCAGTTTTAAAAATTTATACCCTAAAACAATCAAATAACCAAAGAGCACAAACACATACAATAACCCAATCAATGTCATCCATTGTATGGATCTATTTTGATCAATTTGAATAAAGGTATAGTTGCTACTTGTAGAGGCAGATCCAAAAAGTTGAATTGAAAAATCAATTACTCCAATACAATACAATGAGATAGAAAGCCAATACTTTTGATTTGCATTCATTTTGAAGCAAAGCTGAATACATTCAAATATTAAAAAAAGTATAGCCATGAATCCAAGGCTATGAAACATTGCTTCTGGTATATGTTGAATGAATCTCACTAATAATGCCTTTTAGTAATCTTATTTATTTTCTATACTAGCTATTAATTCTTTGATAGCAGTTAGCTCAGCGTCAGAAGTTTCATGATTACCTAATGCTTGCAAAACTAAAGCAGATGTACTGCCACTAAATAAGGTCTTAATCATTTTACCTAAGTATTGTTCCTGTGCAGCTAATTTTCCAAAACTTGGCTTATATATATGTGTTTTAGAAGAGGCATCTCTAGTGACTAAACCTTTCTCATGCATAATCTGCATCAATTTAAGTGTCGTAGTATAACCTACATCCTTTGTTTGTTGTACAATTTCATGTACATCTCTTACTGTAGCTTGTTCTTTATCCCAAAGTATACTTAAAATTTCTAATTCGCTTTCAGTTGGCTTATGTTGTTTGCTCATAGTAATACGATTTGATTCGTAAATCTACGAAAAAATGGAACCCAACAAAAAATCCCCCCGAAAATTCGGAGGGATTTTTGTTAAAATTATATCAAAATTGAACTACTTCTTTTGCAAGTAAGTAGCATATTTCGCATTTTGTTCTTCTGTTAAAGCAACACCATTCACTGAAATTTTGCCATCCTTAATTTGAATGTTTACATTGTCTTTAGGAGCTAAACCATCTTCTTGTAAAGCCTGAACTAATGTTTTAGTATCTGCAGAAATAGTTACAGTCTTTGATGAATCTAACGATGAAGCAGTTGAATCGGTAGTGATCACTGACATCTCAATTGTTTGAGATTTAGTTTCAACTGGAGTAGTTGGATGCATTTTTGCCAATGTAGGCGCAATTACCAAAGAAACAATTGACATCAATTTAATCAAGATATTCATTGATGGACCAGATGTATCTTTAAATGGATCACCAACTGTATCACCAGTTACAGAAGCCTTATGTGGTTCTGATTTCTTATAATACATTTCACCATTAATTTCTACCCCTTTTTCAAATGATTTTTTAGCATTATCCCAAGCTCCACCTGCATTGTTTTGGAAAATACCCATCAAAACACCACTTACAGTTGCACCAGCCAAGAAACCACCTAAGGCTTCAGGACCCATTGTGAAACCAATTAAGATAGGAGAGATGATTGTGATTGCACCTGGTAACATCATCTTCTTTAAAGAAGCTTCTGTAGAGATCGCAACACATTTATCGTATTCTGGCTTACCAGTACCTTCCATGATTCCAGGAATTGTACGGAATTGACGACGAACTTCTTCTACCATTGACATTGCAGCTTCACCAACAGCACGAATTGCTAAAGAAGAGAAGATGAATGGAATCATTCCACCTACAAATAAGGCAGCTAAAACATCTGCTTTATAAATATCAATATGTTGATTATCTGGCATTGCAACTCCAACGAAAGCAGCGAACAAAGCCAAAGCAGTTAAAGCTGCAGAAGCAATTGCAAAACCCTTTCCACTAGCTGCTGTTGTATTACCAACTGCATCTAAAATATCTGTTTTTTCACGCACTTCAGCTGGTAATTCACTCATCTCAGCAATACCACCTGCGTTGTCTGCGATAGGACCAAATGCATCAATTGCTAATTGCATCGCTGTTGTCGCCATCATACCTGCAGCAGCAATTGCTACACCATATAAACCTGCACATGCATAAGAACCATAAATACCACCAGCTAATACAAGAATTGGTAAGAAAGTAGATTCCATACCAATAGCCAAACCACCAATAATATTAGTTGCATGACCAGTACTTGATTGTTTGATGATGCTCATTACTGGACGCTTGCCCATTGCAGTGTAATATTCAGTAATGATACTCATTAAAGTACCAACAATTAAACCAACTGCAATAGCACCAATTACACCATTTCTAGTGAATTCTAATCCACGTAAAGTCATTGTTTCTGGTAAAATATAGTTTACTAAGAAATAACAAGCTACTGCAGTTAAAATCATAGAACCATAGTTACCCATATTTAAAGCCTTTTGAACTACAGCAGTAGTCAAAGGTGCTTTTTCACTAATTTTTACAAAGAAAGTTCCAACGATTGATAATAAAATACCAACACCTGCAATCATCATTGGTAATAAAATTGGAGATAAACCTCCAAAATTATCAATTAATACTGCACCATTTGGACCAGTTACTTCTTGACCTAAAACCATTGTAGCTAAAACTGTTGCAACATAAGAACCGAATAAATCGGCACCCATACCTGCTACATCACCTACGTTATCTCCTACGTTATCCGCAATTGTTGCAGGATTACGAGGATCATCTTCTGGGATACCAGCTTCTACTTTACCTACTAAGTCAGCACCAACGTCTGCAGCTTTAGTATAGATACCACCACCTACACGTGCAAATAATGCGATAGATTCAGCACCTAAAGAGAATCCAGTTAATACTTCGATTGTTCTTAGCATTTCCTTTGGATCACCAGAAACATAGAAGTACTCTTTTAATATTAAATACAAACCACCTAAGCCTAAGACAGCTAAACCAGAAACACCTAAACCCATTACAGATCCACCTGTAAATGAAACATTCAATGCTTTTGATAAACTTGTTTTAGCAGCTTCAGCAGTTCTTACGTTAGCTTTAGTCGCAATTTTCATACCGATATAACCTGCAGTTGCACTGAAAACAGCACCAATTACAAATGCTATAGCGATTGTCCAATGGCTATCTTCGTTTTTAGTAGCCATGAAACCTAATAATAAGGCAACAATTACAACGAAATATCCTAAGATCTTCCATTCTGCTTTTAAAAACGCCATTGCACCTTCAGCGATGTAAGTGCTAATTTCTTTCATACGATCATTACCTGCTGGTTGATTAGATACCCAATTGAATTTCAATAGTGTATACAATAAACCAACGATACCCATGGCCGGAACGGCATAAAATAAAAAATTGTTCATAATCAATACTTATATTCTTTTTGTTTAAGATTAAGGTCTGCAAAAATAGGGGGTAAAGTCCAAAAAACACGATAAAATGGCTCTAAAATGAGCGATTTTACTCAACTAATGCCGATGTGTCCTCTTTTCCGGTAAATACCGATGCAATCTCTTTCCCTTTATATATTGCTCGATTGTATTTGTTACCTAAAATAATAATTGTAGCTGTTTCACCGACCAAACGAGTGAAAACAGTGTTATTTCCATGCCACCAACCATTGTGGTAGATCAATTTCTCTTCATTTGGCTTAGCTAAAACACGCCATCCAAGGCCATAATTATGCCAATATTTATTAGTTGGACTCTTTGGCTCATACGCCATTTCTAAAGTAGATGGCTGTAAAAAACGACCTTCTGTTAAAGCTTTATCCCATAAATAAAGGTCTCTAGCGGTGCTATAAATGTTCTTATCCCCATAAATCATATCATATTTATCCAATTGAAAAGGAACCATTTGTGGATTATAAGAGGGTAGGTATTTATCCATATTTTGAGTACTCATCACAAAACTATGTTCCATCTTAAGTGGTTTAAAAATAGTCTCATTCATATAAGTAGGGAAGTCCTTACCTGTAATTTTTTCAATGATTAGCGCCAATAAAACGTAATTGGTATTGCAATACCTGAAAACTCTATCAGGATTAGCTGCTATTGCAGGCTTTCTTTGAATCATGAAATCCAACACATCTTGATTAGTGTATTGACCCGGTCTAAATGGCGCATCATTTTTTACAAGTACTAATTTCTTAGCCCAACGACCTCTCTTTGTTTTATATTTTACAGATTTATATTGTCTTGATTCTAAAAAATAGGCATAGTCAGGAAGGCCACTTCTATGAGATAATAACAATTCAATTGTCACCCCTTTATATGGAAAACCAGGTAAGTAATCCTCCACGAATGCCTTTAAGTTTAATTTATCCTTCTCCCATAACTGCAAGGCAGCCATACCTGTAAAGGTTTTTGAAACAGATGCTAAATGAATTGGTGTCTCTGGAACTAATGAATCTTTTGATTTATAGTTGGCATATCCTTTATAATCTTCAAATAAAATCTCCCCATTTTTTGCCACCAAAATTTGACCACTAAAATTCCTAGATCCTAAAATTGATTGGTATTTCTGGCGAATAGCTTCAGTGTATTTGTCCTTTGCCTCTGTCGTTAATTTATTATAAGTAAAATTATTAGCTGATTCAGTATAATTTGGTCCTTGACTAGTGCCGCAGGATGCATTCAAAAAAAAGATGCAAGACAATAAAAAAAATCGAACGATCATCTGTTAGTATTTTATAGGATATAATTATATAACGTCATTAAGTGATAAAATATTGTGAATGAAGGCTAAAACGCATTATTTAATTTAACTTTGTAGCATGAGCAAATTAGACTTAACGAGCTATCCTAAAGATAAAATTAAAGTATTGTTTTTAGAGAATATCAGTGACAAAGCAATTCAATATTTTAAACAACAGGGCTACACAGATGTCAAGAAGGTTGCAGGAGCTTTAAGTGAAGAAGATTTAATAAAAGCCATTAAAGACGTTCATATTTTAGGAATTCGATCTAAAACTTTTATCTCTAAGAAAGTCTTAGATAGTGCAAAAAAATTACAAGCTATTGGTTGTTTTTGTATCGGGGTGAATCAAGTAGATTTGAAAGCATGTAAACAAAAAGGTGTTGCAGTTTTCAATGCACCCTATAGCAATACTAGAAGTGTTGCTGAATTAGTAATTGGGGCTTCAATTTTATTAATCCGTAGAATTTTAGAAAAAAATAATGCTGCCCATCAAGGGATTTGGAATAAAGAAGCGAAAGGAAGTTTTGAGTTAAGAGGAAAAACGATGGGTATTATCGGCTATGGTAATATTGGAACACAATTAAGTGTAATGGCGGAGGCGATGGGAATGCGCGTTCAGTTTTTTGATGTTGAAACGAAATTGCCCTTAGGTAATGCTCAAGCAAAAAAATCAATTAAAGAAATTGTAAGTAGTTCTGATATTATTTCATTGCATGTTCCAGAAACAAATCAGACAAAAAATTTGATCAATCAATCAGTTATCAAGCAATTTAAAACTGGTTCAATTTTAGTCAATTATGCTAGGGGAGAAGTGGTGGATTTAGATGCGTTAGTAAAAGCCATAAAAGACAAACAAATTGCAGGTGCTGCAATCGATGTTTTCCCAATTGAACCTGAAAAAAATGGAGATGCATTTATTACCCCTCTACAAGGTTTACCTAATGTACTATTAACTCCACACATCGGAGGATCAACAGAGGAAGCACAAGAAAATATTGGTGAAGATGTAAGTATTAAATTATACCAATATTTGGAAAGAGGCGTTTCTAATGGGTCTCATACAATTCCATCTTTAAGTTTGCCACCTGTAGATGGCGCACATCGAATTTTACATATTCATAAAAACGTACCAGGTGTTTTAGGAGCTATCAATACTTTATTGTCAAAAAACAAAATCAATATCGTTGGTCAATACTTGAAAACGAATGATGAAATTGGGTATGTGGTTTTGGATGTTGATAGCAAATTATCAAAACAAGCCATGACCTTATTGAAAGAAGTTAAAGAGACGATTAGAGTAAGAATGCTTTACTAGTAGTATAATTTTAAAATAGTTATTTTATTTTAACGCTGTAATCATTGCTTGAATTTCAACAATGTCTACATCAAAATACTGCATGTTTTCTTGCATGCTTGGTTGATTGAATTCCATTTTTGAAGCCATGGCTTTCCTAGCAGAACTATGCATTTCTTTAGCACCAGTCTCAGTAACAATTGTTTTAATATTGTCTGCTCGAACCCCACTTCCAGGTAAAATTATAATTCGATCATTTGCTTTTTCAACTAATTTTTGAATCATTGGAATTGCATTGTTTGCATTGGGCACCTGACCACTTGTTAAGATTCTTTTACAACCAATATCAATTAATTGTTCTAATCCTTTAAACGGATCTTTACAACGATCAAATGCTCTATGAAAAGTAATTTCCATATTACCTGCAGCTTGAACTAATGCCGAAGTTCTTTTAATATCGATATTCCCATCCGATTCTAATAAACCAATTACAGCTCCTTTAAATCCTAATTGCTTACATGCCATAAGGTCATTTTGAATCACCTGAAATTCTCTATCTGTATATAAAAAATCACCGCCTCTAGGACGAATAATTGGAAAGATGGATTGCTTTGTTAATTGAGATAATAACAATAAACTGCCATAAGAAGGAGTCGTTCCGCCCTCCATTGGATTTTCACAAAACTCAATTCTGTCAGCACCCGCATCTAAAGCACGCAAAGCTGCTTCAATACTAAATGCTGCAATTTCAAGCACAACTTTTGACATAAATGATTGTTTAATTAAAATAAATAGGAAGCGTCATTTAATGTATTTCCTTTGTCGTTATGTACGGAAAAATTAAAGCCTTTTTGTAATGAATAAGCGCCTACTTTTCCAGCTTTATTAATAGCAACAAAACATACTTGGATGTCTTTTGCCTTCTCTTTTTTGATTCTATTTACTTTTTCAACAACTAATTTACAAGCTTCCTCTGGGCTTTTTCCTTGACGCATCCATTCCACTACAGCACTTGCACCAGCAACACGAATTACATCTTCGCCTTGCCCAGTTGCAACCACTGCACCCACTTCATTGTCTACATATAATCCAGCTCCAATAATAGGTGAGTCACCAACACGGCCACGCATTTTAAATCCAGCACCACTGGTGGTACAGCTACCACTTAGATTTCCAAATTGATCCAATGCAATCATGCCAATTGTATCATGGTTCCAATTACCATCTGTTAATTTCTTTGGCGCTTGGAATGCAGGATCTAAATAAGCCAATGATTGATTTTTCTCCACATTAATAACAGGTTGATATTTGGAATTTTTTAACCACTCTTTGTAATTCTTTTTTGCTTGTTCTGATAATTCCCCTGTTTCAAGTGTAAATCCATTTGCTAAAGCAAATGCTTGTGCACCAGATCCTACTAAAAAGACATGGGGTGATTTTTCCATCACTTTTCTTGCAACTGAAATTGGATGTTTAATCTTTTCTAAAAAAGCAACAGATCCACAATTAAATTCATGATCCATAATTGAAGCGTCCAAAGTCACTATTCCATCTCTATCAGGGTTGGCATCCAAACCAACACAACAATTAATTTCAGATTCTGTAATCATGACACCTTGCTCAACTGCATCTAAAGCCGTTCCACCATTTTTTAATACAGACCATGCAGCTACGTTTGCCCTCATGCCGGCATCCCATGTAGAAGCGACAATGGGCTGTATTTTATTAGTACTATTTGAACTAGTAAGGTTTGGAATAAAATTGGGAATACTAAAACTTGTAAAGCCTAGTCCGCTTAAATTGATAAATTTTCTTCTGTCCATATCTAAAATGCTATTAATAATCAGCTCTTAAAGATAGCTTTTAAGGGTCTAATTTTGTACATTTATGAAGATTATGATGCAAGTATTATTTGAAAAATATGGGTGGGAAGATGCAATTGCAACGCCCTTAAATCAAGGTTTAATCAACCAGACTTTTGAAGTGCAAACCCGTCAAGGTGATTTTATTCTACAAAATATCAATACCCAGGTTTTCAAAAATCCAAAGGCAATTGATCAAAATATTCGTCGTATTGGCAAATACTTAGAAGCGCATCAACCCGGAAAACTATTTACCCATTTAGCGCCAACTAAAACAGGGGAGACCTTGATAGAATGGTCAGGGAAATATTACCGTGCTTTCAACAAAATAGCAGGTAAGGCTTTTGATGTTTTGGATAATGCTAAACAAGCTGAATCAGCAGCCAACCAATTTGGCCAGTTTACCGCTAGCTTGGAAAAATTTCCGGTAGGGCAGTTGGAGGAAACCATCCCTCAATTCCATGACCTTTCTTTAAGATACCATCAATTTGAACAAGCACAGATTCATGGAGACGCTTCCCGAATTCAAGATGTAAAAGACGAGTTAGACTATTTAATTGACCATAAATTCTATTTGGACAAATGGCTTGGTTTTGTACAAAACGAGGAAGCCCATTTAAGGGTCACGCATCATGACACAAAAATCAGCAATGTTTTGTTTAAAAATGAAACTGAGGCAATTTGCGTAATTGATTTAGACACGACCATGCCCGGTTACTTTATAAGCGATGTGGGTGATATGTGCCGAACCTATCTCTGTCCAGTGAACGAAGAATGCCTAGATCTAGATTTAGTCAAAGTCATTCCTGAAAGATGGGAAGGAATCAAGAAAGGGTATTTAGATGCCATGGGGGATCAATTAAGTAATTTCGAAAAAGACCATTTTGACTTTTCAGGTCAATTCATGATCTATATGCAGGCAATCAGATTCCTTACGGATTACCTCAATCTTGATCAATACTACCACACTACTAGACCAGGGCAAAACTTGGATAGAACACGGAATCAAATTAAATTATTGAACGAATTCAATCAATTAATCTAACATTAAATATCATTTAAAATAGTATAAAATATTAAAAACCAATAATTTATACTATTTTATCTAAACTAATAATTCATTTTATGATTTCTATTTTATAGAAATTATATTGCTAAACTTGATTCTAATCTGGCCTAATATTGATCGTCCATTGCAAAATCAGGCTTTCTGTTCTGCCATTTACCTCTTGTAAAATCCGGGATTTCCTGCACCTGACCATGCTCCGCAATTGACTTTTCAGACAAAGGCGTGATAGCATACCAAGTGGCTAAATCATATACATCCATAGGGAAGGGCACAGCTCTCTTAATACACTCCAAGAAGGCATTGATTACAAAGAAATCCATCCCACCATGACCAGCTCCAGTTGCATCTGACTCAAAACGCTTCCATAATGGATGATCGTGTTGCTTTAAATAGGCTTCTGGATTTTCCCATTGATGGGCTTTAGGCGAAACACCTTCTATATATATATGTCCCGCTGAAAATTGTCCAGCATGGAAATCCTGCCATAATCCTTGTGTGCCTTGTACACGGAAGCCTAAATTATATGGACGTGGCGAATTGGTATCATGTGTAAGCAATATTGTCTCTCCATTATGCGTTTGTATACTAGTAGTGACAATGTCACCTAATTTAAAGTCTAATTTCGCATTGGGGTGATTTTCACCACCTTGTGGATGGTTAACTATATATTTATGTAAACCTCTTGCCTTGCTTGCTACCGAAGAAAGCCTAGTTAATTTATTACCTCTATTAATATCTACCATCATTGCAACTGGTCCTAATCCATGTGTTGGGTAGAGCTCACCATTCCTATATAAGGAGTGATTTGTTCTCCATTTTGCTTCACTAAAGCCTTTTTCACCGAATTCAGCACCAGAATTATAGGCGGTTATACCATTATTGAACTTAACACCCCTTAAATCATGCTCATATCCACCTTGTAAGTGTAATAATTCCCCAAACATGCCTTTTCTTACCATATTATAGACCGCTAAAACATCACGTCTATAACATACATTCTCAAGGCACATGACTGGTATATTGTATTTCTCGCTTGCATTCACGATATCCCAGCATTCCTTTATATTGATGGCACCACAAACTTCAACCCCTGGAATAATACCGTTTTTGATTGCTTCTAAAGCCTGTGGGATATGCCATTCCCAAGGTGTTGCAATGATAACTGCATCAATATCAGTCCTTTTTAGTAGGTTTTTATAGTCCTCCTTACCATTTTTATACTCTATAGCGGGAGTTCGACCCGCTTTTTTAAGGATATTTTGAGCGTCAGCCAACATCTTTTCATCGGGATCTGCAAACGCAACTACAACCACATCAGTTCTTTGTACTAATAAATCAATATGGTTTTGACCTCTAAAACCTGTACCAATTACAGCTATTTTTAAAATGTCTTTTTTGCTACTAGATTGTGCTTTTATAAATTGAGGACTTAAGCTTAAAGCAATAGATGCTAAACCAGCATCTTGTACAAATTTTCTCCTTGTAGGTTGGTTGGCCATAGTAAGTGATTATCCTACAAAATACAACCTATTTTGAATCTGTCAAATAGAACTATCCTTATTTATAGTTGGTTTCAGTCTATTTCAAGCACTATTAATTGCCTATAATTAACATTATGTTAAATATTATATTGAAGATAACACCTATTGATTGTTCTATTACCAATCCATAGTTTTAAACTTTATGGCTTCCTTTGGTTACATTGAAAAAAGCCCTCCCGATTTGGGAAGGCTTTGAATATATGAAAAGATATAAACTTATTTAAAAGCTTAAACTATAGTTCAGTTTTACTGATACTTATCGTGTAACTCGTCATACTTTTTAAACTTAGCGTCTAACTCATCGTATAATTTCTGATTAGCTCTATTTTTATCTCTTTTAGCTGAATATAAAGTTGCTAAGAAATCTACCGATCTAGCAGCTACGTTTTTCTCAGATCTTGTTAAAGTCTGCTTATCCTTAATGATATTGAAAGCATTTTCGATCCACTCAATAGCTTGGTCCACTTTTGCCTTCATTGGTGCATCCAAAACAACATTCAATTTCTTAATTGAATCCTGTTGAGCCTTGAATTTTGCATCAAAAGCCAATTTTTTCTTTGGATCCTTTGGCGCTGGTGGTTTACTTGCATTTAATTGCTGTAAAGCTCTGATATTATTACCTACTTGATCGTCCAAAACAGTGTATTGATTGTAATAGCTAATACCTACGTTAAATGCAGCTGCGAAATTTTGATTATTCAATTTATAAGCTCTCATGTATGCATCTGCCGCCTTATCTAAGTAATAATTTGCTTTCTCATCAGAAAGGCCTTCAACGTTTCTAGATGCCATAAACATGTCGCCATACATTTGACATTCAGTTTCATTTAAGCTATTAGCAGCTATTTGTGCTTCATATGCAGCCACTTTTTCTTCTGCTGTATAGTTTTTATCTATGTAATCAGCTCTAAATTCAAACCATTTTTCATCTGGATAGTTTCTTTCAGATACGGTATAATATTTATCAAATAAAGCTTTATCCTTTTTTTCAGCAGCTTTAATCAATACATATTTGTAGATGTCAATCAAGTCAGCAGACTTAATATTTGCATCCATCATTCTAGTATAATGCTTAATTGTTGTTTCTTCATTACCCGCATTTTGATTAGAATAACCTGCATACATTAAAGTTGTTGTATCAAATGGTTGTTTATTGGTAGACCATCCCTTTGAAAAGATGATATCACTTAAAACAACCCCTCTATCAAAATTTGTTGCAGCATCTTTCCATTTTTTCTCGCCAAATGCAGCTACACCATCTTTAAAGCTTCTCATGTATACTTCAAAGAAAGGTTCTTGACCACTTTTTACAGCAAATGTAAATTCTGGATCAGCTTTGATATAGTCTTCTAAACTTTTATAAAGTTTTTCTGCAGCGTCTGGATATTTAGCAGCAGGATCTTTAGCTAAACCTGTGTAGATTTTTGACTTCCAGTAATACCCTTCTGCAGTTGTTTCAAGACTTGCTTTTTTTACAATCGCTTTTTCGTATTCTGTCTTGGCAGCTTCATAATTACCTAATAATAAGCTCGTCTCAACTTTTTTAAAGTCTTGAGCGAAAGCTGTTTGCATCAATGTCGCAAGGAACATTGTACCAATCCATTTTTTCATAATGATTATTTTAATGTACTAAAGTTATAAAATTTATGCTTCAGGCGTATCATCACCTTCGTTATTCAATGTGTCGTCAATTGCTAGTTCAGTAGAATCAGTTGAATCTGAAGTAGTTGCAATAGCCTCTCCTTCTACTTGTGCAGCTTCCCCTTCTTCAGGTACATCTTGCTCTTCGATCTTAGAAGTTGCAGCAATCTCATCGCTTTCGTCTAAGCGAATCAATTTAACACCCTGAGTTGCTCTACCCGCTTCTCTAATATCTGCAATACTTGTTCTAATCGTTACACCAGATTTACAAGTGATGATTAGATCTTCTTTTTCTAATACATCCATGATACCAACTAAGCTTCCAGTTTTTTCTGTAACATTAATAGTTTTAACACCCTTACCGCCACGATTGGTAATACGATAATCGTCAATTGGAGTACGCTTACCATAACCTTGTTGACTCACCACCAATATAGTACGGTCTTTGTCTTCTCTGCTTACACAAACTAAGCCAACCACTTCGTCTGTTTCATCGTCCACTTCGATACCAGCAACACCAATCGCGCCTCGGCCAGTTGGTCTTACTTTTTCTTCAGGGAAACGAATCGCACGACCAGACTTCACAGCCATCATGACTTCATTGTTACCATCCGTTAAACGTGCTGCTAATAATTCATCGCCTTCGTTGATCGTGATTGCGTTCACACCGTTCACTCTTGGACGACTAAATTCTTCTAAGCAAGTTTTCTTAATAATACCTTTCTTAGTACATAATATGATATAGTGATTATTCACATAATCTTTATCCGCCAAATTACGCACTTCGATAATTGCTTTTACTTTATCGTCTGGAGGAAGTTGAATTAAGTTTTGGATCGCTCTACCCTTACTTGTTTTTTCACCTTCAGGAATTTCATATACACGCATCCAGAAACATCTACCTTTTTCTGTAAAGAACAACATGGTGTCATGCGTAGAAGCAATAAATAAATGCTCAACATAATCTTCTTCTCTCGTCTTAGAGCCAATGGCACCGCGGCCTCCACGCTTTTGTTGACGGTATTCAGAAGCAGAAGTACGCTTGATATAACCTAAATGAGAAATGGTAATCACCACATCTTCTTCTTCGATTAAATCTTCGATACGCATTTCATCTGCTAAATATTGGATTTCAGATTTACGCTCATCACCAAACTTTTCTTTTACTTCTAATAATTCAGTTTTGATTAATTCAAAACGTAAATGTTCACTACCTAATAATTCTTTCAATGAAGCAATTAATTTCATCAATTGATCAAATTCTTCTTTGATTTTCTCACGCTCCATACCGGTCAAACGTTGCAATCTTAATTCCAAGATTGCTTTCGCTTGAATCTCTGAAATGCCCCATCCTGCAGTGATTAAAGCTTCTTTTGCTGCTTCTGGATTTGCAGAATTTCTAATCAAACGAATGACTTCATCTAAATGATCTAAAGCAATCAAATATCCTTCTAAAATATGTGCACGCTCTTCGGCTTTTCTTAATTCAAATTTCGCACGACGAATCACGACTTCCATTCTAAAATCAACGAACTCTAAAATTAAATCTTTCAAGTTCAAAATTCTAGGACGACCTTTTACCAACGCCACATTATTGATACCATAACTGGTTTGCAATTCTGTGAATTTAAATAATTGGTTGATAATAACTTGCGCTACTGCATCCTTACGTAACTCAATAACAATACGTGTTCCCTCGCGTTTATTACTTTCATTATTTACATGTGTAATTCCTTCTACTACTTTGTCTACCACTAACTGACCGATACGATCTGTTAAATGATCACGATTCACTTGGTAAGGAATTTCGTTGATCACAATCATCTCACGACCATTTGCTTTCGTTTCAACATTACATTTTCCACGAACAACGACACGACCACGACCAGTCATTAAACCTTGCTTCACGCCTTCCATTCCATAGATCACACCACCTGTAGGAAAATCGGGTGCTTTAACGATAGAAATTAATTCTTCTATTGTGATGTCTTTATTGTTGATATATGCGATACATCCGTCTACTACTTCATTCAAATTATGAGGCAACATATTCGTCGCCATACCCACCGCAATTCCAGAAGATCCATTTACTAAAAGCTGTGGAATCCTTGTAGGCAGTACACTTGGCTCAGATAAGCTATCATCAAAGTTTAATTGATAATCAACCGTGTCTTTTTCTAAATCATCCAACATCGCTTCGGAAATCTTTTGTAAACGCGCTTCCGTATAACGCATTGCTGCCGGTGGATCACCATCTTGGTTACCAAAGTTACCCTGGCCATCTACCAACTTGTAACGCATCGTCCATTCCTGTGCCATACGCACCAAAGTGTCATAAATTGCAGTGTCACCATGCGGGTGAAACTTACCCATTACTTCACCGACAATACGGGCAGATTTTTTATAAGGCTTATTGCTATTATTTCCTAACTCATGCATGGCAAACAATACACGACGGTGCACTGGCTTAAAACCATCACGCACATCGGGCAAAGCACGGCCTACGATTACAGACATAGAATAGTCAATATAAGAGGTTTTCATCTGCTCCTCAATGTTGACTCTTATCACACGATCATTGTCTTGGGTCTGTTCTAGACCTAAATTTTCACCTAAATTTTCTTCCATAATTTTTATTTCAATTAGTCCAATTTTAGCACCCAAAAAGGGCTAAAAAATGAGCGTCTACGAAGATAACTTTTTGACCCCTTTTTTATGCTAAAAATCAGTATAGATTTACACATTTTTATCCACAGTTTAGGGTAATTAATACTAACTTTAACCAATAGATTTTTAACCACTTATACATTCAAAAATGGGCCCAAGAATTCTCATTATTGGAGCAGGTAAATCTGCCACAGTTTTAATCCAATATTTACAGCAAAAAGCGGTAGAAAATGATTGGTATATCATCCTAGCAGATGGAGATGCCCATACGGCAGATAGAAAGTGGAATAATGCCCCTAACGGAAAAGCAATAGGGATTAACATAGAAAACGAATTAGAACGTAAAAATTTGGTTCAAAATGCGGATATAGTCGTGTCCATGTTACCAGCAAATCTCCATTTTTTAGTGGCTAAAGATTGTTTAAATTTTGAAAAACCTTTGTTCACTGCTTCTTATGTAGACGACAATATGCGCTCAATCGCTTCTGAAATCGAAGCAAAAAAGCTTTTATTCCTCTGTGAAATGGGTTTAGATCCCGGAATTGACCATATGAGCGCCATGGCAATCATAGATGAGATTCATGAGAAAGGAGGCAAAATAACTAGCTTTAAATCGCATTGCGGTGGATTGGTTGCGCCAGAGAGTGATGACAATCCTTGGCATTATAAAATTAGCTGGAACCCAAGGAATATTATTTTGGCAGGAAAAGCTGGCGCTATTTACTTAGAAAATGGGGGAAATGTGAACAAAGAATATGAATCTATTTTTGCTCAAACACCCATTGTGGATGTCGCTGGTGTAGGTCCTCTGGCCTATTATCCAAATAGAAATTCCCTATCCTACATTGACACGTATAAACTTCACGGGGTGAATGATTTCGTTCGAACTACCCTTCGCTACCCTGCATTCTGTTCAGGTTGGAATGCGATTGTTCAATTACAATTGACCGATGAAACAATTATTTCAATTGCATCAGGAACAACTGTAAAAAATTGGTTTGAACAACATATACAAGCAAAAGGATTGGAAGACCAACTTGCAAAATTTTTACAAGATCCTGCGCTTAAGCAACAACTTGAATTCATTGGTTTATTTGAATCGACATTGATTCCGGTGCAATTTAATTCCAATGCAACCATCTTACAATGGTTATTGGAAGGCAAATGGAAATTAGAACCAACCGACAAAGATTTAGTGGTCATGTTACATGAAATTGAGTACAGCATTGGATCTCGTCAATTTAAAATTGATAGCAGTATGGTCTTGACTGGCGAAGATGCAATACATACAGCGATGGCAAAAACTGTTGGTCTACCACTTGCAATGGGTGTATGTGCATATTTGAAAGGAGAAATAAAAATGAACGGCTTGCATATTCCTATTGACGCAAGAATCTACAAGCCGATATTAAAAAATTTGGCGCAGGAAGGGATTGTTTTTCAAGAAACTTTAACTAGTTACTAAGCCTTATTTGCATACACTGCCATTGATTTCCCATTCGAAATCTAATAGTCGTTTATCTAAATTAGCTGCAGCTACTTTCACAATCACTTTATCGCCCATATTGAATTTGCGACCAGATCTTGATCCAACTAAAGCATAATCTGCTTCAATCAATTTAAAGTCGTCGTACTTTGATAAACTTGTGATGCTGACTAAACCTTCGCATTTGTGCTCCACAGTTTCAACAAAGAATCCAAAACTAGATACACCGCTAATTATACCTTCAAAGCTATGGCCTAAATAGTCACGCATAAACTCCACTTGTTTGTATTTATTAGCCGCACGCTCTGCTTCCATTGCAGCTCTTTCACGCATACTACAATGCACACATTTCTCTTCTAAACTTTCATCATTCATCGCATTACCCATTAAAACACTTTGTACAATTCGGTGCACCAATACATCGGGATATCTACGGATTGGAGATGTGAAATGACAATAATGTTCAAAGCCAAGTCCATAGTGACCAATATTGTTGATAGTATATACAGCTTTCGCCATGGTGCGGATTCCAAGTTGCTCCAAAACATGTTGTTCTGGCTTGCCTTTAGAAGCTAACATTAAGTTGTTAAAACTATGCGCGATATGCTCAGGAGAATCAATATCAAAAGGATATCCATGCTTTTTCGCAAAAACCACAAATGGATTTAATTTATCTTCATTAGGTTGATCATGGACACGATAAGGGAAAGGAATAGGTTCTTTTTTCACCTTCACATTGCCCATTTTTTCAGCAATCAATTGGTTCGCTTTCAGCATTAATTCTTCAATCAATTGATGAGATGCTTTACTTTCTTTAACTGTAATACCGATTGGCTTTCCAGTTGCATCTAAAGTAAATCGAACTTCTTGAGAAGAGAAATTGATAGCGCCATTTTCAAAACGCTTTTTTCTTAAGTTTTGAGTGTAATCATGTAACCACAAAATTTCATCTTGATGGTCACCGCTCTTGGATTCAATAATTTCTTGCACTTCCTCATAAGTATAGCGACGGTCCGAAAAAATCACCGTTTTGCCATACCAAGTATGTACAATCTTTCCTGCTTCATCTACTTCAAATGTAGCAGAGAAAGTTAATTTTTCTTCCTTAGGTCTTAAAGAACATAACTCATTAGAGATTCTCTCAGGTAACATTGGATATACACGATCAGGCAAGTAAACAGAAGTAGCTCTTTCATAAGCTGCTTTATCGACCGCTGTTCCTGGCTGCACAAAATGACTCACATCAGCAATATGTACCCCAATTTCAATATGCCCATTCTCTAGTCGTTGAAATGAAATAGCATCATCAAAATCTTTCGCATCCACTGGATCAATCGTGAATGTCAAAACTTTTCTATAATCCTTTCTTTTTGCAATTTCTTCGGGGGAGATTTTATCTGATAAAGTTTTAGCGAATGCCAACACTTCCCCATCAAAGGTTAATGGAAATCCAGATTCAGCCACAATCGACTTCATGGCCATATCATTCTCTTTCTCAGGGGTAAATATTTCTAGCACTTCCCCTTCTGGTTTCTTGTTTGGATTATCCCATTTGGTTAATTGAACAATCACTTTGTCACCCGTCTTTGCTCCTTTCAATTTATCCATTGGGATATAAATGTCTGGCATTGGATGTATTGTATTGGGTAAGAAGAATGCATGGTGTTGCATGATTTGCATCGTACCTGAAAAAGAGACTTGTTTTCTTTTTACGATCTCTACCACTTTGCCTTCCTTTTTACCGGAGCCTTGTCTAATTTTTGTGATTTTTACGCGCACTTCATCTCCTTTAAGCGCTGTATTGAAATCGGTTGGGAAAACTAATATGTCTTGTTCTAAACCTTGTACAATGATGAATCCCATACCTGATTTAGCTATGTCTAATGTCCCTTTATACGTTGTCGTTAAATGGGTCTGTTTTGTAGTTGTTTTTGACTTCTTCTTGTCTTTTTTACTGTTCATTTGTTTGTTGATGATATTGTGCTACAAAATCAATGACCAATTGATTAAATTCAGTTGCTTGATTAAATAAAAAGAAGGGTTTAATTGGCAGTACATATAAAGGAATATCATTTAATTCATTGGTATATTTCACCAATCTAACTGCGTCTTTTTCTGTCGTAAGGATCAATTTACTCTTAGCATTAATCTGTTCAAATTTATTGCGTATTTCATTTAAATCGTCTATAGAAAAAATATGATGGTCGCTGTAACTTAATTGATAATAAGTGTGTGTGTGTTCGTGTAAATAATTTTTTAGAGGGATGGGGTTCGCAATACCGCAAACCAATAAAACCTCATCACGCATGGTTAATACCCATTGGTCTAGTGGATTATAAATATGATAAGGTGTTTCATAAGCAATTGCTGTAAAGAATACAGATTGATGCTGTTCTGGATATAATTTCTCCAATACTTCTGCCCTGTCGGCCTCAGTCATGTCGATTGGGCATTTTGTCACGACAATAATATTGGCACGTTTTGCTGATTTACGTTCATCTCTTAAATCTCCAGTTGGGAAAAAGAAATCATCGCAGTATAGGTTATCATACTCCGTTAAAAGAATACTAAAATGTGCATCAATTTCACGGTGTTGAAATGCATCATCCAATATAACCGTTTGCAAATCTGGAATATCTTGAATTAACTGAGGGATGGCTTCGATACGTCTTTCACCAACTGCCACAGCTACCTTAGGAAATTTTAAATGAAATTGCATAGGCTCATCTCCAATCTCTAGAGCAGTGGTACTTTCACCAGCTAAAGCATAACCTTTTGTCTTTCTTTTGTAACCCCTACTTAATGTGGCCGTTTTATAATCTGTAGAAAGAATGGACAATAAATGCTCTACCATTGGAGACTTACCTGTACCTCCAAGTGAAAGGTTCCCAACACAGATAATTGGTAAATTAAAATGTACAGATTTTAAATATTTTTTACCGTACATCCAATTACGCAAGGATACAATCCAACCATATAAAATGGCGAATGGAAGTAATAGTACTCTAAAAGATTTTAAAAAAATATTATTCAAATTCATAGGTATTCCACGGCGTAATACAACTAGACAAAGGTACGTCAAATTCGTTGGTATCAGTGAAATTGTCCATTGGTTCAAAGTAAGAAATGCCCATTTTATGGATCCCTTGCCCTGCTTTTGCTAAATAGCGATCATAGTATCCTTTACCAAATCCCACACGATGTCCTTTTTGGTCAAAACCCAACAAAGGAACAAACATGGTATCTATTAAATTCGGTGCAACTTTATTAAATGGCAGTGGTTCTTGAATGCCAAATTTATTTAATTGCAAGGTCTCTGTTTCAAAATAAAAATCCATCTCATTATTTTTTGTTTGAACAATTGGATAACAGAAACGTATGAAAGGAAATAAAGTTTTGAAATACTTTTCAAAAAGAATGGTATTAGGTTCGTTCTTTTCAGCTAAAGGATAAAAACTTGCTATCAATGCTGTACTTGACCAATCCATTCTTTGTAATTGGATAAGCAATAAGTCATCCATTTTCATGCATTCAGAATCGCTTAATGCAGCTCTTTTTTGGGCTAATATCTTGCGGGCTTCCGCTTTACTTATATGCATTCGAAAAAACTAAAAATAGTTGCGCCATAATTACGTTGAAAACTATATCCTTCAAAAGTTTTATAGTCATTACGAGGCGTATGTTCTAGAATAAAATACCCTTCTGGGCTAATCAATTTCTTTTCGACAATAATTCTTGGTAGGTCGTCAATCGTATTTAAAGCGTAAGGAGGTCCAGCAAAAATAATATCGTATTGTTGATTACATGTAGCTAAAAATTGAAACACATCCATTTGTATTGTAATGGTATGTTCTATTTTCAAAAAATCAATGTTCTTTTTAATAAAATCTAGCATTGTTTTATCCTTCTCAACAATGGTTAGATGTTCTGCGCCTCTAGATGCTAATTCATAACTGATGCATCCAGTTCCTCCAAAAAGATCTAAAGTTGTTGCACCATCAATTGCTACCCTATTCTGCAGAATATTAAATAAACCTTCTTTTGCAATATCAGTGGTTGGTCTTGTATGCGGCATATTTGTAGGAGGATGAATTCTTCTACCTCCATATTTGCCTGAAATAATTCTCATCTAATGAACTTAAAAAATAAAATATGGTGCGTAACTATGATTAGGATACTCATTGTTTAATGTAGAACCGATACCAGTATTAGGAACATCTTGAAGATGGGCATTGGCGAAGTAACTAGCAAATTCTTGAATCCACTGATCACGTTCAGCATTAAATCCAGTTACATTTAAATTCTTCTCATTTGGTAAAGTATTCGTCTGTTTACAAGCATTTAAGGCTAAATAAATATTTTGATCATCTCCGCTGCGATTGAAATAATTTACAAAATACGGTTTACCTTCTTTTATAATTAAAACAATAAAATAATCGTCGAATAAAGAAATGTATACTCCATCTTCCTTATTCTTATTCAAAATATTACTTACATAGTTCGTCCATTTACCGGTTGGAAAAGACCTTGTTAATAGTGTACTTAAAGCATCTGGAACACCATAAATTAAAACTTGTTCTTGTCCAATTATTTGAAACTGCAATTCTTCCTCCATATTTTGTCCAAATACAAGGTTAAATTCATTTTGATAAAAAGCTTCTGAATTTGAAGAAACCGATTTACTAAGCAAGGTTCTTTTTGTATTCATCACGAATTGAACTTGTCTGTAAAAAGACTGCATCAATTTAGAATTGTTCTGTAAAAAACCTAATAATTGATTCCATCCATTCTGATCTGGGGTATTTTCAAAATATTCAAAAGCAATAAATTGATCATTGGTATGATTTTTTACCAAAAAGCAAATAGACTGATTATCAACAATCAGATAAAGGTCTTCCACCTTATTATTTGCTGTACTTTCTTGTACGCCGTAAATACCAATTTTTTTCTTTGCCATAGTTAAATTCTACTGCAATGATACAAAAAAAAGAGCCTATGTATTGATAAAACTAGTCGTAGATTTGTATTTATATGAGTCAAACAGCATCGACCCCATCTTTACAGGTTAATATCAGCAGTAAACAAATATTAACCATTTCTGTCCCAATTGCTTTGGCCATTTTGGTACCACAGTTCAACTTTATCATTAATAATATCTTTTTAGGGGCCTTAAGTAAACAAGCTCTAGCGATTGGTGGAATAACGGGTGTCTACTACCTGATTTTTGGGGTGATGGGTCAAGGGCTTAATAATGGATTACAAGCCTTGATTTCAAGACGTGCAGGTGAAAATCGAGTAGATGAAATAGGTATCTTATTTTCACAAGGAGTAATCATCTCCCTTTTTTTATCTGTTATAGGTATCAGCTTTACCTATTTTGTTGCTCCAGCTCTATTCCATACCTTATTACATGATACGGAAAGAGCCAACACCATCATTGAATTTCTGAAAATAAGAATTTGGGGCGTACCTTTTTTATTCATCTATCAAATGCGCAATGCCCTTTTGGTGGGTACAAACCAAAGTAAATTCCTAATTATTGGTACTGCTACAGAAGCTATATTCAATATCTTTTTTGATTATAGTTTGATATTTGGTCATTTCGGCATGCCAGCAATGGGCTTAAATGGAGCAGCATATGCCTCGATCATAGCAGAGATTATGGGATTAGTGGTCATTTATTTAGTTATTCATTACCAAAAAATTGGTGCAAGGTTTGAGTTATTCAAAAAGTTTGAACTGAAATTAGATTATATCAAACTAATATTAGTTCAATCTTCTCCATTGATGATGCAATACATGATTAGTATTATCAGCTGGGAATTCTTTTATATCTTAATTGAACATAGAGGTGAACAATCCCTAGCAGTCTCCAATGCAATGCGTAATATTTTTGGATTTTTTGGTTGTTTTACATGGGCATTTGCAGCCACTACCACAACAATGGTCAGTAATATAATTGGTCAGAATTTACAAGACAAAGTATTAGAATTGATCTATAAAATCATGCGTTGGAGTTTGGGAATTGCTGTTGCAGTTGCCATACTCATTAATGTTTTTGCTGCAGAATTTCTTTCAATATATGGTCAAGGAGATGGCTTCCTAATCGAGGGCATACCTGTTTTAAGAATTGTATCTATTGCCTTATTATTAATGTCTGTTTCCACTGTTTGGCTAAGTGCAGTCACAGGAACAGGTCAATCTAAAGTGACATTGTTGATTGAGTTTGCTGCAATAATTATATATATTATTTACAATTACCTGGTTTTAGAATACTATCAATTACCCATTACTTATGGCTGGTTTAGTGAAGTAATTTATTGGATTAGTCTACTTACTCCATCATTCTTTTATATAAGAACAATGCGCTGGAAGAATAAAAAGATTTAGATTATCTATTACGTTCAATTGACACTGAAGTAGTTCCTTCGAAAAAAGGGATCGCTAATTGTTGTTTTGTAATTTTTACAAATACATTTTCAGCAATAGAATGTTCAGCTAAAATTTGATCTGCAATTTTTGCAACCAAAGTTTCTAATAAAGGGGTGGGAATTTCCATGATCTTTTGTATCGACTGATACACATTTACGTAATCAATGGTTTGATCTAACTGGTCAATTATTTTTGAAGCAGGTGTAAATTGAATACGCACATCTACTTTAAATGTATTTCCAATTTTTTTTTCTGCGGCATAAACCCCATGAAAACCATTGAAAACTAAATCATTTAAATAGATGTGCATACAATTATATTTTAAGTACGCTAGTGCTAAACTAGTGTCCTTTAGAAGTTAAAAATCTTTCTGCATCTAATGCTGCCATACATCCACTTCCTGCAGCAGTAACAGCTTGACGATAGTTTTTATCTTGCACATCACCTGAAGCAAATACACCTTCAATATTCGTTTTAGTAGTGCCTGGCTCTGTTAAGATATAACCTGTTTCATCCATCTTCAAATAGTCTTTGAAAATATCGCTATTTGGCTTGTGACCAATCGCAACAAAGAAAGCACTTACTGGAATTTCTTCCATTGTATTTGTTTTGTTGTTTTTGATGCGCACCCCTTCTACTTTCTTATCACCAAGAATCTCATCAGTTTCTGAATTAAAATGCACCACAATATTAGGTGTGTTCAACACTCTATCTTGCATTACCTTACTTGCACGCATTTGATCTTTTCTAACAATCATATGTACAGTCGTACACATTTTTGAAAGATAATGTGCTTCTTCAGCTGCAGTATCACCAGCACCTACAATAGCGACATCTTTCCCTTTAAAGAAGAATCCATCACAAACAGCACATGCACTAACACCAAAACCGTTCAAACGCTCTTCACTAGGAATGCCCAACCACTTAGCACTAGCACCGGTAGAAATAATTACAGCGCCTGCTTCAATGATTTTTTCATCATCAATCCATACTTTATGTGGGTAACCACTAAAATCAACTTTTGTCGCTAAACCATAACGGATATCAGCACCCATTCTAGCAGCTTGCTTCTCAAAATTGACCATCATTTCTGGACCTTGAATTCCTTCAGGAAAACCAGGATAGTTTTCAACTTCTGTTGTTATAGTTAATTGTCCCCCTGGTTGAATACCTTGGTATAACAATGGTTTCATATTTGCTCTTGCTGCATAAATTGCTGCTGTGTACCCTGCTGGTCCTGATCCAATAATTAGGATGTCTACTTTTTCTGTTTCCATTTCCTTGTTTTATTTTTAATACAAAGTAGTTTAAAAAAAAGCCCCGACAAATCTATAAGATCGTTGGGGCTTTTATGATATTGTTAAATTTTATATTAGCCCAAATAAGCTTTCAATGCATTACTATATCTAGCTTTTTGCAAACGTTTAATGGCACGTTCTTTAATTTGTCTAATACGTTCTTTTGTTAAATCATATTTGATACCGATTTGTTCAATCGTTACCCCATTTTCTCCATCTAAACCAAAATAAGCATTCACAATTTCAGCTTCTCTTGGACTTAATGATTTCAAGACTCTTTTGATTTCTTCTCTCAAAGAATCTTTCATCACATCCTCATCTGTATCAGAACCACCTTCTAATAAATCACCCATTGCTACATCTTCGGCTTCATGAACTGGTGCATCTAAAGAAGTGTGACGTGTATTAGATTGGAAGATATTATTGATCTCTGTTTCTGACATTTCTAAGATGCCAGCTAATTCCTCAGTAGATGGTTCACGCTCGTGTTCTTGCTCAAAAGCCATGTAAGCTTTATTCGCTTTATTGTAAGTACCAATTTTATTCTGTGGTAAACGAACTAGACGTCCTTGTTCAGCTAAAGCTTGTAAGATTGATTGACGAATCCACCATACCGCATAAGAAATGAACTTGAAACCTTTAGTTTCATCAAAACGTTGTGCTGCTTTGATCAAACCTAAATTTCCTTCATTAATTAAATCACTCAAAGACAAACCTTGGTGTTGGTATTGTTTTGCTACGGATACAACGAAACGTAAATTGGCTTGAACCAACTTATCTAAAGCACGTTGGTCACCCATTTTAATACGTTGTGCAAGTGTCGTCTCCTCCTCGGGATTAATCATAGAGATTTTAGAAATCTCTTGTAAATATTTTTCAACCGCTTGAGAATCTCTGTTGGTAATCTGTGTAGCAATTTTAAGCTGCCTCATGCAAAGAATTTATTTATAAGTATAACGATGGAAATTCCAAAATAGTATATCCCTTTCGGGAGTCTGCAAAGTTACGATTTTGAGCCCAATAATACAAATAAAGGCCATAATACCATCAGAATTAAGATTTTAGAAAAATTTATACCCAAAATGAGGTTTTTGAAGATTTATCGACGCCCCGGATTTATCTTCGCCACATGATAGATTTTAGATCCGATACCGTAACCAAGCCAACTCAAGCCATGCTTGCCTATATGCAGGATGCCCCGGTTGGAGATGATGTTTTTGGAGAAGACCCTACAATCAATGGATTAGAGGAAAAAACGGCCAAAATCTTTGGATTTGAGGCTGGTTTGTTTTGCCCAAGTGGCACCATGACCAATCAATTGGCTATAAAAAGCCATACTCAAGCTGGCGACGAGGTAATTTGCGACGAAATTTCCCATATTTATCAATATGAAGGAGGTGGTATCGCCTTTAATTCTGGTTGTTCAGTGCGCCTTTTACATGGTAATCGAGGTTTATTAACCGCAGAAATGGTTCAAGCGGCTATTAACCCAATAGATGTCCACAAACCTATAACTACACTGGTAAGTCTCGAAAATACAAGTAATCGTGGTGGTGGAGCATGTTATGATTTTAATACCTTTTATGATATCCAAAAGATTACAAAAGCCAACCAATTGGCACTACATTTAGACGGCGCTAGGGTTTTCAACGCTATTGTTCATAAAAAAGAAAACCCAGCTGATTACGGAAAGGTATTCGATTCAGTTTCTGTTTGTTTAAGTAAAGGACTAGGAGCCCCTGTTGGAAGTGTATTAGTTGGATCTACCCCATTTATCAAAAAAGCTAGAAGATGGAGAAAAGTTTTTGGTGGTGGGATGCGTCAAGCTGGTTATTTAGCAGCCGCAGGAATCTATGCACTTGATCATCATGTGGAAAGATTAGCAGTCGACCATTTAAATGCAATTGCATTAAAAGAAGCATTAGAAGCAAAATCTTTTGTAGATCATGTATTACCTGTTGAAACAAATATTGTTATAGCTGTGTTATCTGGATCTTATACACCATCTGCTTTTGTTCAAGCATTAAAAGAACAAAATATTTTGGCTTATGTAATGACCCCTACTCAAGTCAGATTCGTTTTACATCTTGACATCACCCCTGATGCTTTATCTAAAACAATAGAAACCATTCAAAAAATTAAGTAGCATTAATATCAATAAAGAATTAAGAAGCAACGATAAGAATATAAATATGTTAGAAAGAATTAATCCAACCACAACACAAGCTTGGTTTGTGTTGAAAAAACATTTTGAAGAAGAAATGAGTCGCCGACAAATGAAAGATTTGTTTGCAGCTGACCCAAATAGATTTGAAAAATACTCAATTAATAAAGGAGGGATTTTATTTGATTACTCAAAGAATATCATTTCAGATAAAACCATTCAACTGTTATTTCAATTAGCAAAAGAATGTGGACTTGATAAAGCTATAGAGGCTCAATTTTCTGGGCAAGCAATTAATGAAACTGAAAATAGAGCTGTTTTACATACTGCTTTAAGAAATTTTAGTGGACAACCCGTTGTGTTAGATGGGAAAGATATTATGCCAGATGTGCAACGCGTGTTACAACAAATGAAAACATTTTGTAACAAAATTCACCAAGGTGAACACAAAGGATTTACTGGCAAAAAAATTAATACCATTGTTAATATTGGTATTGGCGGAAGTGATCTTGGCCCAGTAATGGTTACTGAGGCTTTAAAGCCTTATTGGATAGATGGAATACATGTATATTATGTTAGCAATGTTGATGGCACACATATCGCAGAAACTTTAAAGAAAGTAAATGCGGAAGAGACTTTATTTTTAATTGCTTCTAAAACTTTTACGACACAAGAAACCATGACCAATGCGCATACAGCTAGAAATTGGTTTTTGGAACATGCAAAAGACGAAGCACATATTGCAACGCATTTTATTGCATTGAGTACAAACGAAAAATTAGTGAATGCGTTTGGCATCAGTAGTCAAAATATGTTTGAATTTTGGGATTGGGTTGGAGGACGTTATTCTTTATGGAGTGCTATAGGTTTATCTATTGCATTAACAATTGGATATGATTCATTTGAAGCATTATTAAAAGGTGCACACGAAGCTGACATACATTTTAAAACAACGCCATTTGAAAAAAATATTCCAGTGATCATGGCTTTATTAGGCATTTGGTACACGAATTTTTTTGGTGCACAAAGTGAAGCTATCCTACCCTACGATCAATACCTTCATCGTTTTGCCGCTTATTTCCAACAAGGAAATATGGAAAGCAATGGTAAATATGTAGACCGTAATGGCACAACAGTGAATTATGCAACTGGCCCAGTCATTTGGGGAGAACCTGGAACTAATGGTCAACATGCATTTTATCAATTAATTCATCAAGGTACTTTAGTGATCCCATGTGATTTCATTGCTCCTGCAAAAAGTCATAACCCTATCGGTGATCATCATGATAAATTATTGAGTAACTATTTTGCTCAAACAGAAGCATTATTAAATGGCAAAACCGAAAAGACGGTTATTGAAGAATTAAAAGCAGCAGGTAAGTCTGAAGCTGAAATTGAATTCTTAGCACCTTTTAAAGTTTTTGCTGGAAATAAACCAACTAACTCTTTCTTAGTTGAAAAAATTACACCAAGCAGTTTAGGATTTTTAATAGCGGCATATGAGCAAAAGATTTTTACACAAGGGGTTATTTGGAATATCTTTAGCTTTGATCAATGGGGTGTTGAATTAGGTAAACAATTAGCAAATCAAATTTTACCTGAATTAAGCAATGATCAACCAGTAACTAGCCATGATAGTTCAACCAATGGGTTGATCAACCAATACAAGTTATGGAAAGCATAAGATTAATTGAACCAAAGGACAATATAGCTTTAGCGGCAGTTATTCGAGCAGCCTTAACAGAATTTGGTGCTAATAAACCAGGAACAGTTTATTTTGATCCTACGACGGATCAATTATTTCAATTATTTGAAACACCTGGATCGGTCTATTTTATTGCTGAAAATGAGAATGAATTATTGGGTGGTTGTGGCATCTTCCCAACGATCGGGTTACCCGAAAAAACTTGTGAATTAGTTAAACTCTATTTAGCACCAGCTGCGAGAGGAAAAGGTTTAGGAAAAGCATTGATGCTGAAAGCTATGGCTTGGGCAAAAGAAGCTGGGTATGAGCAAGTATATCTTGAAACCATGCCTGAATTATCCAATGCAGTCACCATGTATGAAAATTTGGGTTATAACAGGTTACCTAAATCTTTAGGAAATTCTGGTCATGATGGCTGTAGTATTTGGATGTTGAAAGCTTTGTAAAAACAAATTCTACCATTTATCTACTTCCTCTGTACTTAAGTTGTCTCCACTTGAAGCTGGTGGAACCGGTGTTGTATCAGCTACAATAGGAGTCTCAACTTCCTTAGTCTCTATAACTTCATTGCTTTTCACTTGTGTAGATGCAGCAGTATTGCTTCCATTTTCTTCTGGAACAAAAGCTGAATCATACTCGTGATTAAATGCATCAAAATCAAAATCTGGCATCAATTCAGTTTTAACATAATCCAATGATTCTGTTAATGCCTTTAAAAATTTATTGAAATCTTCTTTGTATAAAAATATTTTGTGACGATCATAACCATTATCATCAAACCTTTTTCTACTCTCTGTAATTGTTAAGAAATAATCATTCCCTTTTGTTGCTCTCACATCAAAGAAATAAGTTCTTCTCTTGCCTGCACGAATTTTAGAACTAAATACACTCTCCATCTTTTTGTCGTTGTTTTCGTATTCCACAATTTCAATTTTAGTTATTAATAATCTATGGCTAAAATATAAAATGTTTATGAAATTATAAAAATTTTAAAAAAGAATTAATGAAAACAACTTGCAAGTCCTTTATTGTTGATTTTGGCTCAATTGTGTTTGATATAATTCTGCATAAAGCCCTTGCTTAACTAACAAACTTTCGTGTGTACCTGATTCTGCAATTTGGCCATCTTGAATGTAGATAATTTTATCAAAATGAAAATTAAAAAAGATACGGTGTGTGATGAATAAAGCAGTTTTGTTTTGCATTAACTGACTAAGATTAGACAAAATTGATTTTTCGGTATTTGCATCAACTGCACTTAAACAATCGTCAAATATAAATAAGTCTGGGTCTTTTATTAATGCCCTAGCGATAGAGATTCTTTGTTTTTGTCCCCCACTCAATGTCGTTCCCCTTTCGCCAACTAAAGTTGCAAAACCTTGAGGCAATTGGTTGATTTCATTAAAAATATGGGCAGCTTTTGCAGCTGAATGAATTGCATCATCTGTTGATTCAACTCCAAATTGGATATTATTTTTTATTGAATCACTGAACAAAAAAACATCTTGTTGGACATATCCAATTCGTCTTCTAAGAGAATTAAAATCGATTGATTCAATAGGCCTGCCATCTACTTTTACCATACCCTTATTCACATGGTACATTCTGTTGAGCACTTGTGCAATACTAGATTTACCTGAACCAGTTTTACCAAGAATTAAAACTTTTTCACCTGCTTTAATCTCTAAATTAAAATTATTAAGCGCTTTGATTCCTGAATGAGGATAAATGAAATCCACGTTTTCGAATTGAATATCCCCATTTATTTTTTCTACCTTTTGTGTCCCTACATTTTGAATTTTAGATTCAATAGATAAAAATTCATTTAATCTTTTTTGTGAAGCTGCAGCTCTTTGTATCATACTTGCTGTCCAACCAATAGCACTAACTGGGAAAGTTAACATATTGATATAAATCACAAATTCAACGATCGTGCCAATCTGACTTGGATCTTTAATGGCCTGTAAACCTCCTAAATAAATTGTAAGTAATGTGCTCAAGCCAATCATTAATGCCATAGATGGTGTATAAAATGCTTCCACCTTTGCTAAGCTAACTGCATTTTTTCGGTACAATTCACTATTGGTTTTAAAGAAACCCAACATTGCTTTCTCTTGAACAAAGGATTTGATAACTCTAATACCAGAATAAGATTCTTGGGCATTGGTCGTTAAATCGGAAAGTTGTCCCTGAATTTCTTCGCTCTTTTGATTGATTATACTATTTACTAAATAAATAGTGATTGCTAAAATCGGCAAAGGAGAAAGTACATATAAACTAAGTCGTAGGTCTTTAGAAAACATATTATACAAGCAAAAACCAATCAAAGAAATAAGATTAATTAAATACATTAAGGATGGCCCTGTGTACATTCTTACCCTACTCACATCTTCGGTAATTCGGCTCATTAAATCACCCGTACTATGTGTTTTATAAAACTCAGTATCTAAGGCTTGGTAATGATTATAAACTTGATTCTTTTGGTCGTATTCAATATGACGGCTCATCACAATGATGGTTTGTCGCATAAAAAACATGAATACCCCTCTAAGGATGGCTAAAAAAAGAATGGTAATACTACAAAAAGTAATCAACCACCCAAAACTGAATTGATTAGCGTCACTAATTCTTGAAATTACTTGGATTAACAGCTCATTATGACCTCCAGTTACTGGCTTGCCTCCTGGTAATTTAGCCTGTACTAAACCAACTACATATCCAGTTATTTGAGGGGCCAAAACGGCCAAATAATTGGTTGCAATAACCAATAGGATCCCTGTAAAGAATCGAAACCTATACTTCCAAAAAAAATGATTTAACGCTGCTAATTCTCTCACTTGGTCCTTTTTTGTAAAGATACATGGTAGTCAATTAATTAGAACTATTGAATTCATGAATAAATTGTCCATTTTTTTGCAAAATTGGTTTTCCCTTCCTACATTTGCCGCGGAGAGATGGCAGAGTGGTCGATTGCGATAGTCTTGAAAACTATTGACTGTAACAGGTCCGGGGGTTCGAATCCCTCTCTCTCCGCCAAACCAATTCAAAACCACGTAATTACGTGGTTTTTTTGTGGACAGAAACGAGCCAAGATCGCTTGAGCGAAGTAGCTGGACACAAAAAATGTAGCCGCGAAGCGGAGTTTTGAATTGGTTTGAGCATACCTCATGGGAAGCCGGAGTATATTGGGCAATAAAAAAGGCCACCCAAAGGCAGCCTTTAAACTCTTTCGAAAAAGAATTATTGAACTCCTACTCCCTGAAAGTTAACTGTCTTAATTAGATTATCACTGAAGAAAATCGTTGCATTTTTTGTAAAATTACCCATAGAAGCGCCGTTAAATCCTAATGTAACAATCGTCTTTTGCCCTGGAGCAATCACCGCATTTGCTTGAAATTTTGGTGTTGTACAACCACAACTAACTTGTACATTATTTAAGGTAATTGGAGCTGCACTAATATTTTCGATAGTAACATTGAACTCAGTTGGTTTACCATAAGGGATATTGCCCATATTGTAATTGTCATTCGTGAATTTCAATACCTTGTTAATATCCTTTTGTACTTGAGTTGATGTCGGAGTTGTTTGAGCTATTAATTGAGATGATGCAACTAATAACAAAGCGAATAAAAGAAACTTTTTCATATTTACTTGATTAATTTTCTAATTAAAATCGAATTTACCTATTTTTTATCAATTATAATAACAGATATGCTCAACATCTAACTTTTTGATCTTCAATTTTATATATGTCATAGTTCAAACTTTAAAAATATATAATTCATAAAACAGACATAGGATAAGGAATATGTATTGTATTTTAAATAAATTAATTTAAATTTAAACAACAAAATCTATTCAAGCAACCAAGATTCCATGTTCACCATAACAGAAATCGTTAAAGATGGTATCCTAGAAGTTCAGTTCACAAGTAATAGAGCTGACAATAAAATGTATCAAATCATTTGCTCAAAAGGAAATGTTTTGCAAAAAGGCAAAATAACAGGACAAACTCAAAGAACCTGCTTATATGTCGGTGATTTAAAAACTGGAACCTATACTTTCAAATTAGATGAAAATGAATTGAAAGAATTTAAAATTCAATAAGTATAGATGCATTAAGCTAGTCTAGTCTAGTCTAATTTAATTTAATCTAATTTTACTTTCATAATTAATTTTCGAATCCTTCCTTCACCAATCATTGGTGCATGTACATCCTCTGGAAAATAAATACCAAATTGCCCAGGATGTAATTTGAAAAAATGATCAGGCGCATCTTCAAAAAATAACACATCCTTTTCTTTATTGTATTCTCCTCTTGGCTCCACACAACTTGATCTTGATTTCCAACCCACCGTTTCTACACCGTTAAAACAAACTTGAATGTCTATATAAGTATTATGACATTCAAAATCGGCACAGGATTCCATCATCGTCATACCATCTTCGTCCGCAATGATTGCAATTATGTTTTTTCCATCTATTTCTTTCTTGCCCACGGGCATAACATCAAACTTTGTGTTTAAAATATAATCAAATGCCGCTGCGAACCTAGGGTGTACAGAAACATATTTATTGATTTGTGTTAGTTCGTCTAATATCATTATTTTTTCTGTTTAGTCTGTTTAAGTTGCTTAAGCTCTTTTTCGGCTTGTGCAATCATTTGCTCATCAATTTTTTCAATAACCAATAAATCCTCCACGTCAATATTCATAGGTAGCTGCCCCACTTTCACAATAGCACGCTTCCCTTTAAAACCAATCACTTCGCCCACTTGGTAATTTTTCTTCAACTTCACAGTGGATCCTACCTCAATTGGCGCAGCGCTTTCTTTATATTGTTTATCTACTTTTTTAGCCAGTTTATTAATCACAATCGCATCGTTCTTTTTAAAGAGCAAATTGTACAAAGTCTTCATCACTTCTTCCTTCTTATCCGATTTCTTATAATCTAAAGCGATTTGCTTTAAATTACGTTCCATCTCTTTTAAGTAAGTAAACTTTTCCTCTGCTACCCTATTTTGTTCTCTTAAAAGCGCAATCTGTTGTAGATGTTTTTCTTTATCTAAGGTATTATTCAATTCAAGCTTCAATGCATCATTCTCTTTGATGAGCTTATGTAATTCTTTACGCTCCTTCTGTACCAATTGTAAATCCTGCTCTGTTCGATTCAACAATTTATCCAATTCAAAATGATGGGTGTCTACTAATTTCCTTGCTCGATAAATTAAATGCTTTGGTAAACCAATACGTTCTGCAATCGCAAAAGTATAAGAGCTTCCAGGTTTACCTATCACCAACTGGTACAAGGGCTCTAATTTAACTTCATCAAATTGCATTGCACCATTCACAATCCCTTTGTTGTGATTCGCCATCACTTTTAAATTCAAGTAATGGGTCGTAACTATACCCTGTGCATGTTTATGTGACAACTCTTCTAATATGACTTCCGCAAATGCACCCCCTAAATGCGGATCGGATCCACTTCCTAATTCATCAATAAAAAACAAAGTCTTCCCATTTGCATTTTCTATGAAGTACTTCATATGCGTCAAGTGACTGCTATAGGTACTTAATTCAAATGCCAAATTCTGTGTATCACCTAACTGAATAAATAATTGTTTGTAAATACCCATTTGAGAATCAGGATGAACCGGTACTAATAATCCTGACTGTAGCATGACTTGGTTCAGTCCCAAAGTCTTCATGGAAACCGTCTTACCTCCAGCATTGGGTCCACTGATAATTAATATTCTTGCCTGGTCATCCAATTCCAAATTCACTGGAATGGTCTTTTTGCCAGAGACTTTATTGTACATGTACAATAAAGGATGATAGGCTTGTATTAGATGGGATGTGGCTTTATTTTCTACAACGGGCATATGTGCATTCATATCGATCGCCAATAATGCTTTGGCTTTTATAAAATCATATTCCCCAACCATTTGCAAATAACCCATCAACAAACTAGAATAAGGAGCGAGCTGGTTTGTCAATTGTCTCAACACTCTTTGCACTTCCTTGGTCTCATCCTGTTCTAAACTGAATAATTCATTATTGAGTTCAATGGTTTCTTCAGGTTCAATGAAAGCCGTTTTGCGACTATCACTTTCTCCATGCAAGAATCCTTTGACTTGTCTTTTATATTCCGAAAATACTGCTACCACACGACGTCCGTTGCTAAAGCTTTCGTCGATATCTGCTGTGTAGCCAGATTTAGCCAAACGACCCAATACCTTTTCGAATATTCTTCTTAATTCCTGACGCTTTTTATACAACTGTGCACGGATCTTTGCTAAATCCTCGGAAGCATTGTCCTTCACCAACCCCCTGTCATCTATGATTTCATCTATTGACTCAATGATTGTTTTTTCAAAATAACTATTGGCAATCACTTCATATAAATGACTATAGGCAGCTTGACGTTCTGCATCAAACCATTTATAAATTTGACCAACATGGTCTACTAATCTACGTACCAATAACCATTGCTCTCCGGTCAATTGAGCACCAGGGATCCCTAAAAGCTTTACATCCTTCCTTATATCTATAATGAAATCACTCGGGAAATACTGATTGGCTTGTTTAATGAACTGGTATTCCTGCGTTTGCCTTAAAGCAGTTTGGATATACTTTAAATGGGTATGAATCCTCATTGCTTCAACCTGCTCCTTTCCAATAGTGGATTGACAGTAATTCAACAGAATCGTCTTGATCTTGTCAAATTCTAATTGGGAAAGGGCATTTTCTGGATATACTCGCATGGGCTAATGGGCACAAATTTACTTAAATAAACATTAATACCCTTAGAACAAATTGAGCTTTGATTTGTTGTAATTTCAAGTAATCTCTTTTTATGAAAACAATCAAACAGTGTGCCCTTATTATGTGCAGCGTTATTTCCTTCTACGCTTGCGCTCAATCCCCTAAAAAACAAGTAAAACAGCAAAAAATCAATATGGAAAATACACAAACAATCACTTTAGGATCAGGCTGCTTTTGGTGTACAGAAGCCGTTTATCAACGTTTAGAAGGTGTGGTGAAAGTAACAAGTGGTTACAGTGGTGGCCATGTCGATAACCCAACTTATGAGCAGGTTTGCGATAAGACGACTGGACATGCGGAAGTTTGTCAAATCGTTTATGATACGACAAAAATTAGTTTGGACGATATATTATCCGTTTTCTGGAAAACACATGACCCAACCACACCCAATCAGCAAGGAAATGACGTTGGGCCTCAATATCGCTCTGCTGTCTTCTATCATACCGAATACCAAAAGGAACTAGCACAGAAATACATTAAAGAATTAGATGCAAGTAAGGCTTGGGACAAACCTATTGTGACCGAAGTGACTGCTTTTTCAAAATTCTATGCTGCTGAATCCTATCATCAGAATTATTATAACAACAATACTAACCAAGGCTATTGCAGGTATGTGATAGGGCCAAAATTGGAAAAATTTGAAAAAGTATTCAAGGATAAATTAAAAAAAGACCAAGAATAGTGCCTTCGCCAAAAGTCGAAATAACAAACAGTTAATAGACTTAGCCAATTTGAGTATTATATTTTAACTTAGGGATTCAAATAATTGAATCCCTAATCTTTTTATATGAAAAAAGTCCTTTTATTATTCATACTAGCTTTCTTATCTGGTAAAAATTTCGCGCAACCTTTAGTGAATGAGTCAGATGTTTTAAGAGGTAGTTTAAATGAAAATAGAGATTGGTTTGATATCAAAAAATACGTGATTGATGTAACACCGAATTATGAAGCCAAATCAATTGTTGGTGTGGTAAGTTGGAAAGCTTTGGCAGTTAAACCTTCCAAGAAAATTCAAATTGATTTACAAGTACCATTAGTTATTGATAGTATTTTATTGTGGCATAACCTTAAAGACAGTCTTACGCCAATTCGTTTACAATTTTCAAGATCCAATAATATTGCTATTGCTCAAATTAATAATTCAATTCCCAAAGGGCAGCAATTTGGTTTAACCATATTTTACCATGGTATTCCTAAGGAAGCAATAAGACCACCTTGGGATGGTGGATGGATTTGGAAAAAAGACAGCAATGGTCAACCATGGATGTCTGTTGCTTGTCAAGGCTTAGGTGCTTCTGTATGGTATCCTTGTAAAGACCATCAATCTGATGAACCAGAGGAAGGTGCAATACTTTCTATGCAAGTACCAAAAGATCAAAACCTCATTGCAATTGGGAATGGCCGAAGATTGCCTGAGCAAAAATGGAACCCAAATAAAGCCTACAATAAATTTTCTTGGCAAGTAACTAATCCAATCAACAACTACAATATCATTCCTTACATTGGTGATTATGTGGGATGGAAGGATACTTATAAGGGCTTAAAAGGAAATTTAGATTTAAGCTATTGGGTACTAAGAGCCGATTCTGCAAAAGCAGTAGAACAGTTTAAACAAGTGCCAAAAATGTTAGAAGCATTTGAATATTGGTTTGGTCCTTACCCATTTTATGAAGACGGATTTCAGATGGTACAAAGTCCTCACTTAGGCATGGAACACCAATCTGCCATTGCTTATGGAAATAAATTCATGAATGGCTATTTGGGACGAGATTTATCTGGTTCAGGATGGGGTTTGAAATGGGATTTTATTATTGTACATGAGAGTGGCCATGAATGGTTTGCAAATAATATTACCACAAAAGATATTGCCGATATGTGGGTGCATGAAGGCTTTACAAATTACTCTGAAACCTTATTCACAGAATACTTTTATGGAAAAAAAGCAGGCGATGAATACAATTATGGTATCCGAAAAAATATAAAAAATGATATTCCTGTTATTGGCACTTATGGGGTAAACCAGGAAGGCAGTGGCGATATGTATCCAAAAGGATCTTCCTTATTACATACCATCAGACATGCAATCAATAATGATAGTTTATTTAGAAGCATTTTAATGGGATTGAATAAACAGTTTTACCACCAAACAGTAACAACACAAGAAGTTGAAAATTACATTTCGACAAGAGCTGGATTTGGTTTTCAAAAAGTATTTGATCAATATTTAAGAACCATTCAAATTCCTGTATTGAATTATAGCTATGACGAAAAGGAAAAAATATTTACGTACGAATACAAGGACTGTGTGACTGGCTTTAATTTACCGTTACACTTTAGTTATTTAGGAAAAAATTACAGCTTCATGCCCTTGGATTATCAACCACAACAACGTTTAATTAAAGAGGCTAATTTTAACTTACAAGATTTTGTAAAAACAATCGAAAGTCAATACTATATCCGATTAGCACAGGTAAAATAAAATAGATAAAGGAAGATCTGTTTTGAAATACTTTATAAATTATTGTTTCAATACCCTTCCTAGACTGTACAAACGTTTTTGCCAATAGGGTTCTGATAAATCACTGATTGTTACACCCTGACTAGTACTAGCGTGTGCAAATTTGTTATTGGTCATGTAAATACCTACATGTGAAATGGATCGACTGCCATCTGTTTTAAAGAAGATCAAATCCCCTTCCTTTAATTCTGACCAATCAATTTTTTCACTTTGCTCATATTGTTCAGCAGCAGTTCTCTTTAAATTGGTATTGTAAATGGCGTTCATCACATCTAATGTAAAATAAGAACAATCCACACCTCTTTTACTATTCCCACCTAGAGCATAAGGTGTACCCCACCATTCGTCTATCTTTTGTAATAAAGGAATGTTTTGAATTTCCTCTACCGCAATATCCATCTGAATGGAATATTTTAATTGTAACCAATTGGCTTTTTCGACATCGGTTAAATTATCAGGCATTTTATCTTTTCTAATTGGACTTGCTGAAACAGGTTCTGCGTCTAATGCATCAGAAGCTTTTTTTAGATAAACTTTCCCTGGTTTCACCGAAATATTGTCCAAAAATTCAATGGTTTCATCCGCAGGTTCTGAAACAACCGAAACAGCTGGAAGGCTTCGTTTAGGCTTAGCTTTAATTTGACGCGCTTTTGCTTGTACAGTTTGCTTCAAATTAGACAAACTTGAACAGCTCGACATGGTCAAAGTGCCAATAAATAACCCTAGTATTAAAAAATTGCCTTTTTGCATCTGTGGCAAGATAAGTCAAGAAGCTTAAAATTGGCTCAAAATGGATTATTTTAACCCTTTTTTGTGGAAAATTAAGCCTGCCCAAGCCCTGCTTTTTTACGATATTTGTGCCTTATCCCGATATCCAAAATGCCCAAATTTTCCCATTTACACGTTCATACCCAATATTCACTTTTAGATGGCGCTGCCTCAATTGATGGCTTATATAAAAAAGCAATTAAAGACGAAATGCCTGCCCTCGCAATTACCGATCACGGTAATATGTTTGGTGCATTTAATTTTGTTAGCCAGGCATGGAAAAATACCAAAGTGGTTGGGAAAGACGCAAATGGAAAAGACATTTTAGCGCCTACAGTGAAGCCGATAGTAGGATGTGAATTTTATGTGGTAAAGGATAGGCATATTAAACAATTTACAAAAGAGCATAAGGACGACCGTTTCCACCAAGTGTTGTTAGCTAAAAACGCAGTTGGTTATCAGAATTTAATAAAGCTTACTTCATTAGGTTATATTGAAGGGATGTATAGTAAGTACCCAAGAATTGATAAAGAATTAATAGAAAAATACCACGAAGGCATTATTGCTACCACTTGTTGTATTGGTGCCCACGTGCCTCAAGCAATTTTAAGAGATGGAGAAGAAGCTGCAGAAAAAGAGTTTAAATGGTGGCTAGATTTATTTGGAGAAGATTATTACATCGAAATTCAAAGACACCAAATTCCAGAACAAGAAATCATCAACAATACTTTACTGAAGTTTTCTAAAAAACATAAGGTAGATGTAATTGCGACCAATGATAGTCATTATATCAATGAAGATGATGCTAATGCACATGATATCTTACTTTGTATCAATACTGGTGAAAAGCAATCTACACCAGGTTTTGATGATTTTGTAAATGATGAGCTTCAAGTAAAAAATCGAAGATTCAAATTCCCTAATAACGAATTTTATTTCAAGACCCAATCCGAAATGATTGAGTTATTTAGTGATATCCCAGAATCCATCGACAATACCAATGCAATTGTAGATAAAGTGGAAGTGTTGAATTTAAAAAAAGACATCCTCCTACCCGCTTTCCCAATTCCAAAAAGTTTTCAGATTCACAAGGATGCCAACATGAATCAGTGGGAATTCTTAAAACATATTACTTGGGAAGGTGCACATAAAAGATATGAAACAATCACGACAGAAATTCAGGAGCGTATTGACTTTGAATTATTCACGATTCAAACAATGGGTTTCGCAGGTTACTTCTTAATTGTAAGTGACTTTATAAAAGCTGGCCGTGATATGGATGTATTTGTGGGCCCTGGTCGTGGATCTGCAGCAGGATCTGTGGTGGCCTATTGTATTGGCATCACGAATATTGATCCAATTAAATACCAATTACTATTTGAGCGTTTCTTAAACCCAGATCGTAAGAGCATGCCCGATATTGATACGGACTTTGATGATGAAGGCCGTCAGAAAGTAATCGATTATGTAGTTGAAAAATATGGAAAGGAACAGGTAGCACAAATAATTACTTATGGTACCATGGCGGCTAAGAGTAGTATTAAAGATGTGGCGCGTGTAATGGATCTTCCTTTATCTGAATCCAATTTATTGGCAAAGCTAGTTCCAGATAAACCAGGTACAGAATTAAACCGTTGCTTACACGCTCCTATCACAGTAAAAGAAGGTGAAAAATCTTTAGCAGAAAAAGAAGGGTATCAGTCAGATGATATTGACAATATAAAAAAGCTTAGAGAAATTTATGCTGGTAATGATTTAAGAGCTGCTGTTCTACATGAAGCAGAACGTTTAGAGGGATCCATTCGTAATACGGGAATTCACGCCGCTGGTATCATTATTGCACCAAGTGATTTGACCGAGATTATGCCAGTGGCAACAGCCAAGGATTCTGATTTATGGGTAACTCAAATTGAGGGTTCTGTAATAGAAGAAGCTGGTGTAATCAAGATGGACTTCTTGGGATTAAAGACCCTTTCCATTTTGAAAACAGCTTTGCAGTTGATCAAACAAAATCATGGTATAACAATCGATTTGGATTCGATCCCATTAGACGACGAAGCAACTTTTCATTTATACCAACGTGGCGAAACCAATGCGACATTCCAGTTTGAGAGTGTGGGTATGCAAAAATATTTACGTGAATTAAAGCCGGATAAATTTGCCGATTTAATTGCGATGAACGCACTATACAGACCAGGACCTATCGCCTATATCCCCAACTTCATTGAACGTAAACATGGGCGAGAAGCTATCCAATATGACCTACCAATCATGGAGGAGATATTGGCCGATACTTATGGTATCACTGTTTACCAAGAACAGGTAATGTTGCTAAGTCAGAAAATTGGAGGATTTACCAAAGGAGATGCAGATGTATTGCGTAAAGCAATGGGTAAAAAACAAAAGTCGGTGTTGGATAAAATGAAAGCGCAGTTTGTGGAAGGTGCGATGAAAAATGGTCATCCAGAAAAAGCCTTAGATAAAATTTGGACAGACTGGGAAGCTTTCGCACAATATGCCTTCAATAAATCCCACTCTACTTGTTATGCATACGTTGCTTATCAAACAGCTTATTTAAAAGCACATTATCCAGGAGAATATATGTCTGCAGTGTTAAACCATGCAGGTAGCATTGATAAAATCACCTTCTTTATGGAAGAGTGTAAACGTATGGGGATTAAAGTACTTGGTCCAGATATCAATGAATCCTTACAAGGTTTCTCTGTAAATAAAAATGGAGAAATCCGTTTTGGCTTAGGTGGATTAAAAGGTGTTGGCGAAGCTGCAATTGATGCCATTATTTTAGAGCGTAATAAAGGAGGTCATTTTGAAAACATGATTGATTTTATCAAACGTGTTTTATCAAGGGCAGTGAATAAAAAATCATTAGAGAGTCTAGCTTACTCAGGCACATTTGATTGTTTCCCTGAATACCATCGTGCGCAATATTTCTATACTGGCGACGGTGACCGATCTAATGGCATGGAAAAACTAATTGCATATGCACAAGCGATTCAATCTATGACTACTGGTACGACCAATACCCTATTCGGCGATCTTCCATCTGCAATGCAAGTACCCATTCCAAAATTAGCAACTTGTGAAGAATGGACTTTAACAGAAAAATTGGATCACGAAAAAGATATCACAGGTATGTTCATGAGTGGACATCCCCTAGACCATTTTAATTTTGAATTAAGGCATTATGCTTTCACTCCAATCAATGAATACAACGAAGTAAAAGACAACCTGATTAATTTTCCCAACAACCTAGGCAAGAACTTTAAGCTAGCTGGTTTAGTGACCGAGGTCCAACATAGAATTACCAAAACAGGTAAAAACTTTGGCTCATTCGCTATTGAAGATTTTACTGGTAAAACAGATTTTATTTTATGGAGTGAGGATTATGTAAAATTCCAGAACTATTTAGAAGTGGGACAAAAGGTTTGTATCAATGGCTCATTCAGAAACAGGTTCAATCAACCTAATAATTTTGAGTTTAAGCTACAAACGATGTCTTTGTTGGAAACAGTAAAACAATTACAAACTCGAACCGTTGAATTAAGCCTGCACCCAGCAAACTTAAAAGAGGAAGCGATTCAGTTTTTAGAAAAGAATATTAAGGCAAACCCAGGCAGGACATCGCTTAAAATAACCTTCGTGGAACCAAGAGAGCAAATTGTTGCAAGCTTATTGACCATTGACAAAGGCTTTTTAGTGAATGACGAGTTTGTGGAATTCCTTGATAAGAACCCAGAGTGGAATGTTCAGGTGAAGCTAAATACCTAGGCTTAAAAAACTAATTGTCCCCATCAAAGGACAATAAGGTGGAAAAGTCAAGATGGCAGATATTAAAGTTTGGAGCTAATTTTGTACTAGAAATAATAACAAGAAATTAAATATACAATTATGGCATTAGAATTTACAGACGCAAACTTTCAACAAACAGTGATTGAAAGTGACAAATTAAGTGTGATCGATTTTTGGGCAGAATGGTGTGGTCCATGTCGTGCTATCGGGCCAGTTATCGAAGAATTGGCTATTCAGTACGAAGGCAAAGTGAATATCGGTAAAGTTAACGTGGATGTAAATCCAAATTTGAGTATGAATTTTGGTATCACTTCTATCCCAGCAATCCTTTTTGTAAAAGGTGGCCAAGTGGTAGACAAGCAAATTGGTGCTGTTCCAAAAGCAGTTCTTGATAAAAAGATCCAATCTCATTTATAGTAAACTATTTTTGAATTTGTTTAGATCCCCCAATGAATTCAAAACACCTTATTAAATCCCGCTAAACGCGGGATTTTTTGTGCCTTAGAATCCGAAAAAATATCAATAAATTAATTACCTTTCTCCCCTAAATTAAACTCATGGCAAGATTTCAAGGCTTGATAGGAATTATATTGATCTTAATGATTGCATTCTTATTCTCAAATAATAAGAAAAGAATCAACTACCGTTTAGTATTAAGTGGTTTAGCCCTTCAGTTAACTATTGGTATTTTAATATTGAAGATTCCTGCAGTAACAAGTTTCTTTCAAGTGATTGGAAAAGGCATGGGTAAAATTGAAGAGTTTGCACGTCAAGGCGCCGCATTTGTTTATGGCGGTGTTGCTGCAATGGGCCCTGCAGGTGTGACTGATTTTACCAATGGTGGATTTGTATTTGCATTCAATGTAACTGCGACCATTATTTTAGTTTGTGTATTAGTCGCTTTATTTTATCATTTTGGTATTATGCAAAGAATCATCTCCTTCATTGCAAAATCAATGAATTTTATTATGCGTGTGAGTGGCGCAGAAGCTTTGAGCAATGTAGCTAGTGCTTTTGTGGGTCAAGTAGAAGCTCAAGTGATGATCCGCCCTTATTTACCAACTATGACAAAAAGTGAAATATTAGCGAGTATGAGCGGAAGTTTAGCTTGTATCGCTGGCGGTATATTAATTGTTTATGCGAACATGGGTGCACAGGCAGGAATGGACTTAGCACCAAAATTAATCACAGCAAGTTTGATGGCAGCACCTGGTGCTTTAGTCATTGCAAAAATTCTATTTCCAGAAACTGAACCTTCTCAAACAATGGGTAAAGTCACCTTAGAAGTGAAAAGCCAATACAGCAATACTATTGATGCAATTACGCATGGTGCAAGTGATGGTTTTAAAATTTCTATGAACGTCATTGCGATGTTAATTGGGTTTATCGCATTAATTGCTTTAGTTGATTGGAGCTTATTAAAGATTGGTCATTTATTTAGTGCAAATTTGGATTTGAGTTTAAACTATATTTTTAGCAAATTATTTTACCCAATGGCCTGGGCTATGGGTATTCCTAATGTAGATATACAAAGCGCTGCTACCCTTTTAGGCCAAAAATTAACCATCAATGAGTTTGTCGCATTTAAGAGCTTAACAAGCAAAGTAGTTCCAATCGTAACAGAAAAAGGATTGTTAATTGTAAGTATCGCTATTTGTGGTTTTGCAAATTTCAGCAGTGTTGGTATGTTGATTGGAGGTATTGGCGAATTGGCACCTTCACGCCGTAAAGACCTAGCTGAATTAGGACTTAAAGCACTATTAGCAGGCACTTTAGCTTCTTATCTTTCGGCAAGTATTGCTGGTGTCTTGATCGGCTAATAGCGCGCGCGTTAAAGAGAAATTCAAGATTTAAATTTGGCATTAAACATAAGGTTGTAATCAAGGGATATTGACTAACTTTGTGTCCTAATTTTCATTCTATGAAAGCGGCACAAATTCAAGTTATAGTTGATGCTCAAAACGATGCAGTATTAAAATCTATTGGGCAAAAAATAATCAATAACCAACGTATCAGTTTTGAAGACGGTGTGGCTCTTTTTGAAAAAGCTTCTCTCCCGTATGTTGGCGCATTGGCTAACTGGAAAAGAAATGAATTACATGGTGACAATACTTATTTCAACCGCAACTTCCATATAGAACCTACCAATGTTTGTGTTTTCTCTTGTAAATTTTGTTCTTACTCAAAATTATATGCGCACAAAGAAGAAGGTTGGGAATTAACGATTGACCAAATGATGGATATCGTTCGTTCTTATGATGGTAAACCTGTAACCGAAGTGCATATTGTAGGTGGGGTTCATCCTAAATTAACTTTAGCATTTTTCTTGGATCTTATGCGCGCAATTAAAGCACATCGACCTGAATTACATATCAAAGCATTCACTCCTGTAGAATTAGATTACATGTTCCGTAAAGCAAAAGTTTCTGTTAAAGAAGGGATGCGAATGGCACATGAAGCAGGATTAGATTCATTACCTGGAGGTGGTGCTGAAATTTTTCATCCAGATGTGCGTAGCATAATTTGTGATGATAAAGTAGATGCGAATGGATGGTTAGAGATTCATCAAACTGCACATGAATTAGGTATGCATAGTAATGCAACCTTATTATATGGACATATTGAAAAATATGAACACCGTGTTGACCATATGGAACGTTTAAGACAATTACAAGACCAAACTAAAGGTTTCAATACTTTTATTCCATTAAAGTTCCGTAACAAGGATAATGAAATGAATGAAGTTCCTGAGTCAACCATGTTAGAGGATCTAAAGATGTATGCAATCTCAAGATTGTATTTAGATAATTTCCCTCATGTGAAAGCCTATTGGCCTATGTTAGGTAGACAGGTAGCACAATTAACATTGAGCTATGGCGTAAATGATATTGATGGAACGATTGATGATACGACTAAAATATATTCAATGGCTGGTAGTGAGGAACAAAATCCAGCAATGTCTACATTGGAATTAGTAAGATTAATAAAACAAGCAAAAAGAACCCCAATCGAACGCGGTACTTTATACAATGTAATTCAAGATTTTAGTTTGGTAGACGAAGCAGCGATTGAAGCTTAACGGAATCTAACATTCCGCCAATCCAATTGGAATTTGCGTTGCCAATCCACCATCTGCAGTTTCTTTATATTTTACATTCATGTCCAATGCAGTATTCCACATGGTATGAATTACTTTATCTAAACTTACTAAAGCATAATCTGGTTTGCTTTGTAACGCCAATTGAGCTGCTGTTATCGCTTTGATGGCACCCATAGTATTTCTTTCGATACATGGTATTTGTACTAAACCACCCACAGGATCACAGGTCAAACCTAAATGATGTTCCATTGCTATTTCTGCCGCCATTAATACTTGACGTTGATTGCCACCTAATAATTCAGTCAAACCAGCTGCTGCCATTGCCGAGGAAACGCCAATTTCTGCTTGACATCCACCCATTGCCGCAGAAATAGTTGCCCCATTTTTAAATAAAATTCCAATTGCATTGGACGTTAATAAAAAGCGATGTATATCAGCTTGATTGTCTTTGTTGCAAAAGTTAATCGCATACATTAAAACCGCAGGTATCACCCCTGCTGCTCCATTTGTAGGCGCTGTGACCACCCGTCCAAAACTTGCATTCTCTTCATTTACCGCTAAAGCAAAACAACTAACCCAATCTAAAATTGATGTAAAATCATTTCCACCGCCTTGAATTTGACCCATCCATTCTTTTAACGTTTGTGCTTTTTCTTTGTTAGAATTTTTCAACAATTTTGCATTCAAATCGAATGCCCTTCTTCTCACCTGCAATCCTCCAGGTAATATCCCTTCGGCATGCACCCCTTTAAAAATACAATCTGACATGGTTTTCCATAAACGATCTAATCCATCTGCAAGGGCTTGTTCACTATGTATTTGCTTTTCATTTTCTCTAACTATATCAGAAATAGACAAGCCAGTTTTAATACACCAATGTATTAAATCATTCGTATGAAAAAAGTTAAACGGAACTTCTATATTTTCTTCCTTTTTATCTTCAATAATTTGACCTAAATCCAAACCATCTTCTGATTTTTCTGTCTCAATGAATCCACCGCCAACAGAATAATAGGTATACGTTTTTACATTCCCATTTAACTCAATTACAAATTGCAAAGCATTCGGATGATAAGGCAAACTTTTGTCTTTTAAAAAAACTAAGTGATTGGAATAATCAAAATGAATGGCATGAGATCCATTCATCAAAATACTTTGTTGCGTTTTAATAGCCTGCACTTTTTCAGTAATCAAACTGGTGTCGGTAGTTACTGGATCTTCTCCTAATAAACCCATTAAAATAGCAGTATCAGTTCCGTGTCCTTTACCTGTTTTTGCCAAAGATCCATAGAGGTAAACATGAATAGATTGTATCTGAGAAATTTCGGTTTCTTTAGCAGCCCGTTCCATTACATGCTTTGCTGCAAGCCAAGGTCCTAATGTATGAGAACTTGAAGGCCCCACACCAATTTTAAACATATCAAATACTGAGATAAACTTTTCCATATTCAAAACAAATGTAAGTAAGTTAAAAGTAGATATTAACAATTAGGTCAATAATTTAATGGCATTGGGGATATAAAATCTGTGTTCGTTTGGCAATAAATTGCGAAATTTGAGTCACAAACAATACAACATGGAATTATCATCTCTATTGAACCGATTCAGTGAACCAGAAACACTAAAAATGGCCAAATTAGGTCGTGAATTAAGAGCACAAGGAATTGATGTGATTGATTTAAGCTTAGGGGAACCAGATTTTGATACCCCTCAACATATTAAAGATGCAGCTATTAAAGCCATCAATGATAACTGGAGTCACTATACCCCTGTAGCTGGTTTTTTAGATTTAAGAGAATCCGTTTGTACTAAATTAAAAAGAGACAATAACCTTGATTACACTCCTGATCAAATCATTACCTCAACAGGCGCCAAACAGAGTTTAGCGAATGCACTTTTAGCATTGGTGGACGAAGGTGATGAAGTGATTATCCCAACTCCATATTGGGTTACTTATTCTGAATTGGTGAAAATCGCAAGAGGTAAAGTCGTTGAAATTAGAACGACTGTTGATGCAGGATTCAAAGCTACACCTGCACAAATAGAAGCTGCAATTACACCAAAGACAAAAGTATTTATGTTTTCGTCACCATGTAATCCTTCTGGCGCAGTTTACAGCAAAACTGAATTAGAAGCTTTAGCAAACCTTTTCAATAAATATCCTCAAATCACCATCTTATCAGATGAGATTTACGAATATATAAACTTCGTTGGCAAACACGAAAGTATTGCACAATTCAGTGAAATTAAAGACCAAGTTGTTTTGATCAATGGATTAAGTAAAGGTTTTGCCATGACTGGATGGCGACTTGGATATACTGCATCAAACACTACGGTTGCTAAAGCAATGGAGAAATTACAAGGTCAATTTACTTCTGGTACTTGTTCTATCACACAAAAAGCAGCCGTTGCTGCTTTAGTGGGCGATTTAAAACCATCTATGGATATGACCGAAGAGTTTACGCGTCGTCGTACTAAAACATTGGAATTAGTAAATGCAATGCCTGGATTTAAATGCTTTGCACCAGAAGGCGCATTTTATGTATTCCCTGACGTAAGTAGTTATTATGGCAAATCGGATGGTACACAAACAATAACAAATGCTTCTGACTTTAGCATGTACCTATTAAATACAGCTCATGTATCTTCTGTAATGGGTGATGCATTTGGAGAGCCTAATTGCGTTCGATTCTCGTTTGCTAACAGCATGCCTAATATTGAAAAAGCTTGGGCTAGAATTAGAGAAGCTTTAGCAAAATTAAATTAATCCCTATTTGAAATAGTAAAAGAAGCGTTACAAGAGTAACGCTTCTTTTTTTGTCGTAATTTTATCTTAATCATGACTCCAGAAAAATTCCAAATGTTTGAAAATCGATTGCTTAAAAATTATAAGCACCGATCAAAACAAGCCAAGCGACTCAATGTTACTTGTTGGAGATTGTATGACCATGACCTACCTGAATTTCCTATCTGTGTGGAGTTCTATGAAACATATATTTATATTGCCGAGTACAATCGCAGACATGCATTAACTGAAGAAGAACATGATCTTTGGTTTGCAGAAACCAAAAGAATTATTTCAGAAATGACGGGCGTGCATATTGATCATATGTATGTGAAACTTCGTAAAAGAATGTCGCATAGAGAAGGTCAATACGAGAAAGAAGCAGTAACTGAATCTAAAATCATTACTGCACAAGAAAATGGTTTGAATTTTATCGTTAACCTGACCGATTATTTAGATACTGGTTTATTTTTAGACCATCGCGTTACTAGACAAATGGTCCATGCAGAAGCAAAGGATACGAATTTCTTAAACCTATTTTGCTATACCAGCTCCTTCTCGGTCTATGCAGCAAAAGCGGGTGCCAAGACAGTCACCTCGGTTGATTTATCAAAAACCTACTTAAGTTGGAGTGAGGAAAATTTTAAATTAAATCAATTACCCTTAACAAGTGCCTATCAATTTGTACATGCAGATGTCAAGCAATATTTAAAAACATTACCAATGAACCATTACGATTTAGTAGTGATGGATCCGCCTACATTTAGCAACAGCAAAAGAATGAAGGATATTTTAGATATTCAAAGAGACCATGTGGAATTGATTAACGATATGCTTAAGGCAATGAAGCCAGGAGGCATTCTTTACTTCAGCACTAATTTTACCCAATTCATTCTTGATGCCGAACAAATAAAATCAGATCAAATAAAAGATATTACAAAAGCGACAACACCTTTTGATTTTGAAGGAAGATTAAAACGTTGGTGTTATAAAATTGTAAAACCAATCTAAACAACTTAAGCTCTTTTATAAAGATTGAAGTTGTGGTACTTATTTTGAGGCTTCTTGAATTGCTACTCTAATAGCTTTATCTATTTCCAAGACTTGTGGTATAACCATTTCATGATTGTCGTTATGAATAACATAATCACATAAACGCATTTTGATAGTATCAGAAATTTGATTGCGCATGCGTGCTTCAACTTGATCTTTCGTAATACCATCTCTTTGCATCACTCTATGCTTTCGAATTGTTAATGGAGCAGTCACTCCTATTACTTTAAACAAACCATCAGCAGAACCAGATTCAAAAATTAATGCAGCTTCTTTAATTACATAGGGGCTATTTTGTTTTGCTGCCCAATCCTTTGCTGCTTGAATGGTGATAGGATGAACAATAGCATTGAGTAATTGTAATTGGAAAGGATCATTAAAAACAATGCCCGCTAATTTTTCTTTTTGAAGCCCAGAGGCATCATAGATATCAGCGCCGAATTGTTCCATTAATTTAGCTTTAATTAATGGACTTTCTTGCATAATTTTCTTTGCTTCTTCGTCGGCATTGAAAACAGGTATACCTAGTGTAGCAAATACTTTTGCTACCACCGATTTGCCCGATCCAATCCCGCCTGTTAAACCAATTATTATTGCCATATTATGCTAAAAAAAATCCGAAATCAGTTTCCATTTTACTGGAGTCTAATTTCGGATTAAATATTGATAAGAATTATCTTATTTATTAATTACTTGAGACCATTCTAAACTGATAGAAGATCTTTCAATTTTCAAATAGCTACCTGGGCTAACTTCTAATTGAATGGTGTTGTCTTCGTTCACTTTATTGATTGTACCATGGATACCTGCAATGGTAACTACTTTATCTCCTTTTTGCATGTTATCGATGAATTTCTTTTGCTCTTTTGCTTTTTTAGCTTGTGGACGGATCATGAAAAACCAGAAAACCAAAATAATACCACCTAACATGATCAACTGAAAAGTACCACCTTGTTGTGGAGCTTGTAATAAAATTTGTGTCATTTTGAATTGTTTATGTTTTAAACTTGATTACAAATATAGGATAAAGCAACTACTTTGCTTTGTGACTTATTTTTTGGATTTTACCTGAGGCAACTAATTCTTTGTGGATGTTATCAAGGATACCATTGACAAAATGACCACTTTGTTCCGTGCTATATTCTTTTGCTAAATCAATATACTCATTGATAGATACTTTCGTTGGTATGGTATCAAAATAAAGTAACTCACAAACACCTAACCTCAATAAAATCATATCTATCACCGCAATACGTTCCGGATCCCAGTTCTTTAATTTTGGCACAATCAAGGCTTCTGTTACCTCCTGCTTCTCAATAGCCGTTCTTAAAAGGTCTTTGGCAAATTTCATCTTCTCATCTCCTACTAAATCAATAAAATCTACCGATCCTGGCTTTTGGAAATAGTTCAACATAAAACCAATGATCATCTCTCCATCATCATCCCAATTTGAGAACTGAGATTCAATAGTTTCTAGTGCATTTTCAGAGTTCAAAATCAACTGCCCAAAAATGAACTTTAAAATAGCCGATTCTTTTGCTTTTTCTCTATTTTCTTCAAGAATATAGACCTGATATTCTGGGGATTCGACTAACTGACGAAAAATGGCCTTAACCATATCATTGTCAATCCATTGCTGTGGCTTCACAATTTCTAAAGCTTGCTTGTATTTTTCAGATTCAAGGGTTTGCCAAACAATGGAATTGCCTGCTAATTTGATATTTACTTGTAAATCGGCTTGATTGGGAAGGTTTTTAGAGGCTCTTTGTAAGGCCTCAATCTCTGCATAACGTGCTATTTGATGCACTAAATGAACTAGGTAAACGAATAAATTACGAGTTTTATCAAATTCTCTCTGTAATAAGCCTGCTGCTGTTGCCACGTTTTGTGCATCTAACATATACATGACTTGCATTACTTTTATTCGGATATTTCTTCTGTTCATCATAATTATAAGAGCTATTGGGGTTGCAAATGTATAATAAAATTGCTTAAAACTGACATTTTTGGCATTAATTTGCGTCCTAGTCTCAAAATAGCAACCTGAACTGAAATTTTGACCTATCTATTTGCTTTATAGGCAGATGGCATGGTTATGGTAGTTATGTTAAAGACATTAATTAATCAATTAAAAAGATAAACTATGGCTAAGAGTTCGGCAAAAAAATTAAACATTACCCCGCTACACGACAGAGTAATTGTTATGCCTGCCGCTGCTGAAGAGAAAACAGCTGGTGGAATCATCATCCCAGACACTGCAAAAGAGAAGCCACAACGTGGAACAATCGTAGCAGCTGGTCCAGGTAAAAAAGATGAACCTGTTACTGTAAAAGTGGGTGACACAGTTTTATACGGCAAATATGCTGGTACTGAAATCCAAATTGAAGGTCAAGATTTATTGATCATGCGTGAGAGTGATATCCTTGCAATTGTATAATTGAACAGGAATCAAAACCTTATTTAAGAATTTAAAAATTAACAGAATATGTCTAAAATGATTTTTTTCGACTTAGAAGCGAGAAATAAAATGAAAAAAGGTGTTGACACATTAGCCAACGCTGTAAAAGTTACCTTAGGGCCAAAAGGTCGTAATGTGGTGATTGAGAAAAAATTTGGTTCACCTTCTGTTACAAAAGATGGTGTATCTGTTGCTAAAGAAATTGACTTAGAAGATCCAATCGAAAATATTGGTGCGCAAATGGTAAAAGAAGTTGCATCTAAAACTGCTGATTTAGCAGGTGATGGTACAACAACAGCAACTGTATTAGCGCAAGCAATTATCAGCGAAGGATTAAGAAACGTTACTGCTGGTGCAAATCCAATGGATTTAAAGCGTGGTATCGATAAAGCGGTTGAAAAAGTTGTAGCAAGCTTAAAAGCACAATCTCAAACAGTTGGCAACGACTCTAAAAAGATTGAGCAAGTAGCTTCTATTTCTGCAAACAACGACAATGAAATTGGTAAGTTAATTGCAACTGCAATGGCTAAAGTTGGCAAAGAAGGTGTTATCACAGTGGAAGAAGCTAAAGGAACTGACACAACAGTAGATGTTGTTGAAGGTATGCAATTCGATCGTGGATACGTTTCTCCATACTTCGTTACAAATAGCGAAAAGATGGAAGCTGAAATGCAAAATCCTTACATCTTAATTTATGATAAGAAGATTTCTGCAATGAAAGATATCTTACATATTTTAGAGAAAGTTGCTCAAACAAATCGCCCATTAGTAATCATCGCTGAAGATTTAGAAGGTGAAGCAATGGCAACATTGGTTGTAAACAAATTACGTGGTACAATCAAAGTGGCTGCTGTTAAAGCTCCAGGATTTGGTGATAGAAGAAAAGAAATGTTGAATGACATTGCGATCTTAACTGCAGGTACTGTAATTAGCGAAGAGCAAGGATTCAAATTAGAAAATGCAGACTTAACTTATTTAGGTCAAGCATCTTCTATCACAATTGATAAAGACAATACAGTTATCGTTGGTGGTAAAGGTAAAAAAGCTGATATCACTTCTCGTGTAAATCAAATCAAAGCTCAAATTGAAAATACAACTTCTGAGTACGATAAAGAAAAATTACAAGAGCGTTTAGCGAAGTTAAGCGGTGGTGTTGCAGTATTGTACGTTGGTGCAGCTACTGAAACAGAAATGAAAGAAAAGAAAGACCGTGTAGATGATGCTTTACATGCAACACGTGCTGCTGTTGAAGAAGGTATTGTTCCTGGTGGTGGTGTGGCTTATATCCGTGCCGTTGCTAGCTTAGATAAATTAAAAGGTGCAAATGACGATGAGACTACAGGTATTCAAATTGTACGTCGTGCAATTGAAGAACCATTACGTCAAATTGTTAAGAACAGTGGTATCGAAGGTTCTATCGTTGTACAAAGAATCAAAGAAGGTAAAGACGACTTTGGTTTCAATGCAAGAACAGAAGTTTTCGAAAACTTATTTAAAGCAGGTGTTATTGATCCAACTAAAGTATCTAGAGTTGCTTTAGAAAATGCAGCTTCAATTGCTTCTATGTTGTTAACAACAGAGTGTGTGATTGCTGACAAACCAAAAGCTGAAATGCCAGCTCCAGGTGGCGCTCCTGATATGGGCGGTATGGGTTACTAATACTAAAAATAAAAAGTATAAAAAAAAGTCCTCCAAGCAATTGGAGGACTTTTTTGTGTGTACTAGTTTTATGTAGAAACAAGTATATAAAATAAATTAAGTAGTTGTTTGTTTTGCAAAATACAATTGAAACCCTTTCACTAATAATAATTGAGCAATACCATAAGTAGCCATAGTCACTAATCCAATATGATCGATAGGACTTTGTGTTGACCAATAAAATTTATTGAAAGCCAGCACTGCATCCGATGCAATAAAAAACAACATACCCGGAGTCCAAAATAAATCTGCAATCAAAGTAGTTTTTGAATTTAATGAAGTTCTAACTGTATAGATCGCTGATGAAGAAATTAAAATCATGTAAACTAATATTGGATAAATCAATGCCCCCATTGCATCCTTCAAGAAGCTATATACAAATACACAAAATGCAGCTAATAATAAAATAGAAATAAATAATTTCGCTTTAGATTTCCCTGCTTCTGGTTTAATTGAATGAAAGAAAATAATGTTAAAAATATGCGTTGTCATAAAGGCAATCATACCAGGGATAAAATAAGCGTCAGACAATAAAAAAGCATCCCCCAAGAAAGATCCAAACAATCCAATCAAAATCAAGTACTTGATTTTTGGTGCAGATTCAAAAAATGGTTGCACATAAAATGAAGCCATTAATAAGGGCAACAAAACCAACTTAGAGCCAATTTGTATTTGAGTATACCCTAATAATTGTGCGAACAAATGGAGCATCAAAATTAAAATATAGGCTGTCAAACCAAATTTTTGGAGAAAGGATTTCATCTTTTTAGAATTTGTTTAAAAACTAAATATAAGTAATGCAATTGAATTCAGCCTGCAATCCATAAATTTGTGCATGCTCCACCCAGACGACGAAAAATTTTATACCTATTGGGAGAAAGAACGTGCTATCCCCCATTATAAACGGAAATCATTCTTAAGAGGTTTGAGCATTAGTCTATTATTAGGTATCTTAATTTTAATCGTTGCCGAGATGGGCTGGTATGAAAGAGCGAACATGGTCGCAAATTCTAGAGGGAATATTCTATGGATATTAATTACAATTATCCTAATTTCAACAGGATTTGGTTGGCTCTATCAGCAATTTACATCTGAGATGAATGAACAAAGATTTAATGAAATAAAGCATATAAAAAACAAAAAATGATCCATTTTACTCCAAAAAACACAAAAAAATCAAGCATTCTTGGCATATTTAGCCTTTTTTTACTCCTTTCTGGCATTTTCCTTTTAGAAGCTTGTAGCAAATCTGATACTGATAATTCAAATAACACTGCTTGTACAATTAAGCCGCAATACGTAAATGATAACTCAGCCACTCAAAGGGCCCAAATGGTTGCTTTCTGTAACAACAATGGCATCAATTACACCGTGCACCCAAGTGGCATTTTGTACGAAATTATTACTCCTGGCGATACGGCCAAGCCTAACCTATGTACTTCACTTACAATGACTTATACCGGAAAATTGATGACTGGCATCCAATTTGATGCAGGAACAATTACTTATGCCTTGAAAGATCTTATTGTGGGCTGGCAGATTGCCGTGCCTTTAATTGGAAAGGGTGGAAAAATCAAAATGGTTATCCCCTCTTCTTTAGCTTACGGTGCTAATGCAGTTGGCTCAATTCCTGCAAATTCACCCCTTTATTTTCAAATGAGCATAGACTAGAAACGCTCCCAAGACCACTCAAAATAATGGTCAAATAGGGCCTTTTTTAGGCTTGTTTCCATTATATTTGCCGACTAAAAAAAGTTAACCAAACTATTATGCAACTCAAAGGATTAGTGCGCTTTTTTACATTTGCGCTTATTTTAATTTGTCTTTACCAATTATCTTTTACTTGGTTCGTTAGAACACACGAAAAAGCAATGGATGCTAAAGCAACGGCTTGGGTCAACAAACTACCTAAAGCTGAACAGGTTTATCCAAGTGATAAAGACCAACAATTGTTATACAACGATAGCATCAATGATGCTAAGAAAGTTTATTACAAGCGTTTATTAGACAGTACCAAAGACACAAAGCTTTTCTTTGGTTTGACAACTTATGGTGCTGCAAAAGAAAATGAATTAATGTTAGGCCTTGATTTACAAGGTGGTATGAGTGTTACAATGGAAGTAGGATTAGATGGTCTAATCAAATCATTGGCTAATTACTCTAAGGAGCCTGCATTTAATACCGCACTAACAAATGCAGTAAATAAAAAAGCAAACAGCAATGCTGACTTAATTACTTTGTTTACAAACGAATATAAAGCGATCAACCCTACTGGGAAATTGGCCCCATTATTCGCAAGCAGAAGCAATGGTAAATTAAAATTTGATGCATCAGATGCAACTGTAATTACTTATTTACAAGAGCAATCTATTTTAGCATTTAACAATACTTATAAGATTTTAACTACTCGTATTGACCGATTTGGCTTGGCGTCTCCAACAATCAACCCAGATCCAGCAAAAGGTATCATCAATATTGAATTAGCTGGCATCTCTGATAAAGAGCGTGTTAGATCTTATTTACAATCTACTGCGAACCTTCAATTCTTTGAAGTATACACGTTAGAAAATAAAGATTTCCAAAGTGGCATTTTAGCTGCAGACAAAGCAATTGAATTAAGCAATGCTGGAATCGTTGATTCTTCTGCTGTTGCAAAAATTGATACTGCAAAAGCAAATGCAGCGAAAAATCCATTGTTAAAAATTGTTCAATTTACTCAACCATATCAATCAAAAAATGGTCAATACATTTTCCCTGCTGAGATTGGTTATACATTGAAAAAAGATTCGGCTGTATTGAATGCTTATTTAGCTTTACCAGAAGTAAAATCTAAGTTCCCTTCGAACTTGGTATTCATGTACGGTAAACCAGATGAATCTGATCCTAAAGCAAAAGACGTTTTACCTTTATATGCAATCAAAACATTGGAAAATGGTTTAGCTGAATTAGAAGGCGATCATGTTGCGAACGCAACACAAGATTTTGATGAGCGCGGTAAAGTAGCGATCAAGATGAACATGGATAAAATTGGAACAAGCATTTGGGCTAAGATGACTTCTAAAAACGTTGGCAAGCCTATTGCAATTGTTTTAGATAATATCGTTTACTCTGCTCCAAATGTGAATGATGCAATTACAACTGGTAACTCTCAAATATCTGGGAATTACTCTTTAAAGACTGCGCAAGATTTAGCTCAAATTTTAGAGAGCGGTAAATTACCTGCTCCTGCTAAAATTGTTGCTGACCAACAAGTAGGTCCTACTTTAGGTAACGCTTCTATCCAAGGTGGTGCAATGGCATTTGGTGTTTCTTTCTTAGTAATTTTCGCCTTAATGTTGATTTACTTTAACACAGGTGGATGGGTTGCGAATATCGCATTGATCTTAAACTTATTATTTACAATTGGTATTTTAAGTGCATTAGGATTTACATTAACTGCACCAGGTATTGCCGGTCTAGTATTAACTATTGGTATGGCAGTTGATACCAACGTAATTATATTCGAAAGAATTAAAGAGGAATTAACCAAGGGCAAGAGCTATCAATTAGCAGTAGCAGATGGATATAAGCGTTCTATGTCTCCTGTATTGGATGCGCACGTTACTACCCTTTTAACTGCGGTTATCTTAGCTTACTTCGGTTTAGGTCCTGTATTAGGATTCGCAACAACACAAATCATTGGTATCTTATTATCTTTGTTCTGTGGTATCCTAGTTTCAAGATTAATCACTGATATCTATACAAGCAAGAATAGACACTTTGAATATTTCACAGCTGTATCTAGAGGTATTTTCAAGAATGCAAATTTCAAATTCATTGAATTTAGAAAGTACGCTTATATTTTATCTGTTGTTGTATTAATTGGTGGTATTGCTTCTTTCTTCAACGGATTTGACGAAGGTGTTGAATTTGCTGGTGGACGTAGCTTCACTATTAAATTTGACAAAGCTGTAAATATCGAAGAAGTTAGAAACGAATTGAAAGCTGTATTTGGTGAAGCGCCGATCATTAAAACGGTAGATACTAAAAACCAAATCAATATCACTACTTCATATAAGATCAAAGATCAAGGCAATAATATTGACCAAGAAGTAGAAGCATTATTATTCAAAGGTTTAAGCAAACAATTACCTGCTGGCATTACCTTTAAAGAATTTGATGAGCAATACAAGCAAAAGCAACAAAAAGTATTGCCTTCTATCTCTGAAGATTTAAAAGCGGGTGCAACAAAAGCAACCATCTTCGCATTGATTGCTATTTGTTTATACATCTTTATACGTTTCCGTGATTGGAGATATTCTTTAGGAACCATCTTCTCTTTATTACACGACGTATTCGTAACATTGATTGTATTTAGTTTCTTAAGAGAAGTTGTTCCATTCCCATTAGAGATTGACCAGCATTTCATTGCAGCTATCTTAACGGTAATTGGTTTCTCTATGAATGATACAGTAATCGTTTATGACCGTATCCGTGAGGACAGTCATTTAATGAAAGGTGTAGACAATGCTACAATCATTAACAAAGCGATCAACCAAACATTATCTAGAACAATCATGACTTCATTGACTGTATTCTTGACTATCTTAATCTTATTCATCTTTGGTGGAGAAGTAACAAGAGGTTTTGCATTCGCAATGTTGATTGGTGTGATCACAGGTACCTATTCTTCTATCTTTGTTGCTGCTCCAGTATTAGTAGATTTTGCTAAGAACAAGCCATTAGGAACAGAGCCAAAAGCAAAAAAACATAGCGCTAACAATGCTTAGACTATAAAAGATCGAATACAAAAAAAGCCCACTTAAAAAGTGGGCTTTTTTTGTTAGTAATACTATTTTAAAAAAAAATTAAACTGCGAAAGAAGTACCACATCCACAGGTACTAGATGCATTTGGATTGGTGAAAGTAAAACCTCTACTGTTTAAACCACCCTGCCAATCAATTTGCATTCCATAAAGATAAATCTGATGCGCCGTTTCCATACAACATGGGATACCTTCAATTGCAAATAGAAGGTCTTTATCAGTTGGTACATCAAAACCTAACACATAGGTCATTCCGCTACAACCACCGCCTTTAACACCCACTCTTAATCTTTGTTGTTGATCAAAATCTGGTGCGTTCATTAAACGATGTAATTCTTCTATTGCTCCTGCAGTAAATGTTACTGGTGTTGCTAATGAATCTGTTATTGTAGACATCTTGTAGTAATTTTTTATACAAGCATTGAACAAAATCAATACCTGGTTGGTACTGTAAAATTAAGACATATCCAGTTATAGTCCTTACTCCAATTTTTCGAAAATAGAAAAATTATTAGGTACAAAAACAGCCAATTTTTCGTAATTTGAACTATGGAATCTAATAAGAAGCAAACGGACAGCGGTATAGAGATTAAGAAGGTCTACACATCGGCAGACCTTCCCGAAGCGGCGCAAACAATTCCCAATCCAGGTACATTCCCTTATTTGAGAGGGGTTCAAAATGATATGTATCGTGGAAAGCTTTGGACAATGCGTCAATATGCAGGTTTTTCTACTGCACAAGAAAGTAATCAACGTTACCATTATTTATTATCTCAAGGTGTGATGGGTTTAAGTGTCGCTTTTGACCTTCCTACTCAAATTGGTTATGATGCAGACCATGCACTTGCAGATGGCGAAGTTGGAAAAGTTGGGGTATCCATCTGTTCTATAGAAGATATGGAAATTTTATTCAATGATATTCCATTAGATAAAATCAGTACCTCAATGACAATCAATGCCACTTCTTTTATTCTGTTAGCACTCTATGTTGCTGTGGCTAAAAAAAGAGGAATTGATTTAAAACAATTATCAGGTACTATTCAAAACGATATTTTGAAAGAATACGCAGCAAGAGGAACTTATATCTACCCTCCAAGACATTCAATGCGTATTATCACAGATATTTTTGAATGGTGTAGCACAGACTTACCTAAATGGAATAGTATCTCTATTTCTGGGTACCATATTCGTGAAGCTGGTAGTACTGCGGTGCAAGAAATTGCATTTACATTGAGTAATGGTAAAGCTTATGTTGAAGCTGCTTTGGCAAAGGGATTAGATATCAATGTATTTGGAAAAAGACTTTCCTTCTTCTTTAATGCACATAACAATTTATTTGAAGAAGTTGCAAAATTTAGAGCAGCGAGAAGTATATGGGCAACAATGATGAAGGACTTAGGTGCAACGGATGAAAAAGCAATGATGCTTCGTTTTCATACACAAACTGGTGGTGCTACCTTAACTGCACAACAACCTTTAAATAATATCACTAGGGTTACGATTCAAACGATCGCAGCGGTGATGGGTGGAACGCAGAGTCTTCACACCAACGGATTTGATGAAGCTTTGGGTTTACCTACTGAACAAGCTGCTACAATCGCTTTAAGGACACAACAAGTAGTAGCATATGAAAGTGGTATTCCGGATACTGCAGATCCATTAGCAGGAAGTTATTTTGTAGAAAATTTGACTTCAGAAGTTGCTTCAAAAGCAATGGAGTTAATTAAACAAATAGATGAAATGGGTGGCGCAGTCGCTGCAATTGAATCAGGATGGATGCAAAACAAGATTAGTGATAGTGCCTACAAATATCAAAAAGACATTGAGTCGAAAGATAAAATAATTGTGGGTGTCAATGAATACCAATCAGAAGAGACAAACAAAATTCCAATTTTCAAAATTGATGCTCGTATTCAGGAAGCTCAAATTGAAAAAATAAAAGCTTTAAAAGCAAATCGTGATAATGCATTAGCAACCTCATGTTTAGCTGCTATCACAGATGCAGCGAATAGTGGCAACAATATCATGCCACCTGTTATTGCTGCGGTTGAAGCAAAATGTACTTTAGGAGAAATTGCTGATGTACTTAGAAACGTATTTGGAGAATACAAAGCCTAATTTAAACCTTTATAATAAAAATATTCATCATCAAAACCTACAACATGCGTAAACTTCTATTCGCAATGAGCTTATTGATCGCTAGCAGTTCAATAGCTCAAGAGCTACCAAAAAATTATGCTCAATTGCTTGAAAAAGTTGAACCTGAATTAATTCAATGGAGAAGACATTTTCACCAAAACCCTGAATTGTCAAATAGAGAATACAATACAGGTAAATATATTGCTGACTTCTTAAAAACCTTACCTGGTGTAGAAGTTCGTTATCCTGTTGCTAAGACAGGTGTTGTAGCTGTTTTAAAAGGGGGCAAACCCGGTGCTGTAGTGGCATTAAGAGCAGATATTGATGCGCTTCCAGTATATGAAAGAGTCAACCTACCCTTTGCTTCAAAAGTAACTGCGGAATATGATGGTAAGAAAGTACCCGTAATGCATGCATGTGGACATGATTCTCATACTTCTATTTTAATGGCTACTGCTAAAGTATTGCATGCGATGCAAAAAGATTTACCAGGTACCGTGGTATTCTTATTTCAACCTGCAGAGGAAGGTGCGCCAGGTACAGAAGAAGGTGGCGCTCCATTAATGATTAAAGAAGGTGCATTAGACAACCCAAAAGTTGATGCGGTATTTGGAATACATATTAGTTCTCAAACACCAGTAGGTACATTAAAATATAAAGCTGGAGCATTCATGGCTTCATCAGATTGGTTTACCATTAAAGTAAATGGAAAAGGAAGTCATGGTTCTCAACCATGGGGCGGCGTTGACCCTATTGCAGCATCTGCTCAAATCGTAGAAGGTTTACAACATATTGTAAGTAGACAAATGGATTTAACAACTGCACCTGTGGTTATTACTGTGGGTACAATCAATAGTGGTGTTCGTTCAAATATTATCCCAGAAACAGCAGACATGACTGGTACTATTAGAACATTAGATAGCAAAATGCAAAAGGAAGTGCATGAAAGAATTAAGCATACTGTGAAAACAATTGCTGCAAGCTCTGGTGCAACTGCTGATGTGACGATAGATACTAAAACTTTGGTGACCTTTAATGATCCTAGTTTAGTAAAGAAAACTTTACCTGCTTTAATTAAAGCAGCTGGTGCTGAAAATGTTTCTGAATCAACTTGGGTAACAGGTGCCGAAGATTTTTCTTTCTTTGGTGAAAAAGCACCAAGCTTCTTTTTTAATTTAGGTGCCTTACCAAAAGGTACTGACCCAAGTAAAGCGGGCCCGCACCACACACCAGACTTTTACTTAGATGAATCTGGCTTTATTGTTGGTGTAAAAGCTTTCTGTCAGTTGGTTTTTGATCATTCTAAAACAAAATAATTCTTTTTAAAACAAAGTAATTTCTTTTGAAATGAATTTATCTTTTCAATTAAGTTGAATAAAAAAAGAGAGGCTGTTGAGTCTCTCTTTTTTTTATATTGGATATTATTAGTAAATCAAATTTATAAAAGTTATTTGGCTGCAGGATAATTTCTTGCTCCAAATAATAAACTGCCAATTCGAACCATATTACTTCCCTCTTGAATTGCTAATTCGTAATCCCCACTCATGCCCATACTTAAAATAGTACAGGTTGCTCCAATTGAATTTCTAGCGAGGTCAAAACATTTCTTTAATTGCTTGAACTCTTTTTGAACTTGTTCTTGATTATCTGAAAAACTAGCCATGCCCATTAAACCTTTAATTGTAACATTTGGGTAATTTGCTAATCTACCAGATTGTAAAAATTCCATTAGACTAGTTTCGTCAAAACCAAACTTCGTGTCCTCTTCAGCAATATGGACTTGCAATAAACAATCAATTACCCTGCCCTGTTTTAAGGCTTGTTTATTAATTTCTTGTATTAATTTTTCGCTATCCACCCCATGAATTAAATGAACAAATGGGGCAATGTATTTTACTTTATTGGATTGTAAATGTCCAATAAAATGCCATTGTATATCCTTAGGTAATGAAGCAGCTTTATCTACTAATTCTTGCACATAGTTCTCTCCAAATGCACGTTGACCCAATGCATACAATTCCATCAAATCTTCATTGGGCTTTGTTTTACTAACTGCAATAAGTGAAACTTGCTGGTCATTTAAACGAGCATGGATAGACTGATAAGCTGAAATGTTTACTGACATAGATTACAAAGATAATTAGAACAAAGCAATTAATTCGTTCCTAATTATACTGGTAACTATTTAGTGATACAACGACCAATAACCATTTTCTGGATCTCAGATGTGCCTTCGTAAATTTGAGTAATTTTTGCATCTCGCATTAATCGCTCAACATGAAACTCTTTTACAAATCCATATCCACCATGTACTTGCACCGCTTCTGTTGTGACCCACATTGCTGTATCACTCGCATGTAGTTTCGCCATTGCAGCACTCATCACATAATCCATATGGTTGTCTTTTTCCCAGGCAGCTTTATAACATAATAATCGAGCAGTCTCAATTCTTGTTGCCATTTCGGCTAATTTGAATTGAATAGCTTGATGCTCATGTATTGGTTTACCAAAAGACTTTCTTTCTTTACTATAAGCCAACGCTAATTCGTAGGCACCACTTGCGATACCAAGTGCTTGTGCAGCAATACCAATTCGACCACCATTCAAAGTCTTCATGGCAAAATTGAAACCAAATCCATCTTCCCCAATCCTATTTTCTTTCGGAACAATTACATCTGTAAATGAAATAGAATGTGTATCACTTCCGCGAATACCCATTTTATTTTCTTTAGGTCCTACTGTAATACCTGGTGTATTTTTTTCAACAATAAATGCGTTGATACCTCTTGAACCTTTAGAAGCATCTGTTTGAGCCATCACTAAATAGACAGATGCAGTCGAACCATTGGTGATCCAGTTTTTAACGCCATTTAAGACATAATGATCTCCTTTATCTATTGCACTTGTATGCTGATGAGTCGCATCACTACCTGCTTCTGGTTCACTTAATAAAAATGCACCAAGGTATAATTCACCATCCTTTTTACCTTGTGCCAATGGTGTTAAATATTTTTGTTTCTGCGCTTCGTTACCAAAATATTCTAGTCCCCAACAAACTAAACTGTTATTTACACTCACGCTTACACTCACACTAGAATCTACTTTACTTATTTCTTCCATCGCTAATACATAGCTAATCGTATCCATACCAGCACCACCATATTCAGGGGAAGTCATGATACCCATAAAACCAAGATCTGCTAATTGCATTAATTGGTCCTTGGGTACTTTTTGATGTTCATCTCTTTCAATTACACCTGGTAAACACTGTTGTTGTGCAAATTCACGAGCTGCTTTTTGAATCATTAACTGCTCTTCTGATAAACGAAAATCCATAGTAAAATATTTGTCCAAATTTACGCTAACAATTGTTAGTAGACAAAATATTTTAGTAAAAAAATGGGAATAGACTATGTTATTGAATTACTTGCAAAGCTTAAAGAAGCGCTTGTAATGTCTAAAAAGACTACGTTATTTAAAACAATTAATTAGACATTTTAGCTTTTATCAATTGGGCTAAAACAGAGCTATCCGCATAAGTCATCACTCTTGCGCTATCCTGTCTAAAATGTCGCTTAAAAGCAAGGATTGCAGCGATACTGTCTTTGGTCTCATAACCTACCAAGCTTAGGGCATGGGTGATAGATAAACCCTTTGGTAAAGTTTGACTCGCATTTGGCTCAAACCAAATGCCATATCCTTTTTCAGATAAGGTTTTCCATGGAAAATTAATATTAGGATCTACTTTACGACGAGGTGCAATATCACTATGTCCTATAAAATGGTCAACAGGTATTTGGTACTTGCTTTTTAATTGAGCAAGTAATTGTAATAGACTACTAATTTGTTCTGGCTCAAAAGGCTCAAATCCATTATTATCGATTTCTATACCAATTGAACTTGAATTTAAATCTGTATTGTTTCCCCAACTTCCGATACCTCCATGCCATGCCCTCATATAATCATTCAACATATGATGCACGGTTCCATCCTTACAAATCACATAATGGGCACTTACTTTTGTTCTTTCTAAAGTAAAAGTTTTTAAAGTTTGTTCGCATGCATTTTGTGCCGTATGATGGATCACAACAAAATTTGGTTTGCGTAAATCAAAATTGGTCGTACCCACCCATTTTTCTGCAAGCAATAACTGCCCTTCGGATTGAAGCTCAGGGGACAATTTAATTTTTTTAGATAATGCTTTAGCTTGACGCTTGTACTGACGATTCGTTTTTCCATAAGGAAAACTGTTACAAGCATAGATCCCCAATACTAAACAGAAAAAGAAAACAGATTGGATGAATGCGCGCATTGTGACTTGTTTAATATACTTGATGCTTTGTGTACTATGTTATTGTTAAATACTTGGTTCTTGTTGACTTAAGCAATGGAAACTTCCTAGCCCCCAAATAATATCTGTTGAATCTATCCCAACTACTTCTCTTGTTGGAAAACAATCCTGTAGGATACGCATTGCTTGATTATCTTGTGCACAACGATAAGTAGGCACAACAACATGCGCATTACTAATATAAAAATTCGCATAAGAAGCTGGCAACATTTGATCTTCATAGATCACATCTGCAGGCATCGGCAATTCGACAATATTTAATTGTTTACCATTGATCAAACGCATTGCCTTCAATTCTTTCAAATTGTCTTGCAATAATGTGTAATTTTCTGAAGCCTTATTAGATTCAACCACTGTTACGACAGTATCTTCATTTACAAAACGTACCGTATCATCTATATGTCCATCCGTGTCATCGCCGACAATACCCTCAGATACCCATAACACTTGATCTACCCCATAATAATCGCATAAATATTGTTCAATCTGTGCTTGATTTAAATGCGGATTTCTATTCTCATTTAATAAACAACATTTAGACGTCAAGACTGTTCCTGCTCCATTAAAATCAACAGAGCCACCTTCCATAATAATATTTGGGTAAAAAACGGGAAGATTCATTGCTTCAGCGATACGTGATGGAATCACATCATCTAAATCATAAGGAGGGTATTTCCCACCCCATGCATTGATATTCCAATCCACTATAACTTTAGGGGCTGCAGGATTATTTCCAATTAAAAAACTTGGCCCATGATCTCTACACCATGCATCGTTGGTTGGATGATTAAAAAATTGAACTTTAGATAAATCTACTTTTAAGGCTTGCATCATTTCTTTTGCCCTTGCTTGCATAGCCGCATCCACCACATTGATACAAACTCGTTGAGATTGTGTTAGAATTTTAATAAACTCAATATAAGATGGGTAAATGCTATCCAATTTGCCAGGCCAACTCGCCTCTTTATGAGGCCAACTTAACCAAGTGGCGTCTTGTTTTGCAAACTCAGCAGGAAATTGATAACCCAAAGACTTTGGAGTAGCGCCTTGTCGAATCGCCTCTTTTAAACTTTCTAAATTACTATTGCTCATCGTCTATATATCTTTTTGTAATTGGTTGGTAAGAATCGATACGGCGATCACGTAAAAACGGCCAATGCGTTCTGTAACTATCCGATTTCTCTGTATCAATATCTACAACAGCAATTTCTTCTTGATCATGCGATGCTTTATACAACAAAGTACCAAATGGATTACTTACAAAACTACCTCCCCAGAATTTCATCAATCCATCCTGCTCTAATCCTACACGATTTACACTAATCACTGGTACGCCATTTGCAACTGCATGGCTTCTTTGAATTGTTTGCCAAGCGTTATATTGTTCTGTATTGGTTGCTTCATCTTGTGCTGTTGCCCAACCAATGGCAGTTGGATAGAACAACATTTCGGCACCCATTAAACTTGTAATTCTTGCAGCTTCTGGATACCATTGATCCCAACATATTAAAACACCGATGGTTGCAAATTTTGTTTTAAAAACCTTATAGCCTAAATCTCCTGGCGTGAAATAAAATTTTTCATAGTACGCCGGATCATCCGGTATATGCATTTTACGATACTTGCCTAAATAACGACCATCAGCATCTAAAACTGCAGTGGTATTATGGTATAAACCCTCTGCTCTTTTTTCAAATAAAGATGCAATGATCACCACATTTAATTCCTTTGCTAGTAAACTTAATTCATCCGTTGTTTTACCAGGTATTGGCTCTGCTAATTTAAAATTTTCATACGCTTCTACATCACAAAAATACAAGGATGTATAAAGCTCTTGCAAGCAAATAATTTGTGCTCCTTGCTTAGCTGCTTCTTTAATTTTTACAACTGCTTTTGCTTTATTTGATTGCACATCTGCAGTACATGACATCTGTACCAATCCAACTTTTACTATTGCCATAATTCGTCTTTATAAAATTTCTTTATGTTGTTTTTTGTATTAATCCATCAAAGCTACTAATCCCAATCATTTTTTCAGAAATGAATCCTTCTGCATACGCTACGCCTATTTGTTGTCCTAATTCTTTTGCGCGCCCTTTGATAAATTCTAAAAAAGAATTACTCGAGATAAAAGTATTTGGTTCATTTGAATTTGGATCATAAAACTGTGAAGCATGCGCCATAATCGATTCCATCTTTTTATCCATATGCGCACTAATATCCACTACAAAATTGGGTTTTAATCCTCTTGATTGAATATAATGGAATACCTGTGTAGGCCTCCATGCAGCTTGCGCTACGCCATTATGTGTTGTTTGAATTTTAACAAGTCCGGATAAAAAAGAAGCATCTGCAATTAGCTTAGCTGCTCTTCCATGATCAGGATGCCTGTCTTCAGGTGCATTACATAAAATAATAGTTGGCTGAAATCTTCTGATTGTTTCAATTACTGCAAATTGATGCGCTTCATCATTCACAAAAAAACCATCTTTCATCCCTAAATTATCTCTAATGGTTGCACCAATTATTTCACCTGCTAATAAAGCTTCTTTTAATCTTATGGAAGTTGTTCCTCTTGTTCCTAACTCTCCTTTTGTTAAATCAATTATACCTACTTTTTTGCCTTCTGCAACTGCAGCTAAAAGTGTACCTCCACATCCTAATTCCACATCGTCGGGGTGCGCACCAAAGGCCAATATGTCTAATTTCTGCATAGTCATTTATTTAAGCAATCCTGCTGGACAAAGGTAAGTATTGATTGTGTACAATATACAAAAAACCCTCTCCGACTTGATGTTGGAAAGGGTTTATGAAAATTAAATGTTTTAATTTATTTTGCTTTTGCGTAACGCTTGTTGAACTTATCGATACGACCAGCTGTATCTACTAACATGTTCTTACCAGTGTAGAAAGGGTGAGATGTGTTTGAAATCTCCAATTTGATAACTGGATACTCATTACCGTCTTCCCATTGAATAGTTTCTTTGGTATTTGCTGTAGACTTACCTAAAAAAGAAGTGCCGTTACTCATGTCTTTAAACACAACAAAACGATACGCTTCTGGGTGGATACCTTGCTTCATAATATGATTTTTAAGGCTGCACGGTTTTTGCCGTGACAATTATAAAATAGGTTGCAAAAATAGGCTAAAATGCCTTTTTGACCAAATTTTTGAGGTTTAGCTCCAAGAATTAGGACTTCATATTGATATATTGTAACGGAACCCCAAAATTCTCAGTTCTACAAGCAGCTATAACTTCCTGTAAATCATCGATTTTCTTACCTGTAACTCTAATAATATCGTCCATAATGGCTGTTTGAACCTTTAAACCCTTGTCTTTGATGTACTTAGAGATCTTTTTAGCGTCCTCCTGCTTTAAACCATTTCTTACTGGAACATCTTGTTTGAAAATTTTTCCACTTGGTTGTGGCTCTTTTGAAAGGTCAAAGGCATTTGCGTCAATCCCTTGCTTAATTGACCTGCTTAATAGTACGTCTACTATTTGTTGCAATTTCATCTCGGAGTCAGACTCCAATTTAATCATGTAGTCTTTTTTATTCAAATCTATTACGACATGAATACCTTTAAAATCAAAACGATTGGTGATTTCTTTCTTCACCACATTCACTGCATTATCTAATGTTTGAACGTCTACTGAACTTGCGATATCAAATGATGGCATAATGAAAATTTAATAGTTTATAAAAACGAATTGTATTTGAAATTGAATGGATTTAAATTAAGCTTTTTGCTTTGAGAACCAAGATTTTGATTTGATTAAGAATACAACACCAGCCAACATCAAAATTACTGAAATCAATTCTGCTTGCGTTGGTTGGAAAGGTAAGAAATCATATTTGTTGTTAACTCTGATTTTCTCGATCAAGAAACGCTCTGCACCGACAAAAATCAAATAGATGCCTGTTAATATACCTGGCTGAATAATCTTTTTTCTGAAGGTCCACATAATGGCAAATAAAATAAACATAGCCAAAATTTCATATAGTGCTGTTGGGTAAACCGGCAAAGGCAATTGATTGCAATATGCACCTACACATCCAGGTATCGCCACCCCTTCATTGACTACATTATGTGGGTATTGATAAGCCCATGCCCAATCTGGGATAAATGCAAATGGTTTTGGGTGGGTATTGACAATACCCCAATCACCATCTCCACTAATTTGACATCCGATTCTACCTGCAGCGTATGCAAATATCATGGTAGGTGCCATGGCATCTGCAAAATGAATCACTGAAATTTTCAACTTTTTAAGGTAGACGATAATGGCAATTGTGGCAACGATTAATCCACCAAAAAAAGTCAATCCGCTAAAAGAGATCAATGCACCTATTGGGTCTTTACTAAACTGATCGAGATTCTCTAGATTATGAAAAATCTTTGCACCTAAAAATCCCCATAAAGCTGCTTGTAAAACAATATCACCAACTCTATCCTGCGGCCATACATGTACAGTGCGGGTTTCAGGCTTTGCCAATTTCACTTTATCTTTTTCTTTCCACTTTAAAAAGACCATGATTGACGCTACTAAAATACCAGCACCCATACTTCCTTCTAATGACAAAATAAAAGCCTGAGTATTATTTAAAGCCTCTGGAATAATAAATGCACCTATTAATTTATATCCAAATAGGAAACCAAAAAATCCAGCACTCACTAATTCTCCGGTAGTTGCTGGAGCCCCAATAATTTCTTTTTCTTCTGTATAATTAAACTCACCAAGAGCCGATTTTCTTTTTAGTTCTAAAAACAAGACATACCCAGATGCAACAAATGATAATGCCACAAAAAAACCAAAAGAATTGACCAATTTTAACGCATTTAGTTCGATGCCAAAAAGGTCTTTAAAGAGATAATATAAATTAGGATACATAGTCGTATTTAAGTACTGCAAAGTACTGATTATTCAGTAAAAAAAATGGCCACACTAGAAAGTGCGGCCGTAATTACTAACCCATCTAAAAACAAAAAGCGTTCAATATATTTACTAATTGCAATGTTCGTTGAACAAAGAAATTAAGTGTTGTGCGATCACTTGAGCAGGGCTTCCTTCAATCTGATGTCTTTCGACCATACTTACCAATTGACCATCCTTAAATAAGGCGATAGCTGGTGAAGATGGAGGATAGGGTAAGTGCATTGCTCTTACTTGATTTACTGCCTCGATATCGAATCCTGCAAATGCTGTAGTGATATGATCTGGTTTCTTAGTTGCATTTGCTACCGCCATCAAAACACCTGGTCTACATGCGCCAGCAGCACAACCACAAACTGAATTTATCACAACCATTGTTGTACCATTTGCTTTCACCACATTTTCAACTTCAGCAGCAGTGGTTAAATCAGTAAATCCATTATCTACTAATTCAGCTTTCATCGGTAATACAATCTCTGCAGGGTACATATCTTCTACTATTTGACTCAAAATTAGGTATTTTAAAAATCACTTACAAATTTGTTTTTAAGCCATTATGTCAATTTTTAAGATAAATGCAAGACATTTTGACGTACAATTTTGCGAAATGGGAACATTTTACTCATAAAATCATAAAAAACGCCCCAATTTGTGGTTGGAGCGTTTGAAAAATGATCTTTTTATTGTAAAAAAGCGTTTTACTGCTTTATCTGTTTTTTATCTTAAATAACCTAAGATTTTTAACATCGATTGTGCTGATTGTTCTTTTGCATACACCCAATCAACTAATTTTCCTGTTTTCTCATCCATCTCTACAATAACGTGCTTAGGGGATGGAATTAAACAGTGCTTGATACCTCCATAACCACTAATTTGATCTTGGTAAGCACCCGTATGGAAGAAACCAACATATAAAGGTTCTTTATTTTCCTCTTCCTTGTCCTCCATTGTATCATCTTTCAATTTAGGCAAGAATACTTCATTGATATGTTCTTCCGAATCATAATAGTCATGACTATCGCAAGTGATTCCTCCAAGAACAACCCTTTGATAATCGTTTTCCCATTTGTTGACTGGAAGCATCAAGAATTTTTCACCTATACCCCAAGTATCTGGCAATGTAGTAATGAATGAAGAGTCAATCATATACCAACATTCTCTATCGTTTTGTTTTTTCTCTGCTAACACTTTGTAAATATGTGCCATGCTCTCACCTACTGTGTAACTTCCAAATTCTGTGTAGATATTTGGCATTGGAACTTTTGCTTTCTTACATGCCTTCTTGATATTAGATACAATTTCATTAATAATGAATTGATAATCGTATTCAAAACCAAGAGAATGCTTGATTGGGAAACCACCTCCAATATTGATTGAATCTAATTCAGGACAGATCTTTTTTAATTGACAATATAAGTTGATAATCTTATTCAACTCTGACCAATAATAGATATCATCTTTAATCCCTTTGTTCAAAAAGATGTGCAACATCTTTAATTGAAACTTGTCTTCGTAGCCTTCTATCTCATCTACATAAAACTCAAGGATATCCTTTGCTCTAATACCTAAGCGAGAAGTATAGAATGGAAAACTTGGTTCCTCTTCTGCTGCTACACGGATACCAACCTTAAATGGCTGCTTCGCATTGCGTTTATAAAACTGAAGCTCTTCTACATTATCTAAAATAGGAACTACATTTTTAAACCCTGTATTTATCAATTTAGTAATTCTACTAGTGTAAGTTTTTTGCTTAAATCCATTACAGATAATGAAAATATCTTTGTTGATTTTTCTTCTCTTATATAATTGATTGATGATTTCAATATCATAAGCATAAGAAGTTTCTAAATGTACATTGTGCGACAAAGCTTCTTCTACCACAAAAGAAAAGTGTGAACTTTTTGTACAATAACAATAATAATACTCCCCTTCATATTTATGTTTTCTAAAAGCATCTGCAAACATTTTTTTAGCCTTATTAATTTGCATTCCAATTTTTGGCAAATAAGTCAACTTTAATGGCGTGCCATGTTTTTCGATAATTGCTTTTAAATCAAGTCCATTAAATTCTAGGTAACCATTTTCATTTTTATCAAATCCCTCTTGAGGAAAATGGAATGTTTGTTTTACCAGAGAAGTGTAGGTATTGTTCATGGATGAAACAGGGGTTGTTACTTGTTATTATAAGAAAGCAAAAATAGTTCTTTGCTTGGATATTATACACAAAAAAAATACCTCGAAGTTTCGAGGTATTTTTTTTAGAAAGTGATGGAACTAGGCCTTCACCGACTGAACGATCTTTTTGAATGTTTCTGGCTCATTCATTGCAATATCAGCTAATACTTTACGGTTCAAATCAGAACCTTTCTTTGCTAATAAGCTAATGAATTGGCTGTAAGTCATTCCTTCTTCTCTTACAGCAGCGTTGATACGTGCGATCCACAAACTGCGGTATTCACGCTTTTTCAACTTACGAGAAACATAAGAGTAAGTTAAACCTTTCTCTAATACGTTTTTGGCAACGGTATATACGTTTTTACGTTTACCATAGAAACCTTTGGCTTGATCTAAAATCTTTTTTCTTCTTGCTCTAGATGCAACGGCATTTTTTGAACGTGGCATAATTAATATTTTTTTGAATCGGCTACCTAAAGCCTCGGACTCGGTGAATTAAATTTTTTGAAATTGTAAGGAGATATTATCCTTTTAATCTTAATAAACGAAGAACGAAGTCTTTGTTAGTTGATCCTACTAAACCTTTCTTTCTCATCGCTCTTTTACGCTTTGTAGATTTCTTGGTTAAAATGTGTCTTTTGAACGCTTTTTGGAAAGTGATTTCACCTGTTCCAGTAACTTTAAAACGCTTTTTCGCGCTTGAGTTAGTTTTTACTTTTGGCATTATTATAATCTTATCGATTACTCCCTACTGGCGGTATTACTCAGGTAACACACTTATTGGGCCTTGTGGGAAATGGATGGCAAAGGTAAGGCAGATTAGGAATATAGCAAAGAAAAAGGGCCCGAAAATATCGGGCCCAAGTAAAAATTATATTGATTATCAGTGTTTTAACTGATAGCTGCTCGAAATTTTAAGTTGTTGGCTTCTTTTTACCACCTGTTTTAGGCTGGAAAATAGCAAACATTCTCTTTCCTTCCAGCTTTGGCATACTCTCTAAAGTACCTGCCTCCGCTAATCTTTCAGCAAATTTTAATAAAAGCAATTGACCTCTGTCCTGGAACATGATCGCACGACCCTTAAATTGAACGTATGCTTTTACTTTATTTCCGTCTTGTAAAAACTTTTCGGCATGCTTTGCTTTAAAATCAAAATCATGATCATCTGTTCCTGGAGTGAAACGAATCTCTTTAATCTCTGATTGTTTTGAGTTCGCTTTCATCTCTTTTTCCTTACGCTTTTTCTCGTAAAGGAACTTCTTATAATCGATGACTTTACATACTGGCGGGTTGGCTGTTGGAGAAATCTCCACTAAGTCCAAACCTTGTTCAGCAGCTATTTTCAGCGCATCTTGTGTGTTGTAAACTCCTACGGTGATGTTGTCACCAACCAATCGAATTTCTGGAACTCTAATACGATCATTAATACGATGTTCTGGTTCCTGTTGTCTTTGAAACCTTGGGTTAAATCTTGGTCCTCTGTTCGGTAATGCCATTAATTTTTAAAACGTTGTTTTGTAATGTAAAGATAGTCAATGTTAGGCATCAGGTGCTTTTCTTTCGACTATTTCTTGGTGAATCTGTGAAATAAAGGCTGCTTTGTCCATCATACCCAAATCTCCTTTCCCCTGTCTTCTGATAGATAATTGGCTTTCTGAAGCCTCTTTCTCACCTATCACTAACATATAAGGTACTTTCATCATTTCGGTATCACGTATCTTTTTACCAATTTTTTCATTGCGGTCATCTATCTCGGCGCGCACTCCAGCTTTACGTAATTCAGCCAACACTTCTTGTGCATAAGGCATGAACTTGTCGCTGATTGGTAAAATCTTTGCTTGTAATGGAGCCAACCAAACAGGGAACTTACCTGCATAATGCTCAAGTAAGAAACCAATAAAACGTTCATGTGTTCCCAAAGGTGCACGGTGAATGATCAATGGTGTCTCTGGTTCGTTGTCTTTATTTGTAAAGCTCAGATTAAATCTTTTTCCTTGCGCAAAATCAACCTGGTTAGTTGCCAAAGTGAACTCACGTCCAATAATACTCCAAATTTGAACATCAATTTTTGGGCCGTAGAAAGCGCCTTCATCCTGCACTTCTACAAATGGCGTTCCAGTTTCAATTAATACCTGACGCACCATCTCTTCGGTTTCTTTCCACAATTCTGGTTCGTTGATATACTTCTGACCCAATTTAGCTGGATCATGTAAACTCAATCGCATTACATATTTATCAATACCGAAAATATTGAAGTACTTCAAGTACATTTCATTCACAGCTCTAAATTCTTGCGCGAATTGCTCTTTGGTACAATAAATATGGGCATCATTCATATGCAAACAACGCACACGCATTAAACCAAATAATTCACCAGACTGCTCATATCTGTAACAAGTACCATACTCTGCAAGTCTTAGTGGCATGTCCTTGTAGCTCTTTGGCTCTGCATCAAAAATTTTATGGTGATGCGGACAGTTCATCGCTTTCAAGTAATATTTTGTACCATCCAATTCCATTGGAGGAAACATACTATCTTGATAATATGGTAAGTGACCACTTGTGATATACATGCTTTCCTTAGCAATATGCGGTGTTACTACACGCTTATATCCTGCAGCTTCTTCGGTCTCTTTTGCTAGTCTTTCTAATTCTTCAATAATGATAGTACCATTTGGCATCCACAAAGGCAAACCTGGTCCAACATCATCATCCATGGTATAGATGCCTAATTCTTTTCCTAGTTTTCTATGATCTCTTTTCTTAGCTTCTTCTAATAATAATAAATATTCGTCTAGTTCTTTTTGGTTCGGGAAAGTCACACCGTAAACACGGGTCAACATTTTATTCTTCTCGTCTCCTTTCCAGAAAGCACCAGCAATATTTGTAATCTTAATCGCTTTAATCGCGCTAGTGTTTGGAATATGCGGCCCACGACACAAATCAGTAAACTGACCTTGGGTATAAAAAGTAATCGTGCCATCTTCCAATCCAGACAATAAATCTAATTTATATTCATCCCCTTTTTCAGTGAAATAAGCAACTGCTTCCGCTTTACTCAACTCTTTACGGATATAGGCATTGGCTTGTTTTGACAACTCGTTCATTTTCTTTTCAAGTAAAATCACATCTTCTTCCTTGATGCTCTTACCACCTAAATCGATATCATAATAAAAGCCTTTATCTAAAGCTGGTCCAACCCAAAATTTAGCGCCTGGGAACTGCATTTCAACAGCCTCTGCCAATAAATGTGCAGATGAATGCCAAAAGGTATTCTTACCCTCATTGTCATCCCAGGTTAATAATTTTAAAGCTGCATCTTCATTGATAGGACGCGTCGCATCCCAAACCTCACCATTCACTGAAGCTGCTAATACTTTCTTTGCTAAACCCTCACTAATGGATTTTGCGATACCTAAAGCAGTGATACCTTTTTCATAGGATCTAACTGCGCCGTCCGGAAATTGAATTTGAACCATGTTTGTACTAATAAATATATGTTGGCAAAGATAACAAAAAAAAGGAAGCTTGTTTATACTTAGATTAATACTTAAATTTAAAGTTCTAATAAAACTATGGCAAGGACAACCCTACTCCTATTTTTTTGTGTCATTTCACTCCAAATTGCAGCCCAAAATCTGACAGGCCGCTGGATTGGAAGTTTTATTGCCAATGAAGATGCACTCATTAATAATTACGCCTACCAAATTGAAATTAAGGAAAATAGTAGTCACCAAATTTCTGCTCAAACCATCACCCAAAAAGGGGATCAATTTTATGCAAGTGCATTTGCGAGGGGAAGTCATAGTATAAAAACCAACTTAGTTCAAATAGTTGAAACAAGTTTTGATCAAATTAAAATGGCCGACCAGCTTCAAGCCTGCTTAATGACCAATTTCTTAACTTATAAAGTGATTGACGGACATGAGATTTTGGAAGGAACTTATATGTCAACCTCTCTCAATGGGAAAAGGAATTGTGGTAGTGGAAAGATCTTTCTTGAAAAAAATGAAACTCTTTTAAGTTTTAAGAAAAATAATACAGGGAAGAAGGTGAAAGATGAAATTCAATCCACAAAAATAGATACCCAGATTTCCAAAAGTATCCCTTCAAATAAATTGATTGTTTCAACCACTATAAAACCAATTAACAAGTCTACCTCAGCAACGAAGACTACCCCAATTAATAATAGTAATAAAATAGCAGCAAATTTAAATATTATTACAGAAAAACAAATTGACAAAGCTCAATCAAATCCAACAACAGAAATAGATACAGACGAAGTGATTGTTGAAAATGCAAATAATATCACGAACACGGCTGCACAAAATTCCATTAATAATCAGCCCATAAATTTGCCTTGGGTTTTAGTTGGAAGAGAAAATAAATTAGTTAAAAAAATTATTACAAATAGCAAAAATATTAGCTTAGACTTATTTGACAACGGCACAATTGACAATGATACTATAATCGTGTATGACAATAAGAAATTACTAATAAACAAGAAGCGGTTAAGTTATAAATCGATTCACTTAGAATTTGAATTCTCTGAAAATATAAGAGAACACGAAGTCATCATAGTTGCTCATAATATGGGCACTGTTCCGCCAAATACCGCATTACTTTTATATAAAGATGGAAAGAATAGACAAGAATATTTTATTACCTCTACCAATAAGATTAATGCTAAATTATTGATCGTCTACGAGCCCCTAAAGTCAGATTAAACGACCTTATTTTAATTCTTGTAATACCATACTTGCTTCATAAATCTCTTTATCGCTTTTTAAATATGGATTCTTTGATTTTTTATTGAGCCCAATCCATTGATTGTCCAAAGCGTCAGAATATATATAAATTGTTTGTTTTTGATAACCAATCGTTGCCAAAAATTCAATCATATGTAAACTCAACATTTGAGCACCCATCATTCGCTCCTCTTGGCTGGTTGACATTAAAATAGCCGTTATTTCATATTGAATATTGATTAATCCCTGCTCGGCATTATGCTGTGTTGCTGAATCAAGGGATAAATTAGTTTGAGATAAACTATCTGATAGTTGAATTAAATTAACACCATAAAGATTCAAATCTGCACTGTCTTTTTCATCTAAATAAGCCATAATCGCAAAATATTGATTCAATAATGGTTCAATAGTTTGATCCAATGCTGCATCATGTCTATTTTGTTGAAACATAGTAGCAATTTGCCCCACAGATGGCTTCGTTTGGGTTTCACATGCCAAAATGCTCGCAATCATAATGAAAAAAAGAAGTCTTTGCATAGAGATTTTTTTCAAAATTATGTATAAATAGCCACTACAACGCAGTAACTTTGCGCACTGAATTGAAATAATATGTTAATAGGATTACAAAATGTGACTTTTGAATTTGGCGCCAGAGCAATCGTAACAGATGCAACTTGGCATATTCAGCCAGGAGAAAGAATTGGATTAATTGGATATAATGGAACCGGTAAGTCCACCCTATTAAAGTTATTGGTAGGCCAATATACCCCTTCAAAAGGAACGGTAGAAAAAGGAAGAGATACTACCATCGGATACCTGCATCAGGATTTATTGAGTTTTGACACCAGTGAAACAATAACAGAAGTAGCCTTGGGTGCATTTGAAAGAGTGCGTGAATTAGAAAAAGAAATTGAAAAACTTGGAGTTGAATTAGAAGCAAACCCTGAGGACAATGACATCTTGATAAAATATACAGATGCCTTGCACGAAATTGATGTACTAGACGGTTATAATATTGAACATAAGGCCGAAGAAGTTTTACATGGTCTTGGCTTTACTAACAAAGATTTATCGCGTCCTTATAAAGAATTTAGTGGAGGATGGAGAATGCGCGTATTGTTGGCTAAGATGATCTTACAAGCTCCTGATGTTCTTTTATTGGATGAGCCTACTAACCACTTGGACTTACCTAGTATCGAATGGTTAGAGAAATATTTGATCCATTATAAAGGTAGTGTGGTGATTGTGAGTCACGATAAATTCTTTTTGAATAAAATGGTGAATAAAATTGTTGAAGTTTATCAACAACAATTGCATTTTTATACAGGCAATTATGAATATTATGAAGTAGAGAAAGTACAACGTGTAGAGATCCAACAAAGAGCATTTGAAAACCAACAAGATTATATCCGTCAACAGGAAAGATTCATTGAAAGATTTAAAGCCAAAGCCTCTAAAGCTGCCCAAGCTCAATCTATTCAAAAAAGATTGGACAGATTAGATGTCATTGAAGATGTACAAATTGAAAGACCAAATATTAGGATCAATTTTGCCGTTGATAAAACACCAGGAAAAGTATTAGTTGACTTAAAAGGGATCAGTAAAAGCTACCCTACTTTAACGATTTTAGAAAATGCTTTTGCAGAGATAGAAAGAGGTGATAAAATTGCCTTGATTGGTGCGAATGGTAAGGGAAAGTCTACGCTCTTAAGAATTGTAGCAGGTATGGAAAGCTATGAAGGAGAAAGGGTTTGGGGACATAATGTAGATGAAAGTTTTTATGCGCAGCACCAATTAGAATCCTTGAATTTAAATAATACCATTTTACAAGAAGTACAAGAATGTGGTACAAAGAAAACAGATTTAGAGTTAAGAGCATTGTTGGGTTGTTTCCTATTTGGCGGAGATGAAATTGATAAAAAAATTAGGGTCTTAAGTGGAGGTGAAAAAGCTAGGGTTGCATTAACAAAAACTATTATTAGTAAGGCAAACTTCTTGATGTTGGATGAGCCTACCAACCACTTGGATATGGCCACTGTTGAGTTATTAGCTGAAGCCTTGACGAAATACGATGGCTCAATCATTTTAGTAAGTCACGACCGTTATTTCATTTCCAAAACTGCCAATAAGATTTGGGAAATTGAAGATGAAAAAATAATTGAATTCAAAGGAGATTATGCTGAATGGGTTGCTTGGAAAGAAAGAATGGCTAAACAAAAAGCCGCTAATCCTGAAGCTCCAAAACAAACTCCTAAACCAGTCGAAAAAAAAATTGAGCCGGTAGTTGCTGAAGTGAAGTCTGGCCCTATTGACAAGGAATTACAAAAACAGATTCAAAAATTACAAAAAGCAATTGCACAACTGGAACAAAATATTGATCAATTGAATCAAGAGAAAACTGCCATTGAATTAAAAATGGCCGACCCATCTACCTATACTGATCAAGCTGTTTTTCAAGTGATTGAAAAAAGCTACCATGATAAACAAGCTTTAATTCGTTCTCTGAATAAAGAATACGAAATGGCATTTAACGATTTAGTGGCTTTAGAAAGCAAGTAGAACTTGGGGAAACTAACGCTTGCTTGTATTATTTTAGAAAAATACCCACATATCTATTGTTAACATGGATTATTGGTTTCTATTGTTTAAATTTGGGGCTCCGTACTTTCGGTAACCAATTGATTTATTCTTGTAAATCAATACATTAAATGACAAATTGAATCAACATGTCTATTAAAAAAGTAAACAAAATTGCTGTTTTAACATCTGGTGGAGACGCCCCCGGTATGAATGCCGCTATCAGAGCTGTTGTTAGAACAGGTATCTACCATGGATTAGAAGTTTTTGGGGTTACTAGAGGATATAATGGCATGATTGATGATGACATTTTTCAAATGGATTCCAAGTCTGTTGCAAATATTATACAAAGAGGCGGTACCATTTTAAAAACTGCAAGAAGTAAAGAGTTTTTCGAACCTGAAGGACGTAAAATCGCCTACGAAAATCTTAAAAAAAGAGGCATTAATGGCATCGTTGTCATTGGTGGAGACGGAAGCTTTAAAGGGGCACAAAAATTCAGCAATGAATTTGATATCCCTTGTATAGGTCTGCCTGGCACCATCGATAAAGATATTGCTGGTAGTGACTTCACTATTGGTTTTGACACAGCTGTAAACACTGCTGTAGAAGCAATTGATAAAATCAGAGACACTGCAGATGCACATGATCGTTTATTCGTAGTCGAAGTAATGGGACGCGATGCAGGCTATATCGCTTTGCATAGTGGTATTGCAACTGGTGCAGAAAATATCTTGATTCCTGAATCAAAAACTGATATGGATGCCTTAGTCGCAAATTTGACTGAGAAAGAGAAACGTAAAAAATTAGTGAACCTTATTGTAGTTGCCGAAGGCGATGAGTTTGGCGGCGGTAATCAAGTGGGTGACTATTTAAAATCAAAATTACCAAATGCAGATATCCGTGTTTGTATTTTAGGTCATATACAAAGAGGTGGCGCACCAACTTGTTTAGATCGTTTGATCGCAAGCAGAATGGGCTACCATGCTGTTGAATGTTTAATCGGCGGGAAACATAATGTGATGGTTGGTATTGAAGATAATAAGATGAAATACACGCCATTAGACAACGCTGTTAAAGCAAAACAAAAAATATCAGAAGAGTGGCTTAAGATTGTAAAAATCTTAGCTAGCTAATAAATCATAAAGAAAAAACAACCCCAATAAAAACAATGAGTCAGTCCACTTACAAACAAAAACACCATAAAACTAAAATCGTTGCAACTGTAGGTCCAGCTTGCGAAACCTATGACCAATTAAAAGCATTAGTAATTGCAGGTGTGAATGTATTTCGATTAAATTTTTCTCATGGTAGCCATGAAGACAAGAAAAAAATCATTGACAATATTAGAGGCATCAACAAAGAATTAAATTGTTCAGTAGCCATTTTAGGCGACTTACAAGGTCCTAAATTAAGAGTGGGAGAAATTGAGAACAACAGACTTGAAGTAAAAGAAGGCGATATTTTAACTTTCACAAATACTAAATGTGTTGGAACTTTAGAAAAGATTTATGTTTCCTACCCTAACCTTGCTGGTGACGTAGTTGTTGGGAACACCATCATGATTGACGATGGTAAGATTGAAGTAAAAGTGTACAGTGTTGAATCAAATGGAGATGTAAAGGTTAAAGTTACTTTAGGCGGAATTATCTCTTCAAAAAAAGGTGTGAACTTGCCAGATACAAAAATTTCTTTACCTGCATTAACAGAAAAAGATTTAGAAGATGCTGCATTCATTATCAAAGAAGAATTAGACTGGGTTGCATTGAGCTTTGTGAAGCGTGTGGCTGATATTGAAATGTTAAGAGCCATCTTAAATGAACATAAGAGCAAATCTAAAATCATTGCTAAAATCGAAATGCCAGAAGCATTAACGAATATCCGTGATATCATTATAGCTAGTGATGCGATTATGATTGCACGTGGTGATTTAGGTGTTGAATTACCGGTTGAAAAAATACCATTGATTCAAAAAGAATTAATTAGAAAATGTATTCATAGAGCGAAGCCTGTTATTGTGGCAACTCAGATGATGGAGTCAATGATTGATAGAGTTAAACCAAACCGTTCTGAAATTACTGACGTTGCAAATGCGGTAATTGAAGGTGCTGACGCGGTGATGCTGAGCGGTGAAACAGCAACTGGTCAATTCCCAGTATTGGTAATAGAAACAATGCGTAAGATTATTTCTGAAGTAGAAGAAAATGGATATAAATATAACCGTTCAGAAGATTTAAAACCACAACCACACTCACCATCTTTCACAAGTGACGCGGTTTGTTATAATGCTTCTAAATTATCCGAAGACAGTAATGCGCATGCATTAGTGGGTATGACACAAAGTGGCTACACTGCTTTCATGTTAAGTAGCTTCCGTCCAAAATCTCCATTATTCATCTTCACAAAAGAACAAAGTCTAGTGAACCAGTTATCTCTTAGCTGGGGGGTTAAGGCTTTCTATTATGATAAAGAAGAAAGCTTAGATGCAATTATTACTGATCAAATTCAAGTTTTAAAAGAGAAAGGTTTTGTAAATACGGGAGATATTGTTGTAAATACAGGTAGCACTCCAATTAAATTGCACCTTCCAACAAATATGATTAAGATCAATAAAGTTGATTAATATTTTTTTAAAGGCCTCTTAATTGAGGCCTTTTTTATAACTTTAATATTCATTTAATAAAAGATAAACATGCTTGAATCATTTGAAAAAATTCCAGTTAAAATCTATAAAGATGTAGCTGCTGGTTCTAATGCAATTGCTGCTCAAATTGCAACATTAATCAAAGAAAAACAAGCACAAGGTTTGCCATGTGTTTTAGGTATGGCAACAGGCGCTACACCAATTTTATTGTATAAAGAATTAGTTAGACTCCACAAGGAAGAAGGTTTAAGTTTTAGCAATGTTATTACAGTGAATTTAGATGAATACTACCCTATACCAAGAGATGCTTATCAAAGCTATTGGAGTTTTATGCACCGTCATCTTTTTAATCATGTAGATATTGATCCCAAAAACATTCATCTTCCAAATTCAGAATGGACTAAAGAAGAGTTAAAAGAAAAAAGTGTTGCTTACGAACAAACGATTGAAAAATTAGGAGGTATTGATTTACAAATATTAGGTATCGGTAAAAATGGTCATATTGGATTTAATGAACCTGGTTCAAGTTTCAATTCAAAAACTAGAGTGATTCATTTAGATCAACTAACAAGAATGGCCAATGTGTACGAATGGCATGATCTAAATAAAGTGCCTAAACTAGCTATTACAGTGGGTATCAGCAGTATCATGAAAGCAAAGAAAATTGTATTGCTTGCTTGGGGTAATAAAGCTGAAATAGTTGCAAAAGCAATTGAAGGAGATGTGACAGAACAAATCCCTGCAACAGTTTTACAAAATCATGATGATTGCACTTTTGTTATAGACGAGTTAGCTGCAACTGAATTAACAAGAAATAAATCACCTTGGTTAACAGGCGCCAATGACTGGACGCCACAGATGATCAAAAAAGCAGTGATAGGTTTGGCATTAAAATTAAATAAAACTGTACTAAGCTTAACAGCAGACGACTATAAAGAAAATAGTTTATCAGATTTATTAGTTATCAAAGAGTCGGTTTACGATATCAATTTGCAGGTGTTTTATATGTTACGTGATTCTATCACAGGATGGCCAGGCGGTAAACCAAATGCAGTAATACCAGCACACCCAGAACGTAGCGAACCACATAGTAAGAAAGTATTGATTTTCTCTCCACATCCCGATGATGATATCATTAGCATGGGCGGAACATTTATGCGTTTACATGATCAAGGGCATGATGTACATGTAGCCTACCAAACGAGTGGCAACATTGCAGTAACAGATGAATTTGTAACAAGATTTTTGGACTTCGCTGTAGGTTTTGAAGACCTTTTTGGAATCGACAATAAAAAGAGTCAAGAGATCTTGACAAATGCAAGAGCTTACTTAGCTAGTAAGGCGACCAACCATTTAGATAGCCCTGAAATTAGAGCAATTAAAGGTTTAATCAGAAGATGTGAAGCCAAGGCAACTTGCAGGTATGTTGGTATTGCAGAAGATAATTATCATTTCATGAACCTGCCTTTTTATGAAACAGGCATGATTGATAAAAAACCAATGAGTGAAAAAGATATTGAAATCACCATGGCATTATTACGCGAAATAAAACCGCACCAAGTTTATTGTGCAGGCGATTTAGCGGATCCACATGGTACCCACAAAGTATGTTTAGAAGTTGTTTTTGAAAGTATGCGTCGATTAAAAGCAGCTGGTGATGAGTGGATTAAAGATTGTTGGGTTTGGTTGTATAAAGGTGCTTGGCAAGAATGGGATATTTCTGAAATTGAAATGGCAGTGCCAATGAGCCCAGATCAGGTATTGAAAAAGCGTTTTGGAATATTCATTCACCAGTCTCAAAAAGATAGTGTGCCTTTTCAAGGTACAGACTCTAGAGAATTCTGGCAAAGAGCCGAGATTAGGAACGCTAATACTGCCAATTTATATGCCAACCTTGGTTTAACCAAATATGCGGCTATGGAGGCCTTTGTACGCTGGCATTATTAATAAATAGGTGATTTTTAAAGTATTATTTCCCCTTTTCCTTTGGTAAAATAGTATTTTGAGGTATATTTGCACCCCTTATTGACCTGGGTTAGTAAGTGGAATGGCCCCGTAGCTCAACTGAATAGAGTATTTGACTACGGATCAAAAGGTTTCAGGTTTGAATCCTGACGGGGTCACAAAGCCCACGCGAACAGCGTGGGCTTTTGCATT